>Ga0209986_10003297_pt1 | contig 14225 bp, 8 predicted proteins | sample BlataG_FD_183168 | JGI IMG/M metagenome (GOLD analysis project Ga0209986, IMG submission 183168) | Deep subsurface microbial communities from Black Sea to uncover new lineages of life (NeLLi) - Black_00105 metaG (SPAdes) (version 2) | ecosystem: Environmental > Aquatic > Marine > Oceanic >...
TTTTCATAACTAAAAAATTTAAGCTATTTTAGATTTTTTTTCAAGTAAAATTTCCGGTTTTGATAAATATGTGTTGGATTTCCTGATCAAGGTTTTCGCAACAGGTATGGAAATTAACTGCAAAGTTGCAATAATGATCAGTGAATATTTTAATGCAAACGGTTCGGAGACATAATATATTAGTACAATAAACAAGACCAGACCAATAAATCTCCCGATATATAATCCAAACTCATGGTTAAATATATAGGCAAACTTGTTTCTGTTTTCTTTGAATGAAAGCACATCAATCACCTTCATTTGTATGGGAAAGTAAGCTATATCATGTAAAGGCATAAACATTACCTTGCATATAACAAAAACAATTACACCGGTAGCAGAGAAGATAATACCATTAACCAGCGTTCCGATAAAGAAGATAACTAAACCGGCAGAGAAGATGTAGATCCTGTGTTTTGGTTTGGAAAGCCGTCCAATAAAATATAAGACAATTGCCGACAATACTCCGGAGAGACTCTGAATGGTGCCCAGGGAACTTTCATCGCCCACAAGCCGCATTATAAGAATGGCAGGTGCGGTAACCAGGTATCCCTGTGCCAAACCTTTCAGTGATGACAGGAGCAGCATTTTATTCCACAACTTATCAAACTTAAAATAAATGAACTTCTTTTGTTTGGGATTTTGGAATTTCTCCAGGTGGATAATAATGCTGGAAATAATCGTAAGGACAAAGACTACAAGTGTAACAATTTTATATGCATTTCCAATGTTCCCAATCCACTCCCAGGTTCCTGAACTTATCAGGAACCATCCTATCATCACCGGAACAATAATAAAGGTGATGGTGTAGAAAAAAGTTTCCAGCCCATAATAATAATTACGGTTATGGTCGTTTGTGGTGTTCAGTGCCAGGAAATCGCGATTGGCCCAGAAGAACCCAAAGGAAGATCCCATGATAAGCCCGGCGAATCCAACACCAAAGGCATCGATCTCACCCAGAGTCATCATAAACACCATTGAAATACCACTGAGCAGCATTCCAAAACTATACAGATGAGCAATTTTTATTTTGTTTAACAGAAAACCATTGATCAGAAATGTTAATGGAATACCTGTATATGCCGCCAGCTGGTATATAGCCACCAGCCCGGGCTCGTCTGAACTGCGCATAATATAGGCCCCCACAAAAATGTCGATGACCGGTATTACAAGCGCATAGATAATATTCGTAATAAGCAGGACTCGCATATCCCGAGGCATACTTAGAAAAAAAATATATTCCTTTCTGAGGCTATGCAGAAAAAATATTTTCATAGTCTACTCTTTAAGTGAGCTTAGAATTTCGGAAACAGAAAACTCTGCCATACAAATCACTTCATCACTTGCCCCATAATAGATGGTAAGGGTGTCTTCGACCAGGAGTTGTCCATTGGTAAAAACCACATTGCCGAAAAATCCGGTTTTCTCATAATCCGCTATCGGTTCCATGATGGGTTGTTCGCTGCGGGCAATTCCCCTTGAAGGATCATTAATATCCAGCAACAAGCCTCCCAGACAATACCTGTGATCGTGGTTTGCACCATGGTAAATTTCCAGCCAGCCTTTGGAGGTTCTTACAGGTGCTGCACCTGCTCCAAGCCTTGCACTGTCCCATGAGTTCTCCCGGGTTGTAGCAATACATTTATGGTTTCCCCAGTGCAGTAGATCAGGCGACTCTGCAAGCCAAATATAGTTGCCTCCAAGTTCAGGACTACTGGGACGATGCAAAGCGTAATACTTGTTATTTATCTTCTCACCGAAAATGGCACAATCCTTATTGTGTGGAGGGAAAATCATTCCCCGTCTTTCAAATTTCTTCCAGTCTTTAGTAAACATATACCCCACACCTACGCCTTCAGGCGAAACTTTGGTATAGCTTAAATGATATCCGCCCTCCATGGGGACTACCCTGCAATCTTCAATACCAAACGTTTCCTGGGAGCCCTCCCCCATTATGGGTACATAGCCTTCCGGCTCATAAAAATAAATTCCATCATTACTGCATACCAGCCTGAGGTGAGAAAGTGTGGTCAGGTAATTCCGGCCTTTATAACTGATTATCCTGGGATCGGTAGCATCCAGGTCAGGATCATCTTTGCTGAAATGCATAATCTCAATATCCCTATCTTCCAACACAGGAAAACTAACCTTCCCTGCCTCCTGCTCCGGACGCTCAGCAACTCTCAACAGAAGCCATATCTTATTCTCAAACCTGAAAACTCCTGGGTTTAACAGACATTCAACTTTCATCCCTTCAATACTGGGTTTAATGTCTGCAGGTTTTAAAATCGGATTGTGTGTGCTTCGCCGGGCAAAATCCATAATAATCATTTTAAACAGCCTAAAGCAAAATAATGGAATTCTCTCCTTATATGTTTCCATTCCATTCCCATTATTGTATACCCTGTTACCAAAATAAGGATATCCTATAAAGGATACTCATTATCTGTTTAGCTTGTTAAGAATTAAAACACAGTAAGTTACAAGCACTTCGAATCAATATTTAATAAGTGTTTAATCCTGTAAACCGGAAGCACACTCCTCTTATCACCATATTTTTCAAATAATATGTCGTAAATTGCATCAACAAATATTGATTCATGGCTCTTTTATGAACAAAATCTTTATTGATTAATTTCAGTTTACGAATACCCGATAAATTAAAGACGGATTCCAGGTGGCCTGAAATTTCAGAGACTTTTTTTTAGGATGAAATATTGTTCTTCGCCGGCAAGTAACTGAAAGTTTAGATTATTCAAACCATATAAAATACTTTAATGAAAAAGTTGATCCAAATCGCTCTGTTGATAAGTTCATCTTCACTGTTTGCTCAACAAATTGTGATTCCGCGAATTGAAATGATGCCAGACTTTCCTCAGCCTTATGAAATGCGTAACTGGAAGCGTGTTGCTCAGGCATACGACTCTCTGGTTTTCAATGAATTTCTTTCGGGTCAATACCTTCCCCTTATTAAAATCACTGAGCAGACCATTAATTACCCTGACCATCCTTCCTTTGGCCTGCACTCGTATGTAGGAACTGCTACTCCTTCATCAGGAGAAGCTATAAATGTTCTTCCTTCGGTAATTGGCGCTACTTTGTGTGGTATTGATAAAGGCAACCAGTTCGGAAAGAATTGGGTACTCTTTTGCGAAGAGTATTTCAATAAGGTATCGGGCGAAGATGTTTACCTGAACCATCCCAGTGCTCAGAGCGGTCATGACTGGTGGTATGAGACCATGCCTAACATTTTTTTCTACCAGTTGAATAGCTTGTACCCACATACAGGCGATTTCGATGCACAGTTCACTAGCGTGGCCAGGTCTTGGCTCGAAGCGGTCAAAGCTATGGGGGGAAACGATACTCCCTGGGAGGTTCCTGAAATGAACTACCGGGCATGGAATTTACGGATGATGAAACCTCTGACTGAAGGTGTTCCTGAACCGGAAGCAGCCGGAGCACTGGCATGGATCCTTTACAGTGCATATCAACAAACCGGGAATATAGCATGGCGAGAGGCAGCTGAATGGTCCATGGAGTATCTTAACGGACTTGAAACCAATCCTTCTTACGAATTGCAACTCTCGTACGGAACCTATACAGCTGCCAGGATGAATGCCGAGATGGGCACCACATACGATGTGGAGAAAATGGTCAACTGGTGTTTCGATATCGGTTCGCTTCGGAACTGGGGTGCCATTGAGGGGACATGGGGTGGTTTGGATTGTGACGGGCTTATCGGGGAACAATCGGCCGGCGGAACCGGGTACGCTTTTACTATGAATGGCTTTCAACAGGCTGCTGCTTTACTGCCATTGGTAAGGTACGATGATCGTTATGCACAGGCCCTTGGAAAGTGGACATTGAATCTTGCCAATGCTTCCAGACTATTTTATGCAAATTATTTGCCTGATGAAAATCAGGATGCCCGTGACTGGACTTCTCTTCATGATCCTGGATCGGCAATTGCTTACGAAGCTCTGAAAGAGACACTTGATGGCCGGGCACCTTTTGCTACAGGTGATGCAGTAAGAGGTGGATGGGCTGCAACCAACCTGGCCCTTTATGGATCCTCACATGTTGGAATGCTCGGAGGAATTGTTAGTAGTACAAACGTTGAGGGTATTTTGCAGTTAGATCTGCTAAAAACCGACTTTTACAGGAACGAAGCGTTTTCTACATATCTGTACTATAATCCGCATACAAGTAGCCAGGAAGTGCAGCTTGACCTGGGAGGAAACTCATATGATATTTATGAGTGTACCACGAACCAATTTCTGACTTACAACCAAACCGGGCAGTATTTGCTGAGTATGCCACCCGGACAGGCCAGGGTTCTCGTGCTTGTATCGGCCGGTTTGGAGATTAGCTATAGTTTTGATCATACATATGCCGGTGGTGTGGTGATTGATTATCTAAACGGCCGGGTTGTGGAAAATTTCCCTCCCCGCATCAAGTCCCTGGCTGCAGCAGATAGTGTTGTACTTGTGAACAGTGAGCACAATATCTATTGTACAGCTGAGGATCGGGAAGGCGGAGCACTGCAATACAGATGGTCCGGTGAGGGTGAGAACTGGGTGTCGGACAATATATACTTGTGGGAGGCTCCTGAAACTCCGGGATACTATAATGTTATTTGTTATGTTAAGGATGCCGGCGGACTCATGGATTCAATGAAACTTGCAATGCATGTTGCAGACCGGATCTTGGCACCACCAGTTATTGAGCAAATTTATGCTGAAGAGAGAAAACTGCATCCCGGGACTACTACCGTAGTGAGTTGTGAAGCCACAGATATAAACAATGATCTGCTGCAATATGAGTGGTACTCCAGCGGGGGAAGCATTGAAGGTGAAGGCGCCTCAGTTAGCTGGCTGGCTCCCGGCATTGAAGGAGACTATAGCATCCGATGCAAAGTGATCAATGACGATCTTCTGCATGTAAGCGACTCCCTGACAGTTATGGTTAGAGATTCTTCTTATTCTCAGAGTGGAAGTTTAGTAGCAGGTTTTAGCTTTAATGGAAACGGAGATGACTTTAGCATTTACCTCAACCACGGAATACCGTATAGTATAACCTGGGAGAATGATAGCAATGGTGAACCAGGGAAAGCAGCCGGATTCAACGGAACTAACTCAATGATTAGAGTTTCAAATGATGAATATCTAAATTTTACTGATGGTCTGTCAGTGACATGTTGGATAAACCCAAAGGAGAGTGTTACGGGCGAACAGTTTATCGTGTCGCACGGAAGCTGGCAAAACCGCTGGAAATTGTCCATCATCAATAACGATCGTTTACGATTTACGATCAAAGGCTCTTCAGGGATTGTTGACCTGAATTCGGAAAGGGAGCTACAACCAGGCTCGTGGCAACATGTGGCAGCGGTGTATAATGGCAGGGATCTGGAAATATACCTGGACAGCGACTTGAATAGTTTTAAGCCATGGACGGGAACACTGAATACTACTTCATATGACCTGACAATCGGGCAGATGCTTCCGGATAATTCATCTTACAACTTTAAAGGGGTACTGGATGACTTGCGAATTTTTAATTATGGCATTGACGGGCAAATGATTGAAAAAATTTGGTCTGGCGAAATCTTTTTCGAGGAGGATGTGGTAGACAGGAATCGTTTTACTATCTTTCCAAATCCTGCACGAAGCTCTGTGATCATTACTGTGACTGCCTATGATTTTACTCCTGATAAGATATGGCTTACAGGTGGTGACGGAAGAGTGCTGTGGAGTTGCGATATGCCGGAGAGATATTATCAAAATGATAGGCTCACAATACCCCTCGGCCACATGAATGCAGGTATTTATTTTATTTGTGTTATAGAGAAGGGAAAATTGTATACAGAAAAATTAGTGATTTTTTAAATTTGCAGTAGTATGTGGTAAGCTACGGAGTCTATTATCATAAAATCCTCCATATCCGGTGAGACAGAAACACTGTGTTCAGTAAACCTGGCAATTAAAAATTTTTATAAAAATAAATGTTAAGGCCTGTTATTTTAATTGTGTTCTCATATTTGCTTGCCGTTTTTTCTTTAAACGCAAGCAAAGCAAGCAAATGGATTCCCATGAATCTCAGCAATGAAGACGGCCTTTCCAATAGTGCTATTACCTGTATCTTCCAGGACTCGGAAGGTTTGATCTGGTTCGGTTCCTGGGACGGGCTGAACCGTTATGACGGAACTAATATCAGGGTTTTTAAACCTGATATCTTCGACGAAGGATCATTAAGTAATAACGTGATCAGGAACCTTCTTGAAGATAAGCATAGAAATTTGTGGGTAGTTACAAATGAGGGTATAAACAGGTTTTTATCCAATACCATGACCTTCGCATCGTACTTTTCAGGCAATGAATACATGCGGGTGCTGGAACAAAATTTAAAAGCATGTATCGGTCCCGATTCCATCCTGTATGTTTCCCTGGTACGATTCGGACTTTCCTATTATGATGAGATCACTCATGATTTCAAATCATTGAAACTGCCAGATTTTTCTGACTCTGATTACAAAAAAATTACAGGCTTGTCGGATGGAAATAGCAGTACTTTATTCCTTCTGAGTCAGGAGGGAAAAATATTTGCCTATACCAAAAAAGTGAAATTTGAAAAGCTTTTTGAAGAAGATCTGAGTATTTGTCATGATCTTAATTTTGAAAAGCATTGGTTTATCCGGAATAACCGGAGTACCTATCTTGCTATTGCTATAGAAAGCGGCGGTCTGGATGTGCTAAACCTCGAAACCAGGGAAAGGGTCCGTATCAGAAAGAATGATGATCTGTTTAGTGTTACCACCATAAACCAGGCATTGGAGTCAGACCAATTCTGGGTAGGAACCGATGATGGGTCTGTGTATAAATTATCCATAGAACCCTCTCCGGTGTTACTGCCTATGGATGAAAACATGCCTGATCTCTCCTCTAAAAAAGTGAAAATATGGACCATAAATCAGACCAGCGATGATCTGCTATGGATCGGTACTGACGGAAATGGGGTTTACCGGTATATTACACAGGGAAAACAATTTTTCAATATCAAAAAGGGTGACAGCGAATCCGGATTACTGGGTCATAATATTGTCAGGTCTGTGTTCAAAGACCGGGAAGGGAATTTATGGGTGGGTACCCGGGGCGATGGACTAAACATGCTCCCACCTGGAAACCGTCCCAGGGTTTCGTACAATGTAAACAACGGTCTCTCAAATAATGCTGTACTTTCCCTTAATATGGATACCCGGAACAATCTCTGGATAGGTGTCGATGGAGAGGGAGTAGATATGCTTGAACAGTCGACCGGCAGATTCTTTCACTTCCCGGAAGATTTTGTAAATGGGGGAAACCAGGAATTTGGATATGTCTATTCCATTTGCATCGACGCCTACGGAAGTATCTGGCTTGGAACCAGTGGGTACGGGGTAGTGAATATGGACGTTTCGCGTAATAGCTCCGGAAGATATGTACTTGAAAAATTCCGACAACTGCGATTTGACCCCACAGGTGATGGTTTACGTAGTGACATTGTTTATACCATTGTAGAAGAGCGCCCAAATGTACTCTGGCTGGGAACCAGAGGTGGAGGTCTGCACAGGCTGAACACCCTGAATAATTCCTTCAAAATTTTCAGGGTGGCAGATGACTTGAAAAATGGTCTTATTGACAATGATGTTCTCTCACTTTGCGTGTGTAGCAACCAGCAACTGTGGGTGGGCACAAGTGGCGGACTGAGTGTTCTGAATCTTTCCTATAAACCTTACCAGTTCCGACATTATACCGAACGCAACGGGATGCCCAATAATACCGTCCATGGCATTATGCATGATACTGCCGGTGACATCTGGATTAGCACAAACAGTGGACTGGCGAGTTTGAAAACTTCAGAAGGCAATTTTATGAACTTTAATAAAAACGACGGCTTGCTAAATTCGGAATTTACAGATGGAGCCGTTTTCAACGATACGGTTACTCATTTACTCTATTTCGGCGGGATAGAGGGACTGGATTGGTTCAATCCGATAGAAATAGAGGCGTCGGATAATTTTCCCCATATCTTTTTAAACGAATTTCACTTGAATAATACCCTGGTGATGCCAGGAGATTCAACCTCAATACTCAGTACAAGCCTCAACTCAACCCATCAAATAGAACTTCATTATAATCAAAATTTTTTCAGCTTCTCCTTCACTACACTGAACTATTATAACTCGCAAAAGTGTCAGTTTGCATATTACCTGGAAGGTTTCGACAATGCGTGGAACTATGTGGGTAATCAGCGCCTGGCCAGTTTCACCAATGTTCCACCCGGAAAGTACACACTGAAAGTGAGAGCCACTAATGAGGACCGCATATATGGTGATGAAATTCGGGAGATATCCATACTGATCCATCCTCCCTTTTGGAATACCCTTCTTGCCTATGTATTTTACGTGTTGATGCTTGGATTGATTATTAACCTGATCCTGAGGTTTCTGAAACGCAGGGCCATGGAGAGAAGAGAGGTAGAGATGGAGAAAATGGAACGGGTAAAAGCCGATGAAATTAATCAGTATAAGTTGCAGTTCTTTACGAATATTTCCCATGAATTCCGCACTCCATTAACCCTGATCATTGCACCTGCCGCGATACTCGAGGAGCAGCTGGGCGAGAAAAAACGACTGGGACAGTATGCACGGTCTATTTTCCAGAATGCTAACAGACTACAAAGACTGATCAGCGAACTAATTGAATTCAGGAAAGTAGAAACCAAAAACATGAAGTTATCTGTAGGCAGGTACGATCTTGTGCAATACATCTCCAAGTTGTCGAAAGCTTTTGAGGTATATGCCAGACTAAACGATTTATCGCTCCGGTTTTTGACTTCCAATCAGGTCATGGAAGCCTGGATAGACCTGGAGAAATTTGAGAAGATATTGCTCAACCTCGTGAGTAATGCCATTAAATTCACCCCTGCAGGCGGAAAAGTGGAGATAGAGTTGATAGAAAAAGATGAGTGTATTCTACTGCTGGTGCGAGATACGGGGATTGGTATTCCCTTGAAATTCCCGGATAAAATTTTCGACAGGTTTTATTATCAAAAAAGTAATTTTCACAGAGATGATATGTCGCAGGAGAGCAGCGGGGTAGGATTGTCGCTTACCAAGAGTCTGGTTGAACTTCATAAGGGTACAATAACTGCACGTAATCTGCCGGGCGGAGGAAGTGAGTTTCGTGTATTGATCCCCAACCGGAGGGAGGACTTTGAACAAGAATTGATGGATGATTTACAAAAACCCAGCAGTGAAAAGATAGCAATGAAAGTAGAAGAGGAGTTCCAGGTAGCCCAGGTATTTGCTCCGAATGAGGAGATGATGAAACCGGTAGACGATAACCGGGATTACTCCCTGCTTGTCGTTGACGATAGTTACGAGGTGTGTAACCTGGTGGAGAGCCTTCTGATAGATAAATATGTAATTTACAAGGCCTACGATGGAAAAACCGCACTGGAAACCTTGAATAGGGAATCCATCGACTTGGTGATCAGCGATGTGCTAATGCCCGGTATGGACGGACTTGAGCTTACAAAGTTGATTAAAACCGATATCAATACCAGTCATATCCCCGTAATCCTTCTCACAGCCAGGGTTGAAATGGAGCATCGGATAGAAGGACTGGAGGTAGGAGCAGATTCCTATATTCCCAAACCTTTTAATCCACGCCATTTGATGGTAAGAATTGAAAAACTGATTACTACCAGTGAGCGTTTTCGCAATTCATTCAGAGAATATAGTACACCGCAGCCCCGGTCGAAACTGCTTGAAGGGCTTACTCCTGTCGACCAGAAACTCCTTACCGGACTGATTGATTATATCGAAAAGAATATGCAGGATTCTACTCTCAGTGCTGACCATCTTTCAAGTCACATAGCCATGAGCAAAACCCAGCTCTACCGGAAAATCAAAGCTTTGACAGGCTTAACCCCCCACGGGTTGATCAAATACCTTCGTTTGAAAAAGGCCGCAAATGAATTGAAACAAAGTGAAAAAACCGTCTCTGAAGTCTTCTATGAAACCGGCTTCAACAACCGCTCCTATTTCTACCGCTCCTTTAAGGAAGCTTTCGGGGTTCCCCCGGGTGATTATGGGAATGGTGATTAATACTCCCAGAAGGCTTCCCCTTCATTATGAATAGCGAATATTGAATTTCGAATTTCGATACGTATAAACGCCTAAGGGTTTCCCCAAATGGATGACTTTGATAAATGGTATTTATTTTTTTCCCTAATAAGTGTTATTATTAACATGAAAATGTAATAAAAAAATTTGCTTATATTCCTGCTTTATGTTATCTTTGACATAATTTTAGAACGCATGTTGTATATTGAATTTAAAAATAAGCTGTCTGAATTTGGTATTTTTTCAACTACCGACATAAAAAAATACTTTCCCGGCTTTGACCGGCGGAGGCTTTCAGAATGGCAGGATAAAGGATATATTATCAAAATACGCAATTCATGGTATTGTTTTCCTGAGTACGCCCGTCATGAAAACTCCTATTGGCTTACAGCAAATCTTATTCATACCCCTTCATATATTAGTCTTGAGACAGCCCTGTCATGGTATCAGATTGTGCCTGAAGGTGCATTCTCTGTAACCTCTGTTACTACAAACAAACCACGATACTACAAAACACCTTTGGGTGATTATTTTTATAACACTATTAAGCCATCACTATTTTTTGGATATAAATTTATAGAATTTGATGTTGATTCTGGTAGCCGATCATTTAGCAATAAAATAAATACCCGGCATATTCAAATTGCTGATATTGAAAAAACAATACTTGATTTTTTTTATTTGAATCATCATTATAATACTGAATACGATATACGTGAGTTGAGATTTAACCCAATTGTTCTTCGCGATGATCTTAATAAAGATAAATTTTATCAATATCTCGACATATTTAAGAGCACTGCTTTAGAAAAGCGCATAAAACTAATGTTTAAAATTTATTTATAGTCAAACAGAACAAAAACAGTAATGATAAATTTTAGTGAAATACAGAAGTCTTACAATGAAGATTTAAGACAACCGAAATTTAAACAAGCTATGCTTAAAGAGTATTTTCAGTATAAAATACTTGATATTATCAATAATAGCCAGTGGTCTGATAATCTTGTTTTTCTTGGTGGCTCGAACCTTCGGATCGTACATGATTTTAGACGATTTTCCAACGATCTTGACTTCGACCTTAAAGGAGATTATGATAGAACTGACCATGAGGATATGTGTCAGTACGTGTGCAATCAGCTTGCAAAAGAAGGTATTGAAGTTGAAATAGACCGTGAAAAGAAGATTGATAAGAATCATCACACAGCGTATACCGGGTACATAAATTTTCCACAAATGCTGAAAATGCAAGGTATACATAATGACCCTCGAAAGAAATTCTTCGTTAAGCTCGATGCTCAGGCACACAACTACGGCGATTTTTCATATACTCCTGAAGATAGAATAATAAACCGCTTTGAAGTGTTTACCATTAACTGTCGGATGGAAACATCCGACAGCATCGTATATGCTGGTTATTCATAAATTTGCTTCTCCGGAAGTTTTCCATCAGAGATGCATCAGGGTATGATGTATCAACCCTTTGAGACACCCCCTACGTATAGAAATGTGTTTCTTACTGGCAATTAGAATCTTGAAGTGTTGTATCCCAGCAATGCCAATTCATGTCTCCGAATTTCTTCAAGTCTCTTACACGGCCATATTTGTCGGATGCATTCCACTCAATTTCCGTTAAATTATCTGTAAAAACGTGGTAAAAAAAAAGCTCCACACCGGGTGAAGCTTTTTGTTCAAATTAAAAAAATCAGACTAATTTCACATCAACAGCGTTCAATCCTTTTTTTCCTTCTGTCAGTTCAAAAGTAACTTCATCATCTTCCCTGATCTTGTCGATCAATCCGGATGCATGAACAAAATACTCTTCTTTGGATTCATTGTCAATAATGAACCCAAATCCTTTGGACTCATTAAAAAATTTTACTTTTCCTTCTTTCATTTCAATTGTTTATTTAAAAATTTTGGCGCAAGGTCAGATTAATTTTGATTTCTGGTTGATAACGCCCTTTCATGTTAAAGCTACAAAGGTAGGAATATTTTTCAAAAAAAAGAAATAGTAGATCAGATATAACTATCCGGCAGACTTATCCAGAATCAGTTTCCTTAGCATATTCAAGGCGGCCAGGGAAGCCCGTTTGATGTTTCTATTACGATTTCCACCAAACAGGTATTGCTTTGATACTATGCCCTTCTTCCCTACAACAGCTATCCATGTAGTTCCTACCGGTTTTTCGTCCGAACCTCCATCCGGTCCTGCAATTCCTGAAGTGGCAACGGCATAATCGGTATTGAAATATTGGCGTACACCCTGTGCCATTGCTTCAACAACTTCCCTGCTTACAGCGCCATGGTTATTGATCAATGACGGATCCACATTTAATATTCTTTCCTTAATCCTGTTCGAATAGGCTATAACTGATCCTATGTAATAATTTGAACTTCCCGGGACAGATGTAATTAAATGTGCTATACGACCACCTGTACAGCTTTCGGCTGTTGATAAGGTGCTGTTCTCGTTTTTAAGGAGACTCCCGGTAATTTGTTCCAGTGTATCTTCACCGGTTCCAAAAATGTATTCGGGGATAATCCGGTACAGTACGCTGGTGGTATGTTCCATGCGTTTTGTTAACGCTGTTTTATTTGCTCCTTTTGCTGTCAGACGTAATTTGATCACTCCGTCTTTCGGTAAATAGGCGAGACTAAAGGCTTCCGGTAAGGATTGTTCGAAATCTGTGAGTATCTCAGCCAGTCGTGCTTCATACGTTCCAAATGTCAGAATGGTCTTATGAAGGATAACCGGTGTTATGAAAAAGGCAGAAATTGCAGGGAGTATTTGTTCTTTCATTAAGGCTTTCATTTCGTGCGGCACACCGGGCATGGAGACAATAACCCTGCCATCGGTTTCAAACCACAACCCCGGTGCTGTACCGTTTTTGTTTTGAAATATCTTTGCATTCTCCGGTACTTCTGCCTGTTTGCGATTAAATTCATTGATTGGAATGGATCGTCCTGACAGGAAGCTTTTTATATTTTCAAACACTTCCTGGTTAAAAATAAGTTTCGAATTAAAGTATGCTGCGAGGGTATGTTTTGTGATATCATCGCGTGTAGGTCCCAGACCACCTGTCAACAGAATCAGATCAGTTCTGCATTTGGCTTCATCCAATGCTTTGATAATATGTTCTTTTGTATCGGAAATGGAAGTGATCTGATATACGTGAACACCTATTTTATTCAGCTCCTGCCCCATCCAGGCAGCATTGGTGTTGATGGTCTGGCCAATAAGCAGTTCGTCGCCTATGGAGATTATTTCGGCTTTCATTTTGAGCGGGAAACGGGGATCGAACCCGCGACCCTCAGCTTGGGAAGCTGATGCTCTGCCACTGAGCTACTCCCGCAAAATAAGACGACAAAAATAAGGAAATTGACAATTCTTTTAAAAAAAACATAGAGTAGGCCCTGTTAAATTATAAAATACGGCCTAGCGTACTCTCGCCTCTTTGCTCCATGCGCTCTGCGCTTTGCTATCTTACTGCTGACTGTAGACTTCTTCCTGGAGACTGCCAATGAACAACATATTGCTCACTTGTAGGCATAATTCTTCTAACTCTGTTCCTTTATGGTGAACAAATTTAATTAAAATTTATACTACGATATTAATGTTTATCTATTTTAGCATGTCGTATCCTCTATTAACACGCAATAAATTTCTCATAATTTTGTATTTTAATTAATGCTTTAGTTAAGGGGATGTTGTAAGAGGCCAAGGGGTAAAGGCTATAGTATAACAAAACTGCCAAACGGGAAATAAAGGTGAGGATTCCTTTATTCGCCAATTATCTAATCTGAGCCCTTGGGGCAAGTCTGTAGAACGGGTATTAAGACACCACAGTCTAAACTGCCACTTTCCTCTTACTTTCCCTTTACTATGACAAAGCTAATACAAGTTCATTATTTTTTTAAAAGTAATCTCCGTAGGTGTTACTTGGGGTCTGTAGACTAATTATTTATGAAACCTGAGAACTAAGGTTTTTTTAAATCTGCAAAGCTATGTTATTCAATACTC
>Ga0209986_10003298_pt1 | contig 14222 bp, 9 predicted proteins | sample BlataG_FD_183168 | JGI IMG/M metagenome (GOLD analysis project Ga0209986, IMG submission 183168) | Deep subsurface microbial communities from Black Sea to uncover new lineages of life (NeLLi) - Black_00105 metaG (SPAdes) (version 2) | ecosystem: Environmental > Aquatic > Marine > Oceanic >...
TGATAGGCAAGTTGCTTTTTCACTTTTTTCTGGTTAAACTTTTCTCACCAGTTATATAATAATGAGCAGATGAGATGGAAAAGAAGAGATGAACGGACTTCACTGAATAGACCACTTTCTTTCTCCGGCTCATCTCACTTTTATTAGAAGGAGGTTTAAATGCAAATATTTTTGGACACGGCTAATTTAGATCAAATTAAGGAGGCAGCAAGTTGGGGAATATTAAACGGGGTCACAACAAATCCTACTCTGGTCTCCAAAGAGAATTTAAAGTTTGAGGATTTAATAAAGAAAATCTGCAAAATTGTTCCGGGCCCTGTGAGTGTCGAATGTGTTTCGACAAAGTCTAAAGATATCATTAAAGAAGCGAGAGGCTTGGCCAAGCTAGCCGACAATGTAGTCGTGAAGATACCGATCTGTGTGGAAGGTCTTAAGGCGATTAAAGTGGTATCGGGGGAAGGAATCAAGGTTAATACAACCTTAATATTTTCTCCAAACCAGGCTCTTCTGGCAGCTAAAGCAGGAGCAAGATTTGTAAGCCCTTTTGTTGGCCGTCTTGATGATATTTCTCACCAAGGGATGGACCTGGTGGATGAAATAGTAACCATATTTAATAATTATGGGTTTGAGACAGAAGTGATCGTGGCCAGCATAAGGCATCCCCTTCACGTTTTGGAGACCGCCTTAATGGGAGCAGACATTGCCACTGTTCCCTTTGCTGTTTTGGAGAAAATGGTGAAGCATCCCTTGACCGATATCGGGATTGAAAATTTCTTAAAAGATTGGAGTAAAGTTAAACGCTAGCTAATAAATAACCAATCGAGAGAGAATAAAATGACTATCGAAAAAAAGTTAGAGGAGCTAAAAGAAAAAACAAAGGCAGCTGAATTGGGAGGGGGCAAACAGAGGATAGAGAAACAGCATCAGGCTGGAAAGCTTACTGCTCTGGAGAGAATAAAACTACTTCTGGATGAAGGTTCCTTCCAGGAAATGGATAAGCTTGTAGTGCATCAAAGTCGTGATTTCGGGATGGAAAAAAAGAGAATTTATGGGGATGGAGTTGTAACGGGTTATGGCACCATTGATGGGCGGAGGGTGTTTATTTTTGCCCAGGATTTCACTGTATTCGGAGGCTCTTTGAGTGGGGCAAATGCAGCAAAAATCGTGAAAATTATGGACTTAGCCCTCAAAGGAGGCGTTCCTATCATTGGCCTCAATGATTCTGGAGGCGCTCGCATTCAGGAAGGTGTGGCAAGCTTAGGAGGGTATGCCGATATCTTTTTAAGGAATGTTCTTGCCTCTGGGGTCATTCCCCAGATCTCAGCTATCATGGGACCTTGTGCGGGAGGCGCTGTCTATTCACCAGCCATAACCGATTTTATTATCATGACAAGAGATATCAGCAATATGTTCATCACAGGGCCGGATGTGATTAAGGCAGTGACCCAAGAAGATGTTACCATGGAAGAATTAGGAGGAGCAGACACCCACAGCGCAATAAGCGGTGTTGCTCATTTTGCGGCTGATGATGAGAATCATACACTGGCTTTGATCCGAGAGCTTATCTCTTTTATCCCTGATAACAACATGGAAGATCCTCCCTTGAAGGAAACATCTGATCCTTCAGACAGGACAGATGAGGAGCTAAATTATTTGGTTCCTGATGATCCCAATAAGCCCTATGATATTAGGAAGATCATAAGCGAAGTTTTGGATGACAAGTATTTCTTCGAGGTCCAAGCCCATTATGCCAAAAACATAGTGATTGGTTACGGCCGTCTGGGGGGAAGACCGGTAGCACTCGTCGCCAATCAGCCAGATCATCTGGCCGGTGCTCTGGATATCAATGCCTCGGATAAGGGAGCTAGATTTATTCGTTTCTCTGACGCCTTCAACATACCCCTAATCACATTTGAAGATGTACCTGGATTTTTGCCCGGTGTTGCCCAGGAACACGGCGGAATAATCCGTCATGGAGCAAAACTCCTCTATGCTTTTGCCGAGGCTACAGTGCCAAAGATAACTGTCATAACCCGTAAGGCTTATGGAGGAGCCTATTGCGTTATGGCTTCCAAGCATATTAGAGCAGATATAAATTATGCTTATCCTACTGCTGAAATAGCCGTCATGGGTCCGGAAGGCGCTGTTGATATCGTTTACAAGCACGAGCTGGATAAAACAAAAGATTGGGCGAAGCAAAGAGAGTCAAAAGTGGAAGAGTTCAGGCAGAAGTTTGCCAATCCTTACATTGCCTGTGAGATGGGCTATCTCGATGAAATTATCGAGCCTAAATTTACGAGGCCAAAACTCATCGCTGCCTTGGAGGTTTTAGAAAACAAGAAGGATAAGAATCCTCCCAAAAAGCACGGAAACATTCCATTATAAATATGTAGGGGCTTGATTCATCATGCCCGCACTTTGATAAATTGAAATAAAAGGAAGACCGGAAAAAGAGAAAAATGGATGTAGGGGCTTGATTGAAATTTGTAGGGGCTTGATTCATCAAGTCCACCTTTTAATATAGAAAAGATTTGATTCATTAAACAGACATACAAGTTGATATGGAAGAGAACGTCATTGCGAGCGGCCGAAGGGAGCGCGGCAATCTCATCTCTTTTTTAAAGAAGAGAGCAATATAAAAAACCAGAAAGGCAGGAAACGAGAGAAGAGAATAATGGCCAAAATGTTCAAGAGAGTATTGATTGCCAACAGAGGTGAGATTGCTGTCAGGATAATCCGCGCTTGTCGTGAGTTGGGCATTGTTCCTGTGGCCGTATATTCAGAGGCAGACCGGAAAGCCCTTCATGTAAGGCTGGCTGAGGAAGCCTATTATATTGGTGAATCAGCACCATCCCAGAGTTATCTCAATATCGAAAAAATAATTGAAGTCGCAAAAAAGAGCAAAGCTGAGGCTCTCCATCCCGGCTATGGATTTCTGGCTGAAAATCCTGGCTTAGTGGCAAGATGCGAGGAAGAAGGGATTGTCTTTATCGGACCTCCCTCTGAGCCCATGGAAATCATGGGGAATAAAACCACTTCCCGGACGAGGATGACCAAAGCCGGAGTGCAGGTTATCCCGGGTACTCTTGAGCCTTTAAAAGATGAGAAAGATTTAAAGGAGAAAGCTGAACAGGTAGGTTTCCCTGTCCTGCTTAAAGCAACGGCTGGCGGTGGAGGCAAGGGGTTGAGGTTGGTGAGGAAAAGGAAAGACCTTCTCTCATCTTTCAGATTGGCCCAGTCTGAAGCGCAAGAGAGTTTTGCTGATCCCTCTATCTACATCGAGAAATATCTCGACGAGCCACATCATATCGAGATTCAAATTCTGGCTGACAATTTTGGGAATATTGTATATCTGGGAGAAAGGGAGTGTTCTATTCAAAGACGATACCAAAAAGTCCTGGAGGAAACACCCTCTCCTTTCATTGATAATGAGATGCGGGAAGAAATGGGACGGATTGCCGTGAAAGCAGCAGCTGCGGTGAACTACAGGAATGCCGGAACGGTGGAATTTGTGGTTGATAAAAAGAAAAAGTTTTATTTTTTAGAAATGAATACCAGGCTTCAAGTGGAACATCCAATCACAGAAATGGTAACGGGCATTGATCTTGCCAAGAGCCAGGTTGAAATAGCAGCAGGCTTTCCGTTAAGTATTAGCCAGGAGGATATAAAGCCCAAAGGATTCTCGCTGGAATGCCGAATATATGCCGAGGATCCGGAAAATGATTTTATGCCTTCCCCCGGGAAAATAATTCATCTCCGAACCCCTGCGGGAGGATTGGGTGTTCGGGATGATAACGGAGTCTACCAAGGATATGAAGTGCCTCTTGAGTACGATCCCCTGCTTTCCAAGCTGGTTACCTGGGGAAGCACAAGAGTTGAAGCCATTCATCGAATGCTCAGAGCTTTATCCGAATACCAGGTCTATGGTATAAAAACGACGATTCCTTTTTTCAGACGGATTCTTCTTCACCCGGAATTCCTTGCGGGCGATTACAATACCCATTTCATCGCCAATCTGGAGAAAGAAAGAGACGGGGGAGGACCAGAAGAGGAGGTAGTGGCCTTGATAGCAGCAGGAATAAAAACTTATGCGGAGAGAAAATCAGGCCCTGCGTCTGCACCCAAAAGAAAAGAGAGCAATTGGAAATTTCAGGGGAGATTACAAAACTTTTCCGACAGGCTGTAAAATGAATTTTTCACTTTGGCTTGATGATAAAGAGTTCACGCTAAACCTAGAAGAAAAAGTAAAGAATGATATTCTGGTTTCTCTCGGAAAAAGAGAATATCATGTTTCAGTTGAGTTCTTAAGCTCCGATGAGATTCTTCTGAATATAGACGGCAAAATTCACAACGTTATAATCAATTCAAATTCTTCATCTCATTCTGTTTATGTGAATGGACGATTTTTCAAGATAGAGAAGAAGTCTGTATCGCAGGTTTTAGGAAGGAAAGGAGTAAAGCTCAAGAAGAGAGATGTCAAGACGTCCATGCCAGGGAGAATAGTGAAGGTTTTTGTCGAAGAAGGGGAAAAGGTAAAGGAAGGCCAGGCTGTTTTAATCCTGGAGGCCATGAAGATGCAGAATGAGATTAAGTCCCCTCAACCCGGGATAATAACAAAGATAAATCCTGCGGCCGGTGATTCTGTAGAAGCCGGCTCCCTCCTCTTTTCTGTCGAATAGGAACGGGGTCAGAACCCATTAAGAAGCTCTCTGTTTCTGTATAGTTGGGGTCAGGTCTTGCTTTTTGCCTTTGCTCATACAAACGCAATTTTACTAATGCGTTACATCGCGGGCGACCCCGCATTTTTTATAAATGGGTAGGGGAGCGTGACAATCTCATCCTGATGATAGGAGATATCTATGACGCTTTCATCCTTGTAGTGAGATTTTAATGCGTTTATATGAAATTCTTGATCTTTTTTGAGACAGGCAAAAAGCAAGACCTGACCCCATTAACTCGGATAAATTGTTATATTCTTCCTTTCTTATATAGCCGTAAATACTGTCTTTGGCTAAGGATAAACCAAATGAATCCTCTGTATCGTATTTATTTGATTGGTCTGTCGACGTAAAAGGCAAAGTCAGCGACTGACTCCGCAAGGAGCTATATACAGGGCACTAACCGTGATATAATATAAAACTGCCCTTAAATTTATATTTTTGGTAAATAAATATCAGCAGATCTCGTTTCTGCGGAGTAATTAGAGAGTAATCATGAAGGCACATAAAAAGCTTAGATTACTCGTCATTCTTTTCGTTATAGTCTTTTTTTTGGCAGGATCAGGAGTGGTCATCAAAAATATTCTTCTTAACCGGATAACGAAAAAAGTACAATCAAGCTTTGAATACTCCCACCTTCACGTGTCTGTTTTCCCTCCTGTTATCATTTTAGAAGATGTGAGAGCACGCACTCCTTCGCCCTTGTTTTCTGCAAAAAAAATTGCTGTAAGAATCTCTTATGGATCGTTGTTAACCAGGGAAAGACCCTTTAATGTTTCTATCGAACGCCCGATCTTAAGACTCAATGGTACCTCTGCCAAAAAAGGGAAGGAAAAGAGAGAATTCAGCTTTTCTCTTCCATTTTCGGTAGAAGCAGGATCGATAAAGGAAGGGGAATTCTATTTTCGGGGAAAAGAAGTGAGTTTTCAGTCCAGGAATATTAATGCCCGTTTTTCCCAGAAAAAAGGTGATCTTTCTTTTCAAGCAGAAGCAGAGCAGAATATCTTATCACTGGACCCAACCCTGCCGCAGGTAGAGGGAAAAGTGAGTCTTTCTGTCAATAGACGCGGCAAAGAGATCATCATAAAAAGAATTGAAATCGATGGTTCTGATTTTAGCCTGAAAGCCGAAGGGAGCTTGCTCAATCCGTTAAACCCTGATTTACGCCTGGAGACTTCTTTGAAAGCAAAAGCTTCATTCGTTGTCGATTTTCTTCATCTTCCTTTTGATTGGGAGGGGGAGGTTGAAGGAGCAGGAATTCTTACCAGAAGTAGCGAAGGGATTGCTTTTAAAGGGAACTTTTCGAGCGAGAGTCTTGTCTTGAACAGAGACTTCCTGGGAAAAGTAAACGGAGAAATCGATTTTAACGAAAAAGCCGCTAAAACTGTAGAGTTTAATATCCAGAAGAAATCAATGCTGCCTGAATTTGTAAGAATTCATCTGGAAGAAGATAGAATTGCGGGAGAAGCTGAAGGAGTTCATTTGGATCCTGTAATGAATTATTTTTCCCTGCCCTGGCCCGTAAAGTCTCCTGCCTGGGGAAGTTTCTCGATTGAAAACGAGAAACTTCAAGCGGTTGCAGAATTCAGAGAAGAGGATTTCGAAGTCGAGTCGGGTCGATTTCCTTTTGACGGCCGGGTCAAATTCAACTGGGACGGGAAGAATGAGTTTACATTTTCTTCTCAAGATCTTTCCTCTAGTTTTGGCCAGATTAACGTTGAAGGAAAAGCAGAAGTTGGGAAGGAGCTGGACGTAACCATTCAAGGCGAGATCAAGGATGTAAAGCAGGCTCGACAGTTTACATCTATGATACTTTCACAAAATTTCGACTTTCCCGAGATAAGAGGGAAAGGCAAGAGCAATATTCATATCTTTGGCGATTATGATCTCCCTCAGATTAAGGCAGATTTCGCCTTCACTCCCGGAGGCTATGATAGATTCGATGCAGATTCGGTCGAAGGTGAAGTCGAGCTAATAGGGGATGAGTTTTTTGGGAGATTCAGGATAGATGATCCTTTCATGAAAGGGAAAATTAGCCTCTTTTCGAGCCCGGAAGGGCTGAAAGTTGATATTCGACTTGATCGAGGTCTTATTGAAAGAATTTTCCCGGGTTTTGACATTGATTTTCCTCTCCAAGGAGAGGTTTCAGGAAATTTTGAAGTCAAGCAAAAAAATGAGGATATTCAGCTTAAAAGTACCTTCTCCAGTTCATCGATGAAATTCGCAAAGAAGAACCTGAGAGACATAAGCGGCGAACTGGAATGGCAGGGCGATGCCCTCTCTTTCTCCGACCTTCAATTTCATTTGCATGGGGGCGTTGTAAAAGGAAACGCCAGTGTAGACCTTCAAGTTGAAGATTTCGACATCGATATCCGTGGAGAGGATATCGACCTCTCTTCCCTTTATGCTGACGTCAAGGGGAACCTGGGATTCAGCCTGAAGGGAAAAGGCGTCCTCGGTCAGGACTTGGCCCTGGGCAATTTTGAAATTAAGGATTTGCACTATATTCATCTTCAGAAAACCGAAGCAAGGGGACGGGCGAAGCTTGGCTACTCGGAAGGAAGGCTTGGTGTGGAGTTAAACGGAAATTTCCTTCCAGGTGAAAATGAGTTTAATATTTCACTCGCTCTCCCTATCCCTGTTGGTGATGAAATGTTTTCTGTCGATATAAGAGGAAGCGTCACCAATCTCGATCTCCTGCTCCCGTGGAAAGGGGCCAAGGGGCGCGTTAATTATCTGGGCGAAGTTAGAGGCGGAAAAGGCTCTCCTCAGATTAAAGGAGCTATTGATTTTCAAGGGTCGGTTTTTCCGCTGGAGCGGTTTGCCCATGCTTTGAGAGATTATTCCGGGTTGATGTTTATTGAAAACAACAAGGTTTCTTTTCGCTCCCTTCAGGCCAAATTGGGCGGAGGTGATGTTCAGGGAAATGGTGAGTTGGAATTTGGAAACGGCAGGATTGAGAATATTGACCTTAAAATAGAGGGGAAAAATTTGCTTCTCTCTCCCTTAGAAAGGACCAGAGCCTTGACTGATGGCTCTTTGAATCTCATAAAGGATTCTAATCGCTTTGTTTTGGAAGGAGATTTGTTAGCTCAAAAGCTTTCCTGGAGGCGTGAAGTTGACGAGAAATTTACTTTCTATTCAAGCCCTTATTATCAGCCTCGAGAAGAGCCAGGCTTTTTTGATGACCTTACTCTGAACATTCGACTTAGAGCAGATGATAATGCGTGGATGGAGAACTCTTTGGGCACGGTTAGAGTCAGGTTTAATCTGACTCTAACAGGCAATGTGATAACGCCGGTGGTGCTTGGCGATATCGAAGCCTTAGATGGGGATGTCTATTTTCAGGATAGAAAATTTAAAATACTAAATGGACGCTTGAGTTTTATCAATCCTGCGGCCATTGAACCTTATATAAGCTTTAAAGGAGAAACATACGTCAAGGATTATAGAGTGACTTTTTCTCTTGATGGCCCGGTTGACCGCCTCACTCCAGAATTGAGCTCTTCGCCCCCATTACCGCCAGAAGATGTCCTGGCTCTTCTCGCCTTAGGAGAGTCTTTCAAGCGCACTTATTCTTATGATACAAGCACACTGTTAACTACCTACTCTTTTGTGTCTTTTCAGCTTTCAGAAGAAGCAAAGAAGCGCGCTGAGGGCCTTTTCGTCATTGATCGCTTCAGAATCGATCCTTTTATCTTGGGTTCCTCTCCCGAGATGGCAGCTCGCTTGACTGTAGGAAAGAAAATATCGAGAAACTTTTTTATTCTTTATTCTGCCAATCTTAGAACCCAAAGGGAGGAGATTGCGCGGTTGGAATGGGAACTGACGGATGATCTCTCTCTTGTCGGAACCCGTAATGAAGAGGGTCGCATTAGCATTGATGTTAAAATTCATAAGAGATTTTAGCTTCGGAGAAAGAAAACAAGCACTATTTTTTCTCCTGTTCTTCTTTATTGTTTTTTTACCCCAGGAATCTGCATCCCTGTCTCAAAAGCCCTCTCCTCTCATAGCCAAAGTATCTATCCGGATTGACGGCCAACCAGATGGTGAAGATATGGGAGAACTGATTCCTGTAAAGGAAGGAGAGGAGTTTTCTTTGAAGAAGATCACCAACAGCATTAAACAGATTTACAGGACCGGGCTTTTCTCTGATGTTCAGGTTTTGAAGGAGGGAGAGCAGGAAATCCAGCTAACTTTTCTTCTGACCAGGCGGTTTTTTATCCGGAAGATTATCTTTAGAGGAAGACAAAAAGTCTCTCGTAAAAACCTAAAGGAAAGCTTGCTATCTTTATCTGAGGGGAGTTTTTTCTCCGATGAGAAGGTGAGCAAGGCTGTTGGAGAATTAAAGGAAGCTCTTACCAAGAAAGGCTATTTTCAGCCTGAGATTGAGGCTTTTGCCGTGAGAGATTCCAGAAGCCCCACAGTTAAAGTGATTTTTGAGATTCGCTCTGCCAAAAGGTACATTATCAAGAAAATTACTTTTTCAGGAGAGAAGATTCTCCCTGAAGCTGAGTTGAAGAAAGAAATGAAAATCAGGGAAGGGGACGCATACGTCCCTTCGGTTCTGAAGAAGGAGCTTACAAGGCTTAAAGAATTTTATGGTTCGAAGGGCTATCAAAGAACAGAGATTGATGTCGAAGAAGTTAGATTTGATGAAAGGAAGCGGAGTGCTTACCTTTCTTTAAGAATTATCCCTCACGAGAAAATAGAGATTGTTGTAGAAGGAGCGCAAGTTCCTTTGAGACTTCTGGAACCAATCTGGGAGCCAAGGATATTTGAAGAGTGGGGACTGGCCGAAGGAGAAGCAAAAATTATTGCTTACCTGAGAAAAAAAGGTTGTCTTTTTTGTTCTGTCGCTTCGTCCATTGAAAAAGTGGATAATGAGATGCGCGTTGTTTATAAAGTCAGCCCGGGCGAGAAATTCAAGATTAAGGATGTTTCTTTTGAAGGTCTGGAATATTTTACTCCGGAAGAGTTAACAGAAGAGCTTGCTTCAGAGGCAAATGCTCCTTTTTCGAGCTGGATAGACGGGGAAAGACTGTTTGGATTGCCCGCGGAGATAGAATTTCTGTATAAGACCAGAGGATTTCCTGATGCAAGAGTAAATTTGAATTTTTTTCCGCAGGGGAAAACGGTAAGAGCCCATTTTTTTATAGAGGAGGGAGCCCAGGAAAAGATTGAAAAGATATCTTTTGAAGGAACAAACCTGTTTAGCAAGGAAACCCTTCTTAAGCAGATAAGCAGCTTTGAGGGCGGATTTTTCTACCAGCCCAACCTCCAGAAAGACATGGAAAGACTTGGTAACTTTTATCTGAACCAGGGCGTTAGAGGAACTGAAATTAGGGCCAGGATTGAAAGAATAGAAGAGAATCTCTTTTCTGTTTTTTTTGGTCTTAAAGAAGGGAAAAAAGTCAAGATTGAGAAAATCGTGATCACAGGAAATGTTGTTACAAAAAGACGCACCATTATCAGAGAGCTTAGAATAAAAGAGGGAGAATATGCTCTGTATGAACGAATACGAGAGTCGAAAAGAAGGCTTGAAAAGCTGGGTGTTTTCACAGAAGTGAAAATTGATGAAATTCCCATCTCAATTGAAAGAGAAAACTTGATCATCAGCGTCAGGGAAGGCAAGAGATATTATGCCGGGCTGGGCGTAGGATTGGAGACCATTAGCGAGCGCCAGACTTTTGCTCTCTGGAATAATCCGATCAGGGTTAGAGGAACGGCCGAGTTTATAAAGAGTAATGTTTTAGGTTCAGCAGCTCAACTAAGCCTCGTTGGGCAATTCGGTTTCAAAGAAAGAAGAGGGGTTTTTTCCTGGGAACAGCCCTACTTTTTTGGGCTCCCGATGCAGACTTATATGAATGCCTGGCTGGAAAGGGAAGAGCGGGAGAGCTTTACCTTCGACCGACAAGGTGTAAGTCTCACAGCCATCAAGTCCGTCTCAAAGGATCTTCTATTCCTGACGACTATGAGATGGGCCAGGACAAATTTTTTTATCCTGCTGGTTGAAGAATCAGAAGTTGACCGCCAGCATCGTCCTTTTTCTGCAACTTCTATCTCCGGCAGCTTCATCTGGGACAGAAGGGATGACCCTTTTAATCCGGAGAAAGGTTCTTTTTTAAGTTTTGTCCTTGAAAGGGCCTTTCCTCTTCTCAAGTCTGAGTCAAATTATTTAAAAAGCTTCATAAAGTATAAGCAATTTATTCCAGTTTTCTCCGGTGTTACATTTAGCGCCACCTCCCGTCTTGGATTGGGAGGAGGCAGAAGGTCTATTCCTATTCATGAGAGGTTTTTTGCTGGGGGCAGCAACTCTTTCCGTGGGGCAAGGTTCGATGAGTTGGGTCCAAAAGACCCGGTTTCGCAGAAGCCTGTTGGAGGAGAAACCCTGGTTTTGTTAAACTTTGAACTGACATTTCCTCTGATTCCCGCGATTAAAGATTTATCAGGGGCTCTTTTTTACGATAAAGGCAATGTTTTCGAAAAAACGACGCATTTTAGCCTGACTGCTCTTCAGAATGCTGTGGGGATTGGAATCCGGTATCGGACTCCCTTGGGTCCTGTACGTTTGGAACTCGGCTGGAATTTGGATGCGGCTAAAGGAGAAAGAAAACCTTTAGTTTTTATTACGATCGGAAATGTCTTCTAAAAATATGCCCAAAATGAGACGACTGAATATTTTTCCCCGGACTTTTTTCTTTCAATTAATTAAGGTCATTTTTTTTCTTTTTATCGTTTACTGCTTTTCAGAAACAGTAGACCGGATAGTGGCTGTGGTCAACGAGCAGGTCATAACATTAACTGATCTGAGGATTGCAGAGGCATTCGGCCTCCACGATGAAGAGCTCAAAGAAGGGTCTGGAAACCTTCGTCCGTTGATACTGGAGCGGCTGATTGATCAAAAACTTGTTATTGATTTAGAAGGCGAAGAGGTCTTGGTAGAAAAGGAGGAGTTGGATTCTTTCCAGGCAAGAATAATTGAGAGATTGGGTAATGAGCCAGTCCGTAGAAAGCTTGAAGAGTTTGACCTGGATTGGGATGAGTTAAGAGGCTATATCCGAGAGAAAATCAATTATCAAAAAATCATATCTCGGAAATTTGGCCTACGAATTATTGTAAGTTTGAAGGAAATCGAGGACTATTACAAACAGAGCTATGTCTCCTCTCAAAGAGAGAAAGGATTGGAGCCTCGACCGATGATGGAGATTCTCGACGAGATTGAATCCCTTATCATCCAGGAAAAAGTTAAAACTCGGATTAATGATTGGATAAAAAACCTGAGGAAAAAGGCGGATATACAGAAATTATTGCAGGAAATGTAGGTGCTTGATTCATCATACCCACACTTGATTGATTTTTATGTAGGGGCTTGATTTATCAAGCCCACCTTTTAAAATATATTCAATGATTTATAGTCAATGTAGGCGCTTGATTCATCAACCCACGATTGATTCTTATGTAGGGGCTTGATTCATCAAGCCCACCTTTTAAAATATATTCAATGATTTATGGTCAATGTAGGGGTTTGATTCATCAACCCACGATTGATTCTTATGTAGGGGCTTGATTCATCAAGCCCACCTTTTAAAATATATTCAATGATTTATGGTCAATGTAGGGGTTTGATTCATCAACCCACGATTGATTCTTATGTAGGGGCTTGATTCATCAAGCCCACCTTTTAAAATATATTCAATGATTTATGGTCAATGTAGGGGCTTGATTCATCAACCCACGATTGATTGATTCTTGTGTAGGGGCTTGATTCATCAAGCCCACCTTTTAAAATATATATATTGATGTTATATAATATCGAAAGACAAATCATCAGCTAGTAAGGAGTTATGATGAGCGGTATGGCTTTTTTGTTTCCCGGGCAGGGTTCTCAAGGTGTAGGTATGGGAAAGGATTTTTACGATTTTTCATCCCATGCCCGGGAGATATTTTTAAGGGCAGATGAAACTCTCGGCTTCAAAATATCGAAGCTCTGTTTTGAGGGGCCGGAGGAAGAGCTAAAACTGACTAAGAATACACAACCCGCTCTCCTCATCCTAAGCTTCGTTGCTTATGTCCTTTTGGGAAAGGAAGCTTGGATAGCAGCCGGGCATAGTCTGGGGGAATATTCGGCCCTTGTGGCAGCTGGTTCTTTAAAATTTGAGGATGCACTTCTCCTTGTTCAAAAAAGAGGAATGTATATGCAGGAGGCTGTACCAGTGGGAATGGGTGCGATGGCTGCAGTACTTGGCTGTGGTTATGAAGACGTAGAAAAAGCTTTGACAAAGATAAAAAAGGGAGTCGTAGAGATAGCAAACTGGAACAGCCAGGAGCAGATTGTAATTTCCGGACATAAAGAAGCTGTGGATAAGGCTTTAGCTGTAATTAATCCTTCCCGGTCTATCATTTTACCTGTGAGCGCTCCTTTTCACTGCAAGCTTATGAAGAGCGCAGAGGAAAAGCTCTCTTACGATTTGGATCAGGTGGAATTTAAAGGTCTGAAGTTTCCGATAATTACAAATGTGGATGCGAAAGTGATCCATAAAGGAGACGAAGCCAGAGATGCTTTGAAAAGGCAGGTCACGCAGCCCGTACTCTGGTTTAAATCAATGGAAATATTGCTCAAGGAGAAGGTTGACCTGTTCGTAGAACTGGGTTCAGGAAAAATCTTATCAGGGCTGGCAAAGAGAATCAGCAGAAAATGGGCATCTCCTCCTACACTTTTAAATGTGGAAGATTCATTAACTCTGGAAAAAGTAAGAGAGACTATTTCAGGAATGCTTTGAAATTACAAGGGGACCAAATCTTATATAGTATTCTGCGGCAGAAATAGTCGCTATGGCTATAACCACCCAGAGGCCGATTTGAGAAATAAAGTTGAAGCGCCCTAGATATTCCTCTCCCAATATCAATAAACATATAGTAATTGCTTCTGAAATCATTTTGAATTTGCCAAGTCTTGAGGAAGCGATGTAGATTCCTTTGGAGGAGGCAATTGCCCTAAATCCTGTGACAGCTAGTTCCCTTCCTAATATTATGACAACCATCCAGGCCGAGACAGCGCCCAATTCTACAAGGCAGATGAAGGCTGAGGCGATCAGCAGCTTATCTGCTATTGGATCTAAAATTTGTCCCAAAATCGTTACTTGCCCTCTCTTTCTTGCCAAGAGCCCATCAAGAGTGTCAGTCAGGGCGGCCAGAAGGAAGATGATGACAGCCGCGAATTCTTTCCCTTCAAATTGACTAAGGAGCACGACAACCAAAACTGGGATAGAGAATATTCTCAGCATAGTGAGGAGATTAGGCAAATTCATTTTCAAGGAGATATACTATAGCCTGTCCGCATTGTCAAATGTGTTGCAGGGGCTTGATTTATCAAGCCCGCACTTTTGGTTATTAGAATGATATTGATTTACTAAGCCTAGAAAAAGGGGACAGGCCCCATTTTTGTAAGAAAGAGGACATTCTCAACTTATGGACAGAACATCAAAAAATGGGGCCTGTCCC
>Ga0209986_10003299_pt1 | contig 14217 bp, 14 predicted proteins | sample BlataG_FD_183168 | JGI IMG/M metagenome (GOLD analysis project Ga0209986, IMG submission 183168) | Deep subsurface microbial communities from Black Sea to uncover new lineages of life (NeLLi) - Black_00105 metaG (SPAdes) (version 2) | ecosystem: Environmental > Aquatic > Marine > Oceanic >...
CATGTAATTATTTTTTCGCTTGATAAACATTCAGGTCTGTTCTTAAACACGATCAACAAAACGTCACCTATAAAAGCCTCGAAGATTGTTACCAGAAACACTACTGAGTACTGATGCACCAGCCTTTTCATTTTGAGGGGCAGGCTTTGTGACCATCTCCAAAAGCCTTCACGAGTACGATACTTATCTATATATGCCTGTAACTCTGGGAACAAAAGTGTATATCCCTTGATTTCATCTGTAGTATAACCTTCAAGATACGCTTTTCTACCCTTATGGGTATTGAAGGCGATACTAGCTGCGTTATTGATTACGCCTAGCTGTGTGATTTTACCAATGTTGGTGAGAAACTTGTGTCTAGCTTGCGCGAGTTCATCATTAAATATGGACGACATTTGAAGAAAGCATATAATGCTCGACCACTTAAGTCAATACGGCTAGGCAAAACTATTTGAATATCTGCATATTATCAAGCGGACTAAACCTCCTCTTTGGAATTTTCGCTCGAACGGTCCACCTAACTACTACTTTTTGTCTATTGCGTATGATTCACCAAGGTTTGCCCATTACAGCAAAGAACCCCCCTAACCTTTTCATTCCCTCAGCGTTATAGTATAGTGGAGTATAGATAATAAGAGGGAGGTTCTCTTATGAAAAGGCTAATAATAGGGCTGGTGCTGGTCAGCCTACTGCTGGTGCCGGTTTCCTGTGCCAAGGCACCATCCCCAGCACCAATGCCAGCACCACCACCTGAAATGCCACCGGGAACAGAAGAGGTCTATAAGGAGGCTGGGGTTGGGGGCTTACCCTCAACAGCCGAGGAGCGGATGATAGTTCGCACCGGGGATATGTCTCTAGTAGTAGAGGACATAACTCAAGCCTGCGACGAGATAGCCCAGCTTGCAGCGAGGTTTGACGGCTATGTAGTATCGTCCCGAATTTCAGGTGAGGAAGAGGAGATGAGGGGATGGATTTCCATTCGGGTACCAGATGGGAAGTTTGAATTAGCGCTGACTGAACTCAGGGAGCTGGCGGTAAGGGTAAAATCAGAGAGCACCGATAGCCGTGATGTTACTGAGGAATATGTTGACCTCAAGTCCAGACTCAAGAACGCCGAGGCAACAGAGAAGCAATACCTAGCCCTCTTGGAAAAAGCCGAGGAAGTGGAGGATATCCTCAGAATCTATGAAAGTTTGTCCTGGGTACGCCAGGAGATAGAGCAAATCAAGGGTCGGATGCAATATCTGGAGCGAACCTCATCAATGAGCCTAATTTCAGTGTATCTCGAGCCTGAAGCTACTGCCAAGCCATTAGTTCGTGCCGGCTGGAGCGCATTAGAAGCACTCAAATCCGCTGTCAGAGGCATTGTTATCTTCGGGCAATGGTTAGGCACTTTGGCTATCTGGCTGATAATCTTCATCCCCGTTTGGGGAACGATACTCGGCATTATCTACTGGCGCCGCCGAAAGAAGAAAGCTTAGCACTTCACTTTTATAAAGCGCCTTAAAGCCGATAAACTTGGCTATTAATATTCGCCGCCACCGCCGCCAACAGCGAAGGCGATAGTGATTAAAAGTAGAATCGACGATAGCCCAAACCAGGCCATCCAGGTAAACCCCCCGAGCGGAGAGATTACCTCGGTTACAGTGATGATGCCCAGCACCATACACAACCCGCCAAGGAAACCAAATGACCAGGCTAATATTCCCATAATAGAACCTCCTTCCTATAGAGCCATCTTTTCTTGACCCCACTCATACCATCAAAGGCCAGGCTATGTTAGATAACCTTGTGCTTTATTTTAGCCTATAGTTCCTATATAATGAGAGGCTGGCTAACTTAGCTACTCTCTAATAGGTGATAATAACATGAAACTGACAAAAAATCTATATTTTTACCCAGAAAAGGGAATGCTAGACTGCAATACCTATGTGATTAGGGATGACATCAGCATTATCATAGACCCTGGACTTACTCAATTCCTACCCGAACTACTCCAAGATTTACACAGGGACGGCATTGACCCCAAAGATATAGGTATTATCACTAATACCCACTTACACGGTGACCATTACTGGGCGAATGAGGCCTTCAAGAAAATCTCAGGAGCCAAAATCGTCTCCCATCCCATACAGAAAAAGTTCTGGGATACCACCGTTATCCAAACATCAAGGTTCTTCGGTCTTCCCACCGCGGAGTTTACCGAAGATAGATTACTTGATAATGACAAGCTAAGCGCCGGAGAATTGGAATTTGAGCTTATCCATTCCCCGGGGCACTCCTCTGACAGCATCTGCTTTTACTGCAAAAGTGAGAAAATACTGATTTGCGGGGATGTCATTTTCAATCAAAATACGGGGCGAGTTGACCTGCCCGGTGGCAATGCCGATGAGCTTAAACAGTCTATTTTGAAGCTATCACAGCTAGAAATCGAGTACCTGCTTCCCGGTCATATGGACATCATCATAGGACAGGAAAAGGTAAAGAATAACTTTGAATTCGTCAAGAAATATATATTCAGCCAGCTATAAGAGGAAAATAAATGACAGCAGAGTCCTTTGAACTAGGACCAATCAGACCACCGAGCGAGGCTTATTCCCTGCTCATTCGGGTAACCAGGAACTGCCCCTGGAATCGGTGCAAGTTCTGCCATATTTACAAGGGGAAAAAATTTGAGCTAAGGTCGGTGGAAGAGATAAAGCAAGAGATATCTACCATCAAGGCGATACAGGACAAGCTAAAGGAGACTTCCTGGAAATCCGGCCATGGGGGCAGGGTGGAAGAGGTGGCTGGCGCCGTCCTCAATAATCCACCAAATGAAGCCTTCTTTAATGTAGCACTGTGGCTTTACTCCGGTGGCACGAGCGCCTTCCTCCAAGATGCAAATAGCTTGATTATGAGGACCAATGAGCTGGCTGAAATAATAAGGTTCTTGAAGCAAACCTTGCCTAGTATCACTCGGGTGACCTGCTATGGCAGGTCCAAGACAGCAGCCAAAAAGAAATTGGAGGAGCTAATACAACTTCACCAGGCTGGGCTTTCCCGACTGCATATCGGGCTGGAATCAGGCTATGACCCCGTACTTCAATATATGGATAAGGGAGTTACTGCCGCTGAACACATCGCGGGAGGAAGAAAGATAGTAGAATCAGGTATCTCACTATGTGAATATGTTGTCCTTGGCTTGGGAGGGAAGGAGATGTGGCGGGAGCATGCCATTGAAACCGCCAGGGTATTAAACGAGATAGACGCTGACTTTATAAGGGTTAGAACCCTAACTATCAAGCAGGGCATGCCACTATATGATGAGGTTAAAAACGGCAATTTTATTCGGGCAACAGACGAGGAAATTGTAGAAGAGGAAAAACTGCTCATTGAACACCTTGACTGTCACTCATACTTTGTCAGTGACCATATTACCAACCTGCTTCAGGAGATTGAGGGGAAATTGCCCCAGGATAAGGAGAAAATGCTGGCTTCCATAGCTAGATTCCAGAGTCTATCACCCGAAGAGAAACACAACTTCATGGTTGGCAGAAGGGTTGGTATATATGACCAACTGGATGACCTATATAATTTGCACAAACATAGCACCGTGGAGCATGCTATACAAAAACTTAGCAACGATGGCAATCAAGTAGACGAAGAGATAATATACACCTTGATGGAAAGGTTTATATGAGCCTAGAGCAAGAAGTGGGCGACCTACTCCGCCAGAAAGGGTTAACCCTGGGGCTCGTTGAATCAGCCAGCGGCGGGCTAATATCCCACCGAATAACCAATATCCCTGGCAGCTCCGACTACTATAAGGGCTCAGTTACTGCCTATAGTAATGAGGTCAAGATTAAAGTGGTGGGAGTGAGAGAGGATACTATCAACCAGTATGGTGCCGTTAGCTCACAGGTAGCTGAGGAGATGGCACAGGGCGGCAGAAAGATACTAGACGCCGATATATGTTTAGCTGACACCGGTATTGCCGGACCTAGCGGGGCTACGCCGGGAAAGCCAGTTGGGCTATTCTACATCGGATTATCACACGAGGTGGGAACTTATAGCCGGAAGCACAATTTCCATGGAGACCGAGAGCAAAATAAGCGAAGCGCCGCTGAGGCAGCCCTAAGCTGGCTAAAAGAGTATCTATTAAGCTTAAAATAGGGATGGTTATGCTAAAGGAAAAACAGGTGGTTACCTGCTTTCTTGAATCAGAAAATGAGATATTCATTTTGCGCCGCAGTGAGCAGGTTGGCAGCTATCAGGGAAGGTGGGCAGGGGTTAGCGGTTATATAGAGACGACAGCCGATGAGCAAGCCCTAACCGAGATAGAAGAGGAAACCAGCCTATCCCAAGAAGACCTTAAATTGATAAAAAGGGGCAGACCACAGCCCATTGAAGATAAGAGGCTCAGTGTTAGATGGGTGGTTCACCCTTATCTTTTCCACATAAAAGACAGGGATAAAATCAAGCTTGACTGGGAACATAAAGAGGCGAGGTGGATAGCACCCAAGGATATAGATAACTATGAAACCGTGCCTATGCTCAAGGAGACATTAGCCCGGGTATATAAGAGCTAGCCATCCTTAGCTGACTGCTTCCCTATATAATTAACAACCTCTTCTGGCGTAAGTATCCCATTCTCTGTTACTACTCCGGCGACCAGCTCTAGCGGTGTAATATCAAAGTAGGGATTCCTAACCCTTACCTGTGGCGGCAACCTTCCCGGTTCAACAACTTCAGACGGCTCTTTTTCTTCCAAATCAACCTCATCACTCCTTAGCACAGGGTCCAACTTGAGTGTCTCACATAATACATAAAAGGGGATGCCCGCTTTTTTAGCAGCCAGGGCTAGTTGGCAGGTTCCTATTCCATTAATAATATTGCCATCAGCACATACCCTGTCGGCACCCACCATCACCTTATTCACCGTTGATATGTAAAACCCCATAGCTGCATCATCAATAAAGGCGACAGCTAATCCATAGAGCCCAAGCTCCTGGGCAATCCTTTCGCCGGTGCGACCCGGACCCGACCGCGTAGTAACCACCTCAATGTTCCTTTGTTTAGTAAAGGCTTCCTTCAGCACTGCCACCACTGTTGAGCTATAGCTATGAGTCATTATCCTGTCGCCGTCAGTAATCAGTTCAGAGCCATAATTCACAATCTGAGCTATAGCCTGTAAAGAATCGTTAGCTAATTCATCAGCCTTAGAAATGGCTAAGCTCTTAATTGAATCCAAACCTATATCAACTGAAACTTCGGACACAGTGCCCAAAAAACGACTGACGATATTAAACACCGGCGCCATAGCGGGACGGGTTGACATTAATCTCTCCCCTACCTCTTTCTGCTCCAATAAAAATTGCTCAACGCTATCTGTCTGACTATGCTCGGCAGCAATCTTCAATACACTCATTGCCTGCCTAGCCAACTGGCTGGCACCGTGAGTCTTGTCATTCCTGATTTCATCTATAAGGCTGATAATTTCAGGGCTAATGTTCATGGCACACATTCTACCAGCCCTATATACAAGCAAGCAACATGAAAGGAGCGTCATCAAAGCCCTAGAAATAAGCACTACCTATTGTTTCAATATGCAGGGGGAGGAAGATTATGTTATCTGCTATGAGTGGTTCAATTATTGGAGGCGCGATTACAGCAGTTATTGGGGCGTTGTGTGCATTAGGCATAGAGAGTTGGCTCCTGGCTCCTCAGCACTCTGCCAAGGAGAATCGGAGGGTTTACATTACACATATCGAAATGGGAAGGTCAAAAGGAGTCAGTAAAAATTAAAGGATGCGATTTTATCCATCGGCTCTCTATCATCTTCCAGACATACATTTTCCCTATCGTAATAGCCCAAAGCTATCAGGATGTCTATTTTCTTATTCCGGGGGACATTCAATATCGATTTTACAGCCTGTTCATTAAACCAGCCTATCCAGCACGTTCCAAGGCCTAAATCCTCGGCCTGTAATACAAAATGCTCACAAGCTATCCCTATATCTATGAGGTAATATTTTGTGCCTCTGAACATACCGCCTATTCTAGCTAAGAACTTGGACTTCTCGGAGACGACAGCGACTATAACTGGAGCCATTTTGCAAAAAGAGTTCACCGAATATATTCCACTAAAAGCGGCGTCGCATAGTTTATTCTTTAATTCCCTATCATCTACGATTATGAATTTCCATGGCTGTGAATTACAGGCGGAAGGGGCAACTCTTGCTGCCTCAAGGCACATCATAATCTTTTCTCTTTCAACAACTCTATCCAAGTAACTCCTAATGCTTTTTCTGTGTTTCAACAGGTCTAATAGGGCCATAATTTTGCTTCCCCATGCTGGATTTCGGTAGATATGCTCTAACACTAATCCTAGTTCTGACTTATGTCTTTGTCAACATGGCCACACAAGGCAGAAGTTAGAAAAAAGTTAGTTTTTAGGAGAGGTAGGAGCGTTTAAGAGGGGCGTCAGCCCCTCTCTTTTTTAATATCCCTCCCCCTCTCCTTTGAAGGAGAGGGGGAACAAGGGCGAGATAGATTAGATTGCCATTACCACCGAGCAATGCTATACTCTGCCATACTACTAAATGCTAAAAGAGGAGATTTTTAGGTGAAAAGAGCTGATGGTCGTGCCTATGATGAATTACGACCAGTAAAAATAAGCCCCGGATTCCAGAGCTTTGCTGAAGGCTCGGCACTAATAGAACTGGGGCTGACCCGAGTGCTGTGCTCGGTTAGTGTTGATGAGAAGGTGCCAGGCTTCCTCAGAGGAGGGAGAAGCGGTTGGGTTACGGCTGAATATGATATGTTACCCCGAGCCACTGTCACCCGCACCCCTCGTGATTCTTCACTGGGCAGGGTTGCCGGTAGAAGTCAGGAAATACAGCGCCTCATCGGACGCTCGCTGCGGGCGGTAACCGACCTCACTGCATTAGGGGAGAGAACCCTAACTGTGGATTGTGATGTGCTCCAGGCAGATGGCGGCACCAGAACAGCGGCTATTACCGGCGCCTATGTAGCTCTACACCAAGCGCTCCAAACCCTGGTAAATATGGGGGTAATACCATCTATACCCCTAAAGAGTGCCGTAGCCGCCACCAGCGTTGGCATCGTGCATAATTATATGATGTTAGACCTGTGCTACGATGAAGACTGCAATGCTGCGGTTGACTTTAATGTGGTAATGACCAGCAAGGGTGAATTTGTTGAGGTTCAGGGCACGGCTGAAGGCAAGCCTTTCTCCAAGGAGACTATCGATTCCCTGCTCTCTTTAGCAGAAAAGGGCATCAAGCAGCTGTTTCAAATCCAGCAAGCTGCCCTGGAAACGGCAAAAATAACATAAATAAGGTGAGAAATCCCAAATTGCAAGTTTAAAGGAGGAAAAGTGAAATCAAAGCTAATCCTGATATGTACTATGGCTGCCATCTTGCTCTGCCTATTTGCTTGTTCTCCAGCCTCAAAGGTATCTGTAGAGGCCTCCTGTGATGACTTTACAAAGCTCCCTCCTGAGGAGCGTGCTATTAGCAAAGAGGTTGAAATTGCTGTTGACGGTTTATTGACAGTAACTTTATGCTCTAACCCCTCGACAGGCTTCCAGTGGGAGCCAGCAAAGATTAGTGACCAAACTGTGTTACAACAGGTAAACCACAAGTTTGAGGCTCCCGAATACACAGGCGACGGACCCCCTCCACCCGGTACTCCTGGCAAAGAAGTATGGACTTTCAAGGCAGTCAAGGAAGGCAAGAACACTATATCTATGGAATATAGTCGTCCTTGGGAAGGCGGTGAGAAGGCAGCCTGGACATTTGTCTTGACCGTGGTTGTTAAATAGAGTCCTCAGAGATAAGATAATATTTCCGCCACTCAGAGTTTCCTGTTAAGGGCGCACCTGCCCACTACCGAAGATAATCCACTTATAGCTGGTTAGCTCCTTTACCCCTAAAGGACCTCGGGCATGAAATTTCTGGGTGCTTATGCCTACCTCAGCCCCCAATCCGAACTGACCACCATCGGTAAACCGGGTGCTGGCATTGACATAGACGCAGGCAGCATCTACCTCGTCGAGAAAGCGCATCGCTGCCCTATATTCCTCAGTAATAATAGCCTCAGAATGCCCCGAGCCATAGTGCTCAATATGCTCCAAGGCATCATCCAGAGAATCCACCACTTTAACCGCCGCCACCAGCGATAGAAACTCCTTGCCCCAATCCTCATCTGCAGCTGGCGCCAGCTTCAAAGAAGAACTTGGCTTAAGGATAGCCATAGCCCGCTCATCGCAGTGCATTTCCACCTCAGCTTTCGCCCACTCAGCAGCTATTAAGGGCAAGTAGCGCTGAGCGATATCAACATGAACCAGCAGGGTATCTAAAGCATTACAAACAGTCGGTCGCTGCACCTTGGCATTAAAGGCGATAGCCACCGCCTTGTCCACATCGGCACTCTTGTCCACATAGGTATGGCAAACACCAACCCCACCACTCACCACCGGCATAGCGGCATTTTCCGAGACAAACCTTATCAGTTCAGCGCCACCCCGGGGAATAATCAGGTCAATGATGTCCCCCATCTTAAGCAGATGATTGACCAGGGCTCGGTCAGTATTCTCAATAAACTGCACTGCTCCATCGGGCACTCCAGCCCTTATAGCTGCACCCTGAACCACCCTGGCTAAGGCACTATTAGAATGGATTGCCTCCCTGCCACCCCTCAAAATAATGGCGTTACCCGATTTTAAGCAAAGGACTGAGATGTCTATAGTAACATTAGGTCGGCTCTCATAGATGGCTCCGATTACACCTAACGGAACTCGCTTCCTACTGAGCTGCAATCCGTTGGGCAAGGTGCGCATATCAAATACCTCGCCCACTGGGTCGGGGAGAGCGGCCACTGCCAGCACATCCTGGGCTATAGCCTCAAGGCGCTCAGGGGATAGCATGAGCCTATCAAGCATAGCAGCGCTCATCCCTGAGACATGAGCCTCATGGTAGTCAATCTGATTGGCAGATAGTATCTCGTCCTTCTTAGCCAACAGGTCATCAGCAACATTATGTAAAGCTTTATTCTTAACCTCAGTCGAAAGGTAAGCCATCCGCCGGGAAGCCGCTTTAGCCGCCCTGGCCTTTTCCTCCAATTCTTCAATAGGAGATTTCATATCCTCTACCCCCAAATCTATAATATCACCAAATTATTCCGGAGCACTATTCAAGCGGGCCAATCCCTTGAAAGAGATGGAAATAGCGAGGAGGAACTGAAATTACTGCTTTATTAATCCTCCTTCTGAGGGAGCAGCTTCCTTTACGCTTGTCTTCTAGTTCAACGATATATCCCCCACCATCATCAAGACGAATGTTATCCACAAAGGTTAATTCCCCCCACCACCTGCTAAGATTGCCCTCCTGGGTTAACTCCTCATGGACTCGGTAGTTAATCGTCGTCACAAATTGTTCGCTATTAGCCTTGTAAAGTTTGCCCTTGCCACGGGTAATGCGTGCACTCATTCAAACCTCCAATCTATAATACTACCAGGTTATTTCGGTGCACCACCTCTGAGCCGTAGTCATAGCCAAGCAGAGCGGCAATCTCCCTGGAGTGCACCCCTTTAATTATGCTAATGTCAGCCGAGCTATAGTTGGCTATGCCACAGCCGAGGCGAGACCCATCAGGGTCATAGATATTAACTATATCACCACGCTGAAAATCGCCCTCAATGTTTCTAATGCCGGCTGCCAGCAGGCTCCGCTTCTGATTTTTTAGAGCCAGAGCTGCCCCGGAATCTACCACCAGCTTGCCCTTGGTGGAAAGACCACTGAGCATCCAGCGCTTGCGACTCTCAAGCTTGCTGGTAGTAGGTAGAAAACAGGTGCCCATAGCCTCACCGCTTGCCAGCCTTAAAATACTATCTGGCTCTCTGCCATCAGCGATAACCACAGTCACCCCAGAGGAAGTGGCCAGCCTGGCTGCCTCTACCTTGGTAATCATACCTCCAATCCCCAGGCTACTGGAGGTCTCAGCCGCTAAGCGCTCAATCTCTGAATCTATCCTATCCACCTGAGAAATAAGATGGGCATGGGGGTCGCAGTGAGGGTCAGCAGTATATAGTCCAGCAGTATCGGTAAGAATCAGCAGCAGGTCAGCATCAATCAGATTAGCTACCATAGCTGACAGATTATCATTATCGCCAAATATAGCCTCCTGAATCTCATCCACTGCCACCACATCGTTCTCATTGACAATACATAACACCTTCAGCTCCAGCAGAGCCAGAAGGGTATTGCGGGCATTCAGATAGCCAGACCTGCCGAGAAGGTCAGCCTTGGCAAGCAAGGCTTGAGCCACAGTGATATTATACTGACCGAATAGTTGCTCATAAAGGCTCATCAAACGATGCTGCCCCACCGAAGCCAACACCTGCTTAAAAGGAATACCTTTAATCTGTTTGGCTAACCCCAGCTTATGCCTGCCAGAGGCTATAGCACCAGAGGAAACTATAAGCATCTCTAGCCCTTGCTTATGCAGTTGTGCCACCTGACTTACCAGGCTTGACATTATGTCCCGGTCCAACTGGTCGCTGCCGCCAGTAAGCAGGCTAGTGCCAAACTTAGCCACTATTCGGTGATATGGTAAATTAGATTTTCTATTCAAGGCTTTACCCATTCACGCTAAACAAATTTGCTTTATTATATCAAATTGCTTGGTATTCTGTCCTATGCTACAATTCCGTCGCAGGGCTAGACCGTTTCGGCTAGCCCTAGAGGTGTTTGGAGAGGGTGAAGTTGAACCTAAGCCAACTATTGCATCTCATCGAGCAGATGCCTGCCTACCGCCAGCTTGCAGATGAACTTAAACAACAAAAGGGAACCGCCAAGGCACTAGTGCTGGAGGCTGCCAAGCCCTACCTCATAGCTGCTCTATACCAATCTCTACAATTACCTATGGTGGTGGTTACAGCGCAACCAGAAAAATGCAGAAAGCTCTATGAACAACTCTCAACCTGGAGCGACTCCAGACATGTAAAGCTCTTCCCCGAGCCTGATGCCCTACCCTATGAGCATATCGCCTCAGATGCCTCCACCGAGCTAGAAAGGATACAGGTGCTATCGGCTTTAGCCGATATAAATGGAGACGCAAGTGCTCCCCTAGTCGTTGCCTCCGCTCCAGCCTTGATGCAGAAGACCGCACCGCATAGCGATTTCACCTCCGCCTGTCACACTATAAAGCTGGGAATAAATATCGAGCCGTTCCACCTGCTAAGACAATGGGGAGCTATGGGCTACGGGATGGAAAACATAGTTGAAGTGCCAGGAACCATAGGTCATCGCGGCGGCATCATTGACATCTACCCTCCCACCAGTGACCTACCAGCCAGGCTTGAGTTCCTCGGCAACACCATAGAAAGCATCCGACTCTTCGACCCGACAAGTCAGCGCTCACTAACCTCGGTGTCGTCAATAGCTATTGGTCCGGCTACAGAACTGCTAACCCCACTGCTGAGCAACAAATCTGAGCTTGAGCAAGTGGTCAACAGCATCAACCTATCCGGTTGCAGCGCTGAGATACGCCAGCAGTTCAAACAGGAACTAGCCATGCTGCTGAATAAACAAAGACCACACAATATGCAGTTTTATGCCCCGCTGTTCAATAAAGATAGCCTCCTGAACTTCTTGCCCCAGGCCTGCCTTTTAGTGCTCGATGAGCCTATGAACATTGAACACGCAATGGATGACCTAGATGCTCAAGCCAGTGAGTTGCGCGCCGAGAAACTGGAGCGAGGAGAGCTATCACCCGATTTCCCCAGACCATACTTCACCTGGAAAGAGCTAGAGCCAAGAATAAGAGAAAGACCGCGGCTAATGCTCACTGCCTGGGGTATCGGTGAGGATGAACATCCCTACCAGCTAAATTTCACCCCTGCCCCCAGCTATGCAGGACAACTACCGCTGTTCATCAAAAAGGCGAAGCAGTTGCTAAGCCAAAAACAACGGCTCATACTCGTCAGTCATCAAGCTAGCCGACTCTCTGAGCTACTTGGCCAAGAAGATATCATTGCCCCGCCCATTACCGAAACAGAGCAAATACCTCCACCCGGCTCGCTAACCCTGGTCCAGGGTTTACTGGCTGAGGGCTGGGTGATGAATAATGAAACCCACCTGTTCACCGATGCTGAAATCTTTGGCTTTATCAAGCAACGGCGATTAATGAAAAAACGACCAGTGTCACACCACAAGCTCCTCATTGACTTAGCTCCGGGCGACTATGTGGTGCATATTGAACATGGGATTGCCAAGTTTGCTGGCGTTATTAAAATGAGCACCGAGAACAGCGAAAAGGAATACCTGGTTTTACAATATGCTGCCGGCGATAGGCTCTATGTCCCCACCGACCAGATAGACCGTGTCAACCGCTATATAGGAGCCGGTGACCAGCCACCAGCGCTGAACCGACTGGGCACTCAGGAATGGACACGAACCAAGCAAAGAGCCAAGGAATCGGCGGAAGATGTTGCCCAAGAGCTACTAGCTCTCTATGCCGCCAGAGAGGTCATCCCTGGCTTTGCCTTTTCCCATGACACAGGATGGCAGCAGGAGCTTGAGGCTTCCTTCCCCTATGTTGAGACCCCGGACCAGATAGAGGTTCAGGAACAGGTAAAAGAAGATATGGAAAAAGCCAAACCTATGGACAGGCTGGTCTGTGGGGATGTGGGCTACGGTAAGACCGAGGTAGCTATCCGTGCTGCCTTCAAGGCGGTGATGGACAACAAGCAGGTGGCGGTGCTGGTGCCGACCACGGTGCTTGCCCAACAGCATTTTTCCACCTTCAGCCAGAGGCTAGACGCCTTCCCCATAAGAATTGAGGTTTTAAGCAGATTTCGCACACCGAGAGAGCAACAGGCCATCCTCGAGGGATTGGACAACGGCAGTGTGGACATCTGCATTGGAACCCACCGACTACTACAAAAGGATGTAGTATTCAAAAATATGGGGCTATTAATCATTGATGAAGAGCAACGCTTTGGTGTAGCCCATAAGGAACAACTTAAAGAATTGAGACAGGAAGTAGATGTCCTCACCCTAAGCGCCACCCCCATTCCCCGCACCCTTCACATGTCCCTAGTGGGGGTGAGAGATATGAGCACTATGGAGACCCCCCCTGAACAGCGCCTACCTATCAAAACCTATGTTGCTGAATATGATGAGCGGCTAATCCGAGAGGCTATTCTCAGAGAGCTGGAACGCAATGGGCAGGTCTTCTTCGTTCACAATCGGGTTCAGAGAATAGCTTTTGTCGCCAGCAAACTTCGGTCCCTGATACCTGAGGCTAAGCTCACCATCGCCCACGGTCAGATGCCCGAAGCAGAGTTGGAGAGGGTTATGGCTGACTTTACCCAGGGCAAGAGCGACATTCTGGTATGCACCACCATTATTGAATCAGGACTGGATATGCCCGCTGTTAATACCCTGATTGTCAACAAAGCGGATAAATTTGGTCTGACCGAGCTTTATCAACTGCGGGGACGGGTGGGTCGTGGCGCCAACCTTGCCCATGCCTACTTCCTGTTTGACAAGGGGAAACACCTGACCCCAACCGCTGAGAAGCGGCTAAAGACAATATTTGAAGCCACCGAGCTGGGAGCAGGCTTTGGCATTGCGATGAAAGACCTGGAGATTAGGGGAGCAGGAACTTTGCTTGGGGCAAAGCAAAGCGGGTTTATAAGCGCTGTTGGCTTCAGCCTTTACTGTCGGCTGCTAGCGGAGGCGGTAGAGGAGCAAAAGGCAAAACAGGCTGGTGTTGCCGAGAAAGTAACCAGACCATCACGTCTGCCGCCCCCGACAATAGACCTGCCACTTGCAGCCTATATACCCGAGGAATATGTAGCTGATATCAACACCAGGCTAAGCCTGTATCAGAGCCTGGCGAAGATGGATAGGATTGAGCAGGTAGAGACTTTGGCTCAGGAATTCAGCGATAGGTTTGGCTCTCTGCCTGTAGAGGTAGAAAACCTGCTCTACGCAGTCAAGGTCAAGACACTGGCGGCTAAGGCTGGCATTGAATCCATTTCCACCGAGGACGGGCAAATCATACTCAGGCTATTTGAGGGCTTGCAGTTTGATAGGCAGAAACTTGAGCCTGTCTTCAAAGATGGGATAAAAGTGAGCACGAGCCAAATAAGGCTAAACCTGAAACGGCTGGGAAAGGAGTGGCAGGGGGTGCTGGAGGAGGTGG
>Ga0209986_10003300_pt1 | contig 14211 bp, 19 predicted proteins | sample BlataG_FD_183168 | JGI IMG/M metagenome (GOLD analysis project Ga0209986, IMG submission 183168) | Deep subsurface microbial communities from Black Sea to uncover new lineages of life (NeLLi) - Black_00105 metaG (SPAdes) (version 2) | ecosystem: Environmental > Aquatic > Marine > Oceanic >...
ATCTTGTTGAACTCCGATGCGTACCCCTCGACCCAGCCGTCTCCGAGACCATCGTCAGCCTTGCCCGCGACGATCTGCGCGTCGGCGAGGAAGCTGTGATACGTCGCTGCCTTTTGGATAGGGTCGGGCGTGGTTTGCGCTGCTGGAGCAGCAGGAACGGCTGGCACCACTGGAGCTGCTGGAGCTGCTGGAGCGGCAGGAACGGCTGGCACTTCAGGCTCCTTCACTTCTGGCTTCGCCGGCTCTGTCTCCGACACGGCCGGGGTAGCCGGGGCGGCCGGGGCGGCCGGATCTGGAACGACCGGGGCGACCGGCTTCTCGTCTTCCGGCTTCTTCGTGGGGTCTGCCATTGCGTCAACCTCCTCAACACGTTTATCGGCTTTGGGGTCCTCCGGCGCGCCGTCTTCGACCCCTCCGTCCGACGCTCCGCCCGTACCGGTGGCTGGTTCTACGCGGATTGGCGTATGGTCGTGATCCTCCAACCACTTCCGTACCTGCGCTACGGTAAATTTCGTCTTGTCAAATCGGATAGCTTGCAACTCTACACGACCGTTGTCACGCCGAATCCCCCATATCGCATCAATACCAGAACCGAACGCGTCGTTCTCACGACGGAAACGACGGTAGAGATTTGGATTCTTGATTCTAGCTGCGTGTTCCGTCGGAAATGGCATCTTCTTTCTCCCTTTCCAGACGCTTCTTACGATAAGTGGCCCGTATTTTCTCGCGTGTCTCTTCAGATACTGTGTGCACTAAAAGGCTCTGTCTTATCTTCTCACGCGTCTCAGGACTAGTCGTGTGTCCCATCATTGCCAAAATCCTTTTTCTCAATACCTCCGGTGACGTTGGCCCGAGTGATACTCCCTTCTTTGCTTCACTAATATGCTTTCGGTGTTCCGCTGTGAAGATTCGCTTGCGCCCACGGAGTTTGTCCGCTATTTTCTTGCGTGTCTCTATTGACACAGTCATCCCCATATGACTAGCACTGATCTTAGCACGCACATCATCTGGGACTTTACGCCCTCTTTGCTTGTATCTTGGTTTGCCTCTCTGAGCGTCCCCAATCTTCTTCCGTACTTCAGCAGACCTGGGTTGTCCTTTTCTGTATCCAGGTTTGCCCATATTACTTTTGGATATCTTCGACCTTGTCTCATCAGAATGATGCCAACCAGACGTTCCGTCACCACCATCTGTGCCGTTAACTAGAGGATAACCCGCCGCACGAAAACGCCTGATGTATTCTTGTTCAACGTCTTGCCACTTCTCGTCGGGAGGCAGTATCGCTAGTATCTGCATCATCGGTGCTAGACCAACCGACTTAAGTTTCCGTATCCAGTTATCTCGATGCGTTCGGCGTCTTATGCGCATATGTTCTTGAAATCGTTCACGCAGGTTGAATGTTTTACCAACGTACCGTGGAACGATCAGCTTAGGATCAATCAAGGCATAGATGAAGTTACAAGGTGCCTCGCTATTTCGCATCGTCTTCAATCCAATCTTCTGGGGGCACTTGTGCCGACAACGCCTCCCACTCATCCTTGCCAAACTCCTCCATCATGAACGACCACGAGTCGTCGCTCTTCCCGAGCGCACGCCTGTGAACTTGAAGATGCGAGATGACCGCGGGCGGTGCCCGCCTTCCCACGCGTGCTCCGCGGGCGACGGCCCACGCGGAGTCGACCCCGATCTCGTGCAAGTACATCGTCCCGGCGGTGAAGACTCCGTCGTCGTCGAGACCGCCCCCGCCCTTCACCCAGTGGTGCGGATAGCGCCACGTGGACTTCTTGTCCGCCTCACCATGGTCAGCGAACGCGAGGCGCGGGAGCTTCGTCTTGTCCAAGGCCGACCAGCGCGGGGCGCCGTCGGCGAGGGTGGAGTTATGAGTGAACGCCATCTTTCAAATCCTCCCGCGTCTATCCTGCCCGTACGGAATACGCTTGCTGCTCCGTCAATACCGGAATGACTGTACACCGACAGTTACTTGACAAAACACCGTTGGCGATGTACAATCCGCTGCGTGATTGGAGGTCATAGACATGACCAGAAAACTGTCGGATGCGCAGGCTCGTGACGTGTGTCGTCGGTACGTCGAAGGAGAGTCTGAACTCTCCCTCTCCAAGGTCTTCGCCGTTGCCAGGGGCGGGATACGTGGCTACCTTCTCCGCGGAGGCGTCAGCATACGCACCATCAGCGAGGCGAATAAGATTCACATGGCGAGACTCACGCCGGCGGAACGCCTTGCACTCACTGCGCCCGCCCACTCCGCCGTGAGAGGCAAGGCCCAGAGCAAGGAGCACAGACGAAAGATTGCTGCAACGCGCGAACGACTGGAACTCGGAGTTAGTCACGGGGAGAAGCGCCTCGCTCGTTGGCTTCGTCGTCGCGGTTTCCATTCGGTGTTGCAGAAGGCCGTCGGTCCCTACAACATCGACGTTGCCTTGGAAGAATCGCGCGTCGCCGTGGACGTCTTCGGGGGAAACTGGCACGCTGGAGGTAGACACGCCGCGCGTTTCCGCAAGAGATTCGACTACATCTCGGATAGAGGTTGGATTCCCGTCATCATTTGGATCACTGGGGACTATCCTCTGCAACGCGAAGCCATCGATTACATCGTCACCCTCGCAAAGCGAGGCAACGCGAGCAAAGCCCCTGGGTGTCAAGAGCATGTGATTCGGGGTGACGGTAAGCCGACTGGAATTGGCAAAAGCAATCTCGACTATCGGGCCGTCGTAGGAGGCGATAAGACCGGCGACCTTGTCCGGGGACACGACGGTCGTTTCACCAACGAGGCAATTCGGATGTAAGGGCGGATGCTGCACGTCATTCGGCATCTTCAGCGACCTCGTGCGTGATCCGACACCTCCGAGACCCGGCACGGTCACTCCAAACTCGCTGCCTCTCGACCAGAACGGGTCTTCGGTGCGCACGCGCTTCCCGTCCATCTCAAGGCACCAGTCACACCTTAAATCGTCAGTAGTAGTCACCCATTCCATCACGGTAACACCGGCGTTTGCATACCTCTGCTGAGCACCCTCGTTCATCGCCCAGATGGTACCAGTCCGGGCGAGCATCGTGGCGCGTACCATGTCGTCGGCGGCCCCGTTGGCGAGCATCTCCTTGGCTATCTCTCTCGGAGTCCATGCCATCCCGGTCTCCGGATCACGGCTAGCGCTAGCGGCGTTGAACGCATCGCGCATCCTTGCACCCTTTGTGGCTACCTCTGCCGCCGTAGTCGTCGATACCCACTTGTCGATCTCGTCGAAGTTCCCCTCCAAGAGGAAGTTGCCGGATTCGCGCAGTCTCGATGCTGGTCGCCCCACGATGACCGGGTCCGTCTCCGGCTGTGCAGCCGGAAGCGGCTGCCGTTTGCGCGCGGCTTGTGCCTTCCCGTGCCATCGTGTCTCGGTCTGTGTCCAGATATCGTCGACGCTCTTCAGTCCGGCTTGATGTGCGACCTCCAGTCCGGCTAGGTCGTACCCTTGCGCTACGGTCGGGACGATCCAACGCTCCTTGACGCGCTCTATCGATATCTGCCACGCCCACGCTCCCGAGAGTGCCTCGTCTATCCCGGCGCCGAGAGCGACCTGTCTCACCACGCGTACCGTGATGGCGTTCAACTCTGCCAGGAGTGCAGCACGGTACCGAGGAAACCACCTGTCGGCATACAAAGACCGTCTCGCGGCAACCGGAGTCATGCGTCCGCGCCGCCTGCTGGGGCGAGGAGGAGCGGCTATAGAGACGTTCTTGCGTTCCAGGACGGCTGTCGGCACGGCTATCCCTTCCAGTCATCCGGAGGCTGGACGTCGAAGTGCATCACTAGAAGGCGGACGTCTCGGCGAACCTCCGTCAGCATCTCGTTCACGTGCCTGTGTTCAAGGTCGCACGTATCCTTACGTACGTAGGTTCCTTCGATATCCCTGCGCGGGAGTGGCAACATCTGCGGGTCGGGAGGTACTTTTCCATTCCACAGCTTCGGAAGGAACTTGATCACCCCGGCCACGAGGGCTGCCGCGAACGTCCCGGCACCGCCGCCGATAAGCACGACGGTCGACATATCCAATGACATGCTACGCCTCCACATTCCCGATGATGCCAGTCAAGCACTCATCACAAAGGTAGACGTCCGAGTTGCCTATCTGATGCAGCGCGTTTCCGACGCGAGCACCCTTACATCTCGCGCAACTCCGCGCCTTGCTGCGGACGGTAGCGTCGGACCCGGCGTAGACGTCTTTCGTGACTTCGCCCTTTGCGCACGTTGCCTCTTGCATGGCTACTTTACCTCCAGTTTCAGCTCCCGAGTTGCGACGAGCACGAGCTCCAGTCCACCGTCTTCTCCGGCGCAGATGATCGTTCGCACAGTCCCGTTGTGACACGCTGACATGAATGAGTCCGCCGCGGCCCTGTCGTCCTGTGTGGTCAGCTTCACGCACATCGGAACCTTCAGGTACCCGATGCCGCGGACATCCTTGTCCTCGATGATACGTGCGCGTCCTATGGTGGCGTGCATTATACTCTCGCCTCCTCACGGGCGTAGACGAGCGCGACCTCATCCGCGGACCATACGTCGGCGTGTGCTCGCAACCTGCGCACGTCGATGTCGCCGAAGTTCGCCCCGTCCGTCCCGAGCTCGAAGTTATTGGCGTCCACCGTCGTGAACTGGCAGACCAGATGCTGCCACAATCCGGCAACCAGCGTGGTAGACGCGACACCGTTCACGTACGTGGCGCTGGCGGTGAGGCCGGCATACGTCACGGTCCCAGCGTTCACCATGATGTCGTTCCCGGCGTCCACGAGCACGATCTCTTCGGTAGTGGACCCTGGATTGATCCACATGCTGATCTGCATGATGTTCCCGATGTCACCGTAGTCGATGCGGTCGTCTACTCCGTCGAGCGACATGGTGTTGCCGACGATCACGCCTCCGACGAGCGTGCGCGCACGCGCGTAGCGCGAGAGGTCTCCGGTGCCGTCGTCCCAAAGTCGAAGATCCGCGTCGGGGACCCCAAGTGAAAAATCTTGTGCTATCTCAGACATTGATACATCACTCCTCTATGCTGTCATTGACATAAGCCATCCCATGTCAGTAGCCACTAATGCGCGAAGACCTCTGTCAGATCGTTCTGAATTGACTCTGCTCCCGTGATGGCAGGACTTACATAGCGTTATGAGATTGGATGGTGACGCATTCTTTGTGCTTCTATCTATATGATGCACCTCAAGTGAGAAGCCAGACTGCTCTTCAGTATGATGACAGAGCTGGCAACGAAAACCGTCACGCTCAAGGATTTGTTGTCTCACTCTCTTCCACCCTGCTAGATTGTAGAACCCAGTCTTTCTACGTGGCCCGGAACGCCAATCCGGTCCAAGTCTATCCCTTCGCCTGAGTTCAGACAGACACTCCTTACTGCAGACAATCCTTCCTTGTGCATGACTCAGAGAACGGAGTACTTGCTTGCTGCAGATGGTGCAAGGAACTTCTTTACTATTCCAGTTTGGATGCCTATGCTTCTTTCCCCAACCAGTCGCACGCAACCGCTTGAGACTGTCTTTGATACGCTGTCTACCTTCTTCGCTCATGCGCCATTTCCCGTTACACGGTGCTCCTTGCTGCCGAAGGATACGGCGTATGACAGTGCGAGAGCATCCAAACTCGACCGCTGTCCGTCTAAGGCTTCTCTCTCGCCGGTATGCTTCCAGTACCGCGTCAATGTCTAGATTCCACTTGTTTGGCTTTATTCGTATTACTACTGGAGACCAATGCTTATGCCCAACCCTATTCAGCCAGTTGCGAACAGTTGCGGGTGAACAACCAAGACGTTTTGCTGTCTGTGCCATGTTTCGCACTTCGTCATACACCTGTATGACAACATTGGAGGTCAGACCTAACCCCGTACCATGGCCTCGTGCAAGATAGAGCGGCTTCCCATCCTTCCGAAGAAGGGGGACCACGGTCCCACATCCGCACGCGCATTTGTGTGTTCGTCTCATATCAACGCCCCGCTATGGTATCTCACATCCTTTATGGCGCCGTTGAAGTAGTTCAACACGCCTGTCCGACGCCATGCGCCTATTGTTATGTTGTCTCGAAGCGGTACGTCAGCAAGCCAATCACCGCTGTTGCTACCTGATCCTACGGCAAGTGCTTCCGCTTGTCCATTCACGTAGAGCGCATATGCAGTACCGGTAGATACAACTGCTATGCGATACCATTGTCCTGCTACGAATGTGGTTGTAGTCCCGCTCACCACATCGTTCGCAAACCCAGTGAGGATACGAGCGATCTCTATTCGGTTTGCTGCATTGATCCGGAAAAGCAATGCGCGGACATCGGACCCCTCGTCGCTACTGGCAAATATGACTTGGTCCGCACCTACGCTATCCAGCTTGATCCACGCCAGTATCGTCCCGGCGCTATCCGCCGCTCGGAACGGTGCCCCCACCACGCTCCGCAGGTACTGCGAACTCGCCGCGGTGAAGGTCATCCCCACGCGCTCCTGCCTCGGCGCGCCAACGCGGGTCATGTCGTAAGAGTCAGGGCCGATATCGGAGGCAGCGTCGCCGGAGCCGAGCACGTCCTTGTTGAGCCACGCGCCGTGAAGTGTGGCGCTGGCAGGATCGGCCACGCGGTCGAAGGGCTGATGGCGAGCAGGCATTAGAGCACCCCAATCGGATCGTGGATCACGGTGGCGATCTCGTCTCGGGACAGCGCGCACGAGTAGATGCGGAAGTCGTACAGGCGGCCGTCGAATGAGCTGGCCGCCAAGCCTATCGTCGCATCTGCTCCGCTCAAGTCTGCGGTTACTGCTGGCACTGTACCCGTCCAACCCAGCGTCATAGGAACAGCATCTACATATATGACAAGCCTGTTTGCATTCCCCACTTGGCTACCATCAAAGACAAAGCTGCAGTGATGCCAGTTACTAGCAGATACTACCAAACTATAGTCAAAATGGCCTCTGCCACTAGTCAAACCGGGCACGGCAAACTGCATATTTCCTGTCGCCCACGTGTTTATGTAGAATGAGCCCTTCTGAAAAAGGTAGTCACTTGAGTCGATCACGTCCTGGTTCATCCAGAAGCAGATCGTAAACTGCTGGACGGCGTTCAGGCACGCGAGGTCGCCGCAATTTATGTAGGTATTATTCCCGTTCAGGTCGATTGCAGTCTTCAGCCCCCTGTTGAACACCCCCCACGTCGGCGCATTCACGAGCGTGCCGTGCCTCAGATGCCCCGAGGAGTCCAGCCCGTGACCGTTGAGGCGATACCGGGCCTGCAAGAACTCGGGGGAGTGTATGCGATGGCTCATTGCGTTGCCCCTCTTCGTGAACGCGCGTGGAGATCGGCGGCGTCGATGCCGGTGAGTGCTGTGGAATATATTCTGAAGTCGTCGATGCGGCCGGCGAAAGAGCTGGCTGCTGTTCCTATTGTCATATCCCAAGTAGACATATCAGTTGTCACGGCCGGGATTGTACCAGAGAAGGACAGCGTAGCCGGTACACCGTCAACGTAGACTACCAGCCGATCCACGTTGGCAGCACCAACCCCGTTGAAGACCTGCGTAATATGATGCCAGCGTGCCACAGATACCTGCAATGAATAGTCAAAGTACCCGTTATCCGATGCGGCACCACCAGCGATACGAAACACCATGAAACCGCCTGCAGTTATTTGAATCAGGATTGAGTGGTTTGCGTCGGCGCCTTTATAGAGCAGGTTATCAGCTACGTCGAGTACATTCTGATTCATCCAGAACGCGATAGTAAACGCTGTTACCGAGTTCAGCATCGCCACATCGCCGAGATTGTAGTAGCTATTGTTCCCGTTGAATTCCGCGCACCGGCCGCCGGGCCTTCCTGGAGGATTGCTGACGATGTTCGCACCCGTGCCGGGATTCCCGCCGACCACTCCAAGGTCGGGCATCCCAACTGGGTTGCTCATGTCGTAGCGGTGAGCGCAGAACTTCTCATAGTCGAAAGCCATTATGCCACCCCCGCTAGCTGTGCTGCCTCAGTAGCGGAGAGCGCGCGCGGCCAGATCGAGAGTTCTCGCAGGTCGCCGGTCATGTCGAATCCCCCCAGCGCATCGCACCCGATAGCCAGGTCAAGCGTGCTCGTGATGTCGTCGCCGTTCTCGAGGTTGGCGACCACGCCCTCCTGATTGCTGTCCACGTAGACGTACGAGTTCCCGTTACGGTCCACGGTGAACGCCACGTGATGCCATTCACCATCGTCGATCTCCGTGACAGATATGATCTCTGTGTATCCCCCGCCGTCTCCAACCTTGAGGATGATCTCGCCGGACCCTATCCGAACGCTGAAGCCTTTCGTGTCGCCGTCAATGCGCTTGTTCCCAAGCACGGCGTGCGAGTTGTCAGTCGTCCGTATCCTGAAGACAACACTGAAGTCACCTGTCGTACCGTGGGGGAAACGACCGACCTGGTACGTCGCGGTGATGTTATTGCCGGGGCTGACGTGCAACGCCTTGCCATAGGGCGAGTTGATTATGGTTGGGTTTCCAACGACAGTGAACCTCGCCCTTATGTCAGCAAGGTCACTGAGCGAGTACGCCCAGACGGCGCCGGCGTTCATGAGCCTTCGAACTGGAGGCATCTACATATCCCCCAGGTTCGGTGTCTCTACGACGTCATCCTCGACGATGTTCGGCGTCGGGGCCGGCACGTGGCCGGCGTCCCCGCCGATGACGATGACGGTCAACCTCACGATGTCGGCGTTGTCTCCACTCGGCACGGCCTCGGGAGCGAGGTCCGTCACGCAACCCGCAAGAGCAAGCACCAACACGAGCGTCAAGGTTTTCATGGCTTACCCTATCCTTCCACGACCAGCACCCCGCCCACCACCCATGCCGTGACCGGGGCCTCCGCGTCTGCATCCGCCGGTGTTCCTGTTTGCACGCCTTCCCCGTCCAGATCCGTCGCGCCTCCCTCGTCCGGCACCTCCCCGCCTTGCAGTCCGCTTCGCCATCACAACACCTCCTTCGCTGCTGCCTTCAGCTCATCGAGCGTACTCACGCCAGCCTCGGCCTTCAGGCCGTCATACCAGAGAGTGGCGTCGAGGTGCTTCACTGGTAGAGCATCCTTGAACGCCGTCACGGTGGAGTAGTCGTCTGGCTTGACTGCCCTGCAGGCGACAACCTCTGCCTCGATCTCGTCGAGGACACGGGTCATCGTGCCGACCTCGTCTGATCCGGCGAGACCTTCCGCCATGGCGACGTTTCGGCTCTTCCCGGCGACCAGCGCTGCGAGTGCCCTGGCCGCAGCAGCCTCCTCGGAATCGAGCGGGACTGGTACGTAGTCCGTCTCCAGCTCGGCCTTGCCGTCCATCGCCTTGCCGAACTGCTGCCCGCCCCACTTGGGATCGGTACGCGTGTCCTTCGCCTTCGGGTAGATCATCTCAGCGTCCTCTCTATACTAGACTAGACAGCCGTAATTGTTCCGCCAGTACCACAGAAACTCCGCCACTCCGCGTAACACATCAGCTCGCAGTCGAGGTTCGTGTCCGCGTTCACCCAGTTGAATCGGATATACGTGGCAGTCCCTTGCTTGGCGTTGATCAGGACCGGGTTGAGGTTCTGCTGCTTCGTCGTGTCCTCGATTGATGCCGCGACAGAGTCCATCAGAATCAGCGCACCAGTCGCGTCGTCTGCTTTGATCAATGCAGAGTTGAGTGTTACGCCACTGCAATCCGGCGCTGTTGCGAGCGTCAAGTCTGTCGATGCGCCGTCCCACACGTCGAGGTGGACATCGTCGATGTCGGTCACCTCTGTCACGTCCGTGAAGATGGCCACGAAGTTGAGTAGGCGCACGAGGCCGGTCACCAGGAACATGTTGACAGCCGACGTAGCTCCCGCGACAGCTATCAGCTTTGAGGCCTGAATACCTGACCCCCGCGAGTCGTAGCAGTTCGGGGAGTTGATGGTATAGGGGTTGGCTATGGGCCTAGCACGTGCGTGCTTGTACGACTTGTCAAACAGTGCGTTTCTCATCTAATCATCTCCTATTAGTTCCCGCACATCACCTTGAACGTCACCACCGCCGCGGTGCCCCCGACCTCGGCGTCGAACTCGCACTTGATGTAAGCAACCTTCACACCACTGAACGTAACCGAGTCGTCCTGGTCATCCGCTGCAAGCACGGTGAAGGCTGACATCGGGAACCATGTGACGTTGTCAAGACTTCCCCAGATGATGAGGTCCACGGACGTGTCAATGGTTGCTATGATAAACTCTATAGTATGTCCGCTGTAGTCTCGCACGTCCAGTACGGGCGTCTCCGCCGCCGGGGCCGTTAGTGCGACCCATCCGGTCTCGATCAGTACCTGCATCTGTGCCGGCGCGACGTCCGACACCTGCGCCGCAGACAAGGCCGGGTCGAGTTCTACTAACCGCAGGCGACCATACTCGTCCATGTTTAGGCGAACAGCATCGCCGTCAGCCACGGCAGCGGGGACCGTCGTCTCTGCGACGCCGCCGACCATGGCGATGCCTACTGGCGCAATGGCGTCATGCGTTCCGACGATGTTGTCGATGATCTGCACGGCGGTCTGTATGTTGGTCAGGAGCACTTCCATCGCGGCGAGGTCGATGGCACTGGCTGCACTGGATGCCTGTATCGCGGAGAGTATAGTGAGCGAGGCTTCCACGGCTACGGCCGTAGCCTCCGTGAAGTTCCGGATGCCCTCCGACCTCGCGTCGATTGATGCTGTGTTTACTGCGGTCGCCTCCGCCGCAGCCTGGATAGCTGCGTCGATAGCTTGGATGGCCTGGAGGATGGTCTCCATGTTGACCGGGTCTTCGCCTCCGGTGTTCGTAACTATCTGCGTGAGCGACGTCCTCATTGCGGACAGCGCAGCTACGACGTCGAAGACGCGATCACTGGCATCAAGTGCCGTTCCCGAGCTAGGATGCATGGTTGCTCTTGTTCTCTGTGGCATCGTCTACTCCTCCTCCTCGGTCTCTTCGACCTCTTCCTCTTCTTCGCCGCCCTCTTCGTCTTCGACAGGAGCAGCCGGCGCGGTAGGCGTCGGCACCTCCGTCACGGTCTCTTCCGGTGGTAGCGTATTCAACGGCAGCTGGCCAGCCGGCGTCTCGATGATGTTCATCGGGAGCGCGTAGATGTCTCCGGCCTTACCGATGGTCGGCTCTCCGAGTATCTCTAGCGCGCGATTCTTCGTGATCAGTCCGGCGTGGTAGTCCTCGCGCGCTCGCGCGTGTATGGCGTCGACGTCCTCCTGGAGCTCCGGGACGTCGTCCAGGTTTGGCTCGACCTCTTCTTCCTTGCCTTCGTTTCGGTACATCCCGCGCTCAAGCGTGCTGCTCATCCACTTCCAGAGTGGCTCCATCGTATCCTGGTAGAAGGAGGTCTTAGCAAGTCCGTAGTTGGAATAAGTTGACGCGTCGAGTCCGACCCTCAACCCGAGCAGGATCGGTGGTATGCCGAATGCTGCGCAGTTGTGAACCATGCCACCCGTCGTGAAGTAGGACTCGTCCTCGTATACACCGAGGTTATACACTAAACCATCATATTCTACTGGAATCCTGTCTTTCACGGCGGTCATTAGATATCCCGACTCGATGCTATATGCTCCATTCTGTTCAGCGGGACGTGTGCGCCAAGTCAAACGATAGCTGAACCGCGTCCGGCGTACTTCCCTGCCTTTTATGATGCCAGTTTCTAGGTTTTTGTCGCGCCGTAATGCCGTTACATGCCCACATGAGGTAGCAACCGCACGCATCTGCCAAGCGAGCGACTCGCTGACCGTGCCAACACTGTGAGATCCACACTCCTCGATGTAACTACCATCTCCAACACTCCATGCCCAAAGCATTGCTTCCATGAACTCGATCGTGCCGTCCCATGCCCATTCTGGTATGATCTTTGTCCGTGCAGTGCCACACGCGAGAAGATCAGCGAGGATCGCGCTCTGACAGATGACAGTTCGACAATTAGATAGGTCAACAGTACTCGTGGTCAGACCAAACACGGATGCAATATCATCAGATACCATCTGTTGATAGACGCATTCATCTATATGGAACGAGAACCGAGATTTACCACTACCCTGTGATCCCTCGGCCAGATAGAACCCGACGATCCTACCGAGGGCTGCGGAGAATGGTATACTGGCAGGAATAGGTTTAGTGTGCGGGTACGCAGAAACCAACATACCATGCTTTTCACTAAGAAGGAATCTTTTTTCACGCACCCACGGTGTTACGTGAAGATGTGATTGTCCGCCCGGCTTAGAGGGAGGCATAGACATTGCATGAAATGATCCTCGACATTTATGAGGACGGACTGCTCCTGCAGGTATCCAATCAATACCCTCGAAGAACCTACTGTGGTTACGACTTTGTGAATACGTACCAACATAGACGGGGTGGTTGTTAGTCACGCATAAAGGATCAAACCCCTTTGCACGTATCCTAGAAACACCATCATGCACTGGGTTCACGTGTTGATAGACGACGGGCCTCCATCGTCCTCTATGTGTCAAGACTAGGTCACCTAAGCGCACGTTCTCAATAGGGATAACACCGCGCTTCGTCAAGACCTTTGTCCCCGGCAAGCAACAAATCCGCGACTCCGAAAGATTCGCCGTGCCCGGCCAATCGAGGTCGGCCGGCGGTCTCTGGAACTCCGCCTTCGCACCCTGTCCGGCGAGGAAGAGCACGTCGCCGCGCTTTCCCGGCCCGATCTTGTCTCGGACTCGCGAGCGGATGTCGCGCTTCTGCGCTGAGGACATCGGAGCGTCCTGCGAGACCACGAGGCCGGCGAAGTGCATCTGCGTGAGTATCTCGATCATCTGTGCCGCGCGCGAGTTGTCGATCTGCAGGTCTCGGAGGCACGCTTGCAGTGGACCGACTCCGGTCCCGGGGTACGTCATGTCCGGGTAGAGCATCACGAACATATCCTCCGGCAAGACCTCGACGGCCTTCGCATCGTCTCCGGTGCCGATGCGATACTTCTTGATGTCTCCGGTCTTCTTGTCGACAATGGACGACACGCTGCTGGACGGGACGGCATGCATGCTCGTGATCTCGCCAGCTTTGTTGCGCTGCTTCCACACCCAGCTCTCTCCCGTCACGAGGAGATGCCCTATCCAGTTCCAGCAGAACATGCGCCAGTCGTTCGTCGAGTTCGGTTGCCGCAGGAGGTTCAGGTCCGGGTGCTTCGTGTCGGGTTCCCAGCTGTCCCCGTCCCACATGCCGATCTCCATGGGGACGTCCGGTGCCACGGTAGCAATCTTCCGCACGCATGCGTAGATCACGCTCGACATCCGCATGGCCGCTTCAAACTCAACCGTGCTGAACGAATCCCATACGTTCTCGGAGGCGCTCCAGTTCACGTCGAGCAAGCTCCACCCGCCCTCGCGCTCCAGGTCGGATATCGACATGCCCTTCGTGACATCGGACACGGCAGCGCGTATGCGCTTCATCTCGTCGTTGCGCGAACCGCCTCGAAGCCAAGAGAATAATCCCACTAGCCGCCTCCTAGCTTCTTGATATTCTTAGTGAGGCTAGCGGAGACCGCATCTCGCAGTGCGCTCATCACGCGAAACCTGTCGCGTGACTTCGTGCGACGGTTCATGTATTCGGTCATGAAGGTCATGCTTCCGTCTCCTACCAATCGAAGTCGAGCAGACCGCATACCGTACCCGTCAGAATATCGTGGACCGATGTCACTAGACTGTCGACACGGTCGTCGTGCGTTCCTCCCGGGAACGCGAGCATCTCGGCCTTCCACGGTTCCATCCAGTCTCCGCGGCACGCGTGCACGAGGCCGGCTGAGAACGGCGCCTCCAGGCATTCTGCCCTGGCACCCTTGTCGTGGACCGGATGGAACGCCGTCACGTTGTTCGTTCCGCGAAGCATGTCTGCGACATGCTCGTACGCGTCCTTGTATCCCGCCACGACCTCGACGATGACCTCTGCTCCGGGCGTACTCAGCGCGCATTCTCGGATAACGGCGTCGCGCTCCGGTCCACGCCACTGGTCCGCGATGCACCGACCGATCCATATCTCTCTGTTATCTACTCCGGCGAACGTCCCACACGAGTTGTCCGGATCTCCGCGAGAGACCTCCTTGCTCGTAGACGCGAGGTCCCATCCCCAGCGCATGCGGATGCCGCGGTCTCGCACGAGCTTCCAGAACTCTGCCGGGTCGTGCCAGATGACCTTCTCGGCGTGCAGCAG
>Ga0209986_10003301_pt1 | contig 14208 bp, 9 predicted proteins | sample BlataG_FD_183168 | JGI IMG/M metagenome (GOLD analysis project Ga0209986, IMG submission 183168) | Deep subsurface microbial communities from Black Sea to uncover new lineages of life (NeLLi) - Black_00105 metaG (SPAdes) (version 2) | ecosystem: Environmental > Aquatic > Marine > Oceanic >...
AAGTTCGCTCTTTCTATTATTTGAATTGTCTACTGCTTTAACTTTGAGGTAATAATCACCATTAACTGATTGAGATGGGATAGAGAAAGTTAAGGGAACAGTTCCTCCAGCTTGAGCTACGCCATCACCTGAGCTCTGATAAATATTTCTTCTATGCTTTAGATCACCTAGTTTCACTTCATAACTAAAAGGAGCATCCACTCCCCCTGAATTTGATATCATAAATTCAAGATTCTCGCCGGCGGAATATTCTTCTTTATCTGAAGTAAGAGCTAAATCTGATTCAGGAACTGCAATAAGATTAAAACTCCTTTTTAGTTCGCTTCCAGAAAGAAGTGTTAAAGTAACCTCCAAAGGATGTAGAATACTTCCAATATTAATAGGAACTTTAGTTGAAAATGAAAAATCCTGCTTTTGCCCTGGATTTATTGTTACATTCTCTGTCTTTTCGTATTGAAAGCTTGGCATTTTTAAATTGAGGGTCAAATCCTCCACAAACTTTCCACTATTAATCAAACTTAAATCTATATTCATATCATCCCGCACTCGATAAGAGGTTTTGTTAAAAGCTACATTCATGCTGACTTTCGAAGGAATTACTTTCTCAATAGGTCCACTAATATTTTCTCCATCGAATACAGTATAAGTCAGTTTATAATCTCCGAATTTTACCTCTGGAAGAAGAATATCAAAATTCCAAGTTGTGCTCTGGTCAGGAGGCAATGCAAAATTCTTTGTTTCATGAAAAACTTCTTTATCCTCTGGATCTAACAATTTTAATTCTACGTAGCCATCTGAAATCTCTACTAATCCAGTATTTGTTAAAACAAATGAAACAGTATTTATAGAACTAGGCTGATAGATTGAAGGGAGTGTCACCTCACTTTTTAATTGAGGTTCAGGTATATTGAAAAAGGTATAAGCGAATTCGATTCTATTTTGATTTGTAGGCTTGAGTACTCTTACATAAATACCATATCTTCCATATTTTACATCTGACGGCAATGAGAAACTCACATTTTCTTGGACAGTATCATTGGCTTCAAGATGTTTGACAAGAGTATCTTCATAAACAATTTCCTTTAAAGGGCCAATTACTCTGTAATTTATTAGCGGATCGTATGGAATATTTATCAAATTTTTAACATCGATGACCGTGTTAACAGTCTCATCTCTTCTATAAAGCTCTTTATCAGCTTGAACGCCAGCCTCAACAGAAGGCCTCAAAGCATGGATTACTTTGTGTGCAGAGCCTACATAAGGCCAAAGATCCTCATCATATTGTAGATATCTCATACTCGTAAGAGAGCGGTAAGTTCCTTCTCCACCCTCTTCAAAAACATGCACATAGAAACGTGGCCATTCAGAGGCGTATTGAGAAAGACCTACGGTAAATTCTTTATCTAATGATCCGTTGGCTGGAACGACAATTTCATCCCAGTTTTCTCCTTGTTGTCCTCCAATCCGCAAGGACCAACCCCAGTAAAAATGGAGTGTTTTATCTTGGTCTGCTCGATTAATAAAACGAGCCTTAAAACCTACATCTGTACCTCGAAAGGCATTTTTATTTTGTGCTGTAATCTCGAGCATTAAATCATATGATTCAAAGAATTCTGTGGAGGGCCTGGAGATCGAAAACCTTCCGGAGTCTGCCTCGAACTGAGGCTGAATTTCATCTCCTTCCGTGTCATAAAGAATATAATCCACATGCCAGATGCCAAGCTTGCTGTCTTCAATCTCACTAAAAGTATGAACTATCGGAATAGTAATCCCTTCTCCAGCAGGAATGGAGACCAATTTCTCTTCTTCAAATATTTTATTCCTTTCAGGATCTAACCATAGGATTTTCATATTTGAAGCAGCTTTATCTGAAATATTCTTGGCCTCTAGATCTAATGACACTTCCGGGGATGGATTATCTCTTAAATTATATTGCGGGATCTCTAAGCCTGGATTCCTTGCCCAGGTAAATAGGTCTCTCGCAACGGCTTTTCTCTTTTCTGGGGCACCAAAATTCCGGAACATATAGTCTTCAAAACTGGCGGCTAAAACCACAACTCCTTCTCCACAGGGATAATAAAACAATGAAGGCATGCCATTTAATCTCCTGCTCAATAATACAGTTGAGGGGCCGGGAACACTTGTAAAATATCCATCAATAGACATTGTGATCAAAGAATCGGTTATGCTTGTAAACACAGGATGCCATCTGTCAATATAAGTGCTCCACCAGAAACAACTTATATCCTCCCGCCAGCCGTGAGCCTCTATCTCCTCACCCTGGGGTAGCGCCTTATATTCATACCCATGCTGCTGAGCAAAGACAATAATCGTGCCTCCCTGGGAGACATAATCGTCGAGGATGCTCCTGAACTGGAGTGATTTCTCCATGCCGTAGAGTCCACCCGAGGGAATAAACAGGATCGGCGGTGGATCTTTCATTTCCAGCGGGCTCTGGTCAGGTTCTATGTAGGAAAAGCGTCTGTTTAATCTATCAATGAAAGAGCCGGCTTCTTCCCAAAACCCGTTTCTTAGTATAAGCAGTTCCGGATTACGGCTTTCGGAGACTCCATCCGTTGGCCGGAGACTCGCAACAGAGTAATTATCATCAGGATGATCTCCGCCTGGGCGGCTTGGTGGCCTTCTATCTGGTCCATCTCCATCCTCATCTCCATCTGGGTCTTTACACTTGCAATCTTTTTTAGTATATCCATAATACCAAGGGGCACAAGAAAAGCATCTTAATGAACAACCCTCAGCAATATCCTCATCGTAGCCAGGTAAATGCAGTAATTCATGAAGCATTAACCCTCTTGTGCAAGACACTACTTCTTTGCCCTGTTTATCCGATGACCAATAATATTCTTCATAAGCGTTCCATATTTCTATTGTATTTCCCCCAGCCTGTCCGCTTCCATATACACCACTAGAATAAAAAATAATCTCAGGGATATTGTGATTCAGATAATTAATAATTGCTTTTCTAACACACTTTTTCCCATCTGTTGAGATAGGCAAACAAGAACTATCTCTTGCTCTTAATACTGCTTCGTCATAGGCCTTCATTAATCCATTTGCTATATCTGCTCTTTTAATTGGATCATCATAAAAGCACGTTATATTCAACTTTATTTTAAATCCTGCATCAGTTGTTGTTTCTCCTCCTTGATAAGGTATATATTGGGAATAAACTATACTATTTACTAAGAAAATCATTATAAAACAATATAAATATATTAATTTTCTCTTATCCATTTTCCCCATATTCAACTTAAGAATTTGGTTGCAATCAGGTTAATTTGAAGACCTGTCAAGACTAAAGTTAACAGTAGTTGTTTTATCTTTTTCAATATAAATATTTTTCTTCGTAGAAATTTTTGATTCATACCCGCCATAGGGAATCATAATTGTATAAATTCCTGGTTGCATTGCTAAAACTGAATACTTTCCATCCTCATCAGTGTGTACTGATGCGACAAGTTCGTTTTCTTTAAAAACATGCACATTAACATTTTTTATTGGCTTTCCATCAATAGAAGAAATCACAATACCTTCCAAACCAGTTTTATCAGTGAAATCTATAATAAAATCTATACCGGAAGTCTCTTTTCCTGCTTCAACTATAACGCTATTTATATTTTTTCTTGCGTAACCAAAAACAATAGCAACTACGAGATATTCTCCATCAGGCTCTAAAGCTTCAAGCTTAAATTTTCCATTTGAATCGGTTTTTGTGCTATGAGAATAAGAGGATACATCCGTAGAATGTATTAACACCTCTGCTCCAGCTAATGGACTAGCTCCATTCTCCTTCTTATAAACTATCCCAGATATAGAACCTCCAAGCCTGAGGATTTTCTCAAAATAAAGGATATTGCCTTTTTCCATTGTAATAATATCTTTGGGAATTTTTTGAAATTTATGAACCGCTAAAGGCGGTGGAGACGGCTCTGGAATGGTTCCCGAAATATAAGGTGGTTTTGGTACAAACGCTAATTTATACAAACCTTCTTTTACCATTCCGATTTTAAAATACCCATTCTCAGCTGTAACTGCTCGTCCAAAATGTCCACCATATTTTGCTTCAGTTAAATAAACCTCAACACCTTTCAATCCCTCGCCCGTATCCTCTGCTATGACTCGTCCTTCGATTGTTCCATAAATAGTCGCATTTAGGTCTTTTGGGATAAACAGGCTTGTTGTTCCAATAGCTAAAAAGAGGATCACTAAAATCAGAAAATATTTTTTCTTTGACATCTTTCCCTCCTCATTTTCTTATTCCATGGTATAAAAAAATCCTTTGATGATTTTGGAATTTACGGAAGGATAATTTAGATTAGTATGTGAAAGTGTTAGTTTCTGACTAATCCTTAATTTAGGGGAGGTTTCTCCTTTAGCCCCTTCGTTCATTTATAATACCCCTCCTATTTTCCTTCTAGCTGATGCGTGTATATTTTTATTTATTGCTTTCGATTAGTCAAGAGGAAAATTGTGAGATTTCATTGCTCTAACCTTACCATTTCTACTCTCTAAATCCAATTTCGCTCCCATCATGCCAAAGTCTGAGCGCCTGTTTCAGGTGCAGTAGAAATAAATCTCATAAGTTTGATAGTATCTTGATTTAAGAATTTAAATTTGGCTTGCATTGCACTCTGCTAAATAATAGACGCAACTAAATCTCATTTTATCTCATCACTGTTGACTCTTCTTCTTAGAAGAACATTGGAATCGGATGGGTAACCAGAAAAATAGCCGTCTATCGGATTACTGATCAATGTTCTTGTTGCTGAGGAAAGTGCAGGATGCCAGGTGTCTACATACATGGAGTTTGAGCTGCAGCTCTGATCCTCTCTCCATCCATAAGCTTCGATGGGCTCTCCATCGGGTGTCGGAAGAACGGAGAATTCATACCCGTGCTGTTGAATAAAAACGATAAGCGTTCCTCCCTCTCTTACATACTCCCCAAGCACAGCCTTGAAGATCTCTGAGTTCTCCATACCATAGAGCCCGCCTGTGGGAATCACCATTACCGGATTCTCTTTGACCCATAAAGGAGAAAAAGAAGGAGGAACCCTTCTCCACGCTTCTTTGAATAGACTAATCAAGGATGAGGCAGAGCCCAAAATACCCGTGCCTTAATATCACCACATCAGGAGTCTCTGAGCGCTCTTTGCTATACTGGAGGCTATTTTTAGATAAGAGGTTATAGGCCTCGTTGATCCTCGAGTTTAAATTAACAAGATAGGTTTCGTCCGGAGTCCCCCCTGTGCCAACTGATTCAAAATATTGGTCTCTTTCATCTAATAATTTCTCAAAGTTCCAGTAAAGGAGGATATTGGGCTTCCCTTTCTTAGGCGCCAGTCTGTAGAATCTTGCCTTTGAAGCGGACGCATAATAAGAGGGGTTGCCTGTTGCTGAGGACTCATTATCATCAGGATGATCTGCGCCTGGGCGGCTTTCTCCATTTCTATCTGGTCCATCTCCATCCCCATCTCCATTTGGGTCTTTACATTTGCAGTCTTCTGGCACACTAGAATAGGAATGCCTTTGACATTCTTCCTCTTCTCCCTGAAAACATAAATTAGTGCAGGCTTCTACTCTTTTCTCTTTTTTTTGCCCCGGTTCATAAATACCCCCAGGAAGTCCTCCTACATGCAACATTTCATGTAGCATCAAATTATATAATTGACAATCCGGATCACTATGTTCATAACCATATATTTTAATAAGGCCCCGTTTGACTGGGGGATAATAATTAGTTCCAGATCCATGAAGATATGTATCACTGTAAACCCAAATCAAAGGACCACTGAGTAGTGCCTTATTAGCAGCTTCTTTTATACATTTCCGGTCACCTTCATTCCACTTGCCACAATTTTTTATTATCTTGTTAACTGCCTTTTCATATGCCAGCCGTATATCCCATATTACTATCTGCCTTTTCCAAGGTTCAACATAATCTTCCTCACGTGGTTTAATATAAGGAGGACGCCAATAAGTTGTTGAATTTGATGATGTTGATTTGGAATTTTGTGAAGAGTTCTGTAAATTATTTAAAAAAAAATTGATTGATTTGAAAAAGATTGCGAGCATCCAGACTGTGCATTAAGAGAGTGTCAATGGTCGTTTAAAAGTGAGCCATTTATGGTCGTGAAAAGTGAGCCACTTTTCCTTTAAAGTGGACTCATCATCACACCCTCCTTTCCATTTTCTGAACAGAAAAAAAGCCCCCTCGGGCCTGCATTGCATAATTTCTGTATTTTTCATTATCGGATCAAAATCCGAGGCTCTCAGAGCCCCTATAATCAACGATCTCAGGTTTCTCCATGTCAATCCCTTTGCCCTCAAGGCGCGTTATATTCATATTCGACGACCAACCGGCTTTTTTTAAGATAAGCCATTTATGGTCGTCAAAAGTGAGCCACTTCATGATCGCCTCTTTTCCTCGTCCTCTCCGACCTTTCCGCGCAGCCTATAACTGCTGCCCCGGATATTGATAACGACACTGTGATGCAGCAGACGGTCCAGGAACGCTGTGACTATGATCGGGTCATGGAAGAGTTCAGTCCAGTCGGAAAACGCCTTGTTCGAGGTGATAATGGTGCTGGCCTTCTCATAGCGATTAGCGATGAATCTGAAAAACAGGTTGCACTCCTCTCTGTCTATCGGAGTGTACCCGACTTCATCAACGATGACTAAGGCCGATTTATGGTAACTTCTGCCTCTGCCCGGGCGGCCGGCATCCCAGTCTTTTTTCAGTTTCTTGATAAGATCTTCCATGTTGGTAAAATAAATGCTCATGCCGGCCTGGCAGGCCTTAAGCGCAAGCGACACCGCCAGATGCGTCTTCCCCACGCCAGGAGGCCCGAGAAAAATCGCGTTGCCTTTCTCCCGGATAAAGGTCAGATCGAAAAGCGACATGACCTTCTGTCGGTTCAGTTTGGGCTGAAACGCAAAATCAAACTCGTCAATGCTTTTGATAAAAGGAAGCCCCGATATTTTAAGCGCTGTTTCCACTCGCCGCTGCTCCTTACAGGCCACCTCTTCCTCCAGGAGCTCCTCGAGGAATGACAGATAGCTTTTCCCTTCTTCCTCTGAGGTCTTTATGACTTGTCCAAGGATTTCACCCATTCTAGAAAGCTTGAGCCGCGTGAGGCTGGACTGGATGCGGTCGAGGGCTAATGTGCTCATGTCCCCACTCCGGCAGCCGTGTCATAGATATGAGTGGAACGGACCTCAACATCCATGTCATAGAGCGGCTTGGACGGACTAATCGTCGATTTGGCGCGGCCCTTGCTGCGTTTGCCATGGCTGTATTTGCGCTTGTTCATCTCTTTATCTTTTCTCAGGGCTTCGTAGAACTTTTTATCCTGAACCAGATGTCCATTCCCTTCGGGGATTTTATACGTTACGATCAGGCAATCGTCATCGAATATCCTCATGTCCTTGTCCTTTACACGAAGGAGGAGTTTTTTTCCGACAAGCGTATGGGCAACAACATAGCTGTTGCAATCAAACCGGACTGTGCAGTCCTTGTAAACCTTTCGGTAAACCCTGTAAGACGTGTCAAAGGCATTGGGTGGAAGGAGGTTTAAATGGGGCCGTTCCCGCTCAAAACGAAGAGAGACAACCTCATGGGTTGTCCCATGAACACGTTCATCTTTTTTCTCAAGCCATCTGATAAGGTCTCTGTTGGCTGTAGAGCGGCAGATAAACCCGTAGCCCCGCCAGAAGCCTTCCCGGATGAAATTGTATGGTCTTTCCACTTTCCCTTTGACCCAGGCCGCATAGGCAGGAGCCACTTCCGGCTTGAAACCATAGTGCAGGGCAAAGCCCAGGAGAGTGGAATTAAATTTTTTCTTCCCGGCCACTTTGCCGATATAGACGTTTTTCATCCGGTCGTAGAGGATCTCATCGACAACACCGCCGAAATACTCAAAAGCGTGGATGTGGCAGTCGAGAAAAGTAGGAAGGTCGCAGCAGTCGATGAGCTCTCCGTACATCTTCCGGGAATAGCCGAGTATCATGGTGAAAAGATAAAGGGTCCGGATGGAACCGTCGGCGTTTTCAACCTGGAACGCCCCAAAGTCCACTTGCGCCTGGAAACCCGGTTCCGTCTCAAATCGCATGTAGGCGACTCTCTGCCTTTCGGCTTTGATCTTATGCACTTTTCTTTTTACTATCTCATAGCTCCCGGTAAAACCCATATTGGCGAGCCGGTCGTAAATCCAGGTGGCCCTATATTCAAGATCGTCATCCAGCCAATACGCGATGTTGCCCTGATAGGGATCCAGCAGACTCTTCCTTTGAATGGTTTTTCTCTCCTCTGGATCCCCGCGATTCTCGATGAACTTCTTCACCGTGTTCCGGCTGATTCCTAGCTTTTTAGCGATTTGCCGCTGGCTCAGCCCTTTCCTTTCCAAAAGCAGTAAGTCCAAAATGGTCTCCTTTTTTTCAAATCGAGCACCTCTCTTATACTGGGATAAAAAATCATATTATAAATCTTTTTCCCAGCATCTCCATACCCAAAGTGGCTCACTTTTAAACGACCATAATTGGCTCAATTTATCACGACCATCTACAGAGAGCTTTCCAAAACAATATCAACCCTTGTCTTTTTCCCCTTCTCTACAACCACACCTTCAATTATCTTATCTTTTGGAGCGTTAATAGCATCCGTAGTATATCTAATTTTCAGTGTATATATTTCTGGCTCTAATCCTGAAATTGAGTATTTCCCATCTTTGTCAGTAGAATTCCAGCCGCCTATCCACTTGCCTTTTATATATACACGAACAAATTCCCCTTCTACTGGTTTTCCATCAGATGATGTGACTGTCCCTTCCACTCCTGTTGGATCATCCGTGTTAATTATAATATCAACCCCTGATGTCTCCTTGCCAGCTTCAACTCTGATTCCATCTATTATTTTATAGCCATACCCAGGGGTATCTGCCCATAACCTATAATTATCCGCAGGGATTAAATGGGTAATCCTATAGCTTCCGTCTTCCTTGGATCGATCTCCCCATTGATTCCCTTCTGAAGAAGAGGCAAGCACAAATACCTCTGGAAAAGGTGTGACTCCATCTCCTTTTAATACTCTCCCAGATATTGAACCCCCTATTTGATCTGCTACAATATCAATATTTACATTTTTTCCCTTCTCTAAAATGACTGTACTCGGCCAGTTATAATTTTTCTTGATAACGTATTCTACTGTAAATAACTCATCATTTCCAAGATAGGGATGCGGGGGGATATATGTAATGTAATATCTTCCCTCTCTAAGCATCTCAAAACAAAAATTGCCCTCTTTATCTGTGAGTGTGTGATTTGGATTTGATATTCCATATTTAGGATGATGAGAATAAAGATTAATCTGTGCATTGTTTAAAGGCATACCTGTATCACCGGCTGTTACTTTCCCACAAATTGATCCATAAATCGTTGCCTCAAGATTTTTAGGCATGAAGAGGGTTATGGCCAAAATTGAGAACATTAAAATCCAAAAAGTTTTTTTATTTAACATTTCCCCTCCTGCTTTTCTTATCTCATGAAAAATATCTCTTCTATTTTATTATAATTTATTTCAGAATAATCCAGATGCTTAGCTGAATATATTAGTTTCTGAGTATCACTTAATATAGCTGGAATTTGTCCCCCCGCCCCATTTTTTCTTACCAATTTTTAGCCCCGTTTAATCACGGTAAGTTCGTGCATATATTTTTGCTTATTATTTTCAATTAGTCAAGAGAAATTCTGAAATTCTGAAAATCCTCTATAACAATACAAGTCAATTTATACTTATGTACTTATAACGATCATAGCACTAATTCATTCTCAATCTTATTAACACTTATCCCTGCCTCAAAATAATATATGTCTCACTAGATATACAATTCTCAGGAATAGTAATTTCCTCTCCAGCAGGAATAGATATTATTTTATCTTATCACAATCTTCATCGCCGTAAGTAAGTAATGTAGTTAAGAAAATTGTCAAAACGATAAATACCCAATATCTCTTCTTCATTTCTTGGCGCTTAATGCTTTTTTGAAATCTTCATTAAGTAAATATTGTGCGTGTAATAATCTGAAAAAATAATCTTGTTTCCATTTGGACTCCATTTTGCTATATACTCAACTAAATCTTCTGTAAATGTTATTTTTTTCTTCCTTCTGCCGTCTGAACTATAGACATATAAATCTCCTTTTGTTATCACTTCATCTCTAATCACTTCCCTCTCAAGAAACAATAATAATTTCCCGTTTGGGGAGAAATCTCTAAAACTTGCTCCCCATCTTGCTTGCCAATCTCCTCTAAGGTAACTTTTTATTTTTGATATTATTTTTCCATTTTTATCTGTTATTATTGCATCGCCACTTTTCGGATCAGACCCGCTCCGAATTACTATTTCTCCTTTCGGTGTTAACAGGTAAACTGGTGCAATCACTTCATAAGAATAAATCTTTCGCTCTTGTTTAGTGATAGAATTATATCTATAGAGGAAAAACTCACTAGATAGCTTCCTTTTTCTTTTAACATAAAAAATCTTGTCATCAGAGACATACCAGATATGAGAAAAATTATCGTCTGGAGCATTTATGAGTGTTTCAATCTCACCAGTGTTTATATCAACAGTTGATAAGCCATCTTTTGAATGATAGATGACTCTATCCCCTGAAGGAAGAAAGGCTGGATCATATCCCTTTCCTTCAATCACTTTCTTCTTCTCGCCACTTTCTAGGTCAATTAACCACATACCTTCACAAATCATCTTTTTTGAATCACGCGACCAGTCCCTGAGATAAAAATTCAATTCTTTTATCTTTTGCCCGTTTTCATTAAAGAGAACTGTTCCTCCATTTTTTATTCCAACAAAATATTTTCCATCAGGGGACCAATTAGGAATGTTATACACGGTGCTTAGACGATAGCCTCCTCCAGTCGTCACTTGCTTCACTTCAACCACTTCAATCTTTTCAGGATCATCCCCCACGTCCAAATAAGTATCGGAATTTAGACCAATCCCAGTGGCCATCGGCTTCAATTCATTTGACTCTGTTTGTTCAGGAACATCTCTCTCATCCAAGTAGACTCCAGAATTGAGATTTATTCCGAATGTAAGTATAAGAATTGCTAAAATCACACCAACCCCAAAAATAGCTCCAGATAAAACATAGAAAACCTTTTTCTTTGACATTTTTTTCTCCTTATTTATCTTTTTCATTGTATAAAAGAATTGTGTTTTTGCAATGTTGAGAAGAGTGATTTAAATGACCGGATGAGCGTATTAATTTCTGAAAAATTCTTTCTTCGGGGGGGAATGTCTCCTTTAGCCCCTTCGTTCATTGATCTTTAGCCCCTCCTTTGTTCTTTTTCGCTGATGCGTGTATATTTTTATTTATTATTTTCGGTCAGTCAAGAGCCAAATACATATTGAAATTATACAATAAATGTAATAAAGTGGTATCACCATTGAACATTCTGTGAGATTCAGTAGCATATATTAATAAACGAATCAAACAAAGGAGTACGGATGTTTTCGAGAAAAATTATTCATTATTTAATCGAATGGAAAAATAAAAAAGGCAGAAAACCCTTAGTGCTAAGGGGAGCCCGGCAAGTTGGAAAAACTACAGCAGTTTCAATGTTTGGGAAGAAACATTTTAAAAATTTAATATATCTGAATTTAGAGAATATCGAACACCTGAGATTATTCAGAGAGTCTATCTCGCTGGATGATTTTGAGAAAATTATTCAAATTAAGTTTCACCAAAAAATTGTACCCGATGAAACATTAGTTTTTATTGATGAAATTCAGAATTCTCCGTCTTTAATGAAGCTATTAAGATTCTTTTATGAGGAGAAGCCAGATGTCCACGTCATCGCTGCGGGCTCACTATTTCAGGCTAAGATCGAAAGAGAGGGGCTTTCGCTTCCCGTAGGAAGAATAGAGTATGCTTATGTCTATCCCCTTGATTTTTTTGAATATTTGGAGGCACAAGAAGAAGATGAACTCTTGGAATATTTAAAAACAATTTCTTTTAAAGGCAAAATTCCTGAAGCCATTCACCAGAAAGCTTTAAAGCATTTCTATGAATACACTATGATTGGAGGGATGCCCGAAGTTGTAAAATCATATATCGAAGATAGGAACACCGACAAGCTTAAGTCTATTTATTCTTCGCTTTTCACAAGCTATTCAGAAGACGTGTATAAATACTCATCCCTGGCTAATACAAAGTATCTAAGCTATGTGATTGAGCAGGCTCCTTTATTTGCGGGAACGACATTCACTTATGAAAAATTTAGCGGCTCGAATTTTAGAAGTAGAGAGATGAGCGCAGCTTTTGATACTCTGGAGAAAGTGATGTTGGTCTATCAGGTTCAAGCAACGAAATCAAAAGAAATACCTTTAATCGGCCAGAGAAAACGACCGAAGAAGCTACTTTATCTTGATGTTGGGCTTGTTAATCATCGAATGGGTGTTCAGGAAGAATTCATAAATCTAAAAGACCTGAATGAGTTTTATCGGGGGAGGATCGCAGAGCAAGTTGTAGGCCAGAATATGCTCGCACAGTTTACAAATAATATTCCTGTCATTTTGTATTGGGCCAAGGGAAAACGAGAAGGTGCTGCAGAGGTTGATTTCTGTCTGAAAGTTAAAGGGGCAATTTTAGGAGTTGAAGTCAAATCCGGCGTGACAGGAAGATTAAAATCTCTTTATAGTTTTGCCGATGCAGTAAAAAATCACCAGCTGGTACGAATATACAATGGTCATTTAAATAAAGAAAAAGTCAAAATAGGCGGAAAAACCTATAAATTAACCTCTATCCCATTTTATCTGACTCCTAGATTTTTTTATACTACACTTCAAAATAGTAAAGACTTTTTTGAAGTTTAATTCAATTTAGTCGTTATTTTTATTCAAAGCAAAAAGAACAAAGAAGGAATTCCATGAATATTATGTTTTTTTCCACCTTAAAGCAGATTTGGAAATGTGTTCTTTTCCCAGTCATCAAACCCGGATTATTCACGAGTCGAGATTGCCGTAGCGGCGAGGCCGCAGCCCATGAAGTTGTAGTGATCTACCGCGAATGGGCTGCAACGAAGCCCCACGTCATTGCAAGGGTGAGCCGAAGCCGCGAGCAGAGCGTGGCGGGAAGCGACGTGGCAATCTCATACCTTTGCGCATCATCATGGGATCGCCACGCTTCGCTCGCGATGACAATTTAATTATAATAAAGGTCGTCAGATTTGCTCGCCCAAAGGGTAAAAAATGCCGATAGAAGAAAGAGGAACTAAGAAAAATGCGATTCCCTTGATATTCTGAAAAACCAAAATAATGTGCTTATTTAATAGATATTGATTATCAGTATCGGCAGTTTTTATGAATAATTCAGGCTAATGGCTTGCAGTCGTAGCTGCTATAATAGCAGGCATGATACAGGCCACCGTGACAGCTGCCTGCATAGCCTTTATGGCTTCTTTGGTAGCTTTTCCCGTCAGCTCACCATTTACAATCTGTTCGATCCGTTTTTTGCGGCTTTTCAACTTCTTTTTATCGAAGACCACTTTCAAAAGATCAGCACTGTTCGCGAGTGAAAGGAGAACGACAGTACGTGGATCGACATCATTTGTATCAGTGAAAATGGCTTCACGAAGACGCCCAATCAATTTCCTTTCAGGCTCTGGATTAACTTCAGGATAAATTTTTCGGGTAAAGATCCAGAGGACTTTAGCTTCGTCAGTTCGAAGGATACCACGTCTGGACAATTGAATGGCGACACGGTGTTTAAGGTTTTTCACGTTGACAAACCGGGAAACCCATGTCTGAAGCGTCGCACGCCTTTTTGTGTTTCTGATTTTTTCAAGGCACTCATAGATCAAAGGTTCGCCGACTGGATTCATATTGACAGCGTTAATGAACTTTTTCTTCCTAACCTCTTCGATTTCAATACGATTGTTCAGTAGCAACTCAGCCAGAATGGCACCGCTGATCGCGTATTGGAACATAGTGCCAGGTGCAACAGTTCCTTTCTTATCCTGCAGAGCCAGGAGCATAATTTCTTCGTGAAGGAAAAGGGTGTTATGTCCCGCCATGTTGTTAACCTCCTGAAATATGGATAATTATATCAAAAATACAGGATCATTTCCCGTTTAAAAAAATTGGGGACTGGAAAAAAAGGAGGACTGGAAAAA
>Ga0209986_10003302_pt1 | contig 14207 bp, 14 predicted proteins | sample BlataG_FD_183168 | JGI IMG/M metagenome (GOLD analysis project Ga0209986, IMG submission 183168) | Deep subsurface microbial communities from Black Sea to uncover new lineages of life (NeLLi) - Black_00105 metaG (SPAdes) (version 2) | ecosystem: Environmental > Aquatic > Marine > Oceanic >...
ATCTCGCAAGTTGAGTTCAGGTAAATCTAATTTTCTTAATTTGCCATTTATTCGCAGAACCGGGGGAACTCCAACAGTGATATGCAAATCCGAAGCGTCTCTTTCTTTGGTGATAGCTAATAATTCTCTTATATCCATAATGCTAAATTCTTCCTTTCCTAGAATATTTATAATTATAAAAGATTGACTGAAATTTATTTTTTATTTTATCAGAGATAACCCTAACATGCAAAAAAAATGATTATTTGTATCTCGTATCTCGTGAATCGTATCTCGCATTATGCAAAGAAAACAGTTTGGAGTCCTACACTTCTTTTTTGTCATTGCGAGGGAGTAAAACGACCGAAGCAATCCCAATATTACCGAGATTGCCGCGCTCCCTACGGTCGCTCGCAATGACAGAACGACCTGTAAGTCTTTGTAATGGGGTATTGCAATACGCCCCTACTTTGCTCAATGATATTTTATTCTGACTTATGCTTTCTTTCTTCTCTTTCTTAAACCAGCTAACTAGCTAACCAGGTAACCAACTATATACCATAACTTTTTCTTTGCTCGATACGCGATACGATTACAGTCCCGCTTGTTCTTTTAGTATCTCCGCTTTATCGGTCTTTTCCCAGGTAAAATCTTCATCTTCTCTGCCAAAGTGACCATAGGAAGCAGTCTTTCTGAAAATTGGCCTTCTAAGATCCAAATGCCTTATTATTGCTTCCGGACGTAAATCAAAATTCTTTTTGATTAATTCTAATATTTTTGGTTGAGTTATTTTTTCTGTTCCAAAAGCATCTAACATAATAGATACAGGATGAGCTACCCCAATTGCATAGGCAATTTGTATCTCACATTTATCAGCTAATCCGGCAGCTACAACATTTTTAGCGATATACCTTGCCATATAACTACCTGACCTGTCTACTTTGGTGGGATCTTTTCCGGAGAAACATCCTCCTCCATGGCTTCCCAATCCTCCATAAGTATCTACAATTATTTTTCTGCCGGTAACACCGGTATCTGCTTGAGGGCCGCCTATGGCAAATCTTCCGGTAGCATTAATAAAATATTTAGTATTTTCATCAAGATATTTTTGGGGGATAACATAATTAATAACTTTTTCTTTAATATCTTTTTTTATAGTTTCATAGGGAATATCTGGGTGATGTTGGGCAGCAATTACTACCGCCTCTACTCTTTTTGGGTCTCCATTCTCATATTCAATTGTAACCTGAGATTTCCCATCAGGTCTAAGATAAGGAATTAACTTCTTTTTTCTTGCTTCTGCCAGTCGATAAGTTAATTTATGAGCCAATATTATAGGAAGGGGCATCAGTTCGGGAGTTTCTCTGCAAGCATAACCGAACATCATTCCCTGATCACCTGCCCCGGTAGTTTCCATGTCATTTTTTTCTTTTTCCATTTCTTTTACTTCCAGTGATTTACTCACTCCTTGATCTATATCCTTGGATTGTTCATCAATAGAGGTTAATACCGCACAAGTATCACCATCAAATCCATATTTAGCCCTGGTGTAACCTATATCACGGATGGTTTGACGTACTATTTTAGGAATATCAACATAGCAAGAAGTAGTAATCTGCCCGGCGACCATGACTAATCCGGTAGCAACCAAAGTCTCTACTGCTACTCTTCCATAAGGGTCTTCTTTATAGATGGCATCCAGGATAGCATCAGATATTTGATCAGCAATCTTATCCGGATGTCCTTCGGTAACTGACTCGGAAGTAAATAAATATTTGTTCTTCAAATCTAACATCTCCTTTGTTCTTTTAATTATAAATATTTCTTATAGTTTTCATTGTTAATCATTCTTTTGATTATCTTCTTTAAGTCACCTTCTCGTTTTTTGGGATAAATCAGTTTTATATCTCCACTAGATATTATAACCAAATCAGATAAACCAATAGTAACTATTAAACCTTCATCGTTTACAACTACACATCTCTTGGTATCTATTCCCTCATGCCCACCTTGAATTACATTGCCATCTTTATCCTGAGGAAAAATTCTCTCCATCGAAGTCCAGGAACCAATATCATCCCAACTAAAATCTCCTTTTACCACTAATCTATTAGAAACTTTTTCCATAATAGCATAATCTATAGATATTTTTTCTAATCCATAAAATACTTCTTTTACAACTTCTTTTTTGTCCAATGTCCCTAAACTATTTTTTATTCTCATTAAGCCATTGTAAAGTTTTGGGGTCTCTTTTTTTATAGCATTCAAAATATCTCTGCAAGTCCAAACAAATATACCACTATTCCAAAGATAGTTTCCCTCACTTATAAAATTTTTTGCAGTTTCTAAATTTGGCTTTTCTGTAAAATTTTTCACCGCACAAGCGGTAATGTTATCGGTCCTTTCTACTTCTTCACCTACACAAATATAGCCATATCCGGTTTCTGGCCGCGATGGTTTAATGCCTATGGTGATTAAGTTACCTGTTTCACGAGCAAGTTTACAAGATTCTTTAATGGCATTTAAAAATTTTTCTCCATCTTTTATTATATGGTCTATGGGAAGTGTAATCATAGTAGTGTCAGGATCTTTATACCTATGTTCAATAACTACTGCAGCCAAACCGATGCAGGCTGCAGTATCTCTACCAACTGGTTCAAGGATATAATTTAAATAATCTATTTCAGGAAGAGCATCTTTTATGCTATCAAAGAGATCTTCCGTGGTAGAGATAAACACATCTGATAAATCAATTAACGGTGACACGCGATTAATGGTCTCTCTAATCATGCTGTTTCCACCAGTGATAGATAACAATTGTTTAGGCGTATCAAAACGACTATGCGGCCAAAATCTTTGCCCCCGGCCACCAGCCATCAGTACTGCAACATTTTTCATAAAAATTATCCTCCCTATTTTTTCGTATCGCGTATTGCGTATCGCGTATCGCGAACAAGAACAGTGATGAGTAATGTGTAATAAGTAATTTGTAGGGGCACGATGCATCGTGCCCACCAGAGGGATTAGGAAAACAACACGGATCGAATAAATCCGACCCCTACATCAAAATTACTACTCTTAATACGAAAAGCTTTAAATTTTAAGTTATGGTTTTGCGATTTTCGCTTTAAATTATCAATTTAACTTATTATATATTTATTCCTATAATTTATCAAAAAAAATAATTTAATTTTATTTACTAATTATTAAAGGGTACAGCCTTTTATATAAAATAAAAGTTAAGATACCACTGATAATCCCTTTTAAAAGATTAAAGGGAATAATGGCTGGAATTAACATTTTAACTACGATATCCCTATTAACCCCTAAATAAAGAGGGGTAATTATCAAATTAGCTGGAACCATTATTAAGGTCATTGCTAATGTCCCCATGATTAATCCTAGAATTGCTCCCTTTTTGTTATGATGCAAGAAATAAATTTGAGAAGATACAAATACAAAAGTTCCCGTTGCTAAAAAATTCATCAAAGCGCCATAGGGACCGCCTTGCCCGGTAATAAGAGCAAAAAGCATAGCAGTAATTAGAGACATTAAAACACCAATTTTCGGACCTAACTTAAAAGATCCAATCAGTAGAAATACACTCCCCGGATCATATAATAAAAATGGCGCTTGGGGCAAAATAGGAAAATGAATAAAATACCCTGCTACTATCGATAAGGCAACTAATAATCCAATGCTTGTAATTCTTTTACTTTTCATACAGATTCTCCTTTTGTTTTTATTTTTTAACTATATTTCTAAATTAGTTAATAGTGAATAGTCGTTAGTTCAAAATTCAAAACTTTTTTCGTATAAATCATTGCTTTTAATGTAGGGGTCGGATTTATCCGACCCGTGAAATGGAAATTACATTCGGATTCGATAAATCGAACCCCTACCTAAAAAGGAAATTTCTATACAATTAAATTTAAAAATATTTTCTATCAATAATAAAATATCCCCGAAAAAATTATATTTTCTCGGGGATAATCTTTGTTTATAACAAAGCACTTCTTCTTCCATCCAGACTTTACTGTCGGCTCTGGCTTCTCACCAGATCTGACTGGTACTCACAATAGCAAATACCAGTCTCGTGGGCTTATTACCTCCTCTTGATACTCTCTATTATTAAGGAGAAGAGTAATTTTACCACCGGTCGGGAATTGGTTATCTTTTAATTTAACCTCACCCTGCCCCGAAAAAGTTTAATCTTCAATATTCTATTTTAAGAAATTATATCACTTTTTTAGACTCTTTACAATAAGCAAATAAATTAGTATCGCGTGATAAGATAGAAGTCAGAAGTCAGAATCCAGGAGCCAGAATAAAATCGTAACACTTATCAAATGTTGCGTAAAAGGAATAATAAAAATCTCAAAGTTCACAGAAGACAATATGTGATAGTTTATAGTTAAGAAAGTATAATTCCGATGTAAAGATAAAATAATATTTCGCATATGTGAATTGTATTTCTTATATACCGAATTCTGACTACTGGCTCCTGAATTCTTAACTAATAATTATTGTTTCTCATTTTTCTCTTTAAGTTTTTAATTTAATTAGCTTGATTTAATCGGTAGCTTTGATCTCATTTTGAACTTCTTCTAAACTAAATCCTCTTAAATTAGCATAATAATCTAATACCTTGTTCGCATAATTATCTGGTAATTCCTGGTTTTTGGTTAATTGTTCCTGTACAGCATAAGGACCATGGTTGTAAGCTATAACAGCAGTTTTTAAATCATTAAAATCTCTATTTAATATTGATAAATAATATACTCCGATTTGGATGTTTTTAATGGGATCAAACAATGTTTTCTCTGCTCCGTCCCATTTAATACCTATGTTTTCTGCTAATTCCGGAGCTATAAATCTTCTTACCTGACACAATCCATAGGCATAAGAATCCGAAACAGCTTTGGGATCGTAATTGCTTTCTGTTTTTATTATGGCAGTTATTAATAAAGGATTAAAATTATATTTTACAGCTTCTTCATAAATAGTTTTAGATATCTCGTATATAGATTTACTGTCTAAAGTAGAATTATTTTTAGAAATTTCCTTTACTGCTTTTGTAATATAATATTCTCTTTTAACTTCGTTTGAAATCATTCCGGTTAATTCTTGTAATTGCATATAGATTTCTGTAAATTGATCTCTACCTATTTTAACCTGGCTATACAGTTTCATTTCATTAGATAAATTTTCAACTTTAGTGATTATCTTCTCGTTCAGCAGGTTTGTGCTTTCAATATATTTCTCTGTTTGTCTGCTTAAGTTTTCCACTTTATTAATTACATCTTCATTCTGTAAGTTAATATTTTCAACATATTTTTCTGTCTTTGCACTTAAGTTATTCATATTAATTTGTAATGTAATAAATAAGATAATTATAAGAGACATAAAAATTAGAACTACTAAGCCAAGATTTTTATTAATTTTTTCTCTAAGCGAATTTGACATATCAACTTTTTCTCCTTTAATTTTTGCAGTAGACATAAATATCCCTCCTTGGGTATTTTTTTAGGGGTGGTAACTTAATTTATTGTATTTTGCTACCTTCAGTTATATCTTTATCTATAGTTAATAAAACTACATTATCTTTATTAACCGCAGCTAAAAGCATGCCCTGAGATTCTACGCCTCTAACCTTTACAGGTTGTAAATTAGTTACTATTACTATTTTCTTCCCCAATATTTCTTCTGCAGAGTAATGCTTTTTTACTCCTGCTACAATGGTTATTTTTTCCTCTCCCAGAGTAACTTCCAATTTGAGTAATTTATCTGTTCCGCTCACTTCTTCAGCAGAAATAACCCTTCCTACTCTCAAATCAATTTTTTTAAATTCATCGTAAGATATAATATTATCTTTATCTTCTTTTACCTCTTTTACCTCTTTTTGCCCTTTCTTTTTAGTATCAATCCTGGGAAATATTATTTTCCCCGGCTTAACTAAAATTCCTGGCTTTAACTTTCCCCATGAAGCTTCTTCATCTAATTTTATTTTTTCTAAATCACTTTCCAATCCCAACTGTTCCCGAATTTCTTTTGCTTTTACCGGCATAAAGGGGAAAATTAAAATGGTGGATAGGCGTATAGATTCAGCCAAATTATATAGAATAGTAGATAATCTTTCCTTTTGTGAATTGTCACGCCCTAATATCCAGGGTTCCGTTTGATCAATATATTTATTGGTTCTTCTAATAAATTGCCAGATAGTTTCCAAAGCGGTGTTAAGCGATAAATTATTCATTTGAGTATAATATTTTTTTATAGTCTTTAAAGCTAATTTTCTTAATTCTTGGTCATATTCGTCTTTTTTGGTTGATGCTTGGGGAATTTCTTTGTTAAAATACTGAGTAATCATTGCTACAGTTCTACTTACTAAATTCCCCAAATCATTAGCCAGATCATAATTTATTCTTTTAATCAATAAATCTTTAGAAAAATTACCATCCTGCCCAAAGGAAACCTCTCTCATTAAAAAATATCTAAAGGCATCAGCACCAAATTCTTCTGCCATTTCATAGGGGTCTACTACATTACCTTTAGATTTTGACATTTTCTCTCCCTCTATAGTCCACCAACCATGAGCAAAGACCATCCGGGGAGGTTCAATTCCAGCCGCCATTAACATGGTAAACCAGATAACAGTATGGAATCTTAATATATCTTTCCCTACTAAATGAACATCTGCCGGCCAGTATTTTTCAAATTTTTCATTATCTGCATTATATCCTGCAACGGTAATATAATTCAATAAAGCATCATACCAAACATAAATTACATGATTATTATCAAAAGGAACATCTATCCCCCATTTTAAGCTTTTTTTTGTTCTGGTTATACTTTGGTCTTTAAGACCGCTTTTTACAAAACTTATAATTTCATTTCTTCTTGCTTTCGGTTGAATGCATTGAGGATTTTTTTCAAAGTATGATAATATCTTGTCCTGGTATTTTGACATTTTAAAGAAATAACTTTCTTCTTTTATTTTCTCAATTTTTTTACCACAAGTAGGGCATGTTTTATCCGTCAGTTGAGTCTCAGTCCAAAAGGTTTCGCAGGGCACGCAATACCAGCCCTCATATTCACCTTTGTAAATATCGCCATTTTTATATAACTTATTAAATATTTCTTGCACTACTTTAATATGTCTTGGTTCGGTTGTACGTATAAAATCGTCATATTCTATATTCAGTAAGGGCCAGAGATTTTTAAATTTTAATACCACTTTATCTGCCAGCTCCAGAGGAGTTAAATTTAATTTTTCTGCTGAACTAGCAATCTTTTGGCCATGTTCATCTGTTCCGGTAGAAAAAAGAACATCATATCCGGATAGTTTTTTATATCGGGCCATAACGTCTGCGGCTATAGTGGTATAGGCATGTCCGATATGTGGTACATCATTAACATAATAAATCGGGGTAGTTATATAAAATGTTTTTTTCGATTGATTATTTTCTTTCATTATAATTCACCTTTCTTTTCTCGTATCGCGTATTGCGTATTGCGTATTGCGTTAAAGCTTTTTAATTAGATTTGAAGTCATTCTACAAAGATGATCTAATTTTTCGATTAATTCTATTTCTTTTTCTTCGGTTATATATTTCAAATTTTTTGCTATAGCAATTTGAGTTTCTAATTCAGCACAACTTCCTAAGGTTATATATAGAAACTGTTTATATTCTTTATTATGATATCTCCTAAAACCTTCTGCTATATTAGAAGGTATGGAGATTGCTGAGCTTCTAATTTGAGAAGTCAAGCAATATAATTCTTCTTTAGGGAATTTTTTAGTTGTAATATAAATATCGCTGACAATTTCTATTCCTTTGTGCCAAATTTTTAAGTCTTTAAATTCTTTTATTCCTTCTTCCATTTTTCACCTTGTTTTTCTTGTATATTTTTTTTGCATATTACTTTATTTTTTAATTTCTTATTCCTTTTTTCTTCACGCGATACGCAATACTATATTTACATTTCCAATAATTTTTTGTAAATTATATTTTTAGGAATATTTAATTTTTCCTGCGTAATTTTTATTATTTCTTTATTAGAATAACCCTGGTTTTTTAGTATATTCAAATATTTTTCAATTATACATTCTTTAATTAAAAAATCTATACTATCATTTTCTTTTTTCTTAATTCCCCCCTGAACAACCAGGGTAATTTCACCTTTTATCTCTTTTGAATCAATTTCACTTAGAACATGACTCAGTTTTCCTCTAATTATCTCTTCGTACATCTTGGTCAACTCACGAGCTATAACTATTTTTCTATCTCCCCAAACATCCAACATATCTTTAAGGGCTCTTTTTAGTCTATGCGGGGTTTCATAGAAAATAATAGTTCTCTCTTCATTTTCTATACTCTTAAAATATCTCTTCCGCTCTTTGATTTTGCGGGGCAAAAAACCTTCAAAAACAAATTTATCGGTAGGTAATCCTGATACAACTAAAGCAGTTATCAGTGCTGAAACACCGGGTATAGGGATTATTCTTATATTATTTTTTAAAGCTAAATTTATCAATACATACCCTGGATCGGAAATTCCTGGCATGCCCGCATCAGAAACCAAAGCGATATCCTGACCATTTTTTAATATTTCTACTAAATAGGGAGCTTTTTTAAATTTATTATATTCATAGTAGCTTGTAACTTTTGTATTTATCTGATAATGATTTAATAATTTTTTTGTATGCCTGGTATCTTCAGCGGCAATTAAGTTTACCTCTTTTAAAATCTTTAAAGCCCTTAAGGTAATATCTTCTAAATTTCCTATAGGTGTTCCACAAATATATAAAATACCAGTATCTTTATTTTCGTTCAAATTACTTATTTGTCTCCATTTTTTTGTTAAAATAAAGGAATATAGGATCTTCGATTTTTAATTCTTCTTTTCCGCTTTTTATTCCCTCTAATAATACAAGATTCGCATTTTCTCCCGGCCTCGGATGAATAAATTTAATAACCTTCGGTTCAATGCCATATTTTTTTAAAGTTATTATTAACTTTATTAGTTTCGCACTCCTATAAATTAAATAAATTCTTCCCTTATTTTTTAGCAAATAATTACTTACGGAAATCATGTCCTCTAAATCACCTTTTATTTCGTGCCGGGCAATGGCTCTACTACTCGAAGGATTAATCTTCCCCTGCTCCATAGAAATATAAGGAGGATTACTCACTACAACATCGAATTGCTGGTTTTTAAAAATATTTTTTAGGTTTCTGAAATCTTCTTGAATTATAGTTATACTATTTTGTAATTTATTTAATTCAATACTTCTTCTGGCCATATCTGCTAAATCTTTTTGTATCTCAATTCCATAAATAGATAATCCTTTTCTTTTACTAAATAAAAGTAGAGGGATTATCCCAGAACCAGTTCCCAAATCAATAATTTTTTCATAATTTTTAAGTCTAATAAAATTAAGTAGTAAAATAGAATCCACCGAAAAACGATATGCATCCCTTGCTTGAATAATTTTTAGTCTATTATCTCCTAGATCTTCGATTTTTTCATTATTATTTAGCTTCATTATTTTTTGCACTTTTATTTTTTATTACGAGTCCTCCGAATTCTTCTTCGGGTATCTTAATTCTTTTCTTAATACCACCATTCTTGCTGTTAGAATCGCTTTCTAATTCAACCATAATATATTTTTTTAACACATTTATTTCTATAACTTTTCCTTTGCCTTTCTCTGTTTCAACATTATCTCTTAATTTAGGATACTTTTTTAAGCACTCTTTATAGAACTCAGATTCGTAGGATAGGCAGCACATTAATCTACCGCAAAGGCCTGATACTTTAGATTGATTCAGGGCAATTTTTTGTATTTTAGCCATATTAATATGAATTGGAGTAAACTTTTGAATATAAGAAACGCAACACACTTCTCTCCCACAAATTCCCATTCCACCTATTAATTTTGTTCCATCTCTTACTCCAATCTGTCTCAGCTCGATTTTAGTTTTAAAGACTTTAGCCAAGTCTTTAACCAATTCTCGAAAATCTATTCGTTGAGTAGAAACAAAATAGAATATTACCCGGCTTTTATCAAATAAATACTTTACATAAACTAATTTCATGGGCAAGTTATATTTTTTAATCTTCTCTTTACAGATATTTAATGCATCAATTTCCTCTAGCTTTATTATTTCGAGTTTTTTAAAATCCTCTTTATTCGCTTTTCTAAGTACATTTTTAAGCGGGGTATCTATTTCATCATTTTTTATATATTTGTAAGGGATCACTACTTTGCCCAAGTCTAAACCAATAGCTGTTTTTACTAAACAAATATCCCCTTTCTTTAATCTAATTTTATTATTAATTTTAAAATAATAGATATAATTTGTTTTGGCAAATTTTAAACCAGTTACTTTAGGCAATACTCAACACCTACCATCTTTATATATAATCTTTCTAAAATGAGACGTGTATTTACATTTTTTATTAAATATTCTTCTATCTGTTCTAAATAATTCAAAATATCGATTAGAATCTCCTGAGAATAGATTTGAGATTTTTCCTCAAGTATTTCTAATTTATCACAATTGGCAATATACTTTTGATCTCCTGTATTTTTGATAATTAAAATATCCCGATACCATAATTTTATCATTTCTAAAATCTCTTCTATTCTATCTATTTCAGATACCATCTTTTCAACTTTTACAAAAACATCGTCACCATATTTTCCGGGAGATATGGCTGATAAGTAGTTTAGTACTTCTTCCCTTCTAATAAAATATTCCTTATCTGATAACAATTTTAAAGCGCTTCCGATGCTCCCTTGAACTAATTTGGAAATAATTTCAGCTTTCTCTTTTTCTAAATTATTATTTTTATTTAATAAAAACTCTTTTATTTTATAGGAGGATATTAACCCAAAATTTACTATCTGGCAACGTGAGACTATGGTAGGCAAAATTGGATCTATCTTTGAGCAAATCAGAATTATTATTGCGTAATAAGGTGGTTCCTCAATAGTTTTTAATAAACAATTTGACGCCTCAATGGTCATTTTTTCTGCTTTGTCTATTATATATATCTTTTTTTTATTTTTAAAAGGCTTCAGTACAATCTCTTTTCGCATTTCTCGTATTTGTTCAATCTTTACTGAACTCTTGATTGGTTCAATAATTTTTAAATCCGGGCTGCATTGCTTACTAATCTCATTGCACGATTGACAGTCTTCGCAAGCTTCTGAATTTTTATTAAAGTTCAAACAATTTACCGCCTTGGCAAATTCTATAGCCGTAAGCTTTTTCCCAGTCCCTTTGCTCCCGACAAAAATATAGGATGAGGAAATTTTATTTTCTTTTAGAGATTTTGTCAGTATTTTTATTGCTCTTTCTTGTCCGACTATATCATTAAAGGACATAACTTACTCCCTTATTCTCGTATCGCGTATTGCGTATTGCGTATTGCGTTAAAGCTTCTTGATTAGATTTGAAGTCATTCTACAAATATGATCTAATTTTTCTGTTAATTCTATTTCTTCATCTTCGGTTATATATTTCAAATTTTTTGCTATAGCAATTTGAGTTTCTAATTCAGCACAACTTCCTAAGGTTATTATAGAAACTGTTTATATTCTTTATTATGATATCTCCTAAATCCTTCTGCTATATTAGAAGGTATGGAGATTGCTGAGCGTCTAATTTGAGAAGTCAAGCCGTATAATTCTACTTTAGGAAACTTTTTTGTTAGTATATAAATATCACTGACAATTTCTATACCTTTTTGCCAAATCCCTAAATCTTTAAATTTTTTTATTCCTTTTTCCATCTTTATCTTTTGTTTCTCATTCTCATAATCTTTACACAATATGTGATACTTTTTTTCTCTGTTCTAACGCAATACGCGATACGAAATACGAAATTGCTCTACGCTGAACGTTATACGCTGTCTTTTATTTTTCTTTTTACAATTTTGACTATTTCTTCAAATATATCTTCTTTGCTCCTGTTAGCATCAATTATTTTAATTCTTCCTGTTTCTTCATGAGATAATTGGTAATAGCCGTGTCTGACTCTTTCTAAAAATAATTTCCCTCCGATAATTTTTTTATTTATAAATTCTTCTTCAAATCGCATTTCACGCGAATTACCGAAAGAAGCTGATCTCCTTAATCCTTCGTATGGATCAACATCTAATATGAAAGTTAAATCAGGAATAGCTTTCCCCACAACCAAGTTATTTAGATGCTTTATAATTTTTAAATCTATACCTCTTCCATGCCCTTGATAAGCAGTAGTAGAATCATAAAAACGATCAGATATAACTACCTTCCCCTCTTCTAACGCTGGTAAAATTATTAATCTGACATTTTCTGCCCGAGAAGCTAAAAACAATAGCATTTCGGTTTTATAATCCATACCATCATTTTTTTGGTCGAGAAGAATTTTACGTATTTTATTTCCAATCTTTGTTCCTCCCGGCTCTTTAGTATAGATAGAAGGAATTCTTTGTTTAGTTAAAAAATCGAAAAGCATCTTTGCCTGGGTAGTTTTCCCACAGCCTTCAAGCCCTTCAAAAGTTATAAATAACCCTTTTTTCATTATATATTTCTTTAATCCTTTTTAGATTATAAATTAAGTTAAATAAAAATACTTTTTTACCTGTCTCATCAGCTTTCAATTGTTCTCATTTTCATTCTTCTCTATCAGTACTCGACAAATATCAGTTAGAGTTACTATTCCCACTAATTTCCCATCTCGTAAGACAGGAAGTCTTTGAATTTTATTTCTAATAAGTAGATCTGACGCCAAAACTTCATTGTCATCTTCATCGATAGTAACAATATTTTTTCTCATAAATTCTTCTATTGGACGTTGAGAATATTCTTTTAAACTTTTAGACAATTGTATAAATTCAGAAAGAATGGAATCACTATTTATAATTCCTAAATAATTCGGTAGAGTAGCTCTGATTATGTCGTGTAGAGATATAAATCCGACAACCTCTTGATTGTTGTTAACCACTGGAAGCCCGGTAATTTTATGTCTGGATAATATACCTATTAAATCTACCAATTTACATGCGGCCAAAGCACTGGTAACATCCCGAATCATAATATCCTTTATTTTCAATTGAGTATCTCCTCTCTATATTTATCTTTATATCCTCATAACCTTCACACATTGAAGACATTTCTCTACTTCTTCTCTTGAACTAAATTCCTCTTCTTCTCTTAGGGCGCTGGCTAAAGCGCAAGCCATAGAAAATTCTATTGCTTCCTTAAAATTTTTCCCTTCTTCAGATAAGGCAATTGCAAATCCCGCAACCAAGGCATCGCCTGCTCCGATTAAATTTACGATTTCATGATAGGTAGTCTCTGCAAACCATATTTCATCTTGGGTGGCAATTATATCTTTTTCTTGTTCCAGAGAAATTACACCAATTTCTGCTCCTCTCTGTACAACTTCTTTTGCTGCTTTAATAGCATCTTTTTCCTTATCAATTTTAATTCCAAAAACTCGGTTGCTTTCTCGAAGGTCAGGTTTAGCTAAAAAAGGCTTTTTCTCTAAACCTTTTATAAATTGCTCTCCGGAAGTATTTAATATAGTTTTTACCTCTCTTTCCTTGGCAATAGAAATTAAATCACCATATATATTTACAGGAACTCCTCGAGGCAAACTTCCGGAAAGTGTAACTACACTACATTGAGACATAACCCGATAAAAGATTGATTTTAGCATCTCCAAATCATATTCTGTAATTTTAGGTCCTGTTTCACTTAATAAGGTATGCTGCCCCGTTTCTTTATCTGAAATAATCGTATTGCTTCTAGTCTTCTCTTCAATATGCCAAAAATTAGTAGTTATGCCTAAACCTCTTAATTCTTCTTCTATCATTCTACCCCTACCACCACCTAAAAATCCGATAGCGATAGTTTCTCTACCACATCCCCTAACAGCTTTGGATACATTTATCCCTTTTCCACCAGAAGTGGTATGGGCATTTAAAACTTTATTGTAATGATTTATTTTTAAATTGCTAACCTCTAAAATCACATCTATTGCAGGGTTTAAAGTAACAGTACCTATCATATTTTATCCCTTCCTTTTTATCATAATAAATATTTTTTTATATTTTTAAAATTATAGCTTAATTATTTTAATTTATCAATCTTATCTCGTATGTCGTATATCGTATATAGTAATGGGGGCATATGCCCCTAGGTCTCCCGTAATTATATAATAAAATTT
>Ga0209986_10003303_pt1 | contig 14206 bp, 14 predicted proteins | sample BlataG_FD_183168 | JGI IMG/M metagenome (GOLD analysis project Ga0209986, IMG submission 183168) | Deep subsurface microbial communities from Black Sea to uncover new lineages of life (NeLLi) - Black_00105 metaG (SPAdes) (version 2) | ecosystem: Environmental > Aquatic > Marine > Oceanic >...
GATGACACATGTACCTCTCATTCCAGGGCATGAAAACCCGATGGTTATGGTGTTGGTAGCTCATCAACCGAGTAGGGGAAGTTCGAACGACTGAAGGGTGTCCATATGGGAAATAATTTTCACATTCAGCGGGTGACGCCGGTTTCAGCTAACAACATCTTCAGTCGCGGATGTTCAGCGTAAAAGCCGCGATACGCTGGTGGAAGCAGGGCGGCGATGCGACACATGATTTCATCGGTGTGCTTGCGCAAACCAGCAACTCGGTCACCCTCCGGGAGGGGTGGTAAGTGGAAGAGCTTCCCGAAACGCACTACCAACCGGGCTCGACGAAGGCGGAGCAGGGTTTGACCCAACTTCTCCGACCCCGAGATCGCCGCCGGGACAATGGGGACATTGACCTGGTGAGCCAGGTAAGCAGCGCCGGTCTTGGCGCGGGCCAGTGCGCTGGTCTTGCTGCGGGTTCCCTCCGGGGACATGGCAAATACCTTTCCCTGTTTCAGCCACTCCACCGCGGATGCTAATGCGCTCCGATCGACTTCACCCCGCCGGATGAAGATTCCGCCGCCCAGGAGAACTATGGGTCCGAATAACGGATGTCGATGGTACTTCTCGGCTGCCCAACCGGTGAGGTGCTCTCCGCCGATCAGGCCGTAAATCAACGGGGTGTCGAAGTAGCTCAGATGGTTTATCGTCAGGATGTAGGGACCATGCGGCGGGAGATTCTCGAGTCCCTCAACGTCTCGATCGGTTAGCACCGCAAACGCGAGGTCGAAGCTCCAGCGCATCAAGCGGGCGAACATTGGTTGGTTTAACCTCCTGGGTAAACACTATTCAATACCACATTGTAAGTGCTTTTGCCAGGTGCTACAATTTAAATCCGACCTGACTATGAGGTTGCCATGATCACCATTTATCAGGTAAACACCGGGCGCAAAGCAGGCGTACGCCGATTTATTGATCTGCAATTTACTCTTTATCGCGGCCACGAATTGTGGGTGCCGCCGATCCGGATGGACGTAACCACCCGAATGAACCCTGAAAAGCACCCCTTCTACGAACACTCGGACGCTGAATTCTTCCTCGCCGTGCGCGAGGGGGAGGACGTAGGGCGTATCGCCTTGATGGAGAACAAGCCTTACAATAGCTACCACGGAAAACAGCAGGCCCAGTTTTACTACTTCGAATGCGTTGAGGACATGGAAGTTGCCAGCGCAATCTTCGACCATGCCTTTGAATGGGCTCGGTCCCGAGGCCTGAATCAGATGGTCGGCCCCAAGGGGTTCGGTCCCCTCGATGGCTATGGGATGCTGGTCGAGGGTTTCGAACATCGCCCGGCGATGACGATGATGAACTATAACCCGCCCTTCTATCCAGAGTACATGGGTGAACTGGGCTTCGGCAAGGAGGTCGATTTCGTCTCCTGCTACCTGGGGGCTGATAAATTCCGCCTCCCGGAACGGGTGCATCGTATTGCTGAACGCGCCGCCAAACGCAGCGGATTAGCGGTGAAACGTTTTGGCAGCAAACGAGAGTTGCTCTCCTGGGCGGCCAGGATCGGCCGAACGTACAATGATACATTTATCAATAATTGGGAGTACTACCCACTGACCGATCGGGAGATTAAATACGTCACCGACGAAATATTAACCATCGCCGATCCGCGCCTGATTAAAATCATCACCCATGGAAATGATGTGGTTGGCTTCATATTCGGCTTTGCCGACGTTTCGGCTGCCATCCAACGCAGCAAGGGTCGGCTATTTCCATTTGGTATTTTCGACATTCTGATCGAGATGAAACGCACCAAATGGATCGCACTGAATGGCGCCGGGGTGTTGCCCGAGTTCCAAGGCAGAGGCGGTAACGCCCTGCTGTATTCCGAGATGGAGAAGACCGTCCACGAATACGGCTTCCACCATGCCGATCTGACCCAGGTCGCCGAAAGCGCGGTGCAAATGCGGCGTGACCTGGAGAATGTCGGTGGGTTTCCCTACAAAAATCACCGGGTGTTTATCCGCGATGTGTAATCCGTAGTGAGTAAGGTATGGTGCGTGTTTCCAGTGAGGAAACACGCACCATGTTTATTTAAGACCAGGAACGCAGGATCTGGCTAATGTGTACCATTTGCTCATATTGCTCTATAGCCCGATCGCTCCCCCCACAACTCTGGCGGTGAGTCCCATCAAGGCCAGCGCTCCTCTGGTGAGGAGCCATATCAGTGCCCAGACGATGAAACCTAGGATTACAGTGATGAAGGTCTGACCCCAATCCAGGTCCAGGGCTTCCTTCGCCGCCATGAACCAGGCGACCACCAGCAGAACTACACCCAAAATGAGAACTGGAGCCGTCATACAGGCCAAGAGGGGGAAGACACCGACCAATGCTCCGGCGAATCCGATGATATTCCAGACCGAAGCCAACCCCAAGGTTCGAACAAGTTCGTCGAAGGTGACCTCGGCGTTGAAGAGCGAGCGACCTGTCCAACTGATGACGGCGACTGACAAGGCGAAACCGATGACCATGGTGATGGTGCCCAAGACGGCGCTGATCAACCAGTTAAAAAAGTTAGTGGACGCGTGTGATCCGAGTTGATTGAGAAATGTGACCACGACCACCAGGAGCCAGGCTGTCGTAGTGAATGAGGTGTCCTTCTCGACCTCAGCGTAAACGCCGCGGCGAAAGGTGAAGGCACCGATGATGCGATCGATGAGCATGAAAAATCCTCCTTGGTTGCAATTCGGATGTGATTGTATATTAGATGAACACCCCACTTTTTTATAATAGCTAGACCTCCTTTCGTTTCTCCTCTTGGCTTACACGATGGCAAGGAGAATTTTAATCAACCTGATTTTATATCCGCGGGGTATTTATATTAACGCCCTTGGGCTTCTTACGTTGCGGTAATTAGTTAATTTAACCAACGGGCGCTGTGTTTACCAGGATTCCTGGGGTGAATGTGATTGCTCTTATCCGCGCTTAGGTCCACAAGGGGCATAGGCGTATGCTGGTATGGGTCACATCCAACAAGCGCGATTGGGATTGGTGAATAAAGGGTGGGCAGGAAGCTGCTTGTTTGTTATACTTGTATTGAAACAAAGGTAACAATAATGCCTGACCCCAAACCATTCTTGTACCTCCAGATTGCTGAAACCATTCGCCGTTGGATCGTGTCGGGTGAACTCAAACCTGGCGACAAGCTTCCACCTGTACGCGAGATGGCGCGGCGCTGGCGTTGCACACCTGGCACGGTCAGCCGGTCTTATACCATGCTGGCGAATGAGGGTTTGGTGGTAGGTCATCGGGGGAGAGGGACGTTGGTGGCGCCAAGCTCGATTCAGCAACCAGCCACAGTTTGGGACTGGGCGGCGTTGGTTAATCGTGCGGAGCAATTTCTGCTAGAGGCGATCGGCAGCGGCCACGAACCTGTCGAGGTGGAAACCGCGCTCAGTGTGGCTATCTCTCGCTGGAGTGAGTTAAAGAGCCACCAAGACCATCATATTTTAGGGGAGCTTCCGACGGTGCAGGACCAACTTCGCTTTGCTGGGAGCCACGATCTGATCGTCGAATGGATCGCCCGTTTGCTCGGCGAACAAACCCCCAAGATCCGGCTTTCCATCGAGTATCTTGGAAGCCTGGGTGGTTTGATGGCCCTCAGCCATGATGAAGCTGATGTGGCTGGCGTACACCTTTGGGATGAGGCGAGCGATACATACAATGTTCCCTTCATCCGGCGGGTCCTTCCAGGTCGCAGGTGCCTGCTTCTCACCCTGGCCCACCGTTCCCTTGGGCTGATAATTCCGTCGGGGAACCCACAGCAGCTACAGGGGTTGATCGACCTGTTGCAGCCTGGAGTTCGCCTTGTCAACCGTCAATCTGGTTCGGGCACTCGAATTTGGCTGGACGCTCAACTGAAGAAGTTGGGTATATCCTTGAATGCCGTGCCAGGTTTCGATAGAGAAGAACTAACCCATTTAGCCGTAGCCCGGGCGGTCTCCGAAGGCGAGGCTACGGTGGGTTTAGGCATATATGCTGCCGCCAGCAGTTTTGGTTTGGAGTTTACTCCCCTGACCAAAGAGCGCTACGACTTGGTGATTCCAGAGAGAGTATGGGGTCTTGCTAAGACCCAGGTGCTGGCGGAGGTCGTACGTTCTGAGCATCTCAAGCAGGCGATCGCCGCGATTGGTGGCTATGACACATCGCAGACGGGGGCAGAAACCTGGGTTTCCTGATCTCCAGCCTGGGTCACATGGGGGTGGCAGAGGTGTAGTTTCTCAAGGGTTGGTGAATCCACTCTTGTGATGGCTGGAATTTATGGGAGGGACTTGATTGCCAGATACATGGAAAGGTTTGGGACCGGATAATGTACCTGATTGGGATGGATGATACCGACAATCTTGAATCGCGCGGTACGGGTCACATGGCCCGGCAGGTCGCCGCGACCCTGAGGGCTGATCATGCAATATTAGGGGTGATCCGTCACCAGCTATTAGTTGATCCAAGGGTGCCGTACACCAAACGAAATAGCTCCGCGACCATCGTCATGGATGCGGAGGACCTGGACCAGGAAGCTCTGGCGGATCGGGTTAGGGCATTGATGCTGGCCGACTACCACCAAGGTAGTGATCCTGGTTTGTGCATCGCTCGCTGTGTACCTGTAGCCATCACTGAATTTGGTCGCCGGGCACAGCACGAATTGGTCACCCAGGAAGATGCCCGGAAACTGGCCGCTGACCACGAGTTGATTTTGTATGGCTTGGGCGGCAATCAGGGTGGCGTAATTGGCGCGCTGGCGGCAGTGGGGCTGGCGGCGAGCGGGGATGATGGTCGCTATGTAATGGTGGGTCGTGTGCGTGAGTTGGAAGGCTTGCATCCGGTCTCTGCCCTGCTGGAGGCAGGTGTCGACTCTGTGCAAACCACCAATGGAGAACCCGTGACCCATGGCTTGGTGCAAACGGACAAACTTCGCCCTGCGAGGCGTGCAGGCAAGCCTGTCGCCATCGTCACCAGGGATGGCAAACATTGGAAGCCGCTCAAACTTGACTGAGATCAGCGAGGGTCTTATTTAGGTATGGTCATGACCGACATCGTACGAGCCGATAAGGTTGCATTTCGTTATCTTAATGACGGCCGGGGACTGGAGCCCACCTCCCTATCTATCCGCCAAGGAGAGGCGGTGCTGGTCAGCGGAATCTCAGGCTCCGGTAAGAGCACTCTCGCCCGTTGTATGACGGGCATAATCCCCCATCTTTATCGAGGGACCTTGCATGGTGCGGTCTGGCTCGACGGTATGCAAACCGCAGATACCCCGCTATGGCAATTGGCTGAGCGAGCAGGTTTGGTGTTTCAAAACCCTGCTGCGCAGATGTTATCTCCATCAGTGGAGGAGGAAATCATCTTTGGCCTGGAGAACCATGGTCTGTCGTCGGTCACCATCCAGAAGAGGCTAAGCCACACCCTGGACCGTTTTAACCTGCAAGCCCTACGTGATCGGTCCCCGCAAACTCTTTCCAGCGGGGAGCAGCAGAAGTTGGCTCTGGCAGCGGTTACTGCCCGAGAACCCTCAGTCCTGGTGCTGGATGAACCCCTCTCAATGCTGGATAGCACAGCGGTCATCGATCTCATTACCTATTTGAAACAACTGATTCGTTCCGGGACCACAGTTATTATCTGTGAACATCGCCGAGAGTATCTAGATCTCATCCCGGACCTGCGGACGATCCACCTCGACAATCATATCTCCCGGGTCTCAACTCTACCCGAGATCAATATCCCCGAATCGACGACAACCGATTTTCGGTTGGAGGTGTCGGAATTAGGAGTCCAACTAGGCGGTCGGACTGTGTTGCAGGACTTGGATTTTTGCCTGTCCAGCGGCCAGGTAATCGCGGTGGTGGGTCGGAACGGCGTGGGGAAGACCACACTTTTACGGGCATTAGCCGGATTACAAGAGCACCAGGGCTCGATAATGATAAATAGCAAGGTTGGGAGCCCTGATCTAGGGCTGGTTTTCCAAAACCCCGATCTACAGCTCTTCAACCCCACCGTTGGCGAAGAGATTCTTTACCGGCTATCCAATCCGGACATGATCTACCTAGACTGGGTGTTGGAGGCGTTGGAGTTGACCCGCTATGTGAATACACATCCGTTGCTCCTGAGCGAAGGCGAGAAAAAGCGAGTGGCTCTGGCGTCGGTGCTAATACGCCAACCCCGCCATGGCATCTTGTTAGATGAACCAGCGTTGGGACAGGATGGGGGACATAAGGCGATGCTGATCCGGCTTCTCCGCGCTCTGGCGGCATCCGGTCTGCTGATCATTATGACCACCCATGACCTGGCCTTAGCAGCTCAGGCTGACCGTCTGCTATTGCTTGGCCCAGACGGAATTGCAGCCGATGGTCCAACATCCGAGGTTCTACGAAACGACGCACCATGGCAGAGGTTGGGTTTGAAGCTGCCAGACTGGGTTCGGGCGTCCGAGAAGGAGGATGAGGGTTGAACCGTAACTTATTCTCACCCCACCATGGCTTGGAAACACAGTCGTTGTCGTCGGGTTGTGAACGGTGAATAGACCGGGGAAATTGAGCCGCTGGCGCAGTTTGTATCCGGTGAGGCACTCACCGCTGCGAATGGTCGACCCTCGGGTAAAGTTGGCCATAGGTCTCTGTGTATCTCTGGCGGTGATGTTGCCTATGGAAAGACTCGTCGCTTTTATGGTGATCTTCCTGGTTCTCCTCAGTTGGGCTCGCCTTCTGGATGCGATCGTGGGGCAGATCTGGAGGCTTAAGTGGGTGATCGTCGTGCTATTCCTGGTCGATTGGTGGGCAGTGGGGTTGGATTTGGCGGCTACAGTTACTCTCAGGTTGGTTCTTTTGGCAGGGGCTTTGACCTTGTTCTTTGCCACCACGACCTCCGCGGAGCTGCGCATGGCTCTTGAGTGGATGGGCATCCCTTATCGCTACGCCTTCAGCCTGAGCCTGGCGTTGCAGAGCGTGGGCATGTTGGATGATGAGTGGCGTACGATCAAAGAGGCGCAGCGCTCACGAGGGGCATGGGCTTCTCCGTCAGGCTGGCGACGAGTGTTGGAGCAGATGCGCGACCTTGTAGCCCTGACAGTGCCGACGGTTGTCGTGACCGCCAGGCGTGCCTGGGCGGTGACCGAAGCTGCTTATGCCAGAGGCTTCAACTCACCCAACCGCCGCTCGTACCACCAACTCACCATGCGCCGTTTGGATTGGCTTTTGTTAGCGGGAACGGTTGTTATCAGTGTGCTGCTGTTGTTCTGGAGATAAGCGCATTCCCGAGCACTACGGTGCAAATACAAGCCTATTTGAGAGGGATTATGAGTCAAAGAGCTCGAATCTTGGTTGCGATTGTCATGCTGGTAGCATTGTTGGGCGCTGTACTGGGAATTGAGGCTTTGCGGCGACTGATGAACCCGGCGTCGCCTTCAGGGGACGTGACATTGTCACCCGGCGATTCCCCGATCTACCTTGATGAGCAGTTGGTGGCGGGTTTCGGTCCTGCTGACCTGGATCAATTGGAGACAGTGAGCTTCGTCGATGCTGAAAAGGGTAAGCTTCAGCAGGGCTGGCTCTTATATGACGTGCTACTTCTGCACATGGAAGCCGATGTCCTGATGCCTGAGTGGTCCATCGTGGTGAGCAGTTCAACCGAAGGAACATCAGCACAGTTGACATGGGCGGAAGTGAAAAACGAAGCCAATATGGTGATGCTTACTCTTACCAATCGGGGGACGCTCAAGCTGGTTTCACTCCTGGAGGTGATGGATACGCGCGATGAATGGGTCGTGGACGCCGACAAGATCGAGATCTTCAGCCCATGAAAGAGCGCTATTTCTCCACTTTCCAACTCATCCTGCTAGCGCTGTTGGCAGCCCTGATTGTGGTGGCCAAGATAGCCCTGCGCTTGCCGCTTAGGATACCAGGACATTCGGGTGTCTTCTGGATGGGTATCATCATTGTGGCTGCAGGGCTCGTACCCAAGCCGGGTGCAACCAGTGTAGTAGGGCTTACCTCAGGCATGATCGCGGCTTTCTTGGGGATGGGAAATTTAGGCGCGATCAACACCTTGCTGTCCTATACGATGGTTGGAGTGGGTGCCGATCTGGCGTTGTTGTTATTACGCAATCCGGAGAACCTGGTTGTCGCCGCGCTGGCCGGCACCTTCGGTCACATGAGTAAGTTTCTGGTCAAGTGGGCGTTGGGCGTCTTGTTGGGTGCGCCGGTGGGTTTGGTCGCTCTTGGGTTAGCTTGGACACTTGTGGGATATATCATCTTCGGAGCGCTAGGTGGGCTGCTGGGCGGGTTGACTTTAGCCGCACTGAGGCGGGCAGGTTTTTTCGCCTACCTGGCGGAGAAGCGATAGTGATGTCTCCATACCGGGATGGATCCGGAAGAACTGACTGCAGCTCAGGAGGCTAAAGGTCGATCTTAGGAGATCTTTTCATCCCCTCAGAAGGCGTCGGCTTTACTCACTTAGATCTACAGCTCCAACCTCATCTTCATCCAGCCGCTTGTGTTGTGGAAGTCGGCCACAGCGCTACCCGGGGGTACGATTTCGTCAAGCGCGGCTGCGGTTTCCTCCTCCAGCCTCATCTCGAGCACGGACAGTGCGTCGTCTAAATGGGCATCAGTGCGGGGACCGATGATCGGGGCGGTCACCGCCGGCTGATCTTTGACCCACAGCAACGCCAATTGTGAGGAAGTCAATCCCAGATCACGGGCCACCTCAGCCACACGCCGGGCGGCTTCGATCCCGCGTTGGGTTAGTCTCTCAGATGCCCACGCGCCGATGCGCGCTACTCGCGAACCCTCGGGAGGCTGGTCGGTTTGATCGTAACGCCCAGCAAGGATACCCATCGCCAGCGGCGACCATGGCAGCAAGCCCAGGTCGTAGCGTTGGGCTAGCGGCACTAACTCATTCTCGATTCGACGATCAAGCAGATTGTAAGGGGGTTGTTCGGTGATGTAGCGGCTAAGTCCGGCGCGCTCGCTGATCGACAACGCCTCCATCACCATCCAGGTCGGGAAGGTTGAACAGCCGATATAGCAAACCTTTCCCTGGCGCACCAGGTCGTCTAAGGCGCGCAAGGTTTCGTCCTGGGGGACGTCAAAGACCGGGCGGTGGATTTGATAGAGGTCGATCCATTCGGTCTGGAGGCGGCGTATTGAGTCTTCCACGGCTTGCAGGATGTGACGCCGTGAGTTACCTCGGTCGTTGGGGTCGTCCGACTGGGGAAAGTGCACTTTGGTGGCCAGGATCACCTTCTGCCGTCGGTCACCTTTAAGCGCCTTACCTACGACACGCTCGCTCTCACCCTGAACGTATATGTTTGCGGTATCAATGAAGTTAATCCCGGCATCAAGTGCCTTGTGGATCATGTGGATTGCGTCATCCTCCGGCGTTGGTCCGCCGAAGTTCATGGTGCCCAAACACAGAGGTGAAACCCGCACTCCTGTGCGTCCGAGAAGTCGGTATTCCATATCGGTTTCCTTTCTCTCTTATTTCAGCTTTCCCGGTTTTTCGTGGAGATTCGTGAGATGTTACATGTCTTCATCGCGATGCAACGTCAGCCACTCCACGGCGAAATCGACGGCTTGGCGTTGTGGAAACAATCGCGCCTGCGCTGAGCCGACCTTCCCTTTATAAACCTGAGTGCGCAATTCGAAAGCCACTCCGAGTTCTTCGAAGGGCGAGGCATCCAATTCGATGTCCCGATAAACCTTCCATACCCGTTGCTTAGATTCGATGATCGGCGCGCCCTGTTCGACAATGTTCACGCCTGGCATACGGTACTCAGCTAGATGGAAGGAGGTGTTGTAAGTGTAACCAACGCCCAGCAACAGCACCCAACCGTCCAGGTCGTAGATGCGCTCCAGGGGAGAGGTTTCGCCCATGGAGTAGTCGAGCTCGTGATTCATGATGATTTGGGAGGCGTTTGCTCCCCAGGCGGCGAAGGACAATGTGGGATGTGAACTTCGCTTTACTCCGGGCCAGGTGCGGAATACCTCAACGATCCGACCCATGCCGCGCGTGGGGGTGATACGTGGATCGTAGGCGGGCATGGTCTCTTGGATGGTCGACCACCACGACTCTGGGACCGGCGGATTTTGCCACCCCGACGGGTCGGATAGATCACCGGAGTGGGTAGGCATCACGATCGTGCCCTCGGATGTAATAACACCCATTATCGCCTGGATCACTGCCACTGGGCCGCCGCAGACCCACCCTATTGTGCTAAGCGAGCTGTGCACAATGACTGTCATCCTCGAGGTGAGGCCCAGGTGCTTCAAGTCGTGGACCAGCGTCTCACGTGTGCGGGGTTGAGGAGTATCGTTAACTAGTTTAGACTCGCTCATGGGAATATCTCTCAATTTAGAGAATTACAGATAGGATTATAACCAACATCATCCCTGCCACCAACGAACGCCTAGATCGAGTAGCAGCAGCCGCAGGTCGACCTTACTGCGCACGCGGAATTTCTCTAGCACGTGGCGCACGTGGGTCTTGACCGTCTCGGGGGAGATGACCAGCGTCTCGGCGATCTGCTGGTTGGTGTGGCCCCGGGCTGTCAGCCAGGCCACCTCCTGTTCGCGCGGGGTGAGGATCGCCAGGGTGGTCTCGGCCTGTGCCCGGAGCGCTTCCTGCTCCAGCCCGCGTGACAGCAAGTCGGTGGTCAGCGTCTCCGGTGATTGCCCCCGGGCGCGCGCCGTTAGCCGTAGTTGGGCGAAGAGCCCGTCGTCGAGCTCAAGCGTTAATCGGCCATTTCCCGAGGATGGGCTTTCGGGTTGAGCGCGCTTAGGATGGAACCAGCGGCGAAAACGCACAGAGACCTCCCTGCATGCGGGTGAACCAGCGGTGGTGGTGGGGCAAGGTGGCGCGGGTCAACGCGACGGATGGTGGGCGACAACCACTGGCGTCCTTATTATATAGAACATATGTTCTGTTGTCAAATGAGTGCCTACTGAGCTTGGTGCGTGAGTTCGGACATTCTTGTAGGAGCCTGTATTTCTTTCGAAGGTGGGCTCTCTAAATGGCTCAAAGCCGGTCTGTGACCGGCCGGGAGCAAAATTGTAGATAAACTTGCGTGTTGAATATGCCCCCGATTGATTTTTAACCTATCGAAATCAGGCTGGTCTTGCTGGGGGATCCCCTGTTCTCCCGCAGTAGACCTGGAGCACAATCCCTGTTACACTCCCCACCCGAAGGAGAGATGCTTGTGAAACTGTCCCGAGCGACAACATGGCTGGCCTTGTTGTCCATTTTAACAGCTTGTAGCACTACCTCCCTGGAACCGTCGCTCCCTGCTCCAACTTCTACGCCTGTCCCTCCTCCGCCGGTAGCCAGTGTGATGAGCCCTCCGGAAGCTCCAAGCCCTACAACCCCTCCGGAAGCCCCAAGCCCCACTGCACCGAATGGACCTGAAGGGTCCGAGGAGGCGATCCTGATCCTCGAACCTGGTCCTGGTTCACGCATAACCAGCCCCGCCCGTGTGGCTGGGATCGCCGATCCGACCTTTGAGCAAACGCTGGTAGTGCGCATCGTACTCGATGAAGGGGCAGAGCTCGCCGTACAACCCGTGACTATCTCGGCCGACATCGGCCAGCGGGGGACTTTTGAAGGTGATATCTCCTTCACCGTGAGTGAAGAGCGCAACGCCCTGATACAGGTATATGATCTGAGTGCCCGCGATGGTGGCATAATCCACCTGGCCTCGGTTGGTGTGATACTAGCCCCCGATGGCCCTCAGGAGATTATGCTTGGTGCTTACCAACCGGAGGCGATCATCATCGATCAACCCACACCTGGCGATGTAATCAGCGGCGGCGTGGTTCACGTCGAGGGTTTTGGCCTGGCCAGTTTCGAGCAGACTCTGATCGTCGAGGTTCGCGATGTTGAGGGAAACTTGGTTGGATCGATGCCGATCATCGTCGATGCTCCTGACTGGGGTGTTCCCGGTCCGTTCAGCGTCGATGTACCCTACGTCGTAGCGGCGGAAGGGCCAGGACGGATCCTGGTGATCGACCCGTTACCTGTTTTCGATGGTTTGGGCCACATCTCTAGCGTCGATATCATGCTGGCGCCGTGAGCGCGCTGGTCTTCACCATCGCTGACGAATTATGAAGGACTCGATAGCCCCACCCAAACCTGACATCGCCGATGGCAACCGCCATGGCGCCTGGCCTTACACACGTTTGGTGGCGAAACTGATATTGATCCCTAGTGTGCCGATGTTGCTGTTGTCGGTAGCTGCCCTGGCCCTTTTCTACGTCGCCCCTACACGTTTTGGAAACCTGATCGACCGGTTACCTGGCGAGGCGTTCATTCGCTCGGCATTAGTATTCGCCCCAGCCACTCTGTTCGCCGTGGTGGTGCTGGCTGTGCTTTATGCCCTTGATCGACCGACAGTGGACGTAGCGATAACCAAGCCTCGACCGAGGTTGGACAAAACAACTGCCGTAGATGGGGAGCAGCGTACCTTGGCTTACACCAGCCTGGTGGCCAGGTTCGCGTTGGCTCCTGCGGTACTGGCACTGCTGATTTCCACGACTGTCTGGGCTCTTTCCTTCGTCTCACCTAGCCGTTTCGATCGTCTGATCGCTCCTCTGCCAGGCGATCGATATCTGCGTCCTATGGTTCCTCTCGCCCCCATCTTTTTCTTTGCTGTAGTACTCTTGGCGACGTATCTTTCTTTTTACAGCTCGTCGCGCCACTTGGGTGTAACCAGGACTTCGCGACCGATCAATTTGGCGGTAAGTCTGGTTCTGGTCGCCGCAGCACCGATACTACTGGTTTCTCTGGCTGCGCTTGGTCTGTTTTACCTCTCCCCAGCGCGATTTGAGAGTGTGATCGCCCGTATCCCTTATGAGGCATTTGTGCGCTTGGCTTTGATGTTCGCGCCGGCGATATTGTTTGCTGTAGTATTGCTAGCGTACCTCTACCTGGGCAAAAGGGGTATGGACGACGCCACCCAACCTACAGTCGCCAAACAAGTTCAGCGAAAGACGATCAACCTCCAACAATGGCGCTCACCATTTGCCCTGTGGGTGCTTGTGGGGGGATTGGTTCTTACCGCGATGGTCGTACTCGGCTTGTTGGGGGTTGGGATCTATATCGTGCTGTTGAGATAATCAATCTATCGGATCGATCCAGGTCGTGAATATCTCCAAGGGGTTGTCCCAAAAGATCGCTGGACAGACCCTCTTCTCGTTCCAGCAGGGTCTGTGACCCTGCTGAAGTTCGTGCTCATCGATAAGTATATTGGCCTATGACGGGGGTCGCAGACCCCCTTCGAGCATTTGAGATCTAGCACCTCGTTCGAGGCTGCCCTTTTGGGACAGCCCCTTTCAGCTACCGATCTGATCGTCGCACCTTCCACACCACCACCGCATAGAGCAGGGTGGAGATCGCTAGCACACTGCCCAGTTTCGCTAGGACCTGCCCCCACGGTACGGTTTCCAGGAAAACGAATCGGATGATCTCCGCCAACGCCACGGAGGGGACCAAGGGAAGCATGGACTGAACGACCATGGGAATATCCAAGCCCAACATGTTGGCAAATAGCGCGCCGATGAAAACCACAATGAGCAACATCGTCAAACCGACCACGTCTTGTTGGCGCTCGAAGAAGCTGCCCAGCACCAAACCTACCCCCACGCTAAACACACCAATGCCGAGCACGAACAGCAGCACCACCTCCCAGTGGACCACCCCGGCCCAATTGATAGCGAACACAACGCTGGCTGCTACCATGACGTAGAATAGCCCTGCCAAAGCCTTCCCCACCACCACCTGGCCGATGCTGGCCGGAGAGACCAGCAATGCTTCCATGGTCTTGGTCTGTTTTTCCTCGAACAGTAGCGTTGGTACCAGTTGAATGCCCATCATGAGGATGACGATCACCGGTGTTATTGTGACCATGAGCAGCCACAGCCCTGAATCAGAGGGGGGATACACAATGTTCCCCTCAACGTTGATCCGCACCGGATGACCCACCATCTCCTCGATCTGCTCTTCAAAATCGAATTTCAACTGGGAGGCCTTCATGCGATTGGCCCAGGCCACGTAGCCGTCGAGTTCGAACTGTCCGCCAGCTTCCAGGATCTGGTCGAAATCATCCGGCACCGCCAGACCAAACTCCACGCCCAGGCCAAACCCCGCACTCCCGATAACCTGCTTCACTTCT
>Ga0209986_10003304_pt1 | contig 14200 bp, 12 predicted proteins | sample BlataG_FD_183168 | JGI IMG/M metagenome (GOLD analysis project Ga0209986, IMG submission 183168) | Deep subsurface microbial communities from Black Sea to uncover new lineages of life (NeLLi) - Black_00105 metaG (SPAdes) (version 2) | ecosystem: Environmental > Aquatic > Marine > Oceanic >...
TAAGATAAGAAGAGTATTTATGCGATATAAGATAATCAACCGGGCAGGTTCTCGGGATATATTTTCGGGCGGGGTAAGATATTATCTCGCTCGAAACGAGATATTTCCAACGAATGATCCTCAACTTGCTGAGGATGCAAGTAAACTGCCCTTTATAAGTGTAGTTAAAGACTTATCAGAATATGAGGAGATGAATTTCTTTAAGCTAAAAAATTAGCTAAGGAGAAAGGAATCGAATTTGATAAACATATTAAGAAGAAAGAATTAATTAATAGGTTAAGTGAGGTGAAGTAAAAATGGATTTAACTAAAGTAAGAGATTTAGACACTGATATAAATCAAATAATAAGCAGGATTCTTGCAACAGCATTTGCGAGGATTGGCCCAGCAGGACAGGGGACTACTGGAACGGGAGGCACTATTGGACAAATTGCCGTTGAAGGCCTCCATGCGAATGGAGTAGTTTTAGTTAGCGGAGCCGAATCTATATCTGATGGCGTTGGATCTGTAGTAGCTGCTGAGGGATATTTTACTGTCTATGATGGAACTATAACCACCCCTGCTGAACTAGACAGCAAAAAGGTAAACTATTTCGTGGTCGATTTAGGGACCGAATAAACTAATTAAGTAGTCTCAAAATTACTTAAACGAGAAGTTTGTGGGCAAAGAGGAATAAATAAGATTGCGAGTGATCTTTAATGCCAGAAAAAGCTATAGGCAAATATATAACTGAGGATGATGTAGATAACTGGGGAGTAGCGGTTAGTGCTACTGCTGATTTTACTACTGATAAGGTAAATATTACAGAAGATAAGATTACGGTAGGTCTAGATATTCCTACGGGTTCAAAGATAAAGTTTAGTTCTACCGGGGTTCTGCCAGGAGGACTTGAGACAGGGGTAATTTATTATGCGATTAGAATTGACGAGACTATTATTCAGGTCGCAAGTTCTTCGGTTAATGCTGCTGCTGGAGAAGCTATTGACTTAACAGATGTGGGGGTAGGAACCCATACCATAGATGTTGGCGAAGGGGAAAGCCTAGCTGACCGCCAGGCCGTTATAGATGCAGTGGAAGCCCGGGTGGAACAGATAACCCATGATTATTTTTACCCTAAGACCTTCCTTGAATTCTTAAATGGGAATGGCCGGGATAGAATATTCCTACCTATCAGGCAGAAAATATTATCGATTAATTATCTGGCCATTAATACTATCGCCTTATCTACCACCGATATAACTGGAGAAGGAAAAATTTCCGGTACTGCTGGAGAATATACTGTTACCCTGACTATCTCTACCACCGCAGATTACTATAAGAATTATTATTTGGGGATTGAGGATAATTCCGAGGCGGTTGATAAATTCTGGGGCTGTCTGATCCTGGGGAATACTGTTACTGGCGGGGACGGAAAGTCTATCTTTACCCTGGAGAAACCTTTAAAAGTTATTCTAGAGGCGGATGATACTGTTTCTATTATAACTAATTGGGCCTGGGATGAGGATTGTATCTATCGGAATCCTAAAGGGATTACTCACGAACCAGGGACCCTTATGGAACCGTCGGAATTTTATCTTAATGGATATTTCCCGAAAGGTGTAAGAAATGTAGAAATCAAAGGAACTATAGGTCATTATAGTTGTCCTCAAGCGATTAAAGATGCCTGCATAATCCTGGCCAGGCACGAAAATGATAGTTCTCTATACAGTAGTTATGGAGAATTTAAAAGCGAAAAACTGGGGGATTACGGCTACACCAGGGATGATGGCCATAAGTATTTAACCGGGGTATCCGAAGCCGATATTAAAATTAAGCCTTATATAAATAACAGATTAATTTTAGCGGCTGTTTAAAGAGGTTGTTAATTATGCCGTTAAAAGACTTTTTGAATTTGAGTGTGGTAAGCAAGAGAAAAGCTTCTGGGACCGGAGCAGCGGTCGAGGCCTGGGTCAATATAAATCTCACTCTAAAATGCTGTATATTTCCCGCTTCCCCTGGCGATGTAATTGCTTTCCAGAGTACCTATCTAAGAACCAGTATCTCCCATAAAATGTATTGCCTAAGTAGCGAGGATCTTAAGACTGGCTATAAAATTGTAGATGGCGACGATGAATATCTGGTCAAACGGATTATGCCCTGGTCCCATTCCGGGATATCCTTTTTTAAGGTTTATCTGGCGGAGGTCAAATAGAAATGGCTAAAAAGTTTGTCAAATTAGAAATTTTGAACGGGAAGGAACTGGCTGATAAGTTTCGATCAGCCGGTAAAGTGGCACAGGACAAAATCGATAAAGCCCTACTAAAAGCAGGGTATCTCGTCGAAAGGGATGTTAAAAAATCTTTTGGCACTTCTCCCAGCCCACCTGGCGGTCCCCCGGGAGTGCTGACTGGCACTCTAAGGCGGTCTATCGCTACCCGGCTGATTCCGGGTAATGCTCAGGTAGGAACGAATGTGGTGTATGCCCGGAGGCTTGAGTTTGGTTTTGAAGGGCAGGAAGCCCGGCCTTTTTTGTACCCAGCCTTAAAGCGGAATAAGGGGGAGATCCTAAAGATAATTAGCAAGGGTTTAAATGATGAATTGTCTAAAATCTTTAAGGGGGTTACTAAAGCATTTTAGGAGGAGTTTATTTTGGGATTATCTGACGTGTTAGATAAAGTCATTGCGATTGTGGATAACGATACTGATTTAAAGGGTGTATATTTCGGGGATCAGACAGCTTATTCCGCTTACCCGGTGGCCTGCGTGGGGACTGGCGAGCCCTTTATGCTGGATGAAAACTTTCCGGTCATAGCCCAGCAATCTGTCCATGATGAAAAATACACCGTGGGGATTCTAATATTGCAGAAATTTGAGGATACCGAAGCCAATGCAAAATCGATTATAACTTTGACTGAAACCATGCGGAATGCCTTGAGGGCTGATTTAACTCTGAGCGACTACTGTTATCAAGGGGAGATGGCCAGTAGTAAATTCGTCTGGGGGACTAAAGGTGATATATGGCTTAGAATTTCGCTTACCATAGTCGAATATATTAAGAGGATAGCGACTTAAAAAGAAGGTGATCTTATGAAATTAAAATTTAATCGGAGTAGAGAACTTGAGATTGTTGGAATAGGTGTATTTAAACCTAATCAAATTGTAACTTTCGATGATGAAAAAGAGGTCAAAAGGTATTTAGATTCTGGGTATTTCAATGAAGTAAAAGAGAGGAAGAAGGAATCAAAATATAAACCTACTATTTCGAAACTTGATGTAGAAAAGAAAGTTAAAATTGAAAGTAATTTAACATGGGGAATTACAAAGGGCAAGTCGAAACCTTTTGAAGATATTCCTGAGGAATTAGAGATTAAAAAATCTAAAAAGAAAGGAGTTGACAAATAATGCCACAAGGATCAAGAGGACACATAGGAATTTTAAAAGAAACGGAATGGGGAACCTGGGTAGAAGGAGCTAATGATTTTCATTTACCATTTGTCAGTGAGACCCTGACCGAAAATATTGAAGAGGTTATAAGTGCAATACAGAGGGGGATACTTGATGAGCCAAAATCATACCAGGGCGAAAAGTCTTTTGGTGGTGATATCGTATTAGAAGTACATCCTGCAAGTTTCGGTCATATATTAAGAAGTGCCATTAATGAACAATATCCCGCAAGTCCAGACCCAGCAGGTACGGCAGTGGTTGAATTGGAAAATTGCGAGGATGCCTGGAATGAGAAAGTTCATGATGGAGTATATTCTACTATTGACAATATTGATAAAAAGAAAGGATCTAGTTCGGTTAAAATAATTGTTACTACTGGAGTGGCGGTGAATGGCGGTGTCATTTTGGCTACAGAAAAAGTCTCTGAAGCTCCAGGTATAAGTATGGTAAATGACACCCATATCAAACTTTGGATAAAATCATCTGTCGCTTGTGAAGGCATTGGAGATTTGGTATTGATGATTAGTGAAGTGGCTGAATGTGGCGGTGTTGAAGGTACTACTTTAAAATCCATGGATCTTCCTGTTTTGGCTGCTGGAGTTTGGACAGAATGTACCATAGATTTGGAAACTATGACCAATTTCGATGCAATAATCAGTATCGGAATAAAAATGGTTACTGATCTAGGCGAATGTATTATCCATATTGACGATGTAAGAAGGCTGGTGACTACCAATGCTACCGATTCGAAACAGCATATATTTAGACCTAGACAGGCCGATGATTTTTCTGCTGACTGTCCGATTAACCCTTATACCTTGGAAGTCTACCGGGATCAAGGAAATTCTTTCCAGTTTAAGGGTGCAATAGTTAATACTCTGGCCTTAAACTTTTCTACTACCGACAAGATTCTAAAGGCTACCTGCGGAATTATCGCTAAGGATATAGGCGACACACCAAAATTAACCAAGGCGCTTGAGACCACTAACCCCTTCGTCTGGGAAAACGCTACTATTACGATAAGTGCAGCTAGCACTGTTCCGGCAGTCGGTGCTATGAATGATATAGAGAGTTTTGGGATAAGTTTTGATAATAAGTGTGTGGCTAAATACGCCCTTAATAATACTGCTATACCACGAAAGATTATTCGAGATGGGATTAGATCCATACCGGTTAACTTTACTATCGATTTCGTAGATCGGACCGAATATGCTAATTTTATTTCAGGAACAGAACGATCCTTTACAATTAAATTTGTAGGGGCTCTCTGTGAAACTGTTAATAGTAATAAATATTACTATACCCTGCAGATTGATATGCCTTCAGTAAGATATCTTACTTATCCTATTAATATTGGTGGACCAGGAAGATTGACTTGTGCGGTTACTGGCAAAGCTAAATATGATGCTAGTGCAGGTATTCTTTGTCCGATTAAATTTACTCTGATTAATACTGAAGCCAGTTATTAAGGGCATATAAAACCCCTAATGGTAGGATGAAATTTCGTTAAATAGGGTGCTCTGGTTAGTGATTTAGGGTATTCTGAAGAAATTGTATAAAAAGTAAAAGGCTTGGGGAGTGCCTGTAAACTCCCCATAAATTTTTATAAGGAGTAAATTAAAATGTCAGATACTGAAAAGGTTACCAAAATAGATGAAAGTAAACTTGAAGGACTAAAAGTTGTCGGTGAAAAAGATAGTTATAATCCAATCAAAGAAGAAAAAACTGAAGATAAAAAAGTTATTACTTCCCCAGTTAAAATAAAAGGGAATGAATATGTTATTAAACCTCTTTCTATGCTGGATATGAAAAAATTGAATATAGAAAAGAGGAAGATAAAAAAGGATGATGAGGATGGGGTATTTGATTTTGGTTTCTACACTCTACTATATGTAATTAAAAAGTTTAATGATAACGCAAAAGGCCTGACGACTGAGGACTTACAAGAAATGATTGATGTCGATGATTACGAAAGGGTGCAAACGGAGATAATGACCCTGGCAGGCATGGAGAAGTTTTTCAGGCCGGCGGATGGCAAGAGATAATTAAGACCCTATCCTTTGCCTATAATTATGGTTATAGGGATATTCTTGCTATCTGCCTTGATGACCTGGATTGGATGATGAAGGATGCCCGCGAAATTTATAAATTAAAGTATTGTTTCTATAAGGGTTTTTCAAAGTTTATAGGAGTGAAGGAATAATTTTTACATAATGGGTGGTGAATAGTTAAAATGGCCGAGGAATTAGCAGTCAAAATCCTAGGTGATGCCTCTAATTTGAAAGGTGCTTTGGATACAGCAAGTGCCCAAGTTAGTAAATTTTCTGATCGAATAACCGCTATGGGTAAAACTGCTGTAATAGCAGGTGGAATAGTTATGGCTGCCTTTACCAAGGCATTTTTGTCTTTTGCCGACTACGAGCAGGCATTAATCGATATGGCTAAAGTCACCGATGAACCCTTTGACAAGATAGAAGCAAAGTTAAGAGAACTTGACCCAATATTAGGTAGTAGCAAAGAATTGATAAAAGGCTACTATCAGGTTATTTCAGCCGGGGTAACCGATCCGGTACGGGCCCTGGATACCTTGACCGTTTCAGCGAAACTTGCCAAATCCGCACACGTAGACCAATCAGAAACAGTTAAAGGACTTACCAAAATAATGGCTGGTTATGAGGGAGCAGTGGAAAGTGCCACCGAGGCAGCAGACCTATTATATGCTATAGAAAGGTACGGGCAGGTTCAAGTTTCAGAATTAATCCCTATAATCGGTGGTTTAGCAAAAATATCTCATACTTTGGGGATTAATCAAAGAGAGATGGCCGGAGCAATTGCCTTAGGTTCACAGACAGCCGGTAGTGCTGCCGAAGCAGGGGTCCAATATGAGGCAATAATGGTCGGATTAATGAAACCTACTGAGGCAATGACTAAAGCTATTGAAGGTATGGGTTTTAAGACAGCAGAGGCAGCGATAAAAGAATTAGGCTTTGTAGGGGTATTAAGAAAACTTCAAGAAACAACTGGTGGCAGTTCAGAAAAATTAGCCGAATTATTTGGCAGAAAAGAAGCGATGTTAGGATTTACTGCCTTGGGCGCTGCCGGGTTTACCTTATTAGAAAAAAATATAAGAGGAGTCGAAGCGGGTACAGGGGCTGCAGATGAGGCCTTTTTTAAATGGTCAGAATCAAGTCAGGCCTCCATAACCGGATTACAGAATAGATTTAAAAACTTCATTAAAGATGTTGGTAAAGTTCTGGAAGAAGATATCAATAAAATGTTAGATAAGACTTCAGAGATCATTGATTCGATAGATGAATGGATGAAAACCTACCCGGATTTATTTTCAAGTATTGTTAGGGGGACTGCTAAATTGGCAGCCTGGGCTGTGATACTTGGTACGGTTGCCCTAGCGATAGGAAGAATAGGTAAAATTATAGTTGCGGTAAAAGAACCATTATTGTGGTTAGTAACATTTTTCTCCGGTATACCTGGAATGGTAGCCCTTGCAATTGGTCTGACTTGGGCAACTCTGGAAAATTTTGGAGAGAATGTTCCTAAATGGTTGTCGGGTTTATACGATAATTTCAATAAATGGTGGGATATGATAGTAGCCAATACAGATAACAAATGGGTATTAATGGCAGACAAAATAAAAGAGGCATTATATACAATTGCCGATTATACTTATTTAATATTAGACCCCTTAGTTGATTATATAAGAGAGGGTTGGAATAAAGATTATGATGTTACTGTTTATTGGTGGAATAAAATAGCCGAATGGATGTATAAGGGATTGGAAGTCATAGTCAATCTGGTAAAGGATAACTGGTATAAAATTTCTTACACCACTTCTTATTGGTGGGATCAGATATCTTTAGAAGTAAAACAGACCTGGGATAGAATATCTGAAATTTTCACTACGCCCTTGGCCGATACCATAAATAATATTTGGAATGATATTAAAGTTAATACCGGGAATATCTGGGATGACATCAAATTAAAGACAGAGATTGCCTGGGAGTCAATTACTGGAGCAATAACTGATAGAATTGATGCTTTAAAAGATTGGATTAAAGAGGCCCTCCCTTCCTTAGCTGAATTTATTAGTGATGTCTGGGAAGATATTAAAGCTGATGCCGAGAAAATTTGGACGGATACACTTGAAAAAATAACAGACCTTTGGGATAAAATAAAAGAAATTTTTACTGGTAAAAAGAAAGGCGAAGTTGTAACCGAATCTAAGAATGCCGGAACGGAAGCAGGAGAAGCTCTCGTAACAGGATTAGAGGAATCAACCAGTCCAAGAATTAAAAAAGTAATGGATGATTTGGCTGCAGAAGCGACTGAAGCAGGGAAAAAAATTACTGAAGGACTTTCAGAAGGGATAATAAGTGGTGGCCCAAGAGCTGAGAAAGCGATGAAGTTTATTACTGAAGAAAAAATAGCCCCCCACGTAAGAAGTCGTTCACCAATTAAATATGGAGTATTGACGGGGCTTTTTGATTGGGGGAAAAATATACCTGCTGAACTTGGGGAAGGCATAACAGCTGGTGGAACTGCACTTGGTAAAATAATGGAGATTGTAACCGAAAAGAATGTCAAAGAACCATTGTTAAGTGTTTTTGGGACAATCCTCCCCGAAGTAGAAAAAGAAACTGAAAAAATTAAAGATGCAGTAGGAGGAGCTACAGGTGCAGAATTTACTCCAATAGTAGGTTTGGATAAAGTTATATATGATTTAAGGATATTAGAAAAACAATATGAGGAAATACCTAAAGATGCTGAATATTTTACCGAAAAGACCAGTCTATTAAATAAAGAGCATGAGATTCTGATAGCGAATTTGGCTGAAGCTAAAACAAAGTTTGGAGAAGATTCTGCAGTGGTTTTGCAGGCGACTGTACAGGTTATTGATAATGAGAATGCAACAAGAAGAATGGTAAAAGCTTATGAGGAATTAAATAAGGTAGTCCCCCTAAGCACAACTATTATAGAGGCAGCACAAAGGGCTAATAAGGCAATAACTGATACTATATATGAATTTACTCATCTCCCTTACGAAGTAGAGATAAAGAAAATAAATGAGAGATATGATGATTATATAAAAGTAGTTAAGGAAGCAAATTATAGCCTAGCAGTCCAGGAGATAATGATACGTAATGCAAGTATTGCGAGAGAATTAGAGTTGGAAGGGGTAGATAGAATTACCGAGGCAGAGAGGAAAGAAAAAGAACAAAAAGACCTGCTAGCAGAATCTACTAAGGATATTAAAGATAGGATATTAGAAATGACTGATTCATTATCCTATAATATTCAAAAACTTGATGAGCAAAAAGAGGTGTTTGAAGAGGCTGGGGTCTCGGCGGTACTGATTGCGGAATGGTATGAAAAAGCAATGGCAAAATTAGTTCCCCCCGATATAGGACCCTGGGATACTTTTTTTAACAATTTAAGAGAAAAATATAAAGATGCTACCGGGGAAATACAATCTGCTATTTCGGATTTTGTTAATACTGCTCAGAGTGCCCTTGGGGATCTTTTTTATAATATCCTTTCGGGGACTGAATCTTTTGGAGAATCCATAAAAGGCTTTTTTGCCAGTATAGTAGATGCTGTGATCAAGGAATTAGCCCGACTTGCAGCCTTCTATGTATTCAAATGGATTTTTGGCATACCAGGCCTTTCAGCTGGGGGTGGAGCAGGTGTAGGTTTAGGAGCTGGAATGAAAGCTGTCAAAGGATTTCAATTTGGTGGAATGGCAGATACTATACCAGCAAGATTGAATATTGGAGAATATATAATAGCTAAACCTATGACTGATTTTATTAAGAGATTTAGAACTTTTCCTGCTAATTTAATAGATGCAATTGCTAAAGGTATGCCTACTCCTGTTCCAGCTTTTGCTGGCGGGGGGCCAGTAGGGACTCCAAATATTACCGCATCAAGTTTTGGAGAGACTAAAATAAATATTGATATTCACGATAACAGGATTGCCAATGATGTGGATGTTAAAAGATTGGCAGTAACTATAAGTGATGAAGTTTTGAGAAAAATAGAAATGAAGAGGAGACACTAATGGCAGGGATAACGGTTAAAATCGGTGGAGTGGATAAAACCGAATATGTGGATGCCCGGACTCTTAGTATAAGGGATGAGCTAACCAGTAAGGTTAATTCGGCCTCATTTGATTTTATCTGTAATGATATAGCAGTTGCCCCTAAACCCGGGGAAGCGGTTTTAATTGAAGAAGGGACTAAAAAATTATTTTCCGGTAGGATCTTATCTAAAGAAGAAAATTTTTTGCCCCCCAATCTCTTGAAATATCCGGTTGAATGTGTTGATCATACCCGGGATTTAGATAAAAAGTTAGTGGCAGAATCTTATAAAAACCAGAAAGCCGGGGATATTTATAAGCATATAATCGATAATTATACTACCGGTTTTACTTATACCAATGTCAGCGATGGCCCCACTATAAGCGAAATAGCCTTCGATTATGTTCAAGTATCCGAAGCCCTGACTAAAATAGCTGAGATTTGTGATTATGAGTGGTATGTGGACTATGACAAAGATATACATTTTTTTGCTAGAAGTGCTTATCCAGCACCCTTTCAATTAGACGATAACCAGACAGATTATAAAGATTTAATAATCAATACTGATATATCCCAATTGAGAAATAGGATTTTTGTAAAAAGCTCAGGTCTAAAAGATACCTTTGGAGAAATTTTTATTTATGATGGCGTGGCTACGGAGTGGACTTGTAAATTTGCACCTATTTATAAAGAACGTATAAAATTACCTGATATAAACCTTTATTTAATACTGAATCAAGGTGCTTGGAACACTGATTTTTCTCATGATGATATTTATTTAGCAATAGCATACGAAAGATTTTTAGGTAAAGGTAAAGGTATTATTTTGCTTAAGAGGACTAATGATGATTTTGCAAAAATAAATGACCCTGATATTACCCCCAACGCTGATGGGCATGATGTCACTTTTTCTTCCGATTCTACTTATTTAGCAGTAGTCTCTGATGTTTCTCCTTATGTAATGATATATAAAAGAGATGAAGATACCTTTACCAAGGTGGATGACCCCGAAATAAAACCTACTGGAACAGGTTGGGGTTGTGATTTTTCTCCTGATGGGGTTTATCTAGCAGTAGCTCATGCCACTTCACCCTATATAACTATTTATAAAAGAGACGGTGATGTATTCACTAAACTTGAAGATCCTGTTGGTGGTTTACCTCCTGATACTGGAATCGGAGCTGAATTCTCCCCCTCTGGAGATTACCTAGTAGTTACCCATGATACTACACCCTATATAACTATTTATAAAAGAGACGGTGATGTATTCACTAAACTTGAAGATCCTGTTGGTGGTTTACCTACCGGTAGTGGAAATATGGCTACATGGACACTTGATTCCCTTTATCTAGCAATAGGGCATAATACTTCACCTTATATTACTGTATATAAACGGGCGGATGACGTATTTACTAAAATAGCTGATCCTGCTGAAAAACCTACTGGCACTTGCTGTGGTGTAGATTGGTCTCCCGATGGAATAAACCTAGCAGTTGCTCATGAGAATTCACCTTTTGTAACTATATATATCCGTACTGGGGATACTTTAAATAAACAAGATGATCCCATTGACCTACCTGATGGTACTGCTAAAGGAGCAACCTATTCTCATAATGGTAGATATTTAGTAATAAGTTGTTTTGCTAGACCCCAGTTAACTATATATAAACAATTTTCTCCTACTATAAAGGTGGATGGAGTAATTAAGACAATCGGTTGGGACGGGATAGACGATCCACTTTATTTTGATTTTATGTTAAATAGTGGAACGAAAGTATTGTCAATCGGGGCTGCGGGTACTTCATTTATTGATATCGGAAGCCCGGCAATAGAACAAGAAGGTTCTGTTCTTAAAGAGTTTACTCATATAGGTAAAGAAAATCCAGCTAATGCAAGTGGGAAGATAAATAAAATAGAGATTTGGGCATATGAAAATTTATTTAATACAATTGTGGCTACCTTTACTCAGGTTGCAGAAAATGTATTTACTGCAAGAGATAGTCAATATATAGGAACTGTAATAAGCGGTTCCAAGCAGACTTTTTCAGTTGATTTGGAAGTGGCCGAAGGAGACTTTATCGGGATATATTTCACTAGTGGTAAGTGCATGATGCATTTTGCCGGAGTTGGAAGATGGGCTTTATATGGGGATCAATCCTCTTGCAGTGAGGCGACTTTTAATTTTACAGCAGATAGAACGATAAGTTTATATGGAACTGGAACTCCTGCAGAGGGAGAATTATCTATAGGGAGTGAAATACTTGTTGGTTACGCTACTGTCGGAGTACCAATTTGTTTTAAACGGGAAGATCAAGATTCCATAGATATTATTAAAGCCCTTGAAGGTGGAGACGGTATTATTGAATTTTGCCTGGTGGATAATAATATTGACAGTATAGCCTGGGCCAATGAAGCGGCTAAAGCTGATTTATTAAAAAATGCTAATTCAGCTATTAGAGCTACTTTTATAACTAACAGAAGTGATATCAGGAGCGGTCAGATAATAACCTTGAGCTCTACCAAAAGAGATATTAACCAGCAATTTATAATACAGAGCGTAGAATTAGTAAGGGTTGATGTAATTACTGAATGGCCTACCATACCTTATAAACCGGCTGATGAAGCAGTAATAGGGTATAAACCGGCAAGTGAAGCAGAAATACCATATAGGGCTGCCGGGGATAGTGGCAATATTATATATTATATTTTTAATGTTACTATTGCCAATAAGTTTAAAAAATTAGAAGACTTATTCCTTCATTTATTAACTCGTAGTGAAGAAAGTTAAAAATAAAAACAAAGGAGATGATTTAAGATGTTTAAAAAGAGAATATGGCTTGGGATAATATTATCAATTATCTTAATGGTATTTAGTACAAGCGGCTTTACCGCGTACTACAAATACACCCAGGAATCCGGAACTAATTTCTATGTGGGAACTGCTGACAAGGCCGATGCCCTGGAAGATACCAATGAGATTAGGCAGATACTTGATGATCTAGGTAATCTTTTAGGCCATTCTAAAAGGGATGATTTATACCCCAAAGATGGTACTACCGGGGGTTATTTGGGCCGGTTAAATTATGGACTGGATGCCTCTAAACCTGCTGTCCCGGTGGTAAATGATATGTATTTGGCCACCGATACAGTCAAGGTTTACAGGTGTTTTGTGGCCGGGAACTGGGTTGAAGTTTATCCGGGGGCAGGTGGAGCCACCACTTTTTTAGAATTATCTGATACTCCTTCCTCTTATACCGGAAAAGCAGGAGAGATACTTCGGGTCGATTTCACTCCTGATGCAGTGGAATTTTCAGGTATAACTATTGAAACTACTTTAACGGTTGATTCTAACTCTGAAGTGCCTACCTCTAATGCGGTAAATATTTTTTGTGAAACTACTAAAAATTATATGCAAAATGTAGAAGATGATACCATCCCTTATTTAGGTGGTGATTTAAGATTAAACGAAAATAATATTTATATTAATGCTGCTTTATCAAGCGATCATACCTATTCAGGTTTATTGGATTATCAGGTTGTCGGTGAATCGGTAGTTTTTGGGGATTTACTATATTTTGATTGGGCTACCAAAAGGTGGAAAAAGACTGATGCAGATACTGCAACTACTATGCCCGGATTGAGAATTGCTATTGACACCGCATCTGATGGCCAAGTCTGTAATATGTTAGTTATGGGCTATATCCGGGATGACGACTGGGATTTTACCGGAGCAATGATTTATGCCAGTGCCACCGCTGGAGGCGTAACCTCTACCGCTCCCTCTACCACTGGACAGCAATTGCAAAGGGTAGGGGTGGCAAAATCTGCTGATATTTTATTCTTTGATCCATCCATTGACGTAGGAGAGATTTAATTATGAAAAAAATATTATTGATAATTCTTATCATAATTTTAATATTGTCTGTTAATGTTTTGGCGGTTGATATTGATGTTGGAATGCCTGCAATTGATAGAGCAAGTACATTAGGTTTATATACTTTGGTAAATAAAGGCAATCCTGCCAATATAACTGGTACGGTTACCAAAGTAAAAATATGGAATGCTATATCCATGACAGGTTGTAAGGTCGCATCTTTTTATGAAGGTGCTGCGAACGTTCTTTCTACCCGTAATTATGTAACCATTGGAGATGTGCCCAGTGGTTATTCAGAACATACGGTTAGTCTTGATTTTAATGCAGGGGATTATATTGGTATTTGTTATACTACCGGAAATATAGAACAAGATACTGCTGGATTTGATGGCGTATGGTATACCTCAAGCAATGATAATATTCCCTGCACAAATGTAACTTTTACTGTATTGGCTAATCGTGCAATAAGTCTTTATGGAGAGGGAATTACTGTCGGTTGGGATCATAAATGGAATACCCAAACTATCTCTAAATGGAATACTCAAGAATTTACTAAATGGAATGATATCGAATAAAATGATATAATTTAATTATGAAATTAAAGATATATCAAAACAAAGAATGGTTAAGAAAAAAATATACAAATGAAAAATTATCTACATATCAACTCGCTAAGATATGTAAAGTAACTTATGGAACTATACAATATTGGTTAAAAAAATTTAATATTTCTCGTCGTTCTATTAGTGAAGCTAATCGCCTGAAACAAGCGAAGAATCATTGCAATCTTTCTAAAATAGCAATAAATT
>Ga0209986_10003306_pt1 | contig 14197 bp, 16 predicted proteins | sample BlataG_FD_183168 | JGI IMG/M metagenome (GOLD analysis project Ga0209986, IMG submission 183168) | Deep subsurface microbial communities from Black Sea to uncover new lineages of life (NeLLi) - Black_00105 metaG (SPAdes) (version 2) | ecosystem: Environmental > Aquatic > Marine > Oceanic >...
AAAATACCCTATCTTCTCTCCCGGGGAGGGTATTTTCCGGCCATAGATCACTTTGTTCCCCCCGATGTTTCTTTCAAAAACTACATGTACTACTTGGAGTGCCTAAGAGAAATGGCAGGAACTTGATTTATTATATACTCAAAGGAGACATAATACGAGAAAAAAGGAAGTTGAGATTTGCTCCGATAGATTGCAGCATTTATTACTCAGACTTGAGTTTTTTCCTGCATAATCACAATATCCGCTAAGTCAGGATGAATAGATTAGTGGACAAATTAGAATAATAAACTCCGCCAGGGCCGGAATCTTTGCCGATAATTCGAGTCACCTCATAATTGAGAACAACTATACCTACAATACCTTCTATGACCTCGGTGCCTTTGAATTTATGGGGACTGGTAGTGAGGACCCCACCTCGAGGGAGGAGGATTAGAGTCTCTTTTGCGAGAAATGCAGTACAAGCATTCATAGACAGTGTTTTCCCAACCGCACTCTTTAGTCTTCCATAACCAGCCATGAACTGTCCGATAAATGTCCATTACTTCAATTCATACCTTCGTCCTCTCTTCGCACCAACTTCTATCAAAATGTCTCTATTATTCCTTTTAGAAAGTTCTTGTCATCTAAGAGATAAGACTTCCGATTCGTCCAGTTCTCTGCTGTTCTTTTTCTCGGCCATCATATCCTCCTTTTCGATAAGGGTTCTTGTTCTTAATTCTCCTTATCTTGGAGGGAAGATGGCCTTTTTGTCAAGGTCATCCAATTTTACAGAAATTATAGGACTTAACCGATAAAGGAGTTTCCCCAATGGAACTCAAGACCTTTTTTGGTGAGATAGTCTTCATGATCCTGCTGCAATTTTGCTGCTTTTTCAAGAAATTGAAAAGTCTTTACTTTTCAGCAACTAAAAAAGAGGCAGAATGGACTTGAGAGAATAATATTTTTATGCTATAATACAATCAAAAGTAGGAAAACGACCGCAAATACACTCAGAGGTGGATAATGGTCCCAGAAAAGAGGAGTATTACACTGGACAGCGATATGGTAAGAAAGGTAGAGGAGCTAGCTAAGAAGGAAAGCAGGTCTTTTAGCAATATGATCCAGAGGATACTGTAGGCTCTTAGTTCTGTCTTCGATTAATCTTACGTATCCTTATAACTTAAAAAAAAGTGCATTATTACCGATTAGCGTTTTAGAGGTTAACGATGACATCCAGGGAACGTGTAACGAGAATTTTGAATCACCAGGAAGCGGATAGAATTGCTATCGACCTTGGTGGTCGTGTGGCATCAATGCACATAGAAGCCTACAACAGGCTTAAAGGATACCTCGGTATTAGAGAAGATCATGGTCTCACCTGGAACAAATTATGGTTCCAAGTCGAAGATTTCGATGAGAGGGTGCTAAACGAATTCGACATAGATTTTAGACGTGTTTACCTGAGAGGTCCGTCCAACGGGGGAGTTCGATTCAATCCTGACGGGACCATAACCGATGAGTGGGGACTTACATTAAAGAAAATAACTACTTCACACGGTCCTCTTCGTGAAATGATAGGCCATCCTCTGGCAGAAGCTAGTTTGGAAGATATCGAATCCTATTCTTGGCCAGATCCAACCGATCCTGCCCGTACCAAAGGCTTAGAGGAAGAAGTCAAAAACCTTTACGAAAGTACTGATCATGCCATAGTGGCAGGAGCCAGATGAATTGCATGATTCTGGAGTAGATGTTCTTAATCCCATCCAGCCGGGAGCAGCTAAAATGGAACCTTGGCGATTAAAAGGAGATTTTGGTAATAAGATGATTTTTCATGGAGGGATTGATGAGCAATATTTGTTGCCTAAGGGAACGCCTGAGGAGATAGACGTGGAGGTTCACGAGGTGATAAGAACCTTAGCTCCCGGAGGTGGATATATTCTCGCTCCAGCTCATAATATCCAACCTGATACTCCTCCAGAAAATGTTGTTGCGATGTACAAAGCAGCAGAAAAACATGGAAGATATCAGTGAAATGAGTTCCTATGAAGATTCGTTTTAAAATCACGAAGATAATTCTTTTATAAAAAGAGGATTTGTATTTCTAAGAAGACCTATAGAACGACGAACAAATTATTTTACTGGCAGGCAAGAAGGTAAAAATGAGGGAAAATAACTACACTCTTGAAATGAAAAATATATATAAATCCTTCGGCGGGATACACGCACTCATGGATGTGAGCCTGGAACTGAGGCACGGAGAAATCCTTGGACTGGTGGGAGACAATGCGGCAGGTAAATCGACCCTTATGAAAATCTTGACCGGTGCCTATCAGGCTAATAGAGGGAGGATATTTTTTGAAGGAAGGGAAGTACATATCACCAATCCTCGAGTGTCAAGACAGGTTGGAATTGAAATGGTTTATCAGGATTTCGAATTGTGTCCGAATCTGAATGTCCCTGCCAATCTGTTTCTAGGCAGGGAAATTACAGGTAACTTCTTTAAGGCGCTTAAAAACAGGCAGATGGAAAACAAGGCAGTTGAGATCCTTGGCAGGCTCAAGATAGACATAAAAAACTCTAAAATAAAGGCTAACAGACTTTCAGGCGGCCAGCAGCAGGCCCTGGCTATAGGAAAGGCGGTTAGCTTCAATCCGAAGGTTGTAATAATGGACGAGCCTACCGCGAGCCTTGCGGTGATGGAGATAGAAAAGGTGATCGATTTGATCCTGCGTTTTAAAGAGCAGGGCATCTCTATAATTCTTGTAACTCACAGATTGGACGATATATTCAAAGTTTCCGATAGAATTTTTGTCCTGAAGCACGGTCGAAGAGTGGATGTAAAAGAAACCTCGCAAACAAACAAGGATGAAATTATAAAACTTATGTTTTAAGCTTAAGAAAAGAGTTTTAAGGAATAAATATGCATGTGAAAAAACATAACCGGCAGCTAACATTAAGTGAGCGAAGAGAAGATTTTGTAAAAGTGGGCTTTTTAAAAAGCCTCCTGGTACACCCCGAGGCAGGTATAACTATTGCTGTCGTTATATTACTCATCGTCTTCTCAGTTGCATCACCCAGTTTCCTGACGGCATACAATATTTTTAATGTTGCAAGAAATGTCGCGTCCTATGCTTTTATAGCCATTGCCCAGGCACTGGTTATCGTTGGTGGAGGGATGAACCTTTCTGTGGGAGCCATAGGCGGGCTTGCGGTAGTCACGACAGGATATTTCATCGATGTTCAGGGTTTTTCTCCAGCAATAGCTGTTATTATAGCTCTTTTAGTTGGGCTGGCTGCCGGTGCATTCAACGGTGTAATTATAACCAAGATAGGTATCAATTCTTTCGTAGCAACACTCGCAACGCTGTTTGTTTTCACCGGTATTGTATACGGAATTACCAAAGGATATCCCTACATAAACATTCCAAAGTCTTTCACCATCATTGGAAGAAAGGGTATATGGGGATTACCTTATCTTTTTTGGCTCATGGTAGTAGCTCTGGGCTTCATTTTTTATCTGTTTAATTTCAGGCGCTTTGGCAGATGGCTTCTGGCGACCGGCGGCAGCAAGGAAGCAACGAGAGTATCGGGAGTCAATGTAGATAGGATAATTTTGCTTTCACATGTATTATCCGGCCTGTTTGCTGCAATTGCCGGTGTGCTCTGGGTCTCAAGGATGGGCTCCGCCCAGCCGGCAACCGGTCAGGACTGGCTTATCACATCATTTGCGATAGCAATAATCGGCGGAACTGCTTTGAGCGGAGGGTCAATCTCGGCCCTGGGCCTTCTCATGGGCAGTGTAATAATTGTTCTGATCAGGAACGGGTTAATCCTGCTCGGGGTAAATATATATTTTGAGCAGACTTACCTGGGACTTATAATCCTGCTAGCAGTGACTGTGGACAGAATAAGGGCTTTTTATTACCAGAGGGCAGGTATTTAAATACTCAAGCTGCAGTAATAGGTAGACTACTCCTATTTTTCAAGGTACCAAGAAAGGGTCAAAAATCAAGTAAAGGAGGTGGTGATAGCTACTTTAAAGGCACAGACCCTTAAAACCAATTAAAGGAGGACTAAAAAATGAAAAAGCTTTCAATCTTACTGCTGACAGTGGTATTTGCCACGGTATTTGTTTGGGTTGGCTTTGCGGCAGGCCAAAAGGATCCAGCTGAGTACAAAATTGCATGGTTCGCTCCTATACCGCACCCTTACTTTGATGCTGTAAAGAAGGGTATAGAGGCCTGGGAAAAGGACACCGGGATTGAAGTAAAAAAGGTAATAGGGCAGGAATGGACACAGAAGAACGAGAATGAAAATGTTGAGGCCCTCGCAGCGCTGGGCTATAAGGCCTTCTCTATCTATCCAGCCGACCCGACTGCAGCAAACGGCCTCTACGAAGAGTTGGTCGAACACGGAATATATGTGGTTAACTTTGGCGCAAAAACGACAGAGCCAACTCCGGCTTCATTTTACGTGGGCACAGACATAAGACAAGCTGCGCTGGATGCTGCGGAAAAGCTGTGTGAACTGTTGGGGTATAGAGGGAATATCCTGAATGTGCTTGAGATAATTGAAGATGTAAACACCATCGTCCGGGACAAAGCCATAAAGGAGGTTGTTGCAAAATACCCCGATGTTCACATCATTGGTGAAGTAGCCGACATAAAGAGCGTTGAGGAGGGCATGGAAAAGATTCAGAACGCCCTTGCGGCCCAGATCGAGGAGATCGATGGCGTTATCTGCACCGGCTTTACCATTACGGTTGCGGCAACGATCATTCTTTCAGAGTTTCATGAGACGCAGGAAAAATATATTCGATTCGTCGGCATTGATGATGATCCGTCGGTGCTGAAAGCAATCAGGGAAGGTCTTATTGACACTACCGTTGCCCAAAACCCATGGGGAACCGGCTACATAAGCGTTGAAGTGTGCAAGCGCTTGCTGGACGGATGGACACCAAAACCTGATGGTTACTCTGTTTATGCAGGGCACGTATTTGTTACGAAGAGGAATATCGATACCTATTTTGATGAGCTGGTTAATTTGACAATGGATATTGGGGAGGGCCTGGAGAATAAAAACATGAACCCGCCTAAAGAGTAAGTGGGTTAAGCATTTTCCATTAACGAAGGGCAAGAAATCAAGGAAGGGGGGAAATTACATCCAGGAAGGCGGTTTAATTTCCGCCCTTCCTAGTTATTAAAAGGAGGTAAAAAAAGTATGAGATAAACTGCTCTGTTTGTCGTCTTCCTGTCCCAAAGTGCGACATTCACTACTTTCTTCCAAACAAAAATCTGAATAACCGTAATGGCTAAATGAGGAGGAAACATGACAATAGTAGAGCTAATGAAAAAACGCAGAAGTATTCGAAGATATAAAATTTCAGCTATATCTGAGCACCTGATAAATAAAATAATAGAAGCAGCCAGCTACGCTCCGTCGGGGCTAAATCGTCAGCCATGGTTTTTTGTTGCGGTAAGCAATTCAAACTTAAAAGAAAGAATTCGTCAGGAGTGTGAGGAACACGAGCGGAGATTTTATGAACAGGTAAAGGGTAATTTTAGAGAGTCTCTATCCTTTTTTGACCTGTCACCTGTTAAATCTTTTCTCACGCAAGCGCCATACTTAATTGTAGTATTTGCAAAAAAGGGGGATCCGTATTGGAAGGAATCTATATGGATTAGTATCGGCTACATGATATTGAAAATTGAAGAAGAAGGGCTTGCCTCCCTAACCTATACCCCACCCGAGATGTCTTTTTTGAATAAGATGCTCAACATGTCGAATAACTATAAAGCAGTAGCTATTTTGCCAGTTGGATATCCGGATGAAAAAGTCGATTTGAGCAAGAGAAAACGCAAATTAATTGGTCAATTAGTAAAATTTATTGACTAAATCATCACCTCTAATCCTATACCGATCAATTACTCAACTCTTAAGAGACAACGGGATTAATATCATACTGGTGGACTCTGACGGGGATACCAGACAGTTAATACCTCTATGGATAGAAAGTGGTATTAATGGACAGTACCCCTTAGAGGCAACGGCGAATATGGACGCGGTACGATTAAGAGAGGAGATGAATTTGAATAGTTTTTCTTGTTTGGTGATTCACTCTTTTTCTTGCCTTTCTATCTGCTTATACCATCTACGAATAACAAATTTTTTCTCCCCCTCTTCCACTTTGTCTTCATAACTGTCAACAGGAATTCTCTTCTCCATAATTTCTGCTAGCACTTCTTTAAGTCGACGAATTCTAACCCCTCCTTGAAGTCCCTTTTTGTATTTGTCACAATGTAAACAGCTTTCGATTACCTGCTCTTTATTGAGGATAACAACAACATGTCCTCTCCCTACGATTATATCTAGAGGCTCTACCTTTTTGATGATCTGATCAACCTTTAAGCCAGCTATCCGGACAGGGGCTCCATAGCTAACTAAACTACTGGTATTTCGAGGGGTGTAACCATTTGTAGCTTGATAGAGTAGACCCGAGCAATCTACTCCTTTCAACATCCATTTATCCTGAACCCTTAAAGAAATTGAAGAACTCAGTCTATAAAAAAAGGGCATTTGAGGGACACCATCTTTATAGTTGCCGCCCCGAAGGTAATTACTACCTTTGGCCGCTAGAAGATTTTGGATAATAGTTTGTTTTGAAGGTAGTATCTTTGGTCTTTCAGGAGGTTTTGTTTTCACCATTTTTACAAATCTGCTATCGATAAAATAACCTTTGTTCGTTGGGTAGGGATAGTCTTTTGTTGTTACTCTGTATATTATCCTCCCACCCTTGTTAATGATTTTTTTAATTTTAAATACTGTTTTGGGAAAAGCGATAAATTCTAATCCTTTAATCTGATTATCCTCGTCAAGACGTAAAGTGCTCCCATCCTTTCCTCCAAAAACATCGGGAAAATCTGGAGTATGTAAAACAGGTGTAGGTAAGGTAGCGATGCCGTACTTAGCTAAATCTTCTGCAGTTAACCCCGAGTTTAACTCTCCAATTAGAAGGAAAGCAAAAATTACAACTGCTAGCACTTTTCTTAACCGCATAGTCTATTTTTGTTGACCCTCGAGTTTCAAAAATACAGGATATTGTAAGCCTTTACCGCATGACTTGCCGACTCGGACTCTTTTCTTAGGTTCATTCTCTCCGAGTAAATGTTCTTTATTGGACGGGTGCATATTAGATGGTTTAATTCGCGCTCTTGACAAAAAAATGGCGTATAGTATAATTAATTTGTGAGTCTCGTACAGAGCATGTGAGTACAAAGAATAGTGCATGAAGACCAGGTAGTGACCATTTCTAAGTCTAGCGTCCGCTTCTTTATGTCTCATCCTTTGAAGCCATCCGTGCTACTGACCGTCTAAAATCTCATAAAAAGACCTTAGACTAAGAGACACAAATAAACATGGTGTTTTTGGTAATGCTCAAAAACCAAGGAGGAAACAATGAGCAAAACCCTGTACGTAGGAAATCTACCGTACACAATCACGATAGAGGAGTTGAAGGGTCTCTTCAGCGGATATAATGCTGAGGATGTCAAAGTCATCACGGATCGCGACTCAGGTCGCTCTCGCGGATTTGGCTTTGTACACTTCAACTACGATGGAGAGGCCGAAAAGGCGATCAAAGCTCTCGACGGGCATTCGCTAGGAGACAGAAAGATCGTAGTGAACGAAGCGCGTCCCCGGACGAATCGGAACTCTGGAGGATCCGACCGATCCTTCAACAAACCGATCTTCAACAGATGGTAACAGATCAGTAAGAATCATTAGGTCCCGCCGTTGGTGGCTGACGCCAACGGCGCGCTAGGCAAAAGGGCTTTTTTTTCTCACAAACCGGGATGCGGCTTCTCAGATTATGCCAGTGGATGATTTTCCCAGGCTGAGTTTTAGGTAGAAAGTAGTTTTATGCTACCAGAAGGTCTATCCGATTCTTCGGTAATTCCACTCATGAGCACAACCAACTCTCCCCTGCTGATCAAATTTTTCCTGATCGCTTGGTTGAGGAAATACTCAAAGTGTTTCTCGATATCTGGTACCTTATCCACTACCATTGCTTCCACTCCCCAGTATAACAGCAGCTGTTGTGCTGTGCAATAATTGGGCGTGACTGCTATTATCCGTGCCTGAGGACGATACTTTGAAATGATTCTTGCCGTATGTCCAGAAAGGGTAAAGGCCATTATTGTGGAGGCCTTAGTAAGTTGTGCTAACTCGCGGGTGGCAAAAGCGACGCTGTCAGAGATTGTTTTGTGAGGCACAATACCTCTGATATGTAGAAGTTCTTCATACTTTAGGGAAGCCTCAGTAGTAAGGGTTATTTGGTGCATTTCTTTCACTGCTTGCTCTGGGTAGGAACCAACCGCCGTTTCACCGGAGAGCATTACCAGATCTGTTCCATCGATAATAGCATTGGCCACATCCGCCACCTCGGCTCTGGTCGGAACGTGATTACGGATCATTGAATCTAACATCTGAGTGGCGGTAATTACCGGTTTGCCCACTCGATTACATTTTTGAATGATCATTTTCTGGATAAGGGGAACCTGAGCTCGTGGTAAGCACACACCCATGTCTCCCCGGGCAATCATGATCCCGTCGCAGATCTTGATTATTTCATCGATACTCTCAACTCCTCTATCATCTTCTATTTTTGCTAAAACTCCAATATCTTCTCTTCCCTCTTTTCGAAGTAGATCTTTTATCATCAGGATATCGTCGCTTTTGCGGACAAAAGACTGAGCTATGTAATCAATCCCCAGCTCTATCCCCAACTGAATATCTTTGATGTCCTTCTTGGTGAGGGAAGGAAACTCAAGCTTTACTCCGGGAATGTGGATTCCCTTTCGTTCTCCCAGTAGACCACCGATAATAACTCTGGTCGTGATCCTTTCCGGTGAGACCTGGGTAACCTCAAGTTCTATCTTTCCATCATCGATAAATATCCTATCTGTTGGTTTTAAAAATCTGTATAATTCAGGATAAGAGACGCTCACCCATTTATCCTCTCCGTCTATGTTTCCTGAGAGAAGAAAGAATGAATCGTTCTCTTTTAAATGTAAACTCGTGCTACCTTTGAAAGAACTGATTCGAATTTTGTATCCTTCCAGATCTTGTAGTACCCCTATGGCCTTGCCTATCTTTCGGGAAACCTCCTGGATGGTGGCAAAAAATGCTCGATGTTGTTCAGGAGTTCCATGAGAGAAGTTGAGCCTGGCAATATCCATGCCAGCCATCGCCAGCTTTCGTACAGCTTCTTCACTGCTACTTGCCGGACCCAAGGTACAGATTATTTTGGTCTTTCTCTTTTTTTTCATGCGGTATTTGTCTCGCCTACTATCTTCGAGCTGGAAAACATGCAGGTGAAGAATGCACCAGAAGAGCCCTTTTGTATCATCTCAGCATGAAACTCGCTTGGATTATTGCAGTTGCTTATTACCAAGCTGTTCCTTCTTTCCTAGCGGTAAACATTGTTACCGTATTCTTAGGATCAGGATGTTCCTGAACAAATGTTACCGGAAAATCCATGGTTGGTGGGTGCATGGCAGCTATTCTGAATACTGGTCCATCACCGGAGAGCATTAACGTCTTAGCTCCGAGGAGCCACTTCATCCCAATAGTTATTGCTCCTGGAGGCGCCAGGGTGTACAGCGGTTTATCAGGGGGATCCCAGTCACCTCGCAGAGCTCTTATAGAGGTTTCTGGATTCACATGAGGAAGGATGCGAGTGGGAGCATTCTTAAATTCTTCCGGAGTTATATGGGTCCAATGAGTCATGAGGTCTGGAGCTTCCTCATAAGCCAAATGTCCGTGCTCCCCAATACCATCAAAAGAAATGTCCACCCCTTTTCCCTTGGTAATTTCGGCAATTTTCTTACCTATAGCATCAGGATCTCGTGGATCAGGGAACCATATATGATCCTCCGGAATATCAACTTTATTAAAGAGTACTTTCTTGGTTGATCCATAAAAGCTCCAGGGGTGGGTCTTAGGTACAGGCCTGTTGGTCCAGTCCAGAACCTCATCCATGTTAAAGGTCCAAACATTCTTCCAACTAATCCTCTCTTTAGCACTCATTTCAATAACATAGCGATACATTAAAGGAGGACGGGCATAACTTCCAGCAGGGATAATAAATGTTGAGGGTTTACCCTTTGCATTATTCTCCTTTATTTTTTCTATCATAGCTTTGGCTAGCGCCCGCCCGACATCCTCCCACTCGGGCAGTAGCACGACTTTAACGGGGCTCCATTTATCTATTTCCTCTAAGGGCATGACAAGGAGCTTTTCCATATTTTCTTTACTCAAGGTGACATTACGAACTATTCCTTTGAATCTTGGCATTTTTTCCCCCTTGTGTCTTTTTATGGTGATAAACTATTTTTTTCAAAGAGCCGAATGTTTTTGAGTCCTCCCTGGCAAAGTTAGGGTGCCTAGCAGGGGTGCTAGGCACCCTAAAGAGATCGCCGGCTACTTTTCTATTGCCTCTACTGCCTTCATCATATCCCTGACGGCCTCCTCTACTGTTTTCACCTGCGTTAAGGCATTCATAACTTCTACCGTGCACACGTGGGAAAACTCAGAGTACCAAGTAACTTGAGGTAAACCGTGCAGATATTGAGCCTGCTTCCCAAACTGCTTCCAATAAGGATATAGCTTCAAGAGTTCCGGATCAGTAAATAGCTCTGTCCATATGGGTAAACTTCCTATGGCTAAAGATTGGGCTTTATTGGTCTCCTTATTAGTAATGAACTGGATAAAAGCCCAGGCTTCATCGGGATGCTTACTGGTTTTAGGGATAGCCAATGCCTCCGGAAGAGAGAGAGCCGCACCGATACCCTTGGTTACTCCCAATGGTTTGGGAGCAACTTCTACTTCCTCTACAATGTTTGATACTTCGGGATTGCGAGAGTACCTGTACAGGCCGGGCCAGGCCTGGGGGAAAAAGGCCGTATCCCCGCGGAGAAAAACATTTTGAGATACCTCTTGAGAACTGGTCAGAGAAGCGGGGTCTACGATCCTGTACTTATGAAGAAGATCCACCATAAACTGTAGAGCGCCCACACATTCCGATGAATCCAATGTCGGGTTTCCCCTCTCATCGAGCAACCTACCACCAAAGCTGTGAGCAAATACTGTCTGAGCATTGGCAAGAGCTTGACCCATTTCCCATCCCTCTATGAACCCATACTTGGCTGTGCCTGCCGCCATTAGACGTCGGGATTGTTCAACCAGTTCATTCCAGGTTGAAGGAGGATCTGCAATTCCTGCCTCTTTCAGCATTCTGGCGTTATACATAAAGAATCTCATATCGTTGTTCCAGGTTACCCCGTACAAATGACCCTTGGCAGAAAAAAGACTATTTAGAGCCGGAAGCATATCCTGTATATATTCGGTTCCTGCGTAGTTTTCTAAAGGGAGAAGCCATTCTGTTTCTGCAAACTGGGCCACCCAACAATTATCAAACTCAACCACGTCATAGGCAGAGCTACCCGCAGCCAAGGCAGGCAGAAGCTTGTCGGCTACCCTATCCCAACTTGCACTTACTATACTTACTTTGGTCCCCGTCTTTTGCTCAAATTCTACCGCCTTCTGTTCAAAGTAACCCAATATATCCGCCTCGTGATCGGGCATAATCACTGTTATCTCGACCCCAGCCAAAGCTACAGAACCAAGTAAGCTAACTATTAAACCTGCCACCAAGATACTCAGAACTTTCCTCATTTTAAAATCTCCTTTCTATTTTTGGTTCTTTGTCCCTGAAACTACTTTCCACCACCTCCTTTTGGACAAATTTTTTAACCTTCCTTGCGGCAAATAAAATACTATATTTTTAATAGCTCTTAAAAGGGCTTATCCTTTGATCGCCCCTCCAGTTAACCCCTTTACTATATACTTCTGGAAGGTCAGGGCTAGTATTACCGGAGGAAGGCTGGCCAATACGCCACCAGTGCTCATCATAACATAATCTGCTCCAAATTTAGTGCTGAATTCCGATACTAAAACAGGCAATGTCTTGGCTGCTGCTTGAGTGAGAATCAAAGCAAGAAAAAATTCATTCCAGGCCACTATGAAAGCAAATATACCGGTAGCAGCTAATCCTGGTGCAGCTAAAGGTAAAACAATTCTAACCAATGTACCTAACCGGGAACACCCATCTATCCTGGCCGCGTCTTCTATATCGATGGGTATTGTCTGGAAATACCCCATCATTATCCAAATCATAAGAGGTAATACAAAAGAGGAATAAGTAATAAATAAACCCAGATGCGTATCCAAAAGACGAAGAGTCATCATAACTACATAAATAGGAATTATAATTGCTACTGCTGGAATCATCTGGGTAGCCAAAATCATTAAAAGAAGAGAGTGCCTGCCTCGAAATCGAAGTCTGGTAAATGAGTAAGATGCAATAGATCCGATGACCAAACATAAAACCGTTGCACTTCCAGCAACGATAATGCTATTCCCCACCGCTTGTTTAAAGTAACGAGCTGCCCTGGTGGTCCTGGTTCCCCCAAATAATATCTCCTTGTAGCTTCTTAAAGTTGGATTCTTCGGTATCCAGTGGGGGGGAACGGAGAGCAGTTCGGTTTTTATGGAGATACTGGAGATGATTAACCAACAAAATGGAACTATGGTAAACAGAAAAATTAGTACAACCAGTGTATATATTAAGACCTGATATGCTGGCAAGTGCTTGAGAAAACCGGTAATTTTCATTTCTACTTTTCTCATCAAATTGTCTCAGCGTATAAGGTTTCGGTGTAAACGAGCCTCATATAGACTACAGCAAACACCAGAATGATCAGAGTTATCAGATAAGATATAGCGGCTCCATATCCAAAACGAAGGAACTTGAAAGTGGTCAGATAGGCATAAAATGTTACTACCTGGGTACTTTCAGCAGGGCCACCCCTGGTTATCATATAAACTATATCAAAGCTGTCTCTTATGGCCCATACTGATTTAAGGACAATCAAAAGTAGTATTATCGGCTTTAGCAGGGGTAGGGTTATATATCTAAAACGATGCCAGGGACTGGCCCCATCCACCTTGGCTGCCTCATATAAAGAGGAGGGAATAGTTTGAAGAAAGGCAAGAATAAAAATAACACCCACCGGGGTCTCCTTCCATATCTCCGCCATTACAACAAAATTCATGGCTACTCTGGGATCCGCCAGCCACACCTTATAAGAATCAATCCACCCTAACTGTAGTAGAAACCCATTGAGTGCACCGTAGCTGCCATCGTATATCCACTTCCACATCATTCCATTTACCACGGAAGAAAGCGCCCAGGGAAGTATTATCAATCCTCTCACAAAGGCCCTACCCTTAAAGTCTTGATTTAACACCAGAGCTATCCCGAGACCGAGAATTATCGATACTCCTACGCTGACTCCCGTAAAGTAGAAGGTACGTCCTATGGCAGCCCAAAAAACTGGGCTACGCGATATCTTGATATAATTTTCCAACCCGACAAAGGGAAACTCTCCCGGACGCACTAAATATAACTTATGGAAACTTATATAAACCGAGTAAAATATTGGCCAGATTATGATACTGAAGATAACTACCAGACTGGGCAAAATTAATAGATAGCCGATCCCTGCCGATGAAGTTAACCATCTTTTCATCTTTTCACTCACATCTATTTATTCAAAAGACTTATTCGCCATAGTGATATACTCTGGCGTCAAGCGCTTCTGCCTATAATGCCTTCTGAGCTCAAAACATTTTCCTCGTCTTTTCTCGCAGCAGCCATCAAATTGCGGATATGCGCCGTTGCCCAGAGGAAAGCCACCGCCGCTCCAACGGTGTTGCCCGCCGCTATACCCAACCAGACTCCCAGAAGACCCCTGTCCAGGATGAAAGCAAACACCACCGAGAATAGAGGCGTCAATACCAGGGTACGGATAATGGTTGCTATGAGGGCGTTCATTCCCTTGCCCGTACCTTGGAACACAGCAGAAGACAATATTCCGAAGGCTGCCGTCGGATAGAACAGACACATTATCCTCAAGAAAACTACCAGATCATCGGCGATCCGAGCCGAACCCTCGGCCTGGGTGAACATCGCCGTGATCTGGAGAGAAAGTAAGAAGGTGGCAATCGCTATCAAGATCTCGATGACAACACCTATCTTCAAAGCGTACATAAAGGCCACCTTAAGCTTCTTGAAGGCGTGTTGCCCGAAGGTAGCACC
>Ga0209986_10003307_pt1 | contig 14194 bp, 5 predicted proteins | sample BlataG_FD_183168 | JGI IMG/M metagenome (GOLD analysis project Ga0209986, IMG submission 183168) | Deep subsurface microbial communities from Black Sea to uncover new lineages of life (NeLLi) - Black_00105 metaG (SPAdes) (version 2) | ecosystem: Environmental > Aquatic > Marine > Oceanic >...
CACATCCGGCCAACTGTCAGCAGGTGGAAAACGACCATCATTTTCATCGCAGTACAGAATAGTCGCCAGGCATAGCTGCCTTGCGTTATTCGCTGACACCGACGTCCTGCCGCTGTTTCGTGCCCTGTGAATTGCCGGAAACGTAATGGCCATCATCATTATCATGATTGGTATGATAAGCAGGGCCGTCCCGGAAACTGCTATACCTGCGATTGCTAAGCCGCTGCCTTTGAGCCACCCTTGGCTCTTCTTGATGGCATTTAGACCGACGATTCCGAGTATTAGCCCCGCAATAGCAGCAAGTCCGGCGGTGCAGAAACCGCAAACGCCCAAAGCCAGACTGGCTATAGCCATCCCGGACGTCTTTGCCCCTTCCCTCGGTAAAGCATATTGGGGCATCTGCGGCTCGAGGCCTGCGTCAACCAAGGCGTTGATGCCATCACAAATATTAGCAAACAGAACGGCCATTAATATTGTATTGACCAGCGTAATCAGCATTGATGCCTGTAATCCGACATTGTCTTCCGCTGCTGTGATGACGCTCTTCCAGCCGCCAACGATGAAACTCGCAACAAACAGGCACATACTTAACAGCGGCAATGCACAGACCGCCAGCCCAATACCTTCCGGCATCCGTGGCAGTTCAACATCATCTCGTTCAGCAATCCGGTTGTAATCCTTTGTCCACCCCCAATACACCTCGAAGGCCCAATATAAGTTAAAAAGTGGTATGAACATAAATCCCAGCGCTTTACCGGCGCTGGTTCGTGCGTCCCTACCCTGAATAGCGGCCCACATTTTATATATGAGTATGAAAGCCACGACCGCGGACAAAATTGTCAGCCAGGATGCGGGCATCATAAGCATTTGCAGTATTGGTCGCTTCTCAGGGTAAGCAATACTCAAAGCGGTGGTTATCGCCCAGATTATCCAGTGACCAAGGCTGCCAGCCAGAAAAGCTCCCACATAAAATCCTTTTTTAACCTTGTGCATTGTATTGCCTCCCTCTAACAAATTAAGCATCTCGATTGTAGAGAACGGACTATTTGACCCATGTACCCGTAATTGTAAGAACAATCCGCACCACTGTCAACATCGCATATCCAGATAAATAAACGCTTCAAAACCGAACTGGGGAGCCCATCCGGCGGCAAGCCTTATGGGTGGTCCGCCTTCGCTGAAGCTACGGTGGACAGGGAGTCCGTCTAAAGCCGGATTGCGCTTCGCTCCAATCCGGTATCGCCCCCGCACCAAATTACGGCAAAAGCCTATTTCGTGCGGGGCAGGCAGGAATTTTATAAAGGCCGAGCGGTAAACCGCTCGGCCTTTGCCTCTTTGAGGGTGTATCGATTTATCCTGATTAGGTATCTAACATTAGGACTCAGCGGCGCGGCTTATCCGCAGGCGGCGGAGCGTCTTGTTCGGCGTTTTTCTTTCTTGCCAAAGATCGAATATGATCAACAACCTTCATAAATTCTTTGTCTTCTGGAGACCAGTGTAACTTCCAGAAGTATACGTTGTCGGTCGACGCCTCCACTAAATACGAAATGCCATCCATTCCGATTTTCTCGTTCTCAGTTGGGATTTCTTTGAACTCCTCAGAGGTCACGAATGCTCTGATCTCTGCAGTCTGCTCTTCATCAAGTGGGGTCTGGACAATAACATTCTTGCTGTAGGTCCCGGGATACACGGTTAGTTGTCGATGTATGAGGTCAATCTCGATCGCTTCGGCAACAAACCCCATAGGTTGGCAAAAGAGGCGGACACAATCTCTGTCAAGTTGCCGAATACCACGCTTCCTGCAGTACGCTTCGATAAACTGGAGATTGCATGCTCGGTACACCGGCTTGATGTGTGGGAAAACCACATCAGGCTCCAATGGCTCTACCTTGTTGACCTCAGCGGCCTGCGACATCTTGCTTCCATCCGGTTTGGGCGGCAGTGTGTCCATGAACGCTTTGGGCGTACCCCAGACTTGCTGCAGTTTCTTCAGTAAGATGGGATCACGCTCGACCAGCGCTTCGCGTTCTTCCTTCGTGCCGAAATAACGTGTGCTCACCCCGGCAAAAAACTCCTTGTGGTTGGCCCTGACGACCCAATCGTTGGATGGATAGGCCGTGCCTTCGCGCGCCCTCTTATGGGCTGCGAGGATGTCCGGATCATCGAATGTAAGGATTTGATCATGGTACGCATGGGCGAATTCGTGCAGGAGGGTTTTGGCCGAGCGTTTGCGTTGGCCTGCTTGGACCAGGGAGGAAGCCCGGCTAAACTCCACGCACTTGTGCTTGCCGGGATGGAAGTCCATCTTCACCAGCCAGTCCAGGCCGGGGTGATAGTGGAACACCGGTGTCTTGCCGTGCGGCCCATTGGTCGTGTCGACCTCCAGCCAGACCCCTACCTTGAGCAGTATCTCGAGCGGCTCGTCAGGGACCCACTGTTTGACCCGAACCATATCATGCTGCAACTGTTTCAGGGCCGCGGTCCCGGTCTCGGCGTGTTCGCCCCCGGGCAGCAGGGCGTTGTTTACATAGACCTTCCAGCCCTCGATGTCTTTCACAGTGTAGTGTGAGGTGGGCTCGTAAGGTGTCTGCTTAACCTGTGCCGGAGCTTTACTCGATACCCCGCTCAGCAGTTCCGTCATGCGGAGTCCCATTGCGGTTCCCACTTGAAAATAGCTTTCCGCATTGTCGTTCCAGTGGTGGCCGGCGTCGGCAGGGGATTCTTTCGGCCCTCGCCAGAAATCCCAGGTTTCTGCAATGGCCACCGTTGTCTTGAATTCGGGAATTTTAGCGACAGCCCGCTGAGCGGGAACCAAATCGTTATGTATCCGCATGAAGACACCATCCTTGATTGTGGGCGGGTTTCCGCCGTTCCCGGATGTGGCTATGACTATAGGAAGGTCGGGAACCTTCCATTCGGCGCGCACATTGCGAATGAGGTTGGCCAGATTGTCTGTGTATTCATCAACGGCCTCTGGTCCCAGACATGCGTCATTCCACCCCTGCCACCAGAAGAATCCTGCGATCTCATATCCTTGCCCCTTGTAATTGGGGAAATAGGTATCAAGATGACTCAACACATCTTCAACGGTTGACAGCATGTCTTTGTAGCACTTGCCCGTTTGGCCTCCTGAGCTTGGTGGTCTGAAATCACCTGCCAGGCTCTTGCCGCCCCAGCAGCTCTTGATCAGAAGCACCTGGTTCTCCAGCAGGTCACCAAGGATATGGCCAATTTGCAGTTCCGGACCGAATTTGGCGCTATTGGCCCCCTGGCCTACTGTAAGTCCGCCTCTGACCGGATTGTTTTGTCTGTTGTAATAGATCCAGGCATCGTCCCGAATGGTCCAATTTCCATCTTTGTCGGTAAGATGTTGGTACGTACCTGCATCGTCCTTCTTTAGCAGCATTTTCAGAGTAGCCCTGCTGCCTTCTGATATTCTACCCTGGCCTTCCATGTTAGATTGCCCGGCCAGGATGAAAACCTTTAAGGGCTGGGAAGCAGCCAAAGCCGGTAAAACACATGTGACTATGAAGCCAATCAGGATTGCTTGCATTTTTGATTTCATGTATGTCTCCTTTAAACTGACATTTCCCTTTAAACGGTTACAGAACATAATTTTCTCCGTTCGACATCAGCAATCTTAATTTGACACGCAAATCAAGAAACTATTTGATTGGTTTGCTTGTTATAAGACCGATTCCACGGCCCTTATTGCCGACGGCACAATAAAACATATAGAATGTGTCATTTTTCGGATTATACACAAGTGAGATCTTGTGAGCGTAAGTCTTGTCCAGTCCCATCGGATGCCCCCCTGCCTTGTACAGTGGTTCAGGATGCACTGACCAGTGCAGTAAATCGCGTGAGAACGCCGCCATTACATGTGCACCACCTCGCCCAACGCCGAAGTAAAACATAATCCAGTGATCGCCATCACGAAACACCTTGCCGTCAGAACAGAATCGTTCATCATAACCGCTGGCCGTAGTTCGAATGACCGGATTATCGCGATATCTCCTCCAGTCGAAAAGATCATCAGAAACAGCAAGTCCCATCTGTTCGATACCGCCGTTGGCCGCATTGTAGAAATCGTAGAACCTGCCATCATGCTCCACAAGCCAGGGTTGGTAGATGCAGCTTTGTTCCCATTGCCCTCGATCTTTATCGTGAACTGAAAGTATGTATTTGTCCTGTGCGCGATTCCAGACAATGCCGTCTTCGCTCGAAGCAATGCCCTCATAGCCGGGACGAAGTTCATAACCTCCCTGCCGAGGATACGCCCCGTAGAGTGTCCAGTATTTCCCATTACGTTTTTTAAGTAAACGAGGCGACTTGATGTCGTATGACTCGTAAAGAAACGCGCCGATAACACGCCCGCCATAATCGAATTCGCCCTTACCGCCAAAACCCATAGCCTGCCGAAGATTTGTCCATTGAACAAGGTCCTCGCTTTCGGCAACAAACGAATTGTAGCCTTTACCATCGAATGCGATAAAACTCATGTACCACTTGTCATCGCCCGGTATTTGGTAAACGGTGGGAACATCTGTATTATGAAACTGCTCAAAACCTTTGATCCGCGGTTTTGCGACAATCACATGCTCTTTGTAATAGTGCCACCCGCGATAGGGAGACGACCATCGATCAAGCGTAGGACGTTCAATAATATGCGCAGGCGACTCTGCATAAATCTGAGTCCCGAGAACAGACAGAAGCAATATGGCAACTACTGTTTTATCTCTTTTAATAGAAATCATATCTAACCTGACATTTCCCATATAATAGTTTATAACTTAGCTCAGCTACGTCACTGGGACTCTTTTCTCATAGACTATCAAGCTTATCTTGAAAACTTGAGCTTTCCAGCTTCATTTTGATACTATTTCAGACCCAATAATAGCAAAACATGAATTTAGCAACTGATTATCGTTTCTTTGTCATTCCATCTTCACTTTAATATGCAAACCTATTTTTCGGGATTCAGATAATTAACAATGTCTTTTCTGCGGTTTTCTGGGTTCACAATCAAGTCAACAACCTTGCCGTTTTTAACTTTTCCTTGAACGATCGTTTTGCCGGGTGCATGCAGTTTGAAAGAGCAATCCCATTCTTTGGGCCAGGCAGGGAAAAGGTGAATTTTGTCCGAGTAGGGTTCGGTCTGTATGAGCATATGCTGTAAGGCAGTCATATTGACTCCGCCATGGTCCTGGTCAGGAGTCCAGTCAAAATTGGGACCCCAGAATGCAGGGAACCGGCTTTCCTTATTAAATAGCCTCATACGTTCAACCAGCCTTTTTGATGCACCGTCCACGTCGCCAATGCAGGCTGCAAAAATAGGGTCTTGAACCCATCCATTAATTCTAGGATTCCCTCTCATGCTTTTGGGACTGAGCCTGAACGTTTCTTTGGCAAGTTCCAAATCAGGCAGGCCCACACCGTAGAGACGGTACGGGAAGATGGCGTAACATTCCGGTTTTTCACAATTGCCTCTGCGTTTTACACCCTTTTTCGCCGGAAGAATATACTCCTTGCCATCTTTACTTATATCTCTCGGCAAATCCGGAATTGCTTTCAGCAGTCGAGCATAGTCTTTTTTCTGCCGGCTATTGGAAGTCAGTTTAATCAGTTGCGGAAGGATGAACCGAAGGCCTGCGACTTCAGGAGTGGGATTTGTGCAGCCCCAAACATCTTCCAATGCATTTGCAGGATAGATGACAAGTTTTCCCTTCTCGTCACGCTTATAGCGTTTGTCATAGAAGCTCGTTATTTCTTTTGCAAACGGCAACAACGTTGTATTCAAAAACTCACTGTCAAGTGTATGGTGGTAGTACTGAAGCATCATGGCTGTCAGCTCAATGCCCCCTTGCCATTCATATTGAATAAATGGCCCTCTTATTTCATCTGGCTTTTTGTCTTTCTTGGGGTGCCACCCGTAATCCTCATTCCGGTAAGTGCCCCAGAAATACATGGTTTCCGGGAAATAGGCGCCATCAAAATTGTAATATTTTTGCATCCTGTGCTGCGCAAGAGGCATGGCATCAATATACATTTTAAAAAGCGGCTTCATCATGTCATAATTACCTGCTGCCAACATCGGCCAGTATGGCAATCTGGTATTCTGCCACCAGTAACATGGTCCCCACCGACGATAATCGGGTCCCATATTCTTACCTTGATAAAGACCATCAACCGTGAATATGGAACCGTTAAATTTAATCGGCATATTCCCACGTCCTCCACATGCCGTGATCCAATTCTGAAGGGTGTATCCCCTGGCTACGATGAAGGCATCATCGCCGGGCTTGGCGTCGATATAAATCCAGCTTCGATCCCAGAATTGATTCCACCATTGTTTATGCCCGGCCCAGACAGACTCAGGAGATTTACTTTTGTAGTTCTCTGCCTGAGCTTCAACCTTTCGGATCCAGTCTTTAGCTGTCGTTGTCTGAGCGGTCAAAGGAAAAACAGAAATATCTATAACTTTCATTGGCTCGGTAGATTTCAGTGCAGTTGGCGACTTGCTAACCATGCCGTCTGCCTGTACTAACGCGCCAAAGGTCAGGTTAAGTAGTGGCTCACTTGATTTGTCTATAAAATCTTCAAGTCCCTGAACTTTAAGGGTGTCTTCCCAAACCGAATGTTCACTCTTTTTATTGCGGTGATACCAGACAATCGTATCATTTTTTCTATCGAGAAATGTGTCGGGTTCAATGAAAACAGGATAAGGAAATGCACCGTTTTTTGAATCTCTGTCCTGCAGACCACTGAAAGACCAATCCCATGACGCTTTCGTACGTTCTGTCCGCCAATGCTCAAGAATGACTTCAACATTTGTGTCTGCAGATGTATTTCCGACAATGCGGATGGCCGGATGATTTGCATCAATCCAGAAGCGTAAATCAATCGAGGTTTCAGGCGATTTGGCTGAAGAGGTTATCTTTATGACTCCATTTTTAAGATCCAGTTCTTGTTTGAACGTACATCCTTTTACAAATGGATTTGGATTCAGCCGAACCCGTACCTTGCCCAGCTTCAGGAGTCTGGCATTTTCGCTCCACGAATCAGTTTTGCTGATATAGAACAAAAGGTCGCCACCGTCTTCAACCCATACGTTTGCCCCAATATCTCCGTTGCCAATTGGCATGGAACCATTATAGTCTGCGCTGGGCGAATCCCAGACGATGTTGTAATCCGAGACCGATGCCGCATGAATGCTGGCGGTTGCGACTAAACTGATCAGTGTGATCAGGCGGACTAGTTTGATTTGGCGAGTTCTCTTCATTGAATGTTCCTTCTTTCTTTATCTGGGATTTCCTATATAACATTGTATATCTTAGCTCAGCTATGTCGCTGAGCCTCTTTTCCAACATAATATCAAATCTGTCTCGAAAACTCAAGGTTTCCAGCTTCACTTTGACACTATCTTAGCAGTAACAATAGCAAAAACACAAATTTAGCAACTCATTATCGTTTCTTTGACGTACTTCAACCAGTGTCCCCGTCTGAAATCCAGGTTTTTCAGCAATTCTTATCATTAGCCGTACCCAATGGGCACAGGTTTCAAATGACTGATACGCTCAAGTATCTCATGGAATAATGATTTTGGCACCATCACCTCTGCCATCTGAAATATCACACATCTTGAATGCCTTATCACCTTGGCACCGATCTTTATCAGTTTCACCTGGAGTGTCCTAAGCGACCAGTTCCTTATTTTATTTGGCAAAGCCAAACGCCTAAGGAAATTGCCGAGATTTTAAGCCTATGAGCCACTTTTTGGCAATATGATTATTTTTGTAATGTTCGAGCCATTTATCGAACATGCATAAAATCCCAAATTATGCGTAACTCCTTATTTTGTAAGGATTTCTCCTGATAAAAAGTGCGAAACTTAACAAGTTAAGGAACACCCGAAATCCCCAAAAATGGGTCATCACGAGTAAAAAAGGTATTGATTTACTGCCTTATATATGTTAAAATGAATAATATTGCTTATTTATGGGAACTCATAAATATAAAACTACGGTCAGTGGCCTAAAACATCAGTGAAAGGAAGGAAAGTGCGCAGAACTATAAAAATCCCGTTGCTCACCCTCGTGCTAACCGTATCTCTGGTCGGTTTTCCTATGGAGTCCTTACGGACTGTGAGGGCCGGCTGTCCGGTGGGTGACCTGAATAGAGACTGCGAAGTCGGTTGGGAAGACCTGCTGGTTTTTGCCGGGCAGTGGCTGGACACGGACTCGTCGAGGGAAGGCCTGGTGGCACATTGGAGGCTGGACGAAGGTGAAGGAACAACAGCATACGATTCGATCTTTGATAATGACGGAGAGGTTGTTGGAGCAACATGGACAAGCGGTAAAATTGGTGGTGCATTGAACTTTGATGGTGTTGGAGATTACGTGAGTATCCCCGATGATGATAGTTTGGATTTGACAAATAATTTTTCAATTTCGGCATGGTTTAAGCCGGATGATACTGGACTATTCCTGCTCATTTGTAAGGGAAATGTGCCGGCATACGATCCTGGTGGAGCATATACTATTCTTTGTGTTCCCGGTGGTGAGTTACTTGCTTTTTATGCTTTTTATGTTAGAGACAGTAACGATAATGAATTTCGATATACAAGCACATCAGTACCTCTAAACGAATGGGCACATGTGGTTGGAACATTCAGTGATGGAAATATAAAAATTTATAACGATGGGGTTTTTGCGGATAGTAAGGATTTAGGGACCTCAACTATAAATACTAATAATGGACCTCTCGGAATAGGTGCCGAAGGGGATGGAGAGACGCCTTTCAACGGCACAATCGACGATGTCCGTATCTACGGTCGGGTGCTGAGTGAGGCGGAAGTCCGGGAGATAACGAATTTAGGCATGCCGGATCCCAGTTGTGCCGACCTGGACCGTGACGGCAATGTGAACCTGTCTGATTTTACCCTGTTGGCCGATAACTGGCTCAAGGCGGGCACCCAGCCAGTGGTCATCAACGAGATTCACTATGAGCCGGAGAACAAACTGGATCGGGCGGAGTTCATCGAACTCTATAACCCAGGACCCGGAGAGGTTGATATGTCAGGCTGGTATTTTTCCGACGGTATCAGCTATAGCTTCCCCAACGGCACCATTATCGACGCTGATGGGTATATCGTTGTTGCCCAGGACGTCGATGCCCTGAACACTAAGTATGGAGTCACAGCCTGCGGTGCTTACGACGGCAGAATCGACAACGAAGGTGAAAGGATAGTACTGCGCAACAGTTTGGGCGAAATAGTGGATGAAGTGGACTACCAGCTCGGATTTCCCTGGCCGAACTCCTGCGGAGGGGGCGGGCCATCGATGGAGCTGATTCATCCCTGCCTCGACAATGACCTCGGGGGAAGTTGGCGACCTTCCGGATATGGACAGGAGCCTATTCCGCCGCCACCGCCGCTAATTTCCATGCAATCGGTCGATGTGCACTATCGTAAGGGCGAATCCGAACCGCCTGCCGATTGGCGTGAACCGGGCTTCACGGAAGATGATACGTGGCAGGTGGGGCAAGCGTGCATTGGCTACAGCAACAGGGAAGAATTTGAACCCAATACGGAGCTTTCCGACATGTACGGAATATACACCACGGTGTACGTGCGTCACGGTTTCGAGCTTGACACGCCCCCCGGAGATGAGCTCGATACATTGACGCTGAAGTTATTTATCGATGATGGTTGTATTGTCTCAATCAACAACGACGAGTTGCATCGTTTTAACGTTTCGGCCGGACCGAAAGCCTACAACGACACCAGCGGTCTGAACTACATCACTCCCTCATGGGGACAGGAGGAACTAACTGATGTTTCTTCTATTCAGGAAGGGACAAACATTCTGGCTATGCATGTTCTCAACCAGGATATTACCAGCAGTGATCTTGCGATAGACGCTGAATTGATTGCCAATTTCGTTCCAACCGGAGAAAGTGGTGGCGGTATCGATCCTACCCCTGGGGCGCAAAACACCGTATGGCGGACCAACGCGCCGCCTCAGATTCGACAGGTCAAACACGCCCCCAAACAGCCGGCCTGCGGCCAGGATATTAAAGTGACCGCTAAGGTTACTGACCCCGATGGCGTTGCACAGGTAAAACTCCTTTATCAACTGGTTAAGCCCGGCAATTATATACCGGCCTGGCTGCCGCTGAATCACAGTACTCTGATTAACCATCCGGAATATGACCTTGATCCGAATCCTGCCTTCGAGAATCCGGCGAACTGGACCGAGATAACTATGGTTGATAACGGCAGCGGAGCCGATGAGATAGCGGGTGATGCAACTTATACGGCAACAATTCCGGCACAATCGACCAACCGAACACTCGTACGATATCGCATCGAGGCGAAAGACGTGACCGAAGAATCGATTAGAGTGCCCTATCTTGATGACCCGTCGTTGAATTTTGCGTGTTACGTGTATAATGGTGTGCCTTCTTATACGGCGTCGACGCGTTCGGTGCTGGGAGCGCCTCATACGTACAGTCAGGAGGTAATGACGTCACTGCCTGTCTATAGCATAATAACCAGGCAGGCTGATTTCGACGAATGCGTTGCCTACGATGGGGGGGATCAGATCGGTACGGGCTATACTGAGGCACGCCAAAAGTATAATTGGGAATGTGCTTTTGTCTATGACGAGGTTGTGTACGATCATGTTATGTACCGCCTGCGCCAGTTTTATGACCGGTATTTGGGGCGCGGCAAAAGATGTTTCAAATTCCGTTTCAAAAACGGCCATTACCTCCAGGCCCATGACAGCTTCGGGAAGAAATATCCGACCAAATGGCGTACCCTGTACACCGGTAAGATGTGCGTTTTCTGTGGGTCGCCGTCCTCAGGCTTCGGCAACTTTGGTCTGAGCGAAACGATGAACAATCAGTTGTTCAACATGGTCGGGGTACCATCGCCCTGGATACACACATTTCACATGCGTGTCGTTGACGCCCCTGACGAAGCTCCGTCCGGTGCCAACGGTCAATACTACGGTGACTTCTACGGGATGTGTCTGGCGATCGAAGATTACGATCCACGGTTTATCGACGCGCACAATCTTGCCGACGGGAATCTCTATAAATTGAAAAATCTGGAAGACGATGGCAACAAGCTCAAACGCAACCAGGGACTCGATTCGGTAACGGACGCTTCGGATTTCGATGCAATTCACTATGACTGCCGTTCGAACAAGTCGGACGCATGGCTGAACGGGCATGTCGATTACGACCATTGGAATTGGTACAATACGGTTTGCGAGGCGGTTCTTCACCGTGACTATCATCCGTACGACTATTGGTTAAAGAATCGGGCCTGGTACTTCGAGCCTTACGAAGGAGACCCTTACGGTCTGGGTCGGCTGCGAACGATGCCTCACGATTCAGATGCCAGTTGGGGCCGACCCAGTTGGAACGGGCGAGGGGATTATCCGGAGGAAGCCATCTACGCCGACCATTTGGGCGGCACGCCGAAAGAGAATTTCAAACTTGAACACCGCAATACGATGCGGGCGTTTCGTGACCTGGTGTGGACCGAAGAGGTTATTTATCAAATGATTGACGATCTGGCCGCAATCATTGTCGATTTCGTACCTGCCGACCGCGACAGATGGAAAAATGCCCCCTACGATGCAGGCTACCAGGATTGGGGACCGATGGAACTCAAGGTCGCCGAGATGAAGCAACTTGCTTTTATTGCACCAGCTCCAGACATGTATGATTGGGGTGGAGGAATGCCGGGTGGTGTTGGAAATGGGATAGACGATTATCTGGATAATTGGGCCAATTCCGGGGGCGATGCGACGAGCATTCCTTATACGCCAACGGTTAGCTATATAGGTACTGGGGGTTATCCGATTAACGATTTGACGTTCCAGCGCAGTTCTTTCAGCGATCCGCAAGGAGGCGGCGCAGGTCAGTTCCAGGCGTTAAAGTGGCGGATTGGCGAGGTGACCGATTTGGCCAATCCGACTTACGATCCGGCTGATCCACGGATATACGAGATGCCGGCTGTCTGGGAAAGCTATGAGATTACGGACTATTTCGATACTACCGTCACCATTCCGGCCAGCGTGCTCAAGGTCGGCCATACCTATCGGGTCCGCTGCCGTATGCAGGATGATACGAACCGATGGAGCCACTGGTCCGGCTACATCCAGTTTGTCGTGGGCGAACCGATAGCGAACCCGATTTTGCAGAATCTGCGGGTCACGGAAGTGATGTACAATCCCGCCGACGGCGGCGGCTACGATAATGACGAATTTGAATTCATCGAGCTGAAAAACACTGGAGGAAGTCTGCTTGATTTAACCGACGTTTCCTTTGTTGACGGCATTACGTTTGATTTTGCCGGCAGCAATGTCGAGAGTCTCGCCTCAGGAGCATACGTGCTGGTGGTTAAGAATCAGACGGCGTTCGAGTCACGCTACGGGACGGGTTTATCGAGCATAATTGCCGGTGAGTTCTTTGAAAGCAGTCTGAACAACGGTGGCGAAGAAGTAGAGTTGACAGATTATGTGCAGGGCACGATTGTTGCGTTTGAGTATAACGACGGCCGCGGCTGGCCTCTAATTGCCGACGGCACCGGCCATTCCCTGGTGCCCCTGGCTTCTGCACTGCCGGGTGAGCCAGGCGGCTCTCTCAAATATGGCGGCAACTGGCGCGCCAGCACCTACATTGGCGGCTCACCGGGCCAGGACGACATACCGATAGCCTCCGTCGTCATCAACGAGGTTATGGCGCATACCGATTATTACGTGCCCCCGTACGATTCCAATGACTGGCTCGAGCTTTACAATCCCACCGGCTCAGCTATCGATTTGAACAGCGATTGGTATCTCAGTGATGACTGCAATAGCATTAGCAATCTGAAGAAATGGGCTATCCCCAGCATTACAATGCCGGCAGGTGGTCGCATCAGCTTCGACGAAGTTACCGGCTTCCATAATCCCATCACTACCGGTTTTGGTCTGAACAAGGCGGGAGAACAGGTGGTTCTGTCTTACCTGCCCGGCACTTCGCAGGACCGTGTGGTTGACTGCATCAAATTTAAGGGCCAGGAAGAGAATATATCTCTGGGCCGTTACCCGGACGGCGGCGCGTACTGGTTCCGTATGACGCCCTCGCGTGACGCTTCCAACACAGAGGCAAAACCGTACATCGTGGTTATTGATGAGCTGATGTATCATCCAGTAGATCCTGATGATGAGTATATCGAGTTATACAATCCCACGGCGGGAACGGTTAACTTATGGAATCCGGAAATCAGCCGGACCTGGCGTCTGCGCGGAATTGGAAATAATGATTACTACTTCCCGGCGCAGAGCAGCATCGGAGCTAATTCGCGATTGATATTGGTGGGCTTCGACCCGGCCGTGGAAACCGCTCGGTTGAATGCCTTTATCGCCGCATATAATACGGGTTCGTTAACTCCTGGCGTGGATATCTTTGGCCCCTGGGATGGTAACCTCTCCAACGGCAGCGAACGGATTGCCCTGGAAAAACCCCAGGCGCCGGACCAGGAGGGCGATACGGTTTCCTGGGTGATTGTGGACGAGGTTATCTATGCTGATTACTCGCCCTGGCCTGTAACTCCGGACGGTCTCGGCGATGCCTTGCAGAGAATCTCTGTTGACCAGGACCGTTCAGGCAATGACCCGGCCAACTGGGAGGCGGCCTCACCTACGCCCGGCGTGGAACGTTGAGACGATGTGGCGCAACGAGTGTCCTTTCGTGTTTCCGACGATGGCTGCCGAAGTCTTTGCTGCGCGTGCGTTGATTCTTCGCTCGGAAAAGCTCACCCCGCCCCTCGGAGGGGCTGGGCTCACCCGCTTCCTCGACATCCCCTGGTGCAAAGCCGACCTGTTTTACATTCAGAAGCTGCTTTTTGCTATCGAGTCCCACGGTAAGGTCACGTGGCGCAACTCTTTTTGACACAGATTTCGCTGAAAGATAAAAAGTTATCGAATATCTGCGTTAATCGGCGTCTAATTTTTTACTTTCCCGCGATGATGAGGTCGATGCGCCTGACCAGGTCGCGCAGGTAGGCCTCGTCGCCGCCGGACAGTTCGGTGGTCATAAATCCGTTGTAGCCGATTTCATCCAGCGCGCGGCGTACTTCGGGCCAATTCACATCGCCTTCACGCAAATTAGTCCATTGGAAGCCCCTGCGTTT
>Ga0209986_10003310_pt1 | contig 14190 bp, 11 predicted proteins | sample BlataG_FD_183168 | JGI IMG/M metagenome (GOLD analysis project Ga0209986, IMG submission 183168) | Deep subsurface microbial communities from Black Sea to uncover new lineages of life (NeLLi) - Black_00105 metaG (SPAdes) (version 2) | ecosystem: Environmental > Aquatic > Marine > Oceanic >...
TGCCATTTCGGTTTCGGGTTCATAGCCACCGTAATGCAGTCCAGAATCGAGTCTAAACATTCCTATTCAAAAATATTGATAGAATTTAATCGTTGGATACCTAAATTGGATAAATTAATTTCAATAACGACCATAGTAGATTGGTTTAAGAAGTACGGCGCCCATCTTGAAGAATTTTATTTAGAATGCATAAAAAAGTTAAAAAAGGCAAAGTTCGTTCACGCTGATGAAACTGGGTTGCCGATGAAAGGCGGGAATTGGTGGCTCTGGGTGATAACGACGACCTTTTTCACGTTATTCATTCCGAGCGTGACGAGGGGTCGCAAGGCGATTGAAGAACTTTTTGATGATTTTAAAGGCGTCCTCATTTCAGACTTTTGGGGTGCTTACAATAACCTCACGAGCGAACAACAAAAATGTCTCGCACACTTGGTAAAGGATTTTAAAGTTATCGTTATGAAAAGTGAATCCACCATTACCGGACTTGAAAGACGTTTAAAAGAGGACGAGAAGCAAAAAGAGGAGAAAACGAAGGGTGAGACCGTGGAAAAAAAGCGAGGTCAACCAAACAAGCCCCCGGAACCTCTATCCAAGGAAGAACGTGAGGCGCTTGAGGAAAAAAAGAGGGGTGAGCAGCAAAAAATAAAAAACGCTTTCATGTTGTACGAATTTTTCAAGCAAGCATGGTCTGATGAAAATAACCCGCTTAGTTATAAGGCAAGACCGGAAATCCGTGCATCCGAAGAGGAAGCCATGGAACAATTGAGAAAATTACTTGAGAAGATAGAAGCCGATGGTGACTTGGATCCCGATATAAAGCGACTTATTAAACGGATTAAGCACTATGAGAATTATCTATTCACGTACCTAAAGCATCCCGGCATCCCCCCCGATAACAACGCTGCGGAAAGAGAATTACGTCCCTTTGTAATCATGAGAAAAACAAGTCATGACTTCAAGAACGAGGATGTCATGGACTCATTCACGTTATACTTATCTTTTCACCAGACGTGTAAGAAAAATGGAGTGGATTTCGATAAGGCGTTAAAATTGGTTCTTTCAGGAAAGATCACGCCTGTGTTGAAAACAATCGGCTTTTAAAGCATCTCAAAAGGTTAATTAAGAAAACAGACCGTATTTCTTGTCAGTGGATAATAGGTCAAAATTTAAGCTTTTTCTGCTTGATTAAGAGTAAATTCATGTTTTAATTATCAATTTTCCTGAAATTTCCCCATATTCTAAAAAAATTTTCATCCCAAATTTGATTAATCAATTAATTTTAATTACCAAAAAACAATATTTTGATCAGAATACTTTATAATTACAATAGTTTTAAATTTAATTAAATTTTATTAACATACTTATAAATATAATTAAAAAATCCTATCTTACTTAGAATATAATGTGATTTTTATGGGAGAGAAAAATATTCAAGGAATATTAGAATCTTTACGTGAGATTAAAGGCGTTCTTGGAGCAGTTTTAATTGAGAAATTTGCAGGAATTTTAGGTGAAGCTCTTCCCGGCTGGATTGATAGTGATGCAATCTCTGCCATGGTTAATTTGATTCTTAAAGTGGGACAAAGAGCTACAAAAGAATTAGAGCAAGGATCATTTATTAGTGCCACATTAGAAAATACAAACGGTAAACTTTTATTTTCTGAAGTAGCTGGTAAAATTATATGTGTAGTTGCGACGAATGAAGCAAAGCTGGGGATTATCAAATTAAAATTAGATGCTGCAAAAAAAGCTTTAGCTGATTAACTTAATTCTTTTTCTATTTTTTTATTTTATTAGAAAGTAATTCTAATAAGATTTTCCTAGTTAATTCTGGGTCTAATCGACTCTTTGTTTTTTTCATACACTTTCCAATTAAGGCTTCTAAAGCTCGTGGATTCTTTTCAAAATCTTTTATTATTTCTGGATTATTTATAATTACTTCTTTTGCAATTTTAAGAATATATTCTTTATCAGAAATTCTTTTCTTACCGGTTTTTTCAATTAAAGCTTTAACATTAACTCCCACCATAAGATCTGGTATGAAAGATTTGGCTATTTTTCCGGTTATTTTACCATCTTTAATAGTATTTATTAAATCTACAAGATGTTTTGGTGTTATTTTGGTTTCTTTTATTGTCTTATTATTATTATTTAACCATCTCGAAATGTCATTCATTAACCAATTACAATATAATTTATATTCTTCAGAGCCAAAAGATGGGTAAGATTTTACTCCTTCTTCGTAAAAATCAGCGAAATTTTTATCCAAAACTAAATTATATGAGTCAAATTCAGTTAATCCATATTCTTTTCGAAACCTTATTGATCTCTCATTTGGCATTTCTGGTAATTCACTTTTAACTTTTTGAATAAAATCGTTATTAATTTCTATTGGAACTAAATCTTGTTCAGGAAAATAACGATAATCTTCCTCCAATTCCTTAGTTCGTAATGGAATTGTGATCCTTCTTTTATCATCCCAATGCCTTGTTTCCTGAATTAATTCTTTTCCTCTTTTAAGTATGTTTTTTTGCCTAATAATTTCGTGTCTTAAAGCTCTTTCAACTTCTTTAAAACTGTTGATATTTTTAACTTCACTGCGATCATAGCCCTTTATCGAAACATTTGCATCGACTCTAACTGAACCTTCAAGCTCGAGATTAGAAATTCCAGTATATTGAACGATTGATTTTAATTGTTTGAGAAATTCTCTGGCTTCTTCTGGAGAACTAATGACAGGTTCAGTAACTATTTCAATCAAACAAACACCAGAACGATTATAATCTACTAAAGTGAATGGTGAAGTTGCTATGCTTCCCTTATGTACTAATCGTGCGGGATCCTCTTCAAGATGAATTCTATTCAAGATTATATCTATTTTATGATTATTTAATCTAATAGTTATTTTTCCCCCATCTGCAAAAGCTTTGCCCCCTGCTTTATTATACTGGCTAATCTGGAATCCTTTAGGGAGATCTGGATAAAAATAATTCTTTCGAAAGAACCAAAATTGATTATTTATTTTACAATCTAATGCTAATGCTAATCTAATAGCAAATTCGATTACTTTTTTATTAACAACAGGAAGTGAACCTGGTAAGCCAATACAAATAGGGCAAACATGAGTATTTGGTTCTGTGCCTCGATAATCATTACTGCAGCTACAAAAAAGTTTAGTTTTAAGATTTGTCAATTGAATATGAACTTCTAAACCTATCATCACTTCATCAATTTGACTCAGATTATTTACCTCCTTTTACAACTGGTGCAGTTTTTCGATAAATATTCAGTTCTTGCTCTAATTGATATCCGATGTTAAGAATGCCTTTTTCATCAAAATAATTGCCAATAATTTGAAATCCAATAGGTAAATCTTTTTTATCAAATCCGCAAGGGATTGATATTGCAGGTAGACCAGCAAGATTAACGGGACATGTTAAAACATCATCCATATACATTTGTAGTGGATCTTCTACTTTCTCTCCAATTTTAAACGCTGTTGAGGGCATTGTTGGACAAACAATAAAATTACATTTTTTATAGGCTTCTTGAAAATCGTTTTTGATTAAAGTTCTCACTTTCTGAGCCTTAATATAATACATGTCGTAGTATCCAGCAGATAAAGCATAAGTACCTAGAAAGATTCTTCTTCTTGCTTCAGCTCCCAAACCTTCATTTCTGGTTCTGCTAAAAACGTCATAAACATCACCTTTTAAATTTTGACTCATTTTTCCATACCTTAGTCCATCATATCTTGCTAAATTCGAGCTTGCTTCACTCATACATAGTAGGTAATATGTAGCAACAGTATATTCAAGATGCGGAATTGTCACCTTAACTGTAGTTGCTCCTAAACTCTCTAATTTTTCAATTGATTTTTTTACTGAACTTTTTACTTCATTATTGATTCCTTCTCCAAAAAATTCTTCTGGTACTCCTAAAACCTTTTTGTCGATTGATTTTTTTAATTCTTCGGTATATTTATCTACTTTTATATTTACTGAAGTGGAATCTAAGGGATCTTTACCAGCCATAATCTCAAGTAATAATGCTGAATCGTGTACACATTTAGTTATTGATCCAATTTGGTCTAATGAGTTGGCAAATGCTACTAAACCGTACCTAGATATTCTTCCATACGTCGGTTTTAATCCTACAACTCCACAAAATGAAGCAGGACATCGAATACTTCCACCCGTATCACTTCCTAAAGCTAATATTGCTTGTCCTGACGCGATACTAGCCGCAGAACCACCACTAGATCCTCCAGGAACTCTTGAGATATCCCATGGATTGTATGTAGGACCATAACAGCTATTTTCTGTAGAACTTCCCATTGCAAATTCATCCATATTTGTGTTTCCAATATGAATTGCTCCCTCTTGTTCTACTAGACGTTCGATGACGAAAGCATTGTATGGAGAATGATAACCTTTCAGTATTCTTGAACAACAAGTCGTAGGAAAACCTTTTATGCATATTAAATCTTTATTTGCTAGAGGTAGTCCATAAAAACTCCCAATTTCTCTTCCCTTTTTAAGATCTTTATCTTTTAATTTTGCTCTTTCTAGAGCTTTTTCTTTAGAAAAATTTACAAATGAGTGTAATAAATGCTCAGATTCTTCTATCCGTTGAAAACTTGTTTCAATCAATTCCTGAATTGAAATCTCTTTATTCTTAATCTTTTCTATTAATTCATATCCCATATAATTATAGAGTTTCATTAATAGCAAACCATACTTCTAAATAATTTAGAATAAGCATCTTTTAAATAGCTCATTCAAAATAATTGTGAATTTCTAAAAAATTTAACTGTAGTACAACATTAAGGTGTTTTTCTAAGCATAGTTCTAGGGAATGGAATGGCATCTTTAATGTTATCTAATCCGCAGACCCAACTGATTACTCTTTCCACACCTAAACCATAACCTGAATGAGGAACACTACCATAACGTCTCAAATCAAAATACCAGTCATAATTTTTTGGATCTTCGCCATCTGCTTCTAATCTTTTTATCATGTTGTCAACTAAAGTATTTCTTTCTGACCCACCAATAATTTCACAATATCCTTCTGGAGCTAACATATCAAAACATAATGCTTCTTTAGGATTTTCTTCACTGGGTGGTTTATAAAAACCCATAATTTCTATGGGATAATGTGTGACAACCACAGGAACTTTAAAATGTTCGGCTATTTTTGCTTCTTCAATGGTTCTTAAGTCCTTACCCCAAGGGACATTCATTTGGTATTTATTATTAAGAATATCTAAAACTTCTGCATACTTAATTGTAGGATATTCTGTTTTCATGTAATGTTCCAGCAGCTTAATATCTCTCTTTAAAATTTCAAGTTCTTTTTTATTATGTTTTAAAACTTCTTGTATAATAAATCTGATTTCATCTTTTGCAACTTCGGTGACCTCATCAAGCTCCATCCATGCAGCTTCCATTTCAGCCATCCAAAATTCTGCTAAATGTCTGGAAGTTTTTGATCTTTCTGCTCTAAAAGTTGGTCCCATATTGTAAATTTTTCCTAAGGAAAAGATCGCTGCCTCAGCATATAATTGCCATGTTTGGCTTAGATATATCTTATCTTCAAAATATTTAACTTCAAATAATGTAGCACCACCTTCGGACTGGGTAGGTTGAAAAATAGGCGCGTCAAATTCATAATAACCATGATTTCTAAAAAACACATGAATAGCCCCAACAACTGTGTGTCGAATTTTTAAAACTGCGTTTAATTTCCTTGATCTTAACCAAAGATGTCTATTATCATATAAAAGTTCAGGTGATTGATGTTCGGTAATTGGAAACGGTTCGGCAATTTGGATTATTTCTAAATCAGTTACAGAAATTTCATAGCCGGTGGGAGCCCTTTCATCCTTCTTTAATTCGCCAGACACCTTTATTGAAGATTCAATTGTTAATTTTTCAGCTTTTTCAAAGAGTTCTGGATTTTTATTTTTAGATATAACACATTGTATTATGTCAGATTCGTCCCTTAAAACAATGAATACAAATTTGTTAGATTTTCTTTCTCTATATACCCAACCTCTCAAATTTACATTAATAGAATCCTTTTTCAGAGCTTCCTCAATTGTTATATATTTTGATTCCTTCATTTTCGAATTAAGTAAATAAAAGACAGTTTAAATCTTTTTTTAAAAATAGGTTCATTTAAAATAAAATATAATATAATTTGAAATTGTGAGTAAAACTTATAAGTATGAAAAGATTTATTTTTTTGTAGGAATTATAAAATGATTATTTATGATAATTGGTACCTCTGTAATTAGCGAAAAGGGACAAATAACAATCCCTAAGGAAATTAGGGATAGATTGGGCATTGTCCAAGGAGATCGATTAATCTTTAATTTAGAAGAGAATGAAATAATTATTAGAAAGTCTGGAACCAATAAAATCTCCGAAATATTAGAAAAGCAGAAACCATGGAAAATTGAGAGTGTAAAGTTTCAAAGAAATTTGCGGGAAGAATGGGAATGAAGATTACATTAGATACAAATATCTTCTTAAATGTAAAAAATAAAGAAGAGCCATTTTATGAATTTTCTAAAACTATATTAAATGAAATTGATGAAGGTAATATAAAAGCCATTGTTTCTATCGTAACTATCGCTGAATTAAGTATAGGTTATTATAAAACTAATGAATTAAAAGATAAAGATGAATTTTTTGCAGGGCTATATTCCAATAAAAATTATAAAATCATTAATCTTGATCTAAAATTAGCAGATAAATCTGGAGAAATTAAGTATAAAACTAATTTAAAATTACCTGATTGTATCATAGTTGCTAGTTCTACACTAGAACGAGCATCTTGTTTAATTACAAACGATCTAGAATTCGAGAAAGCTAAAAGCCTTACGGATATCCTCACAGCTAAGGAATTCTGTGAAAATTATATTAAAAATAATAAGAAAGATAAATAAAAGAAGTATCTTTTAATAAATTCAATCTATTTGTAAATTTATTTGGGATAAAAATTAAATTTATTCTTTCTTTTTATCGCTTTTTTTCAGTAGATATTGTGCAAATATATTCATATATAAACACTCTTCAGCGTCCATTTGCATAGAGCTTGGTGGTTTATCTATAAATGTAACTGGCGCCCCTTTGATGATAACAATTGGAGTTTGTTCATCAGCTTCACCGAGTAAAATTTGAGCTGCACTTACTAAATCGTCTGCTACAGCTCGTTGGGTAATTTGAAGTGGTCTTCCAAATAAATCGGCACGACCTCGACAATCCTCAATTGGTTCAAAACCCGAAACAGCAATGGCCACACCAATGGTTCCTTTTTTTAATGGCTGTACCCTAGAGTCGGATAAAATTACTCCTAAATTTTTAAGATCAAATTCCTTCATAAAAAATGCTCGATATTCATTAACAGTCTTCTGAGGATTCTTTGGTAATAAAACAACAAAATTTTCACCACCTGAATTCGAATGATCAATTCCTGCATTGGCAATTAACATGCCATTAATCTCTGCTAATACTACAGTATCTATTCCCCCCAATACCATATCTGCTTCGTTTAAGATCAACTCTACTATACGCTCGTCCATTTTATATTTGAATGCTAACTCCTTTGCTTGATCTGAAACTTCTTTAATACTTGTAAGATCTATAACTCTTCCTTGTGAAGTAGCAATAATTTTCTCAGAAATAACCACAATATCTTTATCTCCAAGAATAATATCTTTTTCCTCAAATGTATCTAAAATAATTTGAAGTAAATCATCATTAGATCTAATAATTGGCAATTTTACGCTATTAACAATCATATAATCATCTATTACGAACTCAAGACAATTTTCTTATTATAATAAAATGAAATAATTATTATTTCATAATGTTTATTATTTTATAATAAAAAATTTCTTAGAGATATGCGGGATCATATGAGTTTAATTAACATTAAATTGTTTGATTGCTTAGAAATAGGAGATTCACATCCAATTGTTATAATGGGAGTTATAAACTTAAGTCCGGAATCTTTCTATAAAGGTTCTGTTTTAATGGATTTAAATGATTTATCTTCCATTATTGAAAATATGATTCAAAATGGTGCTAAAATTATAGATATTGGTGCGCGTTCGACTGCTCCATGGTCTACGAAAATTTCTATCGATGAAGAATTGAATCGGATAATTTCTGTAATAAAGATAGTATGTAAATTAATCCCACAAGAGATTATAATCTCCGTTGATACTCAATATGGTAAGATTGCAAAAAAATGCTATGAAATAACGCAAGAACACAATAAGTATATGATTATTAATGATGTTTCTAATCTTAAAACAGATGCGACTCTGAAAGATTTAATAATTGAAAAAGAAATCCCTATAATATTAATGGCATCAAAAGATATACCCGGAGATCTTCTGTCAATTGAGGAGATTACGGAGATATTACGTGAATCAATAAAATCTTTAGAGGATGGGGGTTTTGAAAGTGATAAAATAATAATAGATCCCGGAATTGGAGCATGGATTAAGGAAAAAACGTTCCAATATGATATTGGAATAATAAATAATCTTAATAAATTAAGATCTCTAAAGAAACCAATACTTGTTGCGATATCCAGAAAATCTTTTATTGGAAATGCATTGGAGATTCCCGATCCTAAAGATAGATATTTTGGATCATTATCATCTACGGCTATTGCTGTTTATAATGGTGCACATATAGTTAGAACTCACGATGTAGATAAGGATTTCTGTAATTTTATAAGAATGTCTAAAATAATAAGAGATCATAGGAAAAATTCAATTTAAATGATAGCATCTTCTTAGAACAGAGTATTTTTTGAATAATTATTGTTAATAAAATTGTGCAACATATTTCGAAAAAGAATGATAATTTCTAATTCTCATTATAGATTTTGATAATTTATTTCCCAAAATTGATAAAAAAAACTCCCATAGGTTTATATCGTTAATTTTCTTATATTTAAATAGAAAACTACAAAAAAAGAATACGATTTCACCTATAATAAATCAAATTTAATTAGAAAAAAATAGGTAGGAAGGATTAATTTTTGGATTCAAATAAACACCCCCAAAATCAAAACAATTCCGTTTATGATGCAAAAAGTATTAAAGTTTTAAAGGGATTAGAAGGAGTAAGAAAAAGACCTGCCATGTATATTGGCGATACTGGGGAAAATGGACTGCACCACCTTATTTTTGAAGTCATTGATAATTCAATAGATGAAAGTTTGGCAGGATTTTGCGATAAAATTGATATTATTATCAATTCTGATAATTCTGTTGAGATTATAGATAATGGGCGTGGAATTCCAATCGGAAAACACCCAGAATATGATAAATACACTCCAGAAGTTATTCTTGAGCATTTACATGCAGGAGGTAAATTTGATAGTAAAGCATATAGGATATCAGGTGGCTTGCATGGAGTGGGGCTTTCTGTTGTGAGTGCACTAACTGAAGAATTGATTGTTGAGATAAAAAGAGAGGGAAAATTTTATCGGCAAAAGTTTTCTAAAGGCGTAAGTGTTTCCGAACCTGAAATAATAAATTTACCAGAAAATGAAGTAAATATAACTGAAACCAAAATCTCATTCTATCCAGATAATGAAATATTTGATTTTAATCCCGAAGATGATATATGGAATATTACTAAAATATCTAATCGCGTGAGAGAATTAGCTTTTCTTAATCCCAACACAAAATTTTCAATCCTAAATGAAAATATTGAAGAACCCATTGAATATTATTTTAAGGGGGGCTTGATAGATTTTGTATCTTTTCTTAATAAAAATAAGAAATTATTGATTCCAACTCCAATTTATTTTAAAAAAGCTTTTGTTAAAAAAAAAGAATCTGGTACGGAAGAAATTTTAGTTGAAGTAGCTATGCAATATAATCAAAGTTATGGGACAAACATTTTAACTTTTGCAAATACAATCAATACTAAAGAAGGGGGTACTCACTTAACCGGATTTAAAGGTGCATTAACAAGGGTTATGAATTCATATCTTGAAAATGAACAATTTAAGAAATTCAAAGGAATGATATTATCAGGTGAAGATGTTAGAGAAGGATTAACAGCAATTCTCTCAATCATGTTGCCTGATCCACAATTTGAAAGCCAAACAAAGATAAAACTAGGAAATCCTGAAATAAGACAAATAGTTAGTAGGGTTGTATCTAATGAATTAGAAAAACATTTGGAAGAAAATCCAGAGACTGCAAAATTAATAATTTATAAAGCATTAGAAGCAAAAAAAGCGAGAGATGCTGCTCAAAACGCAAAACAATTAATTCGTAGGAAATCTGCTTTAGATTCAATTCGATTACCCGGTAAACTTGCAGATTGCTCTTCAAGTGAATCAGAAAAATGCGAACTTTTTATTGTAGAGGGATCCTCGGCTGGTGGTTCGGCCAAACAAGGGCGTGATAGAGAATTTCAAGCAATTTTACCTTTACGAGGGAAAATTCTAAATGTTGAAAAATCCCGAATTGATAAAATTCTTAATAATAAAGAGATACAAGCAATGATTAAAACCATTGACGCAGGAATTGAGGGTATAGATGATGAACCTTTCGATTTAGCTAAACTTCGTTATCACAAAATTATTATTATGTGTGATGCAGACATCGATGGATCTCATATTGAAACACTTTTATTAACTTTTTTCTTTAGATATATGCGCCCATTAATTGAAAAGGGACATCTTTACGTTGCTTTACCCCCTTTATACAAAATTAATTATAAAAAATTTAAAAAATATGCATTCAATGACAAAGAAAGGGATAATATAGTTAAGGATTTAATGGAAAAGTACAAAATAAAAATAGAAAACAAGGGATCTATTAAAATACAGCGGTATAAAGGTTTGGGAGAAATGAATCCTCCAGAGTTATATGAAACAACGATGAATAAAGATAATCGATCACTTTTACGAGTTAAAATTGAAGATTTCATTGAAACTGATCAAATATTTTCTCAATTAATGGGAGATGAAGTCCAACCCAGAAAAAAATTTATTGCAGAGAAATATAAGGATGTAAAAGTCCTGGATATTTAATTTTATTTATTTTATCACTAAAAATTAGAGTAATATTATGAGTTCAGAAAAGATTTTAGAAAAAAAAATCGGAATTGAATTAGAGGAAAGGTATATTGATTATGCAATGTCCGTGATTGTTGGGCGAGCTATTCCTGATGTTAGAGATGGATTAAAGCCGGTCCATAGAAGAATACTCTATACAATGTATAGAGACAATTTCCTTTACAATAGGCCATTTGTTAAAAGTGCTAAAATAGTTGGGTATGTGCTTGGGGATTATCATCCTCATGGAGACCAAGCCATTTATAATTCATTGGTTCGATTAGCTCAAAATTTTTCGATAAGATATCCTCTGATTCAAGGTCATGGTAATTTTGGTTCTGTTGATGGAGATCCACCCGCAGCAATGCGATATACAGAAGCAAGGCTAGCACAAATTTCAAATGAAATTTTTGAAAATATCAAAAAAGAGACTGTAGAGTTCATAGATAATTTTGATGGATCAAATAAAGAACCTAAAGTTTTACCTTCAAAATTTCCAACTTTATTGGTGAATGGAACGAGTGGGATTGCGGTTGGAATGTCGACTAATATGGCACCGCACAATTTAACTGAAATTTGCAATGGTATTATAGCAAAAATTGAAAACCCAGAAATTTCTATTAAAGAACTCTCGGAAATAATAAAAGGTCCTGACTTCCCAACTGGAGGGATGATTATAAATCCCAACAGTATAATTCAATCATATAAAACAGGTCGTGGAAAAATAATAATAAGAGGAAAAATTTCTGTAGAGACCATTAAGAAAGATAAAACAGCAGTTGTAATAACAGAAATTCCTTATTTAGTAAATAAAACATCTCTTATGCATTCAATTGCAAAACTCATCCGCAATAAAGTCATGCCAGATATTAAAGCCTTAAGGGATGAGTCAGATCAAAAGGGTATGAGAATAGTTATTGAACTCTCCAAGGATGGAGAACCTAAACTTGTTGAAAACATTCTCTATAACAAAACAAAACTCCAAGATTCATTTAATATAATTAATTTAACACTTATAAATAAAGGATTACAACCCAAAATCCTAAATTTACTTGAATTAATTAAAGAATATTTAAATCATAGAGAAAGAGTTATATATAAACGTTCTGTATTTGACCGAGATGAGGCTAAAAAGAAATTACATACAATTGAAGGTTTATTAATTGCTCTCGATGATATTGATCGCATCATTCAAATAATAAAAAGTTCTAAAGACGCAGCAGAAGCAAATAAAAAATTGATAACAAAATATAGTCTAACCAAAATTCAATCTGAGGCAATTTTAGCTATGAGACTTTCAAGATTAACAAGCCTAGAAAGTCAAAAACTGGTTGATGATAAAAAAGACTTAATCATTAAAATAAAAGAACTTGAAGAAATTATTGCAGATGAAAAAATAAGATACAAAATTATAAAAAATGAGTTAATAGAATTATCCAAAAAGTTTGGTGATAAACGTAGAACACAGATCATAGATTTATCTCATCAAAAAGAGATTACACGGCTAGATTTAATTAAAGTTAAATCAACTATTGTTATACTTACTAGCAATCAATATATTAAACGAATCCCAACAGAAGTTTATCAACTACAACATCGGGGCGGTAAAGGAAAAAAAATTATGAAAATGGACGAGGAAGATTTCATACAAGATATTTTCTCATGTGTTACTCATGATTTTATCCTATTTTTTACTAGTAAGGGACGAGTTTATTCCTTAAGATGTTATAACCTTCCAAAACAATCACGAACATCTAAAGGTCGTTCAATCATTAGATTACTAAAATTAAAAGAAAATGAAAAAATCGCCCATATGATTCCGATCAGTAAATTCTCAGAAGATGATAAACTTATTTTTGTATCTAAAAATGGGTTAGTCAAGAAAACTTTATTAAAATATTTCTCAAAAATTTCTAAAAGTGGAATAATTGCAATCAAAATCAGACCAGATGATGAGTTGATAACAGTATTAAAACTCGAAGATGAGAATAAAGATATTTTTATTGGAACAAAAAATGGTTATGCCGCTAGATTTGACGTTAAAAAACTTAAAAATCTAGGAAGGACAGCAATGGGCGTGAGGGGTATAAAATTACGCGAAAATGATGAGGTGATCGGTGCTTTATTAACGGATGAGAAAACTAAAATTCTCACTTTAACTAAAAAAGGAAAAGGAAAATGCAGTTCGATTAGAGAATACAGAAAAACCTCAAGAAACGCAAAAGGAGTTATTAATATTCATTTTAAATCGAAGGATGATGAAGTAATCGCAATACAACGGGCTGCAGGGCAAGATTTATTAATAGGAACTAAAAAAGGACAAGTAGTTAGAATTCATAGTGATTCAATTAGAGTTAGCCACAGAGTCACGCAAGGGGTTAAAGCAATGGATCTTTATGAGGATGATGAGGTTGTTACTATAGGAAAATGCACAGAAGTAGCAAACGACAAATCTAAGTAATAAATAACAGATTATTGAAAAAAAAAATTATAAATAACGAATTTCAGGTTCAATTTTCTCCTTTGATAAAGTTAAAAATCCATATGAGTTAATGTCCGTGAATTTTTTATCTGTTGGGGTCCCAGGATTAATAAAATATTGATTATCAACCTTCTCGGTTAATGGCTTGTGTATATGTCCAAATAATATAATATGGTATTTATCCAAATCAACATGTTTCTTTAGACGTCGTATCACCATATTAGGACCACCCCAGCCATGTAATAACAAAATATTATATCCATACGCAGTTAATTCTAAGCGATCAGGTAATTCTGTATTTATTTTCGAATCATCCATATTCCCCTTAATTCCTATGACCTTGTCCTTTCCAAATATATCTTGCAACCCTTCATACACACGATACTCAGTAAAGTCGCCTAAATGAAACACATAATCTACTCCCTTATCTAAAAAATCATCAATAATTATTTTAGGAATTTCTGCACATCGGGAAGGGATGTGTGTATCTGCTATCAAACCAATTAAAATTTCATCTTTGCTATCATCAATCATAAGAAAATGTCTAACCTTCAGATTCAAATTTAAGATATCTTATTAGTAGAAATTATTTAAAAGCTTTAAAT
>Ga0209986_10003311_pt1 | contig 14190 bp, 16 predicted proteins | sample BlataG_FD_183168 | JGI IMG/M metagenome (GOLD analysis project Ga0209986, IMG submission 183168) | Deep subsurface microbial communities from Black Sea to uncover new lineages of life (NeLLi) - Black_00105 metaG (SPAdes) (version 2) | ecosystem: Environmental > Aquatic > Marine > Oceanic >...
CACATATAGGGGAATAGGGAATATACTAATAAAAACCTTTTTGGTTTTATCCTTTCGTTAAATGCTAAGATCAGACTTTAGAGGGTAGTTAGGTATTATATGTTCCCTATGATTGTACGAAGTTAAGGTTTGTAAAAAGAAAAAGTGTAAAGAAAGTTAACTTTACCAAAGAAACATTATCACAAGAATCCAATAGTACCCTAAATACGTATTTTATGTTCTTTTCCCCAACAAACAAGTTCCTCTAAATGAGTGTTTTAACTTACTGCAAGTAAAATGCAGCTTAAAGCCATGAGCAGTTCGGTCCATCCGACACTCAATATACCTTCTCTACCAAATACACCTTTTGATGAAAACCCACTTAAGATTTAAAAAAAAAAATACCGAAAGAAAAAAAATCAGCAATTTGATACTTCGTTTTTCCATTTTATTTATTTACCGCATATATCACGAAAGCCCAAACCTATCCACCTCGGAATAAATTCCGAGGCATCCCCTGTGGTTTTATCTCTCTTGCATGCATTTATATATATCTTATTTATTGACAATCCCTCTTGCAAATGTTAAAAACTCTCTAATCGCATTCGCAGGTTCATCACTAATCAAACTCTCACAAACATTGCCTTCGGAACCGTTATGGAAATGCTTGGGAAATGTTTTAACATATCCCCATCTCTTGTGCGGGATGTTATCGTGCCTGTAAATCTTCCCATCAATGTGCCCGCGCTCCCAATGATACGCATATCTTCCCTTAATCTTTTTTGAAAACCAAATATCAATAAAACTTCCATCTTTTAGATGTATTCGCAGTTTATCTTTAAAGTCCTCTACCACATCAACGATGTCAGAGAACTCAATTTCAGCGATATCCGATAATCTTTGATGGATACTCACCGGACTACCTCTAATGCTTTTTTTATCGATTCCTTTTCTGCTTCAAGGTGATCGAGCTTGAAGAAATCTTCCCATGTACCTTCTTCTTCTATTTCTCCTTTTTCATATCGCTCTTCAAACTCTTCTATTGATGAGATTCCATATTTCTTTGCGATGTTGAATATCTCAGATTCGCAACGTCTAAGTTTAATATGCAAATATGTTCTTAGACTCTCTTTTTCTAAGTCCTCTTGCCCTATATTCAATATTGAAGAGATTTTTGGTATTGCGCCCATTTTTTTCTTCTACTCTTATACTACCGTATTTTAAATATGCTCCTTATTATATTTTAATCACGATCAATAATCGAAAAAATAAAAAAGAGCAGAGCTTCTTAATTTAGAAACTCTACTCTATCCTTTCAATTGTTTTCCTTATTTCTTTTGTGATATCTACTTCTACTGCTGGCATCGCTTCCACGACACTTGGACTGTAAGCCCACCATATAACATCGGCATCTAATACTTCGCTACTTGCATCTGTTAGCTGCACGTAGAATACATTGCCGAAAGGCGTTGAACCCCAATCTGGTATTAGGAAGCTGAAATCAGTTGTGTCATCATAGCCTGCTGGTATTGGAGCGGACATTACAGGAACACAAACGCTAAACTGCGGAACTACCCAGTACCACTGGAACGTTATGCTGTCTTCCGTTGGATTGGCGATGTCTATGGTGATTGTCATTGTGTCGGCTGACGAGTATTCGAGTTCATTTGTGGAGATTGAGACTGTTGGCTTCCCTTTATACACAAACACACCATGCTTTGTCACATCGTAATCTATGCCACAGAATTTGTTCACGTATTCCTGATGTATTGCTTGTGGGTCTAAATCCTCGAATTCATCTGGATAAAACCACTTTGCCATGTTTGCGAGACAGATCGGATATCCAGGAGCAAATGGCACACTACTATCCATCAGATAAACACGCTCGTCTTCCACAGCCGTAATATTATCAAATCCCGGTAATTCTATTATTCTTTCGTACTCTTCCTCTACCCCGGATTCATTATCTGTTTCGTAACCTCCCTTGCGTGAAAGCCCAACGATAACTTCTGGTTTCTGCTCTAAAATCCATTCCAACTCTACTGTGGGATATGCAGCCTCAAGGTCTGCTGCTATGTTTTTCCCTCCCGCTTTCTCACAAAGTTGATGCATTCCAGTTCCTTCTGAATACGTCTTGCGTTCATGTATTGACTCCACATTGCTCTTATCCAGGAAAACTTTGGGCTTCTCATCCTCTGGAATCCCCGATACTTTATCTTCTATTTCATTAACGTATTTATCATGCCATTCGAGATATTTACTTGCGTTCTCTTCTTCGTCAAGTAAATATCCAAGCGTGTTCATCTCATCTCTAAGTGTTTCTGGCTTGTAGAAGTCCATCCGAATAACTTCTATGCTTGGCGGCAGTTTGTCTTCTAAATATTCAGGACCCGGCCACTCTTTATACGCAAACACTGCATTCGGTTCTAATCGTATCACCACCTCAATGTCAATCTCCTTCCATCCACCAACTACTGGTTTCTTACTTATATCAGGGAAAAAAATAGTTTGTTTTTCTACAGTATCGGTAATGCCAACTATTCTATCCTTAGCACCCAAAGCACGAATTGCTTCCGCAACATCGGTATTTAGCACCACTATCCTCTTCAGTGGCGTGTATATCGCAATATTTCTTTCCACAAGTGGATATTTGTCATCATTATCACTGGCAATGATGTAAGCAGAACTGATAGAAGACATCGTTGCCAAAAACAGCATAATTACCGCACCAAAGACAAGTCCTTTACTCATTAATCGATTCATCAAACCATTTCTACTTTGCTTCCCCTCCTTTGACATTTTCATCACCTATATAAGAAGTCACTATACCCCTTAAGTACGAGGCCTGTACCTAAGCACGAGTGCCAATGACCTAAATTATTCCTTTATCTTAGGACTATAAAAGCTTTTCGTTTTTTTATTTTGGTGGTTTCCTCCAAAAAGTTTGTTATAAAGCGTAGTGTATCAGGTTTTGCGCGTCTTTTCCTTCTCCTCAATTATCTGTTTTTTCTCTTTCCCCTTCTCCCCTCTCTCCCTGCCCTCGCGCAGCCTCCATCTTATCGTATCCCTTCTGCACCGATACGGGTAAACCGCACAGGAGGGATGGGATGATAAGAATCAACACGGTTAAATTAAACTAAATCTGCGTAAATCAGTGTAAATCAGTGTCTTAAATAGAAGGAAGCCATACTTTATATACGATAAAAAGGTTAGAAAAGTGTCGCAATTGATTGAACATGTGGTTTATGGGAAAGGAGAAGTAATTGAGCGCAGATACAGGGGATTTGAACTTCGTGTGAATTTTAATAATGGACTTTTAAGGTGGGTAAGAAGAGAAGAAGTGCGATTTTTAATAGAAACGCCTGTTTTGTCAAAACCGGGAGTTCTAAAACATCGCATCATGCCAAAAGAGCAGTATAACGCAAGACAAATGATTGAGGCGTTCAGGTTAGGAATTGTTCCCCATGAACATGTAGAGGAATTTACATTTGGCCGCGATGTGGAAATAGAAGGCATTAAAAAACGGCTAAACAAGGCAAAAAGAGGCTCGCAGGTACTAATCGGCGGCTATGGAAGTGGAAAGACGCACCTTTTGGAACACATCTATGCAACAGCACTAAAAAATAATTGGGCTGTTTCGCTAGTTGAACTCAGCTCTAACGAATTGCCTTTCTATAAGCCAAAAAGGATTTACGAAGCGATTATTAATTCCTTCCGGTTCCAAAAAGGAGGGCATCAATACGATTTTAGGGAATTTATGCGGTCAATAGCGAGAACGGAAGATTCCTACAAACTCGAAGAGCATCTGTATCTTGGTGCGGTTATTAGGAAGCTACGAAGTGGAGAGGATGAGGAATATCTTTGGGAATGGATAGAAGGCTACCCAAGTTGGGAGTATTTAGGAGGATATCCTCGTATGTATGATAAGGCTACGTGTGCGAATATTTATTGTTATATACTGAGCGGGATTGGTTGGGCTGCGAGGAACATAAGCGGGCTTGATGGTTTTGTAATCCTATTGGACGAAGCGGAAAGTGTGGAACCCTACTGGTTTTCGTATTACCAGAATAATAAAGTATGGAACTTTTTGAAAGGATTCGTTTCAATGACAAATAATGATGAACGACTCAGGAGAGAAGTGAACGAGAACAATTTTTATAAGCATAAAATGTATGGAGGATACTGGGGACATGAAACGAAGTTACAATACTGTGGTTATAGCCGCTTACCCTTTCTATGGGAGAACCCCAGTGGGGTTGAAACCGTTTTTGCCTTCGTCCCACATCCGGTTTTAGACTCACGAGCGCCTTTTAATACAATACCACGTATTAAAATAGAACGTATTGAAGAGAAATTTTTAAGAGAAATGTTAGAGCGAGCATCGTTGATATATGAACAGGCATATAATACCCCTATCAATCAGGAGCTACTTCCAAGAATCTACGAACTGCTTCCAAGAGATAATATTCGCATCTTTATCAAAGCGGCGGTAGAAGCTTTTGACCTCCTTCTCTTTCATCCGGATAGGGGAGTAGAAGAACTGTTGAGATGACCGATAGAGAAACAATCAAAGAACTGAAAAGAGAGCTTAAACGAACATGGCTAACGTTTTTTGGTAGATTTGGAATACTCCTACCTGTCCAAATAGAAACAATACCCGTGGTTATAGCGGGAAAAAATGCAGTTATTACGTCTCCTGCTGCAAGTGGAAAGACAGAAGCGGTTATTGCACCACTGGCAGAAAGATTTTTTAATGACGGTTGGGCGAACCTGGCAATACTTTATATCTCCCCTACAAGGGCATTGGTTAACGATGTGTCTTACCGGCTGAAAGAGCAGCTTGAGGATTTAGGCATTTCCTCATCATTAAAAACCGGCGATAGCCCTTCTTTCAATCCGAAAAAGCTACCGAATTTGCTCATAACAACTCCGGAATCCTTCGACTCGCTAATTTGCAGGCATCCTCAAGCATTTAAAGAGTTGAGAGCCGTTGTGCTTGATGAAATTCATCTTATAGATAATACATACCGGGGTGACCAGATTCGCTTGCTTTTGAAAAGACTCCGATACATTACAGAAACAGCGTTTAATATGTATGGTCTTTCCGCAACCATAGCTGACCCGAGAGATATAGGAAGCCGCTATTTTAATGATTTTGAGGTTATTAAATCTCATGGCTCTCTAGAACTCGAATATACGCTGGTCAAGTCGCTTAAAGAGGTCTTTGAACATGCGAGAAACGAGAAACTCAAGAAGCTGCTAATTTTCTGCAACAAAAGAAAAAGTGTAGAAATAGTGGCAGTAGAAGCGAGAGATTTGTGGGGACGGGACAGGGTTGTCGTTCACCACGGGAGCTTAAGCAAAGCAATTCGTGAAGAAGCAGAGGGTTTTATGAAAGAATCGCAATTTGGAATTTGCATCGCAACTATGACGTTAGAGATCGGGATAGACATAGGGGATATTGATGCAATAGTTCTTGCTGAGGTCCCCTGGAGCATATCTGCACTACTCCAGCGTATTGGAAGAGGAAACAGGCGAACACAAAAGAACAGAGTTTTTGCTCTGTATGATTCCGAAGATGAGGCGGCGTTATTGGAGGAGATGCTAAATGTGGCAATTACGGGTTATGTTGAAGAAGTGGATTATTTGCCTGACTTGTCCGTAGTGGTGCAGCAAACATTCTCATCGCTTTATGCCTCTCCTGATGGTTTGGGAGACGGGTATTTTTCGGGGCTATTTAACGAATTCTGTTCAGAAGATGACCTTAAAGACATTTTTAAGCATCTTGTAGAACATGAATGGATAGAAAAAGGAAACGGGGGATGGCGTGCATCAACTAAATTAATGGACCTGGGTGGATGGGGGAAGATTCATTCTAACATACCTGACTCAAAGGCGTTGAAAGTTATTGACAGTAACACACAGCAAACTGTTGGGGAAGTGCAATATCCAATTGACGACGTTTTTGTCCTGGCTGGGCGGGTTTGGAAGATAATTAAGGTGGGTGGCAATAGAATATATGCGAAGCAAGTGAAGGCGAAAGCACCTGCGGTAAAATTCAAGCGTCATGCTTCAAAAGGAGCGTTTTATTATCTTTTGCCGAAGGAGTTGAGAATGAAGCTTGATGATCATTGATGTGAATATCTGAAGGGCACTGTCTAAAAATCAAGTGATTTACCACCGCGGAGAGCACAGAGCACGCAGAGTGTTAAGACAGTTTCAATCATTGCTTAGGTTTCTGGTGCCTTTGCGTTCTCCGTGTGCTCTGCGGTGAAATTTAAGGATATAGCAATTTCACTGGAAAATTCGACTGTGCCGCTTATGAAGACTCCCCCTTAATACGCGACCACCTGCGGCAGTGTTCCCTTATTATATCTGACCTGCTTATTATGCCGACCAATTCTTCCGGAACTTTTCCTTCTTCGCGCTCTTTTTCCAGTACCGGCAATCGCCCTACATTGTACGTGTCCATCTTACGCAGAGCGTCCTCCAGGAACTCATCCCGATATGCCACGATTACGTCCTGCTCCTTTACGCATATCGCCCCTATCTTACTGTAACCAGCTCCTCCCTCCCTTTGCTTTTCTAACGCCATTATGGTCGTTATGCCGACCATCTTTCCGTCCTTATCAACCACCGGGTAGGTCATATGCCCCGTCTCCTCGGCAAAGTAAAGCGCTTCTTTCACCGTCTTATCCGCAGGAATAGTGAGTGCGTCCTTCGTATATGCATCCTTCACCTTTATACCTTCCAGAATATCCACCATGAATTCTCTACTGTGTGCTGGTGATTCTTTTCTCGTTTTTTCCTGGTTCTCATATATCGTCCAACCGCCGGAGAGCGTATAAGCCACTACGGATGTCAGCATCAAAGGCACCAGCAGGCTGTAACTGCCCGCCATCTCGGAAATCATTAATATTGCTGCAATGGGGACCTTCGCAGCACCCGCGAAAAAAGCTGCCATCCCGACAAGCACGAAAGCTGATACCGTCACTTCTGTTATTATCTCTGCGCCGGGAAAGAAGAGCTGAGATAAATAAAGAGAAAGCCAGCCAAACAGACCGCCCAACATTGCACCTATAACCAAAGAAGGCCCAAAAACGCCTCCGCTTCCCCCCGAACCTATGGTAAATGACGTAGCAAATATCTTCGCAATGGCAACGACAAGCAGTATAAATAGACCGCATTTTACGTTTATGGCTAACTGGATGCAGCCATATCCCATACCAAGAATGCCATCTAATGCTTCTGGTTCAACGTAGCCAACAAGTAAGACAAGAAGTCCCAGTATTGCTCCGCCTATAGCGGGTTTCAGGTGATTTGGAATGTTCAATCTCCTGAAGAGACCCCTCGTCCCATAGAACACTTTTATATAGAAAATAGCTGCTGCTGCGCAAGCGACACCCAATATCGCATAAAAAATCAGTTCGTAGGGGTGATTGAAGGTATAATCATAGGGCGTTGCGAATATAGGCCCCCATCCGATATTCGGAAAGGAGCAGAATACGGCGTATGCAACAACCGAAGAAACAATCGCGGGAACCATGGATTCCATCTCAAAATCCCTTTTATATAGTACTTCTATACCGAACAGTGCACCACCAAGTGGGGCTTTAAATATAGCTCCGATGCCCGCTGCGGCGCCACAGAGCATCATTACTCGCCGCTCCCTATCACTCATTTTCAACCGAGAAGCGATAAAAGAACCAAATCCACCGCCTATCTGCGCAATTGGACCTTCTCGTCCTGCACTCCCGCCTGAGCCGATGGTTATAGCTGATGCGATTGTCTTGACCAGAGGCACTCTTCTTCTTATCTCCCCGTTTTTATTGTGGAATGCGTCAATCATCGCATCTGTTCCATGCCCCTCCGCTTCTGGAGCAAATGTAAATATAATTAAACCCGCAATAAGCCCGCCGACCGCGGGAATCAATGCAAGTACCCACAAACGGAATGAAGTGGCAGGCACCGAAAAGATGCCTGCTTCGCCTGCTGGCAGCACGGGATAGTAGCCAGAGACATAACCCTGGAAAAATGCACTCGTGGTTTGTAACAATAAATAAAAACCAATTGCGCCGAGTCCTGCCACTATACCGATTATTATGCTCCAGAGAACCCATCTCTGTATGTATTTCAGCTCTTTTGTGCTAATGCTAAATTCCTTCATACCTGCCACTTTAAAATTTAAAAATATCCGATGGGTATAAATTTAACCCTCGTTTTATCTACTTTGCTTCCACATCATTCTATAATATCTAATTGAAAATGAGATCATGACAATCGAATGCAGCAAAAGAAAGTGTTCAAATCATGCGATAATCTATCAGAGATACTCAGGGCTGCACTTATGCGAAAAGCATTTCATTGAGGATGTAGAGAAGAAGGTGAAGAAGGAGATAAGAAAACAGCGGGCGGTGGAGCGCGGGGATAAGATTGCCGTGGCGTTAAGCGGAGGGAAAGACAGCTCAGCTCTTTTGTACATGCTAAAACGGTTTTTTCATTCACGCACCGATTTAGATTTCATTGCAATTGCGGTGGACGAAGGGATAAAGGGATTCCGTTCGATAACGCTGAGGAATGCCGAGAAGATGGCAAAGCAGTTGAACGTGGAGCTGTTTACGTTTTCTTTTGAACGTGAGTTTGGATTTACGCTGGATGAAATAGTGTCAAGAAAATTCGAGCAGGCGCCTTGCACTTTTTGTGGCGTGCTGAGAAGGCAGATAATAGAGACAAAAGCGAAGGAATTGGGTGCCACGAAGGTTGCAACCGCTCATAATCTGGACGACGAAGTTCAGACGATTCTAATCAATTATATGCGAGGGGACATAGAGCGGTTGGGAAGGCTGTACGGGCGACGAGAAGAGTTTGTGCCGCGGATTAAGCCGTTAAGAATGGTGCCGGAGAAGGAAGTTGCATTGTATGCACTTGCCGCGGGAATACCGTTAACTACGATTCGTGGTCCTTACGCCACGCTATCTTTTCGGTTCACGGTGAAAAGAATGCTGAATGAGTTCGAAAGGAGACACCCGGGGACAAAATATTCTTTGTTACGTGGATATGAGAGGTTGTCGGAGTTCTTGCCGAAGGAGCAGTCGAAAAGAAAACTTTTGCGGTGCGAACGGTGTGGAGCGCCATCCGCATCGAGAATATGCAAGGCTTGTGAGATAGTTGAACGGATGAGAGGTGGAGAAAATTCGGATTTGATGATTCACCGCAGAGAGCGCTGAGCTCGCAGAGGGAATTATGTGTCAGGTGTTAATAGCCATTCTAACCCGCTAACCCGCTAAGCCTCTAACCCTCTATCCTCTGCGCTCTCTGTGAACTCCGCGGTTAATTTTTGTTAGAATTTATCTATAACCCCAGCTCATCACTTATCCTTTGAAGTGCCTCCAGCGCGAGCGTGAAGAATTCTTTTCGCTCTAAACCGAGTTCTTCTTCGCACACCATTATATCCTCTCTGCTTACGCTCCTCGCAAATGACTTGTCCTTGAATTTCTTCTTCAATGATTTCACCGTTACTTCCGATAATTTCCGCGTGGGCATCATCAATGCGGTTGGTGGTATTAAACCCGAAACGGCATCTGCAGCAATCAACGCCTTTGCCATCTTACTATTCGGTTCAAACCCGGTTTGTTTATTATGTGCTTTTATCGCTTGCAATTTTCTTGTTCTCCGATGCCCATTCTATCTGCAAGCGCACCCATTATTTCTGATACTGCAAGCACGTGCTTCCTCAAAGCATCGTTTGCTATTTCCCGGTCTACTAATTCCTGCCCCTTCTCGATTGAGATCATATTGATTATTGATATTAGCCAATGTTTTTACAAATAAAAAATGTTAAATGATATTCAATGCCCCGAGAAGAAGAGATGAAAAAACTAGAAGAAAGAATAAAAGAATGTAAGCGCTGTGAATTATGGAAAACGAGGACCAAGCCCGTTGTCGGAGAAGGCTCGTTATCCGCGAAACTAATGCTCGTGGGTGAAGCTCCGGGTTACTATGAAGATTTAAAAGGCATACCGTTTGTGGGTAAAGCAGGAAAGGTGCTTGACGAGTTGCTGGAATCCGTGGAGCTGGGAAGAAGCGACGTTTACATAGCCAACGTGCTTAAATGCCGACCACCGGGAAATAGAAATCCCGCAACAGAGGAGCTAAAAGCGTGCACACCATATTTAGATGCGCAAATAGAGATTATTGAACCCGCAGTTATTGCTACACTCGGGAACTTCTCGTTGGGTTATATCTTCGATAAATTCGGGCTGAAGAAGGATAAAATAAGTAAACTACACGGGAAAGTGTTTAAAATAAGCACGATTGCGGGTATTAAAAAGGTGGTCGCTTTGTATCACCCAGCAGTTGCTACTTACAATCCGGGGATGAAAGGGGTATTGGCAGATGATTTTAAGGTGCTGGCGAAGTGTTTATAATAGTCATTCCGAAAATTATTAATTGCAATTTATTACTGGAATGACTATAGTTATCTAACTATGTACTGGACAATTTTTGGCTTGATCGCCGGTTTTATATGCATAACTAGTTTTATCCCTCAAATATTGAAGGGTTACAGAACCAAGAAACTCGATGACCTTTCGTATCTTTTGATGTCTTTCATGGGTTCCGGTATGTTCCTATGGATGCTATATGGGATTCATATTGATTCCATCCCGCTTATACTTACGAACGTTATGGGAGTTGGCTGTAACATCCTATTATTCAGCATGAAACACGTCTATTCTAAGCGAGGGGCAAGAAAAAATAAATTATAGACACAGATTAACACAGATGATAATATAGCGGTTTGGCGGTTTGGTTAAGGGGACTAAGCCTCTAACGAGCTAAACCTCTAAACTCGCTTAATCCGTGTAAATCTGTGTCTCAAAATCTGTTGCACTTTTCATTTTGCAATGTCTAGTCAAAGTCAAAAATCCATCGCTTTTTGTGCAGATGCGACTGATCGCACCTTCTGTTTTATTGTTCCCTCTTTATCCCTTCTCTCATCTATCTTTAAGGTCGTAGCGACTCTTTCAGCACCCTGCTCGAAAACGGATTCATGCACGGTTTCAAACGCCTTTAAAACTATGGATATCTCTTCTGCTTCAAATATCGTGCCCATGGCGGTAAGTTCGGGTTTCAATCCCAACCTTTTCAGCTCATCTACTGCTTTTGACACGTATTTACTTACGCTCGGCGTTTTTGTCCCTATCGGCACGACCGTGATTTCGGCAATTATCATTTGTATATAATTAATTTATTAAATTCCGTATTAAAATCTTTCTAAAAAGAGAGTGATAACATGGACATTTTTTGTGGGGTTGACGGCTGTCATGCTGGATGGATAGTGGTAAGCTGTGATTCTCAATTGTGCCTCCAATCGGCTGAACTCAAGGAGGACATTCAAGAAATACTGGATTACACACGGGGCGCCGCGCTCACCCTCATTGACATTCCAATAGGTCTTAAAGACAGAGAACAGCCCGGAAGACGCACATGTGATGTTGGAGCTCGAAAAATCCTGGGGAAACATGCTTCTTCTGTCTTCACGGCACCTCAGCGAGAAGCCCTTAAAGCCGAAACTTGGGAGGGGGAAAAGGGGGCAAACAGCATCAACAAGGAAATTTGCGGAATGGGTTTATCTATGCAAACATGGGGGATAACGAAAAAAAATTGCAAGTGTGGATTCTATATTAATTCGCGATGTGTCCTTACAGTCGAGGTTGAGAGGGACACATCCAGAAATTTGCTTCTGGAGTTTGAACAATCAGCATGCAATGAAGCACTCGAAAAAGAAAGAGGGTCTCGCTGAGCGTTTGAACGTGTTAGCTCGTCTTTCACGGAATGCAAACGAGTTCTACAAGCGAATTAGAAGCCAGCATACAGTCAAGGATGTGAGTTCAGATGATATTGTGGATGCCATGGCAGCAGCTTTGACCGCCAGCCTTTCTGAGCGATACGGTATCCTGACCTTACCTCAAACACCAGAAATAGACTCGCACGGTCTGAGAATGGAAATAGTTTTCACGAACCTTTAAAAGATTTAATTCCCTTTATTATAAACAAACTTGCATACCTTTTATCTTTTGTATCAAAGATTTTTTCTGCATCAATACCCAGGAAATAATGAGTTTGAACATCGAAATGTCGTCTAATGTAATCAGCCATTTCTACAGGGTTTTTATGTCTTATTCTTCTGAAATAAGAATCCCGTTTGGAATAATGTGCTTTGAAATAATCGGATTCCTGATTTAAAACCATCGCAACTAATTTCCCTCCCCGCGCTAAAACTCTAACTGCTTCGTCTATTACACTTTTATAATTGTCCATAAATTCCAAACTCGTAACATAAAACAGAGCATCAAAAGAAGCATCAATGAAAGGTAATCGGCTGGCATCAGCAAGGCAATAAGGGTTCGTTGTTCTTGCTCTCGCAGTTTCAATCATTTCCTTGCTCATATCAACCCCAATTATGTTTAATTCCGGCAATCTTTGTTCAAATGCGCCTATACCACAACCCACATCCAGAATTTTCCGCCTACCTTTTAGCTCGTTTCTGAGATACTCTGCCTCTTTTGTTATGAGACGAGCACCGAAGTCAGCTTCACAAAATCCGATATATTTTTCTATTACGCAAGTGTGTTGCATTATCGAAAAGATATTGTCCTGAAAGCAAACATTGAGGTGGCAGTATCTTTCCCCCATTTTATTGCTCATTTTCTCTACTACATTTTCAATGATTATAGTCATTCCGAAAAATAACCACAAGATTACACTGATTTACACGAGATTATTTATAAACTTTTTTTTGTTTTTTCTTTTAGCACAGGTTTTCTTTTTTTTTAAAAAAAAGAAAAAGTGTTGTGTTAATCTCGTGGTTTATTAATTGCAATTTGTTACTGGAATGACTATATAATCATACCAACGATAACCATAAAAATTTGAGCACAGGAGTTGAAGAAAATGCAGCGTTTATGTATAGTGTGTAAAGGCTCGCGGTTATTATGCGGGCAGAAGACCTGCCCCCTGCTCGCAGCTTTGAAACAGAAGACCAAGTTTGCGGAACTCAGCGACAAAAAGGTGTTCTTCGGTCCTTCAACTTCCGTCTTCGTTGGCCGAATCGGCTACCCCTGCGTAAACGTAGGTCCGATGACGGTATTAGAAGCAGCGGAATCCGATGTTGCAATCGGAAAACTGGAGGACCCGGGCGAGTGGTTCGCTCACGGTCTCGGTATGGAACAGATAGTAGAACTGAGAAGTTCCACGTTACGCTCGAAACGCGGTGAGGACATAAAATCTCGCTCGAACTTTGTCGCGGACATGGCAGAAATAGCTCTGGCTAAGCAGCCCGTGGATGTTGAACTCACGTTTAAGAACAAACCCTCGTTTAATCTCTCGTTCTCCGATGTAACTCAACCGACAGGCGCCAGTGTGAACGTGGAAAAAATGCACGTCACCGAGAATCCGAAGATACCGAAGAAAGTAGACCGTATCGTTTCTGACGAGCTCAGGGCAGTAGAAGCCGCTGAGGGGCTGTATGACCTCGGATTGGACGTTTACAAAGTAGCGGTGATACTATCCTCGGGTGCGTTAGGATTGCGCAGTGCTAAAAAGATGGTTCCAACACGATGGAGCATCACGGCAACGGATGACGTCATTTTCAAGAAGTTGGCAGCGCAGATAAGAGAATATCCGCCCGTTGACTCCTTTTATGTTTATGAATCGTCCTACATGGATAACCATTTCCAGATACTGCTGATGCCGTCATTATTTGAGTACGAGAACTTTGAAGCGTGGCTTCCCGGCTCTGTTTGGAACGATGCGCTTGCGTTGGGTCAGCGACCTGTGATAATAGAGGAACACGAGGGATTTAAAGGCAGGAAACGGTATGCCGCGGAGGAAGGAGGGGGGTATTATGCGGTGCGATTGGCTGTTGCGGAGGCGCTGCATAAGATGCGGCGGCAAGCGGGCGTAGTGGTGTTCAGAGAAATCCACCCCCAGTACTTCATTCCTCTGGGCGTTTGGGTCGTTCGCGAGACGGTTAGAGCTGCGTTTAGAAATAGGGGTGAGAAGTTCAACACCAAAAAGGAGGCATTGGATTTTATAGATTCGCGATTGCAAGCAAAGGCGGGGCTAAAGCTACGAATACGGGATTTTGAAGTGCAGAGTGCGATATTACGGCAGAGAAGGCTTACGGATTTTTGATACAGAAACGGGCGG
>Ga0209986_10003312_pt1 | contig 14185 bp, 22 predicted proteins | sample BlataG_FD_183168 | JGI IMG/M metagenome (GOLD analysis project Ga0209986, IMG submission 183168) | Deep subsurface microbial communities from Black Sea to uncover new lineages of life (NeLLi) - Black_00105 metaG (SPAdes) (version 2) | ecosystem: Environmental > Aquatic > Marine > Oceanic >...
TTCCACATTTAGGACATTTCATATTAAGACATGGGGTACCTAATTGATGTTGTACAGTGTATCCACACTGTGGACACACGCATTCTCCTCCAGGGCCTAGAGCCTGTCCTCCGCCCATTCCTCTTCTTCCCTGTCCTCTTCCAGTATTTTGACCTCTCATTTTAACACCTCTTCTTTACATTTTATATGTTTTCCTGTCTTGCTGTAATATCTAAAATGATCCAACCATTTGGGATTACGCGGCGAACTTTGAACGAACTTCACAAATTTTGTCAGATGTTTCGTAGTTGCTGGAGTTAGATCATGCTCCATTTTGCATGCATCGTTTTCCGCTATCTTTTCTTCTACACCTATAATCTTCAAAAAATTAAAGACTGTTTCATTTCTCTTATATACATTTTTTGCCAGTTCTTCTCCTTTTTTAGTAAGTGTAATCCCTTTATATTTTTCATAAGAGACAAATCCCATCTTATTAAGTTTTTGTATCATCTCTGTAACACTTGGTGGCTGGACATTAAGAGCTGAAGAAATATCTGAAGTTTTAGCAAAATCCTTCTCCCTTGTAAGAATATATATTGTCTTGAGATAATCCTCTATGCTCTTTGTTATTATCTTATCCAAGTAATAACACCTCTATTTTTTCTTTAATTCTTCAAGTCTCTTTTTTATCTCTTCCAATTGTTGTTCTATCAGTTTCATCTGGTTCTCCAGCATTGGTATTTCCTGCTCTTTCGGCATGGAACTCATAGGCTGCATAGGAGGCTGCTGGGCAAATCCCATGCCTTTACCTCTTCCCATTCCCATACCACGTCCCATTCCTCTCCCTGTACCAAATGGCATCTGCGACATAGTTCCTTGCGGCGCAGTTGTTTTTAGATTCCCGTTTATATATTTTGTCACTACATCTTTTACATTTCCCTGTGCAGATACTATTTCAATTTTAGATTGAGAAAAAACAGAGCTAGCATTTGGACCAAAATTTCCTGCAATTATAACATCTGCACCTTCACTGATTATGAACTGTGCAGCCTGGATTCCAGCACCACCTACTGCGCCTGCAAACTGATTTTGTTCAACAGTTGCATTTTTGATTTCTTTTCCTTCTATATCTACAAAGGTAAAATTTCCACATCTTCCAAACATTGGAGAGACATTATCTTCAAGTCCTCCGTTCATAGTTGAAACAGCTATTTTCATTCTATCACCTCTTTATTTTTTAAGTTCTTCGAGCCTCTTTTTTATCTGGCTCAACTGATCCTCTATCATTTTTGCTTGATTTTCAAGCATTGATATTTCCTGCTCTTTTGGCATATTTTGAGTTGGTACACCCTGATAAAATGGCATTTGTGCTCCTAAAAATTCAGTGAATTGCGGCATCTGTCCTGATTGCATCAAGTACTGAGCAGCGGGAGGTAATCCACTAGAACTTCTGCCTATCCATCCCGGGCTAAATCCAAATCTCATCCATCCAGGCAACCCTGTTGCATAATACATCCATCTATTTCTCATTTATGTCACCTCTTTATTTTTTATTTTATTTACCCTCTTCCTCTTCCACGGCCACGTCCCATACCACAGCCTCTTCCCATTCTTGGGAAGAAATATGGTCTACCATACATTGCTGGGTAGGCTGGGTAGGCTGCTGCTGCGGGGTATCCATATGTTGTTGGATATGGTGCTCCTGAATATGGTACTGCACAAAAACCCATACCTCTTCCCGTGAGTGGACCCATACCTCTTGGTCCTGTTCCATCAAATCCTGGCATTTATATCACCTCTTTTTTATTTTTATCAAAAAATTTCTCAACTTTTAAAACTATATTCTCAAAAGCTTTTTTCGCTTTTGAGTTTCCTTTATCCAATATAAAGGGAGTTCCAGAATCACAGGATTCTACAATTTTTGTGTCGATTGGAACACTTCCTAAAAATGGAACATTCATATCTTTAGATGCTTTTTCTCCTCCTCCTTTTTTGAAAAGATCTATCTCTTTTCCACAGTGTGGGCAGATAAACCCTGACATATTTTCTATTATACCCACGACTGGAACATTGAGATCCTTTGCAAAATTTACCGCTTTTCGTGAGTCTAACAGAGCAACATCCTGCGGAGTTGTTACAATGAGAGCACCATCAGATTTCAGTAACTGGGCTACACTTAAAGGTTCATCTCCTGTTCCCGGAGGTAAATCTATGATTATATAATCTAGTTTTCCCCAGGCAACATCATTTGTAAACTGTGATATTGCCTTCATTTTTAGAGGTCCTCTCCATATAACTGGAGAATCTCTATTCGGGAGTAAAAAAGCCATAGACATGACTTTTAAATTTTGAACAGAAACAGGTATAATGTTCGAATCAATTACCTCTGGTTTTTCATTCTCGATCCCAAGCATTTTTGGTGTGTTTGGACCGTGAATATCGGCATCCAGCAATCCAACTTTGTATCCCTTTATAGATAACGTTAAAGCTAAGTTCACAGCAACTGTAGTTTTTCCAACTCCACCTTTTCCGCTCATTACCATAATTTTATGTTTTATTTCATTCATATTCTTCCGCCTCTGTGCCTATACTGTCCTACTACAAAGTTTCCTCCTTTTATTTCTATAGCTTTGCCGTTAACCAGTGCATCAGCTACCTTTCTCCTTCCAGAGAGAAGGATTCTATAAAAAGTAGGCTGGGATATATTCATCTTTCCTGCAGCTTCTTCCTGTGACAACCCTTCGACATCTTTCAGTCTTATCGCCTCCATCTCTTCACAGTTCAGATTTACTTCTTCTAAACCTCTCATAGGGACTCCCCTTGGCTTGAAGTATGTCACATCTGGCATCTGCCATATCATTCTGCATTTTCTAGGTCTGACCATTGTGAATATATATTCATAATGTCTTTATAAAGATTTCTGTTAAAAAGTAAAAATATTGTTATCAATAAAAAATATCTTACTCTTAGTTTATCCAGAAGATATCTTCTGTACTGAAATTTACTCTATCAATTCTCTCAGTCTTGAGATAACTTTTTCCTCGTACTCTGTTCTTCTGGGTTCGTCGTAAGCTAAAATATCTTTTTTTATCAAAGCCATGACATTCTCGATTCTATCTGAGTTATATACAAGCATCAGAAAATACGTTCCGAATATCAGATGTAAACTGGCAAGGAGAAAGAATCCAGAGACTATGACAAACTTTTCTACAGGGAGCGTTTTTACAAAAATCACATCAGTTACTGAGAATACTAGTACTGAATAGTATAGAATTGCGAAAAGAACGGCAATATACCCTATGACCTGCTGAAGTATTTTTCTTCTCATTGTACTCACCTTCTTATTAATTAATATTAATATTTCCCTATTTAAATCTTTTGTTTATATGTTCTCATAAAAAAGTTAAAGGTAAGACAATTCGCTATTAAAAGCGATTTCTTACTCCTCAAAAATAAAAAGCTCATCAATAGTTGTTTTTAGTGCTTTTGCGACATCATACGCCAATTTAAGAGAAGGATTGTATTTTCCCTTCTCCAAAAAAACTATTGTTTCTCTTCTCACGCCTACTTTTTTTGCTAGCTCTTCCTGCGTTAAATCGTACCGTGCCCTGAATTCCTTGATTCGTGTCTTCATTTTATTTCCCCGTAACTTCGTAATATAACACAGAAAGAATGCATGTTAATAGACTTCCTCCGAAAAGCACTGGAAATGCCGGAGCGAGTAATTCAGTGCTCTGTGTCAGATATATGTATACGATTGTTCCAGTACCGAAAAACATAATGTACATAAAAGCGTTTCGTGTTGCTTTTCCTACATTTATCTCCAGCCGTTCATCCCTTATATTGTAAAGTGAAAAGTAGGAAAGAAATCCTAGAAAACACAGGAATACCGGTTTTCCCTCCACAAGAAACAGCAAACTAAAAATGGACAAGAATCCCAGATACCACAGTGCGTTTTTCATTTTACATCACCCTTTCTGCTGAAGTACCAGCGCAGCCCTAGAAACAACCCAGAGAACATGAGAGTCGACATTATCAGTGCTGGAGCAGTCTCCAGTGTAGGTAAATCGAACATCTTCATGCCGAGAAAACTGTACCAGAGAAGTCCCAGCATGAACCACGTACCTACTTGGAAGGCATAGTACGCTGCCCGACCTTCAATATATTTTGTCCGCTCATCTTTAACAGGAAACCCTGCCTTTTTCTCCAGTCTTTTTCTCCAGTTTACCCAGAGAAAAATAGAAAACGTGGCAATAATTATGCCTAAAGTTACGGATGCCAATAATCCATGGATGCCCCATCCTACTACTTTCTCTCCGAAAGCGATGATTGCGACAGTGACGATGACTGCTGTTATTATCGCCCAACATTTTCCTAACTTATTGTTTTTCATTCTTTTTCACCTATGTTATTTTTTCCTAACTTATTGTTGTTTTTTTCTAACATCATGTTATCTATTTCTAACATCAGTATTTAAAGTTTTTGGTTTATTGTGAAATATATACTCACACCTCATAACCAAAAATTTTTAAAGAAAATGATAAACTTAATTCATGGACGAAAAAGACATGAAATTTATCTACAAACTCTCACGACAGATTATTGCGAAAATATATGCTGGTATCTCAATGGTTTTCCTGATTGTCTATGTTTCGTTAGCTTTATACTGTAAGCTAAACAATAACGATCAATGGACAGGGATATTTTTGATTTTAGGATTTGGATTATTTGCTATCTTCTTCTTTCTAGCGAGCAACGAGATGAAAAAAGGCAGATAAATGGGACCGTAGGGTAGCTTGGCCCATCCTTCGGGCTTCGGGAGTCCGGGACTCGAGTTCAAATCTCGGCGGTCCCACTCACTTCGTTCGTGTCTCCCGCCGAGGATGTCTCAGCTCTTCGATCTGATCCATTTCTCGGCGGTCCCACTAACCATTTCGTATAAAGATCGATGTAGGTCAAAGACCTACATCCAAGTGATGACGAAACCGTTCTGGAAAAAAGAAAATAGATAATTTTCCAAAAGGAAGAGGGTAAAAACACATGGATGTAAAGGTATCCCTATATTATAACCTTTCACTAACTATCTTACTCAGCTCCTCCAAAATCTTGTCATGAGATTCTAACGGAAGGCCATCAATCTTCAATTCTCTTTCTCCTGAGAATCCATCGACGAATCCTTTCTTAACAAGTTTTTTCAATACCGAACCCTGTTTTTCGGGGGCAGGAAGAAAGTTCTCTCCAAGTTTTAGAGACATATATGCCAGAAGACCATATACTCCCCAGTTGGACACTCCTGCGAAAACAAAATGTTTTGTCTTTGTTTTTGAAATGTATCTGTCTTTCAATTTGTTTTTAAGATTTCCAAAACCGATCTCATTTCCTCCATCGCCAATACCAATTGTATTCTTTATCCTAAAAAGGTAATCCATTTTTGCTGTATATTGAGTTATATCTTCTCTTTTCATGTTGTAATATCTGTTATTATCGGTAAATCCACATCTCTCTATCGAGATCAATAAACTCGGATTAAAACTCTCCAGGATCGATTCTGCAAAAATTTTACTTTTTTCGCAATCTGTTATTGGAAACTCTACTCTCTCAAAATTATCCATAATGCAGTATTTATCTGTCAGCAAAAGAACATCAGACCCCAGGGTTTTCAATACCTCTCCTAAGAATATTGCACCGAGAGGACCGTCAGTCTCGCAGACATTATTCACAAAGAACCCTGTAATTATGCCAACTCTTTTTTTATTTTCAATCAAGAAATTTGCTGCCTTTTCACAGTAATTCGGTGATAGATAGTTTTGAATATTAATTCTTCTGCTTACAGAGATTATATTTTCAATCATAGTTTATCAACATTGGAAATAGTGTTTTCATCCCATACTTATCCTCAATTCTCTTTTTAGTTTCCAGAAGTTCCTCAAAATTATCCAAACTTTTCCCCGAAACTGCAAATATATGCCTAGTTTCTTTATTATACTCGTGTATTTTATGACCCACGGAGTATTTATACAGTTCTTTTGGATCACGTCCGCAATAATCTATCTCACATCCTCTTTTTAACATTAAATACGCAGCCTTTATATCTTTTTCATCTTCCAGAAAACATAGTACTTTTCCCTGAACGCCAACAGGCAAACCTCCAGGGCCTTTTATCTTCTCTTTATAAATATACGCATAATGATTGAGAAACTCTATTCCTATCTCTTCTTCAAAATCTTCTAGATCTACTTTACCACCTTTTTTCACGAGATGCTCCCCTACAATCTCGTTTATCCTCCGAGAACTGTAGGGAAACTCTTTTGTTATTCTTTTTGCAGATACTCTGAACTTCTTTCCAGAATAAATTTCTCCCGCTTTTTCTTTTATCCTTTCCATATCCTGTTCTATCATGACGGCAGGAGAAAAAGATACAACTCCAAAGATGTTTTTTAAATCACATTTCTTCCCTGTCAATATTACAATTCTTCCTCTAGAACAGAAAATATCTCCAAAATCTACTTCCAAATATTCTTTTATATTACGGATTAATATATTTTCCCACTTCTTTCTCGTCTGTCTTGATTTCGTTCCAATCTCGCTGTATCTTACCAGAACAGAGTTGTACATCATTTTTCTGTAAACTTAAAAGGCATTGGACTTGGAATTCCAATCTCTCTGGCACAGTTTATAGCAACGAGAAACGCTCTCGATGTCAGACTTGTAACAATTTCTCTTTCAACAATCTTAGGTATCTTTTTTGAATCTTTCCATGTTTTTATAATCTCTTTTCTAACATTTTCAGTTCCCTGGTAAATTACCGTTCCACTCAGTTTTATCTCTCCTACAGCGGGATCATAATTTGTATTAAACTCAAAATCGATCTCGGCAACCTTTACCTTTCCACTGATACCGTTTATCTGATTTTCTTTTATATCTACTATTTTTTGTGAAGGAGCTATTCTTACAGGTCCCTCAGGAGCTATTTCTTCATTTCTCGTAGCCTCTATTTTGTTCATTCTTATACCCAATACTGGCATTTGTATCACCTTTATACTAATAGAAAAAAGAGTTTTTAAATATATTCACTTGAGATATACAAGACTGAGTACATCAGCTCTTGTTATTATGCCTACAAATTTACTTTCGGATTTCACCAAAACAGCATTGTTTTCTTTTAAAAGAGTTAATATGACCTCCAAACTTTCATTTTTTGAGACTGCAGGAAAAGGTTCCTCCACTAGAGTCTTAACTTTTTTTTCAGCAAACTCTCTTATCTTTTCTGTGTTCAATTTTTTTATTAAACTCTTTTCTGTGAGGCTTCCTATTGCAGTATTCCCTCTGATCACAGGAAGTTGAGATATATCATTCTCTCTCATAAGATCCATAGCATAGATCAATGTATCTTCAGGATGTACGGAGATTATAGGAGAGTTCATTACATCTTTTGCCCTCTTAACATCTTTTTTAAAATCCTCCAGTGCTTTTAAGATCTTGTTAAACGTAGATACCTTGGGATCTATCTTGTTACACTCTATCTTTGCAATGTATGCCTGGGAAACACCCGCCTTCTCAGCTAATCTTGTTTGAGTAACTCCAAGTCTCTTTCTTAACGTTTTGATCTCATGTATCTCTATCATCTTCTATAATATATGACAAATAAACTATATAAAGATTACATCTCTTTGCAGTTGATTTTCTTTATCGTTTCTCCATCGTAAACTATTTCTCCCCTCAGGATCACAGTTTTTACAGTTCCCTTGAGTTTCATTCCATCGAATGGTGAGAACTTAGATTTTGAATAAAAATTTTTAGAATCAACGATCCATTCTTTTTCTTCAATCACCGTGAAATCAGCATCCTTTCCTATCCCAAATCCTTTTTTGTCACTTACGATCTTTGCGGGATTTTCCGAGATAAGCGAAGCAAGAGTTTCAAACGAGATCTTTTTCCTGAAAGCAAAATCCAGTGTTAAAGGTAAAATTGTTTCAACTCCAGGGATACCATAAGCACCCTTCTTTTTTTCTTCTTCGGCATGTGGAGCATGATCAGATGCGATAACATCTATAGTTTTACCCAGTTCTTTCCATAGGGCTTCTCTGTCTTTTTTTTCTCCCAGGTCAGGTTTTACGTTCTCGCTGTTTTTAGGCAGTAATAAATGGTGAGGAGTGACTTCAACAGTTATATTTTCATTTTTATATTCTTTAAGAAATTCTATCTCTTCCTTCGTAGAAACGTGGCACACATGAAGTTTCGTTCCGTATTTTATTGATAGTTTTACGCATTCTTTGATACCTTTTATATCTGAATGGATAGCTATTGGTTTTTTATGTGAGAAAAGTTTGTCAAGATCTCCTTTAAAAAGAAGTTTTCCTGTGGTCTCGGTTAGAAAAATTTTGATAAACTTATATCCGTCAAGGAAAGTGAGGTGATCTGTAACCGAGAAATTTATTCCATAGTCGCAGTAAGATTTTTCTTTAAAAAGCGCGCGTCTCTCTTCAAAGATATCTTCATTATTTACAGGTGGTGACGTGTTCGGCATTTCTACTATACCCGTAATGCCTTTGGAGATCGCTGCCTTTGTAGTTGTTTCTACAGTTTCTTTATAATCCTGATTAAAATCCCTGCAGTGAACATGCATATCTATTACACTTGGAATTACTATACTACCGTTGAAATCTATGCCTTTTGCAGAAAAACTTCCGATATCTTTAATTTTCCCATTTTCTACGAGTATATCACAGTTTTTTATGCCCCGAGACGTTACTACATTCAGATTTTTGAAGAGCATTATCTACAGTAGATTCATATGTTTTTATTCTTTTTGTTTGAACTCATCTGGATGTGCGTTTTCTATCTCTTTCATTTTGTTCTTGTGTTCTATCGCCTTATTCAAGTGATCTTCGTATGCTGATTCATACTGATCTCTGAGGTTCGTCAGGATACTAAAAGCATCTTCTCCTACTTCTCTCTGCAGATCAGGATTTTGAGTCTGCATTTCAATAAGATTACCCAAAGCCTGAGAAAAATCATCAACAAGATTTCCATATACAGTTATATGAGTATTCATTTTCTCCTGATCGTTATTTATACCAGCTTCTGCCCATTCAATACCTTCGTTACATAATTTTTCGAGGATATCCATGAGTGGAGAAAGCTTACCAATATACTCTACATACACATCCAATCCCAAGATAGTTCCATACGTAACCGAATTCTGTATGTATTCTTTTATTTTTGGGATGTTGTCTTTTGCTCTTTGAAAAAGTTGGATTGCATCTGAATATTCTTCTGTATTTTCAGCTGTGGAGATGAGACTTACAGTTGCATTAAAGGAGGGATCAATGTTCTTCCCATTTTCTACAAGTGTCATTACCATTGCATAGTTTTTTAGGTTTTCTGCATACTCTTTGAGTTCCTTTTTGTTATCTATGTATTCATTTGTGTACTCTGTTAGAAAATCCCTGCCGGTATTCCCTGAGTACTCCAGGGCCTTTTCTCCTGCAGATACAGATAAATTTAATTGTTCAATTCCACTATCAAATAGAGAAAGCGATTCTTCATAATTTCCATTGTTTATTTTATTTTCTGCCTGAGTGATATAATCAGTTCCTTTTATAGCATAATCGTTGGCAATATCTACCTGATTGTTCCAGGTATTGAGAGCCTCATTCTCCACACATCCAGAGGATGTCAAAATTATAAAAGCTATCAAAAAAGTTCCTATACATTCCTTTATTTTTTTCATTATTTTCACCTAACCATAGAAGACTCTGATCCTCTTTTAAGTTTCTTTGGAACATTACTAACCTTTACTATGTTTTGAGTATTTACCATGTAAACAGGATCCCCGAATTGATCGTAGTTATCCCCTCTCACTACCTTTACAAGAACGATCTTTATCTTCATCGATGTTCCATCTCTGAGTTTGTACTCATTCCATTCTTCTTTTATGGTATCGAAATCTACTTCTTCCATAATCTCACCTTTCCAAAATATGTGTTTGGTGTTATATAGCTTTTTATTAAAATAAAGAAAAAGCATCAGCGCTCATAAGTTTCATCATCCGTATGTCAGAATTGGATTCATTCATCACATGCTAAACCCTATCACAAAAAGGCTCTTAAACTTTTTCTTTAACTCTATGATCTGAGGGGTGTAGAGAGTTAGCTCTTTCTCTGTTTCTAAGACGGCATCAAAGGTATACTCTTCATTATTTAAAGTTTTTTTAACTAAAAAACATTCGTATATATTTCCCTCGAATCTGTAAACTTCTTTTTTTCTTAAAAAGACTAAAGGAAGAAGTATTTTGTTCCAGAACTCCTTGGGCACAAAATTCTTCAGGAATTCTATATCTTTACTTTCAAAATAATGTTCGCCTGTTTTTGTTCTTACTTTGGGAACATCCTGTTCTATCAAACTTTTTAACGATATTTTTTCTTCGGGAAGGTGATCATTCAAGTGTGCAAGCTCGTACCCTACGTATACAAAAAAACGATCATCCATAATAATACTACGAAGGAAAACTTTAAAAACTTTGATTATAAAGAAATAAAAGAGGAGATCACATGAAAAAAAGGTACGCGATTATTCTTGTAATAATACTTTTTTTGTTTCTTGGAAATTTTACCGCTGATGGGCCTGAGTTTGTTATAGAAGAGGAGAATGTAGAAATAACGGTACTGAAAGATTCATCTCTTGATATATGGTATTTTTTAACGATAAAAACAACTTCTGGTCCCCAGAGAGGCATATATTTCGGTATTCCAAAGGAAGATATCCTCGATTACTCGGTAACTTCGGGAAGTACGATGTTAGATGTAGAAAAGCAGGGAACAAAACTGAAGATATACTTTCCTGCGATTGCTGACTCAGGAGATGTTACGAGATTAAAAATTCATCTGTTAGTTCCAGAGATGGTCTATAAGGACGAGGAAGGACGGGTAGGTGTAGAGTTTTACCCTGCATGGTGGGATTACCAGCAAGTGAATGCCTTGCGAGTAAAATTTATCGCTCCCGAAGGTGTCACAAAAGAAGATCTGGGATGCGATCCTGCACCTGCAGACAATTTCGGAGAGGAAGATGGAAGAGCTTTTGCTTACTGGGAGAGAGTTTTAAACAGTGGAGAAAAATTTAGATGTGGGATATCGTTTCCCGAGGGATACGTGACGAATGTTGCAGAGGAAAAACCGAGTGCAAGTAACCTTTCTCTGTTTATAGGATTGGCTATTATCATGATTGTCGTTTTAGCTATAGCGTTTGGTATGTATAAGGCAGTTAAAGCAGCAAAGAAAAGGTATACAGACCCGAAAATGAGCATGGAATCTCTCGGTGTTAGAAAAGATCTTGACAATATAGAGGCTGCCGTGCTTCTTGGAGCACATCCCTTTAAAATAATCAACATACTTCTATTCGGGCTTGTGAAAAAGGGAAAAATAAAAATTTTGAAGTGGGATCCTGTAAAAATAGAGATTTTACCTTCAAGAAAAGAGGAAAAGAGTTATCACTGCCCCAATTGTGGAGCCCCGATGAGAGGAGAATCGGAAAAAGAGTTCTGCGAATACTGTGGATGTGAGGTTGTTTATGAAGGGAAAACATTCTATTATGAAAACCAGTTCCTTTTAAAGGGTATTAAAAAAGATGGAACCTTGGATGTAAACGGAATTAAATTAGTTTTAAAGAGTTTAAACAGGACTGTGGACAGAAAAGTAAGAGGGTATTGTAGAAGAGACACAGAAAAATATTATAAAGACAGAATAGAGAAATACTGGGGAGAACTCAAGAAAATATCCCCTGAGGAAAGATATAGGCTGTTTGGTGAAAAAGCTGGATGGCTTATGATAGATGAAAAGTTTGACGATAAGGCTGGCTCGACATTCAGAGACGTCGATGCCATGTTCAGACCAACATCGTGGTGGTTATGGTACAATTTACCAAAAGGACAATACTCAGGAAAAGAGTTTGCGAGGGAGTTCGGCAAAGGTAAAAAAAGCATCGAGAAGAATCCAGGCATCAGTGCTAAGAAACTTGCAGGTATTATAGCGCCAACAGCTGTAGCCCATTCTGGAAAATCCTGCGTATGTGCATGCGTTCATTGCGCCTGTGCATGCGCCTGCGTTTCCTGTGCATGCGCCTGCGCCGGAGGAGGAGGGTTCTGATGTTAAGAAAAACATTGTTATTCGAAGAAGGAAAAATAAGGCTCAGTCTTAGAGAAGAAACTGGATTTTCTGTTTTGAACATAAATGGAGCGCACATACTTTATCTCAATGAAACGGCATCAGAGTATGTAAAATACATAATAGAAGAGAAATCCAGGGAAGAGATACTTAAACTTATGACAAAGAAATACAAAGTTGCCAAAGAAAAAGTAGAGAAAGATTATGAAAAAGTTTATTTCGATATTATAGCTTTGGCATCTTCAAAAGATCTATGTCCCTTTTCTTCTCTAGGAATAGAGAGTATATCTCCATTTTCCAAGGATTATGAGCTTAAAGCACCTCACAGATTTGATCTTGCCATAACTTATCGTTGTAACAATAAGTGCATACACTGCTATGCAGCATCACCGCGAGAAACGGAAGAGCTCAGTACAGATAAATGGAAAAAAGTTATTGATACAGTCTCTGAACTCAGTAACGCAGTAGTTTTTACAGGAGGCGAGCCCCTTTTGAGAGAGGATATAGTAGATTTAGTAGCCTACAGTAAAAATCTCGTTACGGGACTTGTTACTAACGGGAGGTTACTTCCAAAATACATGGACGATTTAGAGAAAGCTGAGCTCGATCATGTACAGATAACAATAGAAGGATTTGAAAATGTTCATAACAAAATTGTCGGGGCGAATGCATGGAAAGAGAGTGTAGAAGGAATAAAAAAGGCTGTGGATTCATCAGTATTTACTTTAACAAATACCACGTTAATGAAATATAATTACAAGGATGTAGAAAAATTTATTCATTTTTTAAGCGGTTTAGGACTGGAAAGATTGGCTTTTAACTCTATTATCTACTCAGGGAAGGCAAAAAAAGAGTACGCTCTTTCCTTAGAGGATTTAAGAATAACAATAGAAAAGATTATTAAAGTTTGCGACGAATTAGATTTAGAGTTAGTATGGTATACGCCAACAAAGAGGTGCGAGATAGACCCTGTAGAGTATGGATTAGGATTGAAAGTATGTTCTGCAGCAAGGATCAATGTTACCGTAGAGCCGAATGGAGACGTTATACCTTGCCAGAGTTGGTTTGAACCTATGGGAAATATTTTAAAAGATTCCTGGGATAGTATGTGGAACTCAAAACTAGCAAAGTATATAAGAAACAGAGAATATATGCCAGAAAACTGCAAGGAATGTGAAAAATATAAAAATAAAGAGTGTACAGCAGGATGTCCTTTGGATATGTACTGTTATTAGGTGATTTTATGAAAAAAACTAGAATTTTGGAGAAAATAGAATTGTTAATCCCCGGATTCAGGGGATACAAACAAAAAGAGCTTAGGAGAGAAGATGACAAGCTCTTGAGGACAAGAATATGTGGAGAACTGAAAAATATAAAAAAGGATTTTGAATACATGGAAGATGGAATCGAAAACACTGATGAACTCAAAGAATGTGAAGACGTAATTCAGCAGATTCAAAAATTAATTGACAAGATAGAGCATGCAGACTACGGGTATGCTGGCTTTTTCGATCGTGTACATATAGACGAAGAAGAACTGGATAAGATATACGAGCATGACGAAAAAATTCTAAGAAAAATAGAGGAAATAAAAGAGAGGGAAGACTCTAAAAATGTCTTAAAGAACCTTAGGTTTATAGAGGAAGAGTTTGAAAAAAGAGAAAAACTTACGGCAGGTGAATAAATGAGGGTTATAGATTGGAGAACTATGGGAAATGACCTGGTTTATGCATATAGAGGAGAGGTAACGTTAGGAGATCAGTTAGTTGTCAGGGAAAACCAGCAGGCAGTCTTTTTCAGGGATGGAAAAGCTTACGACGTTCTGGGACCCGGGAGGCATACGTTGACAACTCTGAACATTCCTTTGATTTTCAATGCATATAAGGTATTTTTTCAGGGGAGAACGCCTTTCACGGCGGAAGTAGTTTTTGTGAATACATCAAAAGTTGAGTTCAAGTTTGGAACGAAACAGAAGGTAATGTTAAGGGACATGGTTCCGTGTGGAGCATTTGGCAGATGTTATGTTCAGATATCTGATCCGAAAC
>Ga0209986_10003313_pt1 | contig 14184 bp, 31 predicted proteins | sample BlataG_FD_183168 | JGI IMG/M metagenome (GOLD analysis project Ga0209986, IMG submission 183168) | Deep subsurface microbial communities from Black Sea to uncover new lineages of life (NeLLi) - Black_00105 metaG (SPAdes) (version 2) | ecosystem: Environmental > Aquatic > Marine > Oceanic >...
GAGAAGAGCTACCTTGAATCCGTTGAGCGTATCCAAGGCAAGTTCCCTGATCTACAGATCTTCCCGGGCCGTAGGGGCGGGGGGAAACTTTGGGCCGATAGTGCGTTGCCCTTTTGCACAGACTTTGACACGCACTACACTTGTGGGTGTTGTGTCGACGCCGGGTACTGCGTCACCCCATTCGTAGAGGTGGAAGGGAAGAAGGTATACGGGTGGGTGCCTAACATGGAACTGGGGAAGGGCAAGTACGACAGTTTCCGTCTGTACAAGAATTGGAAAGAGCGACTTCCCGAGGGGATCCCCAAAGACCTTCGTGAAAGGATCGAGAACCACCTGAAGTACAAGGAACACGAGGCCAAGCACATGGAAGAGGACGACGAATTATCCAACCTGGATTGAATTACAAAAAGGGCCTTCCGAATCGGAGGGCCCTTTTTGGTCAAAACCGCCTATAGGCGAATCCTGTGGGCACTTAGAGCCGTTTTTACTTCTATGAAAAGGCCGTGGATACGACTTCAGACCAAGCATGGACATACGGTCTCCAGACCGGTTCGATGCTTGCCGCCGTGATCGCAGCTTGCGTGGCTTGACGGCATGCGGGGGGGCTGGTTTTCTCCAGAGGAGAGCCGCTTTGGTCAAAGGACCACTGAGCAAGCCCCTTGGCTTGTGGATCAATGCTGGTCAACCGGCATCTGTAGTAGGCTTCTTTGATCTGGTGATGCTGAGAAATTGAAAGCTTCACCCGCTCTCCTTGCTTACAATGGTCACACCCACCAGGCACAATTTTGTGCTCTGTAGTAAGCATCCACAATTCTCGATACCGAGCCCAAATCATTCGGGCATGGTCATCGGTTTCTGCCTCAGTAGCCAGCGACCCGAAGACCGCCTGGACCCGAATTTGAACTTGGTGCCAAGACATTCCGGGCTCGATCGGAGATCCTGGAAGGGCATGTGGCCCCAACCCATGGCAGGCAACCACCCCCGTATCATGACAGTATGGACAGTGGATCATCGTGTCCCCACCGTTGTACTCCAAAACCGGCTCAGACTGGAACAAGGCATCCCTCTGTAGAGATAGATAAATCTAGGGCTTGGATAAATCTAGTCTTTCGGGTCGAAGATTGGGGGCTCTCTCCTCCCTCAAAAGTCCTTGCAAAGAGAGAATTCAGCCCCATAAGCCTCCCGAACTTCGGGGGGCTTATGATTCCAGGGGTTTTGCTCTTCAACAGGGGTGGTTTCTTACCTAAAAGGCCCCTTTCCCTCCCAAATCCCGAGGTTTCCTTCTACTAAACCCCTTTTCGATATCTAAGTCATTGAAATCATTTAGCTTTTTCTGCCGCTAAATTGGCGTCCTATTAGAAACGGCGGTCCGGGTGTTTTTACGCCAGGAGGTGCTTATTGCATCTAGATAGAGTATAAGACTCGGAGATAATCTATGCCTCGTGGTATTCGAGTCCCTATCAACACCCTTCCAAACCAAGGCCCGACTCAATGGGTCCTCTTGTTCCCGATTCAGAATTCCTGGTACTTGGAGTCAAGTGAACTATCCCGTGTCCTGGGGTACTCCCGTCCTCGTGCTCTACGCGAAACCCGGGTCCTCAACAAGCTTCCCAAAGACAGCTATCGGCTCATTGATCCGGGTTCTGTTACCAACGATTATCTAAATTCATACGAGAGCCGCATCGGGTCCGTCATGGGACGGCACCCTCTTGATGACCAAGCCCGTCTTACAGATGACCCAGTGGTGTTCTTCACTATGACGGGGGTGCAGGCCCTTCTCAATCGATCCAAAAAGCCCATGGTTGGGCCTCTGAGACACGCCCTCACGAGCGTCTTGAGGGAGATGGAGGCTGCTAGGCTTCCTGGGGTTTCCTTCAACTTGGGAGAAAGCAGCTCAGATCCCTCTCCCAAGTTGGACCCCCCCCTCCAAGAAAGAACTCCTCCCGGGCCTTCCAGCTATGAAGTGCTTCAGACGCTCCTGAGCCAGCTCCAGACGCTATCGGACGATCTCCTGAAGCACCTAGCGGTCGACGCCGCTGAGGAAGCTCTGGGGCGAGACCTCAGCCGTTACCGCCCTAGGTCTGGCACCGTTTCCTCGAAGGTGCCAGACCTCGTGACACCTCCGGACCGGGTCATTCCCGATGGGGAGTGGTTGTCTATGTCGCGGATCGGAAAGAGGGCCGGCGGGTATACCGCCCATCAAGCCGGGAAAGCGGTAACACTGGTCGCTCAACGCCTTGGGATAGACCCCTATGCTATCCGGAATTACCCGAAGGATGTCAACCGGTTCATCGAGGCCAAAGACTCGAACGGCACCCTTCGAAAAATGGTGCAGTTCCGCGCGGACTTTGCCCGGAAGGTGGTGGAGGAGCTTCAAACCAACAGCTCCTTTGAGCCTCGTTTCGTCCCTACCCCCGAAGACAGTGTCCGCCCCTTCGTCGAAGGGCAGTTCCAGGACTTGTTGCCTGACTCTCCAAACGAGTAGACCGGGACTTTCGGTCGACTAACACGCCAAAGAGAAAGCCCGCTACGGTGACCGTAGCGGGCTTTCTCAATGGGAACCGGTAGGGCCTACTTGCGGCTCTTGCGGCTCACGGTCTCGGGCCACCGCTCGTTCTGCGAGAAGCGAAGGCTCTTGACCGCTTGGCGGTTCATCCAGGCATTGTACGCCTTGATGAGGATCGCCATGGTCTCGAACAGCGGAACTCGGGTCCCGGCTCGACGGGCGTTTTTGGCGTGGTCCTCCATGATGCGCTTGCGGAGCTGGTAGATGGGGTCTTGCTTCCCCAACTCGAACTCGGTCCCGTCCACCAGCGTGGCAAAGAACTCCTTGGCCATCTTCTTGGCCCCGACCTCGAAGTAGAGGTACATGAAGAATCCGTTGAACACCGCTCCGGGCTTCAGGAGCCGCCGGGCATCCCGAGACTGAGTGATCTCCATGATCTCCTGGATCCCCTTGTTGTGCTCCTCGCACCACGCGACGACACCGGGACGGTCCGCCTTGATCTTCGCGGCCGTGCGGCGACCGAAGGCCACGAAGTTGGTCGTGGTGGTCGTCATCAGGTCCATGTAGATGCGGTAGGCCGCCGTGACCTCACGGGCGTTGTCGATCCCGTGGATCGACATCACGTCGGACAGGTTCCGAACCTTGCCGGTCCCCATGACGTCGAAAGCCGCCGGATCGACCCCGTAGGTGATCGTCGTCTTGATCGTGACCCCCGAATCGATGACCGCAAAAAGACGGTGCTGGCCATCGATGATGCGACCGAACTTGTCGATGATCACCGGCTCCCCCGTCTCCATCCAGGTTCCCGCCTTCATGGCGCTGGAGAGGTTCTTGACGTGGGTCTTGGTGACGCGCCGGTTGTTCTCGATGTTGAGCTTGATCAGATCTCGGGCCTTTGCCGGAGAGATCTCGATCCCGTGCTCGGTGGACATCTCCCGGAACTTGATCCGAGAAGAGGGGTAGAGGGTTGCGGTGTTCACCGCGGTGGACAGCTTCTGCGCTTTGTTAGTCATGTCTGGTTCCTGTTTTTGTTCGCGGATCTTCCCGCTTGTCTGAGGTTTTACGCCAAATAGTATGTTCGTGAACTTCCTTCACCGAAAAAACATACGAGACCCGAGTTGACTAGGTCGTCCAAGTCCCGGTGAACTTGCCGTTGAGTCAAGCCAGTAACCTTGATGATCTCTCGGTTCGAGAGCGTGTTATGCTCCTGAAACATCGACAAGATGCGGTCCTGGGTCTTTTGCCGGAAGTTCTCGGTTCGAGGGGTACGCGGGGGTTTCCTCACCCACCATCGCCGCCGCCTACGTGGTCGCAAGAACCCAAAGCTTTCGATGGCATCTTGCATCTCACGACGCCACACGAGACGGTCCGGCTCGGGCATCGACAAGTAGTCCATCACATGCCCAATCTGAACGCGGTCGTACCTCGACACGTAGTCTCCGACATTGGCATGGATCGAGTCCGCATCCCACTCCACGGTCTCGACAGGGGGCTCGGAGTCTCGGTAAGGGTAGGCAGGCCACCTGTACAGGCTAGCCTCGCCGTACAGGGCTACATGGTGCTGTAGAAGGCAGGTGCGATCCACTAGACGCGCCACGCCCTCTTGCTTTGAATCCACAACACCCTCCCGGATCCAGGATTTCACCTGTGTACGAGAGGAAGGACGAACGGCCACATCCCGATAGGTCTCGTAAGCCAGGTTGAAGGGCTGAAAGCAGGGCACAGACCGCCAAGGATCTGGGTCTGGGGCGGCGTAGGCTACCTCCGATCCCCCTTTCCGCGTAATGACTCGACGCTCCCACCCAAACTTGGTCAAAATGGCGAACGCCTCAGACTTTTGAGCGTAAGAAGGGGAATCCTCGTTGAAGTGCTGCCAGAACTCGGCAGCGGTCAGGAAGGGAGTAGGTGTCCCATCGCGGACAGGAACCGACGCTAGGAAGCTTCGGATGTCATCGACGATGTCGGGGTCGTTAGGATCAACGAACCAGTCAGGAAGGGTCATAGAGGTTTTACGCCAGATCAAGCATCTTCCTTCGGGCAGTCATCACGATACTCGAAGTAAGTCTCTAGATGGTCTGGGTCCACCGTCACTCCGCGACGAGCTAGCTCGTCCATGAGGCGCTCAATTTCGAGTGCCATCCCCTCAAGCTGATCCTTGTAGTGGCGCAAAATGGGGGAGACTTCCTGATAAGAAACCCCGGGGGAACTCATCGACCACCTCCAGGGAATCCCATAAACTTGTGCCTTGTTTCCCTGCGCGCGAGTTCCTGGTGCTCTTGGATCAGCCACACAAGCTCACGTCGAGCTTGTGGGGACAGCCGAATCAGCTCCTTCTCAAGGTTGGGGTAGCGCCGGGCGAGACCCCGGAAAAGATGGACCATGGTTTCACGTACAGTCATGAACTTTCCTTGTCCCCCTCAAACACTGAGGAACCGTGTTTTCTTCCGTTATCGCTTTCGGTAAGTGATTCGACCCCGACTCGGATCGTAGGGGCTGACAGACACCCTCACCTCGTCCCCCAAGACGACGCGGATCTTGTTCTTTCGCATCTTTCCGCTCAGCGTGGCGAGCACAAGATGGGGCTCCTCATTTTCTCCCGTAGAGACCTGGACGCGAAACATCGAACCTCCGAGAAGCTCGATGATCGTCCCGGGCATCTCAATCCCGTCGTCAGCCATTACTCCGCGCCTCCAAGGACGGAGAACAACATATCCCTCAGATTCTTCTTGGGATCTACCATGAACTTTTCGATGTCCTCATCCGAGAAGCCCCCCTCTCGCATCTTTTCCCTTGCCTCTTGAAGGGATGCTTCTTTGAGTCGGGCTGACACCTCACGTTGATCCTCAATGGACATCCCCCCAAAAGTCAACATGGCCACGCTCACGTTGACCATTTCGAACACCGTATCTCGCATAAGTGCCTTGTGACACTTGCTGACAATGGCAAGTGTCTGCTCGTGTGACGTGTTTGAAGGTATCCAAGCACTTGTCAGAGTTCGGGTCTACTAGGCTATGAAAGAGTGCCTGGGACTGATTGAGACCGCTCAGTCGCTCAAGGGAGGACACAAAGAACTTGCGAAGCTCATCGGGGGACATCGCGGCCACACGATCCTGTAGCTTTTTGAGATGTTCCTCGTTCGGGGTATCCTCGATAATCGAGGATACCATATCGACAATGAAATCTTGCTCAGATGACATGGCTTAGTGTACCCCAAAAACGTCGAAGGTGTTTTCTCAGGAATTGGCCGCCTTTGCCTTCTCCAGCTTGGCGTTCAAGATTTCCCTTGCCTCTTTAGCCTTCAAAGCGGAGTTTTGACACGCCCTTGCAGCCCTGGCCGCGGTTTTCTTGAGGGTGGTTACGAGTTCGGGTTCCTCCCCAAAATCCTCCTCCGAGGCTTCCCTGATCTCGACGGGGATTCCCATCTTGGTCAAACTGAGGCGCGCATCGTTAGCCGTTTCCGGGCTAACGCAGAAGAACTTCTGAGCTGAAGACCCGGTGAAAACCGCTGCGGCGGCGTCGTCGAAGTTTTGGGGTCCTAGAACCAACTGGACATGTTGCACCCACTTGTCCGGGCTCCCACTTTTTGCAAGCGGGCTTCTCTTTACGGGAGAAAAGAGGATGGAGAACCATTTCCTAGACTCTTCCACAGGAGGTGGCCCCTCGGAAGGGACCATCGTCTCCAGCATGGTGACGAAAGCCTTCATGAGGCTGGGGCTCACGTAGATTGGCGCATCTGGGTTGGAAGGGGTCACCAAGATGCCGTCTTCCTGGTAACGCAGGGTGGTGTTCTCATCTGAGAGGATCAGCGTGGGGTGCTTCATGGGATCAGCTTTGAATCCGGAAAATTCGTCGAAAAAAGGCCGCACAGGCAGATATGAACCCGCTACTCAACGCGAGAGCGAGGAGAACCTCCAAGGTGCCGCCACATACACAAGCAATCATCTTTACTACGCCTTTCTGTATTGGATTTTACCCCCAGATCACGTCCTGCTTGTGATCTTGGGCATCTTTGAGAACCTGAATGAACCCGTGTAGCCACCGCTGGACTCGGTCATCGTCGACCCCGCAGGAAAAAAGGTTCCCCTCCTGGTACGACTCTCGATGAAAAGCCTTTCGGTCGCGGGCGGAGTTGAACACCCGGATCGCCCGACGCATGACTTCGGGAATCTCCGCGACCGTGAGTTGCCCGCACGGCTGTGTCGGGTCCAGACCCACCATCTCCAAGAGGGAGGCCGCAGACCCGTTTGCGACGTTCATCGAAGCCCATACATCCTCGTGCCAGACAAACCCGTCATCCGGGTCCACATGCTGGACAGTAGGGGAGTTGCGGACACTGAACGTGACGCTCATGTCCCCTAAACCAGAACGAGGCTAGTTTTCTTCCGTCTTGGGGGCCTGTTCCTCTTTTTCTTTCAAGAGCAGGGCCTTGTGCCGCTGGTTGTAGATGGTACGAAGTCCAGCACCCAGCGTGGTCAGCGCACTCCCCAAGATGGCCACTTGATCGGCACTCAGGCCAATCCAGGACCAAATCCCGAACACGGCCAGGATCAATACCCCGCTGCTGATCACCGCCGTCAAAGGATCGGCGGCCACCCAAGCCTTGTCCACGTTGAATTTAGGGAGCGCGTTCATGGGGTCTCTCGTACTTACTGATCCCCCATAGGAAAGTTAGCGCGAAACTCGCATCACTCCGGCTGAGTGTCTTCCTCGTGCTTCAAAGACTCCAACTTGTTTTTGAGCCGGAGCACTTTATGGCCGATCAAGGAATCCACCAGCCCCGGACTATCCTGATCGATGATCATGGCAACTTGGGTAGCCATGATCAAAACGTCCGCGACTTCACTTGCCAGATCAATGGGACCTACGCGCCGTCGAAAGAATTGGTTGATCACGGCGATCAGCTCAGCGCTTTCTTCTTGAGCCATGCGGAACTGCTCTTCCGAGCCCCAAGCGGATAGGGCCTCCCGCATTACATTCCGGGCTTCGTCCGCATTTGGGTCCCGTGAGTCACTAGGGGTATATTCGAGTCGCATTAGATCACAGCCGTTGTATCAAGAAAATGTTGAGAGGGGGGTTGGCTCTGGACTTTCTCCCAAGCCATAAGACCGTGCTGTACCTGTTCCCAGTCGATGGGAAGACGCACGTTGGATCCGGCCCATGTGGAACACCAAACCCCCATTACCAGCAGCAAAATCTGTGCCGCAATAAACAGAAACATCAACTCTTGAAAGTTGCGAATAGAGGGAACAACGAGATTTTGCAGCCCCCCGCCAAACTTCCAAGGGGATTTTTACACGTCCTTGGCTTCGAGGGCAGCGAAGTCTTCTCGATCGACCTTTGCGAGGTATTTCTTGGCACGTTGGTACTCCATGTCCAAAACGTACTCATCAGGGGAGGTGGGATCGAACTCAATTGAAGGCTTGAGCAACACCATCCCTGTGGTCAAAACCGTTCCTAGAGCCCAGGCGCCCCACAAAAACCACCCCGCCCCAAGAGTAAGCAGTACAGTAGCCACGCCGAGGACCACTAGGGGTCCCCCTATCGCCAACCGCTTTCTCCGTGAGGGAGTCATCGCAGTAAGCGGTAACGCAGGCTCATACTGGCTCAACATAGGCACCCCCTGTGGTTATAAAACTAGCATATTCTGCACTCGAAAGCCTTTCAAACTCTCCGAAGACAAAAGAAAACCTTGGTTTTCCGGCCTCCCGCTCTGCTTTTCTCAGAGAGGGGTGCCCAAAACCAAGGTTTTCCGTACTTTTGGTGTACCAGTCTAACGCTGCTGCACCGAATCGGGGCAGCGTTTCCTGAAAACCGAGTACGGAACGCCCTATGTCCACATCAAGGGGACGAGATAAGACTGTTATCTAATCATCATAGTCGCCGTCATTTCCTGATATTTCAGGGAACAGCTTATCGGCTATTTCTTTGCCCCACTTCTCTCGTGCGATCATCAACACTGAAGGTGTCTTGGCCAGTGGGTATTGCGCCTCGTAGGCTGCGACAAACATCACCAGAAGCTCCTTTCTGGTGAGCATGAGTTCCGCTTCAAGCGCGTTCAACCCTTGAAGGGATTCCTCATGGGAATCCATCACCGTTTCGTGATGTCTCCAAGCGGCTCGCACAGCTTCATCATAGTTGGAGTACCCCTCCCCCATGACAAGCCAGTCGCGGGATCGGAAACACCACTCGTCGTCGATCTGAAAGATGACGGCCCAAGCTGGAACTTCCGCACCCATATCCCCACTTTACCAAGGAAAGCAAAGACAGGGCAACTTTTTTGCTAGCTTTCCTTAATCCCGTATCTTGCTTTCAACAACGGCACCATGAATTTGATCATGATCTCATTGACGAAAGCCACCACTTGACCCTCCAACTGAGTTGACCCAAGCTCCCAGGGTTCCCCGAATCGGGTCTCCTCCATCCAACGTTCGAAATCATATTTTGACTCAAGGGAGTTGAAGTTCTTCAAGAGTTCCCATTCCTCGCGGGCCTCCTCCCTCTCCCAGGTGCCGTCCTTTCGTGCCGAAAGGATATGTTCCTTGATCAGCTTCAAGGTAGACTCAGGATCGTAAACCATCGTAGGGTTGAGTTTCTCTGCGAAGTATGAAGGGGACGACTCCACACCGATAAGAAAACGACAGAATCGCTCTAGATAAGGCTGGGAGGGATCCCCACCGACAGAGGACCACACGTATCCGTAGTTTCCGTAGTCGGAAATCGCCATGAACTGGCCCCGAGATCCTAGGTGGATCTCAGCCCACCCGAAACCATATCGTGAGATCTTGAGGATTTCGTCCCCTTCCTCTGACTTGTACTCTACGATCATTCTTCTGGCTCCATGGTGAGTTGGAGGGGGTAACCGTGGCTTTCTGCTAGGGCTTGGGTCGTGAGAACCTTGGTTTCGGCAACCTCGTGGGTGTACACGCCAGCAACAGCGGACCCTTTCGTGTGAACTTCGAGCGTCAACCTCGTAGCTTCCGCAATTGGCTTCCGAAACACTGTCGAAACGACCTGGACTACGAAATCCATTGGCGTGTAGTCATCATTGAGGATGATGACTCGATACATTCGAGGGGGTCGAATGTCCTCCCGCTCACGCCTCTTTAGATCCACACCCCCGTCATGGGTTTTTTCTCGGAGATCAGACATCGTTTCGCCAGTTTGATCCGTCCTCGGCCTCTAGCTCAGATCCGATCACAGTCAAAGCTCGAATCTCTCCGTGCTCTGCCTGAAAGGACTCGTCCAAAAAGACGATGTAGCCGAACACGAGGTGGGCGAAGGATACCCCGACAACTGTCCCCCAGACGTTCTGACGCCCTTTGAGGTAGGCCGGGGGGACTTTGACCCTGACACCCATGGGGACGGCCTTGTGGAGCACTGGGGTGCGCTGAGGGCCTGTGATGATTTCTCCGTGACCGGACATAGCGGTTATACCCCCTCCTGAGAAGCCTCGGCCTGATTCCCTCGAATCGGGCTCCGAAGATCCTCTACTGGTCCTTCCTGTGGGTCTTTGCACCCACAAGGGAGTTGATCCTCATCAACCCATTGAAGTCTGCGACAAACAGGGCATCGGACTCGAACAAACTCATCGTAGTTCATTTCATTCTTCCTGGAGGGGGATATCTGTGACACTTAGCCAGCAAAACCCACTTGAAAACTGGCCGCCTCGCATGATGCGTTGAAACGAGGAAGACCTCTCTTTTCCGTCTTGCGAAGAAGCGTGATAGGTAATGCACATGTGCCAGATCTGATCCGGCACTTCCTCTTTCTGAGGAACGGGGTCTTCTGAACACCTGGCGAGACTCATGGTCCTTTACTCTACGCAAATCCGAGCAGTAGGGCGGCCATCGCCATGATGAGCATACTCCATTGAAGGGTTTTGAATCGAGCGTTGAAGGTTCCTTGCTCCTGCCAAAGTTTCCCAAGGCCAGTGCCTACCGACAAAAGCGCCCAAAAAGAGAGAGCCAAAAACAGGTAGGCCATATCAATTCCCTGCCACAAGGGCCTTGTCTTTCCAAAAAAGGACAGATTCTCGAAGGGCCACTTCGAATTGCTCGGGAGACATGCCCGTTGCGGTACCCCCATCCAACTGGAAATGGTTGGCGATCAGGGTCATCGGGGCGATGGGAGGGGCTTCCTCAACCGGGGACCCGTTGATGCTGACGATATCCCAATCACAGCCGGTCTGATCTTCCCCTCCCTCCGCGAGAACCTCCCGGTGATAGAGGATCACCATGACCGACTTGGCTGGAGTCTTCGATCCCCCACGGACCCGGACCTCCTTTCGCGGCTCTTCTCCAGGACGCCGTGCCTTGTAAGTCCCCACCAGCTCATCCCCTTCTTTCAAGGTCACGAGCCCGCAAAAGAACCCTCCGGGGGGCACGGGGACCAGGCAAACCCCGTCTCGGTACCCCGGAACCGCCTTGTCAAAGTTCTGAAGGGCCAGATCCCGAATTGTCTCGAAGGTTCCCTCGTAGTGCGTGAACTCTGACTCGGCCGTCTGCCGGCGAACAAAATCACTGATCCCGATCTTCACCCCGTCTATACGCCGCAAGGAGGAAAAATTCTCCCCCCGTAGGGAGTAGAAGTACCATGGGCTTCGAGGATGTGAGGGAGCAAGGGCGCCGCCTGGTGTCCTGCCCAGGGTTTCGTTGGAAGCCTGGGATGCTGGCTCGCAGTGGTCTTGACCCAGCCAAAAGCTGGCGTCTCACAGAGGAGGATCTGAGAACCGTCCACCACCGCTGGTGGCTCGTTGAGGATCAAGCATGGCCCGATCTGAGAGATCCCGCCACCTGGGGATGGTTGATTTTTCTCCTGGAAGAAAGCTCAACTGTCGCTGAAACCCCTCTAGGATGCTATCCCTCAAATTGGGAGCTTACCCGGAGGGTGGTAGATCACTTTGTAGGGGTGAGAGATAAGCATGAATCTCCGTAACCGTCAGGCGCTCGACTCCGTCTACACGTACCTCGAAGGAGAGGCTGCGCGGGAGTACGATGCGGTCAAGGTTTTCGATCGAAAACTGGCCCGTATCTCGCTGGGACACCGCATTAGCACCGCTATCTTGTGCGTCCTGTGCGCGCTGTTTGTGTATGCCCACCTGGGTGCCTCCCCTTTCTTTGTCTCCATCTCACCTCAGATGATGGGTACGCTGGCATTGGGGTTTGGCATTTACGGGTTTCTCGGAGCCCAGGAACGACGCCTCCAGGCGCTCCGTAAAACCTCTGCTCAACGTGAGGCCGCGATGGGGGATCAAGCCGACATTTTGCTACGGGTCCTCACTCGGGAACGGTTTCCAGATCTGAATTCCCGTAAAGTGATCTAATACCATGCTTGCCTTTTCCATATCCGGCATCTGCCTTGCCCTGAGCCTGGTGCTCTTCCTGCTGGGAAGCCTTATCGGCTCTATCAATGCGATGGCCTCCCTCCGTTTGGTTGGCTTGTCAGCGTTGCTCTTGTACAGCGGGGCGACCTTGGCACTTTACGGGATTGTCTGAAGATCCTCGATCCAAAAGGCCCGGTACTACCATGCAAAAACCCCATTCTCAAACTGCCCGAGCTTTTGTGTTCAGCCTTATCAAGGACGCCCCGAACGGCAAGCTGTTGACCGAGATCCTTGATGCGGCACAAGGCGCACATCTCTCAATCCGAGTCGTGAAGCATGTCATTCATGATGAAGAGTATATCGGACGTATCGAACGAGATTTTGATCGTCGCTACCGTCTCAGTGACGGACCAACCCCCTCACCAAGGAAATAATGACCCCTATGGGAAACCTGCGTACAGATAACGAATCAGATACCGTCTCTCTTGAAGGGGCTCTGAAGTTCACAGAATTGAACTTGCAAAAGCTTCATGGCGAAGCTTTGCTGATCAAAAAGGAAAGCCCACAAGACCTTGTGGGCTTTCCTCTATATCGGATGGGCCTTGGTTCTCTGTGCAGCCATTCTCTCGTTCCTAGAGACGCACTCAACCTTTTGGCTATTTCACCCCCTCGCAGGCTTCACGTGTCTGGCTTTCGTGTCGTGGCTCATCACACAATGGGTTGATCCAAGGGAAGAGAGCCTGTGGAAGGCACACGCATGCGCACGGGCGATGCTTGATCGATACCAGGAGACCGAGGCAGCTCTATGTGACACCCTTGCTCGAATTGAACAGGCAGAGTCGGCAATCTCCAAGAAGGAAAGCGCCCCTCATGCTTGAACAATCTCCAGCCCCAGGATGGCATGTATCCCACGTTATGGGCTGTAGGTACGCCTACACGATAAAGCAAGGGTCCGAGGTTCCCCAAAAGAAGGCCCTCGGCGACATGTCGGAGGCGGAAGCTTTCCGATGGACATGGCAAAGATGGGCTCTGGACATCTTGGGGTGGGCATCGTGGTTCTCCGTACCGAGAACCAACCCTGGGGTTCGATTTCAGGCGCTACCGGTCACATTCGAGCGCATCGACAAGGCCGTCGTCATTCGTTGTACGCCACCGTATCGCATCTACCGATCCACGAACCCCAAGGCGATTATCGAGACTACGGACCCCATTGAGGCTCTAGTCCACGCCGCGATTTTCATGCTCCAAGAAAACGTCGGATAAGAGCAACCTCAAGGAAGAGCTTCCTTGTGAGGCTCAGCAAGCTTGACTTCCGTAGTGCGGACCTAGTCCGCATCTTCCACGCATTGTGCTGCACGGAAACGGTCTAGTCCGCTAGCCAGTCCCATACAAAAAATACCTAGCGTGATGACCACAACAGGTAGCACAAGCTTCTTGAGAGGCTTTTTAGCCCAATCAAACGTGTAAAGCACCAGCAACACCGTAAGGATGCCGCCGAATCCCGTTGCTGCTGCAAGTCCCTCTATAAGAGCACATTCCATCGTGTTTTCCTATCCCCCACAGGTGGGAGTTGACATCCCGAACAAAGTAAAGGCAACTCCGCAGAGGGCCAAATAGACCAGTCCCCAGCCCAAGGCATAGCCTTGGTCCTTACGAGAGGACCGAGATTCGGAGAGAGCAATGCTCGCCCAGGATCGCAGGAACACATACGTGAACATGGAGATGCCCGAAGCCCCGACGAACACGATCCCCGCTTGTAGTCCGTTGCAACCCATCTCGTTTCATTGTACCCCTTCTGATAGGAAGGTGTAAGCCTCCTCCATTCTCATTTCTTCGTAGTTGATCCGGTCTCCGATTTCATCGAGGAAATCGAGGAGTTCGGGCTCCTGGGCCCCAGACTGGAGGGCTTTCAGGAGGTTTTCGCAAAGCTGGCTCAGGGGGCCGTAGTCGCGTTCCTCGAACTTGCGAGCCAAGACTACAGCCTGCTTCGCATACCCAGGAGCCAGTTTACGGTCCGCCAAGCAACCGCCCAGGGCACGAGTTACCGCCAAGGTGGCGAGACGGTGGGTTTCTTTGAGTCGGGCGTTCATGTCTCTTATACACTCCAAGGTGTAGATTTCTTCCGTAAAAGATTCTCTCAAGGTAACTTCCACCGATAGACCTCCTTCCTTTTTGAGGATCCACTACCGTAACCGTTACCGTTACCGTTACCGTGACCCCTACCGGAACCGTGGCCATCACCATAACCGGCACCTCGACCGTCACCGTCACCGGAACTTTCACCTCGACCGTTACCGTTACCGGAATTTTCACCTCGACCGAAACCGTCACCGAAACCGTCACCGAAACCGTCACC
>Ga0209986_10003314_pt1 | contig 14180 bp, 14 predicted proteins | sample BlataG_FD_183168 | JGI IMG/M metagenome (GOLD analysis project Ga0209986, IMG submission 183168) | Deep subsurface microbial communities from Black Sea to uncover new lineages of life (NeLLi) - Black_00105 metaG (SPAdes) (version 2) | ecosystem: Environmental > Aquatic > Marine > Oceanic >...
AGATTGAAAGAGCCGGCGTACATAGCGGGGATTCCATGGCAGTTTATCCTGGAGTGACCCTGACCAACGGTGAAGTCGATACCATGGTGGAGTATGCTACCAGGATCGCATTAGCACTTCAGATCAGGGGCCTGCTAAACATACAGATGGTGATCGTGCCGGAAGACGGCAAGTCGTCCACATACGTGCTTGAGGTCAATCCTCGTGCCAGCCGAACTGTGCCTTTCATATCCAAGGTTACCGGCGTGCCCATGGTCAGAATTGCAACTAAGGTCATGACCGGCATTAGCCTCGCGGAGCAAGGCTACCAGGGTGGGCTGTGGAGGAGACAGAAGCTGGTAGGCATAAAGGCTCCTGTCTTCTCTATGTCCAAGCTGACCGGAGTGGATAGCTACCTTGGCCCTGAGATGAAATCTACGGGCGAGGTCATGGGAATTGACTACAGCTTTGAAGCAGCCCTCGTTAAGGCGCTTCTTGCCGCTGGATTGATGCTGCCTCAAGGGGGTAGTCTGTTACTCAGCATCGCAGATAGGGACAAAGCTGAATCCCTGCCGCTGATTAAGCAATTGCATTCCCTTCACTACAGACTCTGTGCCACGGAGGGAACTGCTGCCATGATTGAGGCTATGGCGCTCCCGGTAAAAATGGTGACGAAAAAGCTAGGCGAGGGACATCCTAACGTTGTTGATGTCATTCAAGATAACTCCGTGAACGGAGTGATCAACACCATCACCGGCGGGCGTGTCCCATTGCAGGATGGGCTAGCTATCAGGCGCGCCGCGGCAGAGAAAGGCATACCCTGCTTCACTTCGCTTGATACTGTTAGGGTAGCTATAGGAGCATTGGCAGACAGCAGCCAGGTCTTCAACGTTCTGCCGCTCAGAGAGTATCTCAAGGGCAGGAAGTGACAGCCGGAATGCGCTATGATAGAGCTTGAACATGGAACAAGCCCTGTGCACCATAACTTCTAATGTGGAGGTCATGCCCGGCGCATACCTCATGCGGATTGAGGCGCCGAATATGGCTCGCTCAGTTCAGCCGGGGCAATTTGTCACACTGCGTTGTGGAGACTTCACGCTCCGCCGTCCCTTCAGCGTGCATCAGTCACGATTCGATCGGGATTCAGGTGAAGGCGAGATTGCCATCCTGTTTAAGTTAACAGGTAAGGGCACGCTCTGGCTATCACAGCGGCAAACAGGCGAGACGATAGACATTCTTGGCCCCCTAGGTAAAGGGTTTAGCATTCCCCCGACAAGGTCGGGGGAATCACAGCATTTCCTGCTGGTGGCTGGGGGAATTGGCATTGCCCCGCTCGTTTTCTTGATGCAGCATATCCTCAGGCGATGCTCAGGACAGGCTTCGTCGCACCGCCAGATAACCTTGATTCATGGCGCGAGCACTGCCGCTCAGCTCTATCCGTTCGGCCACGCTGAGGGCAGACCTTCTTTGTCAACCTCTTCTCCACTGTCATTGACCACTTCTCCCTCGTCATTGACCACTTCTCCCTCGTCATTGCGAGCGAAGCGAAGCAAACTCCATTCCTTGCCGAAAGGAATTCAGTTTGTTCCCGTCACGGAAGATGGTAGCGCGGGTAAGAAGGGCCTGGTCACGGATCTTCTACCTGACTTCCTAAACCGGGCTGATCACGTGTATGCCTGTGGCCCGGTAGATATGTACAAGGCGATGGCAGAGACGTCATTGCCGGTCCTGAACACAGTCGAAGGGCGAAGCAATTCCGGATTGAGCAAATGCCAGGTCTCGCTTGAGGTGAGGATGGGCTGCGGTTTTGGCGCTTGTTATGGCTGCACCGTGAATACGAGGAAGGGCCTAAAAAGAGTATGCCGCGATGGACCGGTATTTGAGTTAGGGGATATCATATGGCAGGAGGTAAGGTTATGACCACGCACCACGTCATTCCGAGTCCCGATCTATCGGGACGAAGCAATCTCCTTGAAGGAGGTAAGGATGTGACCACGCACCACGTCATTGCGAGTCCCGATCTATCGGGACGAAGCAATCTCTTTGGAGGGAGGTAAAACTGTGACTGTACTAACCAACGATATCACTTTTCAATCAATGGGCGATTGCGACATCATCGATATAACCTCTCAGGTAGCAAAGAATGTGGAGGAATCCGGGGTTAACAGCGGAATAGTCACTCTGTTTGTGGTCGGTTCAACAGCGGGAATAACCACCATAGAGTATGAGCCCAATCTTCTTTCCGATTTCAGGAATATGTGGGATAGGGTAACGCCCCGGGACATTCCTTATGAGCATAACAAAACCTGAGGGGATGGGAATGGCCATTCCCACGTGCGTGCTTCCACGCTTGGAGCTTCTCTGGTAATACCCTTTATCAATAAGAGGTTGACTCTGGGCACCTGGCAGCAGATAGTGTTCATAGATTTCGACAATCGTTCCAGGTCAAGGAAGATTGCCATTCAGATAATGGGAGAGTAAGCGAGACTATCGGTATCCCAGCACTGAATTGACAATCAGATGACTGCAATCGAATTCAAAGATAAAGTAGAAATGCCTAGGAATCTTACCTGATTTCGCAATTCAAGGACTGGATTAGGAGTTACCGCAGGGGGAGGGATTCTGTACGAGATGATGCACCTAGCTATAACTGAAGGCTCGAGTGGGCCTCAAGCTGACCGGGAGCATACACGTCACACGATGCCATCGGCAGAGTGATGAAGCAAGAACAGGTGTAGACAGGCCAATTAGCAGGAGCGGTATAATCTCAAGAACTCGGCTCGGGAGAGCCATATCGCCTTGACCTTCAAGGATTCACGAGAGGGTTTATACCTCTCCTGTCCTCGGATGTGATAGAACCGCATCAGACTTGTGATGTAGAACCACGCCAGCTTCGTCCTCAGAGTGTTTGGCAAGTCAATCACCTGGAATCCAAGTCGCCTGCAGGGAGCATGAAGGACCGTCCAGCCGTACACGGCAACGACGTCGCCATACTTGCCGTTGGCTATCTGTGTGGCAAGGAGCCGAAAGCTCTCCTTGAAGTAGTGCATGAGTCCTCGCGGCCAGTCTGTCGTTCTAGGTCCCGGGCTTGATTGCCGTTTCTCAGTAATCCAGGCATTACCCAAATGCAGTTTGATGACACGGTCACCACGCCTGACCTCACAGCCGTCCGACAGCTTAACGGTACGGTCCTTGTAGCGTCTTAGCTCAACACAGATCAGGCTGCTGCTTGCCTCGAGGGACTTGACGCCCACGGCTATCGTGTAGATCCTGTCTATAATGGGTAATAGGGGCCGTACGATGGCTCTCAATAAAGCATATATCATGTACCTTCTTCGTAACTCATCTCTTGAACCCGGAACGACGCGTCATCAACAGGCACAGTTCGCTTCCATGCCCGTCAACCAGGCCGTCAATAGTCGGCGCCTACAGGCATTGACCGCTCTACGTTGGAGACGATGTTCTTCCACTTTCCCATGTTACGCGAGCGGTCTTCCAGCGTGGTCACCAGCTCGACACTGATAGAAGGGCACGTAACGCCCAGCGCGTGCAGTTTCTGTGCCAGCTGTTCCTTAACACTAGCAGCTATGTGTCCATTCCCTTCCGCAAACACCAGTCGCAGGCAGAGACCATCAGGTTCATGGACCACCTGATACTGCCGTATAGCCTCGAAGCTCTCCAGAACGTTCCAGAAATGGACAGGATGAACGGCAACCTGCTTCCCTGCCAGACCTTCCAGGTAAATAACGTCGTCATTTCTTCCGTTGATGGCAATAATACGTCGGAATGGCTGGCCACACGGACACGGCTCCGGAGCCAGTACCATCATGTCAGATATTTCGTAGCGGATAACGGGCTGAGTGAAGCTGATGAGACTGGTGAACAGGATCTTGTGTCCCAGGGTCCCGTCCGGCACAGGACAGTTGTCTTCATCTACGACCTCAACAATACCCAAGTCTTCGAAGATATGCATCCCCTGATCCAGATTGCACTCCATGGCGCGGAGTCCCTCCTGAGTGCCATAGATGTCAAAGACAGAACTTTGCCACACAGCATGGAGTTGCTTTCTCAGTTCGCCGGTCAGCGGTTCTCCGCCACCGGCCACAATACAGGGACTGATATGTAAGCGCCCTTGAAGCTGTTCTGCCACGAGCAGCCCGAGCATGGATGGAAACCCCCGAAGAATGTAGGGCTGCAGCAGATTCAACCGCTGGACCAGCTCTTCGATAGGAGCAGTAGCCGGTAGCACGTCATAACGATAAAGGCCGATATCCATGCTCAAGGGGAGACGATAGCTATCGTGCAGAGGACTGGGAGAACCGATGGTCACGATCTTGGGCCGTCTTCTTGAGAAGGGCAGTACTCCCATCATGCTTGCGATCCGCATGCTTGCCGCCTCCTGGATGCTCCACTCCTTTCGATTGAACACTATCACCGTCTTTTGCCCGGAGCTCCCCGCCGTAGTAAGCACACGATACTCGCCCAGGTAGTACTCGTCCCCAGAAACGTTGGCCATGTGTGCCTGTAGTCGGGCGATGCGCAACCGGGGGTCGGTGACGATTTCGTCGAAGTGTTCCATGTAGGTCTTCTTGTCCATGATGGGGAAGTCTTGCAGACTATAGGGTTGACTCATCCGGCGCGTGTCGCGTAGCTGGCGGTAAAGGGGAGACCGCCGCGTTGCCCAATCAAGTAGTTCTGCTAACCGGCGCTGCTGCAACTCCTCGAGCTTGGTGCGGGGCCAGTACTCATGCCTGATCAACGCCTGACGATAGGCGATTGCTCGAGCCAGATCTTCCAGGCGACGCAGTCTGTCCGGTTTATCCATACAGCACTATCCTCGAATTACCTTCGGGACCTCCTTTGCCATCCATTGTCCCTTGGCATTCATTGGCTCTGTGGCAACCCTTATCTTTCCAACAACTACATCGCCATACTAGGTATCATCGATTATAAATCGACGATTAACCCTTGTCAACTCCCGTCTGCGGGGGCTGTTTGCGAGGAGCAGTACACAGCCATAATGCCGCGGTTGACCTGTCTGTGTCCCCGTCCGAGCTTTCCCGGCTAGTCTTTCTTCGCAGGAGAATCCGGCAGCGAACTGCCGAAATATACTTTGGTGTGAGGCCATGGTATTTCTATGCCCTCGGCATCAAAGGCCTTCTTGAGGCGGAGCCTCAACTCTCCCATCACTGCCCACTGCTGCATGGGCTTAACATCCCCCACAATCTTGATCTCTATTCCAGAGCTGCCCAGCTTATTAACTCTCAGCGCCTGGGGAGGAGTCTTGATCAGTTGACGCCAGTTTTCATCCTCAGCGAGTTCCTGCCCCACCCGGTTTATCACCCTCATGGCGTGGTCGAGGTCAGTGCCATATGCTACCTCGACATCGAGATTGACCCTGGCAAAGTGTCTGGTGAAGTTGCTGGCTACCCTGATCTCACCATTGGGTACATGATGGACTATACCGTCCAGGTCACGGAGTACTGTCTTTCTCAAAGTTACTTCCTCCACCAGTCCAGCAATGTCGGCTACCCTGGCTACATCGCCGACCCTGTACTGGTTTTCCATTATGATGAAGATGCCAGCGATAAAATCTCTTATCAAGTACTGGGCGCCGAAGCCGATGGCTATGCCGGCGATGCCAAAGCCAGCCAGAACTGGCGCAATGGGTACTCCCACCTCCTCCAGGATCATCATTATGGCAACTATGCCAATGAATACCCGCCCCATGCCCTTGAAGATAGACAGAAGGGTATTCGTCCTCTTCTCCATCCCTTCTTTGCTTTCCTTATGCCCGGTCCGGGCTACGGCACGGCGCACAATAGGTGGGAGAAACTTGTCCAAGATAACGCACAACAGAGCTCCCAGTGCCACTATAACAAGGATGCGGATGCCAGGGTCAATCAACCAGTTGACTACGCTGGCCCAACTCAACTCCGGCATTTACGACCTCCTTCGCTCGATGCTCCTTGCATGGATTAGCTCTGTATTATTCTAAACATAATCGAGCGCGTTGTATAGCCGCACTGATTGAGACGCCGGGAACTGAATCATCTGCCATCCCCGATTCGTCTTGCACGAAGCTATGTCTGGCTTCAATGACGCATCCGAGAACGAGTTGTCACGTCCGATTGCTTAGTCTATAATTGACTTGAAGGTGATGCGACATGCTGAGAATCGGATTTAGGCTGTTCTTCCTCACTTTGCTCGTGCTCTCTGTAGCCGCCGGTTTGGGAGGCAGCATAATTGCCGCCGCCAACCCGACCACGGTGGAAGTACTTACAGTGGACGGCATCATTGTGCCCGTGGTAGCTGATTACATCGATCGGGGTATCAGCCAGGCTGAAGACAGGAATGCTTCTGTCTGCATAATCAAGCTGAACACCCCTGGTGGCCTTCTTGACTCAACCGCGAAGATAGTTGAGAGGATTTTGAACGCGGATGTGCCGGTAGTGGTCTATGTTTCGCCGGCGGGTGCCTGGGCCGCCTCAGCGGGAACCTTCATTACTCTATCTGCCCATATAGCGGTGATGACGCCGGGTACGACTATTGGTGCTGCCCATCCTGTATCTTCTGGGGAGATGACGGAGGAGGAGATGAAGAAGATAGTCGAGTTCTCGGCTAAGTGGATGGAGACCATAGCTGAAGAGCGTGGACGGAATATAGAAGAGGCAAGACTGGCGGTAACGCAGAGCAAGTCCTTTAGGGATACCGAAGCCTTGGAATACAACCTTATCGACCTGCGAGCTGCGAATTTGGACGACCTTGTTGAACAGATCGATGGCTGGACAGTTGTGGTCAAAGGCAAGGAGGTGACCATCGATACGACCGACTATGTTGAGAATAGAAACGAGATGAATGCCGTTGAGAGATTCCTGCACACCATCAGCGACCCCAACATCGCCTACATCCTCTTCACCCTCGCTACCGTGGGGCTGACTGTCGAGATTTCCAACCCGGGGCTGGTTTTTCCCGGAGTGGCCGGTGGCATCAGCTTGCTGCTGGCATTCTACTCCCTGGGTGTGCTGGAGGCTTACTGGGGAGGCATAGCACTTATGCTACTTGCCGTGGGGCTTTTTGTCGCCGAGTACTTCACCGAGAGTTTCGGGTTATTGACTGCCGGAGGGGTAATTGCGCTGGTCATGGGCTCGTTGATATTGTTTAGCCACAGTCCGGGAATAGAGGTAGATAGAGGTTTGATCGCCGGGGTTACGGCAGGCATTACTGCTTTTGCCGTCTTTGTCGTCGGTGCCATCGTCCGCGGACAAAGACGGCGCAAGATTACCGGGGCTGAGGGCATGATAGGGAGAACAGCCGTAGCAAAAACGCCCCTCGACCCTATGGGCACGGTTCTGGTTCAAGGGGAATTGTGGACGGCAGCATCGGAGGGCGGCACAGTGGCACCGGGTGAAGAGGTGATAATAACCAAAGTGGAGGAGTTGAAACTACGGGTGACAAAGAAATCAAAGGAATAGGAGGGTAACTTTCATGGATCCATTTATACCCGCTATTGAGATGACCGGCCCGATTATTGTGAGCGTAATCCTCGCCATCGCCTTTGCCGTTTTCGTTGTCTATGCCATCGTAACAGGCCAGAGGCGAAAAGTATCCGCTGGTGTAGAGGAGATGATAGGGAAGGAAGCTGTGGTACGAACGACCCTGGAACCGAAGGGCACGGTTCTGGCTGAGGGGGAGTTATGGACAGCAATAGCCGAAGGTAGCAAAATCGAAGCGGGACAGGAGGTGATAATAACCAGAGTAGAAGGATTGAAATTGTGGGTGACAAGAAAACCTGAAGAAAAGGAGGAGAAATGAATGTCTTCATTTATTTTGTTATCGCAATAGTAGTGATAATATTCCTGTCGGCAGCTATCAAAATCGTTCAGGAGTATGAAAGGGGAGGCGTCTTTCGACTGGGCAGATTCGTAGGTCTCCGGGGACCGGGGCTCATCCTCATTATACCTTTCGTCGAGCGTATGAGGAAGATCGACCTCCGGGTAATCACCATGGACGTTCCCCAGCAAGAGTGCATCACCGTAGATAATGTTACCGTCAGGGTTGACGCCGTGATTTACTTTCGGGTGGTTGAGGCCGGAGATGCTATCCTGAAGGTTCTCGACTATATCAAGGCAACCTCGTTGCTTGCCGCTACCACATTGAGAAACGTTGTCGGACAATCAACGCTGGATGAGCTATTGGCGGAGCGGGACAGGCTTAATGAAAAGGTACAGGTTGTGGTTGACGAAGGCACTAATCCCTGGGGTGTAAAGGTGAGTATGGTGGAGGTCAAGGATGTGCAACTCCCGCAAACAATGCAGAGGGCTATGGCGGCCCAGGCTGAAGCTGAACGAGACAGGAGAGCCAAGGTGGTTCATGCCGAGGGTGAAGCTCAGGCGGCAGAGAAATTGGCCCAGGCTGCCCAGATTATGTCCAAGCAGCCCGCAGCGCTACAGCTTCGCTATTTGCAGACATTGTCAAGCATCGCCACAGAGAGAAGCAACGTCATTGTGTTTCCTTTGCCCATGGATATGCTGGCTCCCCTTTTGGGACGGGCTGCCGAGCCGGAGAAAGGTAAGTAGAATAACATAGCCTATGTTAATGTCACATAGCAAGAGCATGTAGTAATGTCATTCTGATGGCTCAAAGGGACTTGGGCGAAGGCTGTCAAGACACCGACATGGGCTATATGCGCACGGCTCTCGGCAGAGCTTGCCCTGAGCGGAGCGAGATTCCTGATCTTCGCGGAGCGAGCGCTGAGCGCTACTAAGGTTCTCTGCGCAGTTTGCCCCGAGCGGGATCAGACGCTTCGCCTTCACTTCGTTCAGGGCCAGCATGACACGATGGGAGGCAGCTATGGCGAGTAAAACCAAGCACGAATGGCGTGAGGCTACGTTGGCTCCGACTCTGAAGCGTGCCGCCGAGCGGCAGGAGAGATTTGAGACCAGCTCCGGCCTGGAGATCGAGCCTGTTTATACGCCGGAGGACTTGACAGATTTCGACTACGCTCGTGATCTCAGCTACCCCGGCGAGTATCCCTTTACTCGAGGTGTCCAGGCAAATATGTACCGGGGTAGAGTATGGACGATACGCCAGTACGCCGGTTTCGGTACTGCTGAGGAAACTAACCAGAGGTACCGCTATCTTCTGGAGCAAGGACAGACCGGCTTGAGTATAGCCTTCGACCTGCCCACACAAATTGGCTATGATTCGGACCATCCCTACGCCAGGGGCGAAGTGGGCAAGGTCGGCGTCGCCATAGACAGTCTCCGGGATATGGAGATCCTTTTTCAGCATATACCGCTGGACAAGGTAAGCACTTCAATGACCATAAATGCCACTGCCCCGATTCTCCTTGCTATGTACATAGCTCTGGGCAGAAAACAGGGGGTCGAGCCAGCTGAGTTAAACGGCACCATCCAGAACGACATACTCAAGGAGTACATCGCCCGGGGCACTCATATCTTCCCTCCCCGCCCTTCCATGAGGTTGACTACCGACATATTTGCTTATTGCGCTGAGCAGGTCCCTCGCTGGAATACCATCAGCATCAGTGGTTACCACATACGAGAAGCCGGTTCCACTGCGGCTCAGGAAATCGGCTTCACGCTGGCTAATGGAACTGCCTACGTCCAGGCAGCTATTGATGCCGGGCTCAGTGTAGACACATTTGCTCCCAGGTTATCATTCTTCTTCAATAGCCATCTCAACTTCTTTGAAGAAGTGGCCAAATTCAGGGCGGCGCGACGTCTCTGGGCGAAGATCATGAGAGATAAGTTCGGCGCCAAAGACCCGCGCTCCTGGATGCTCCGCTTTCACACTCAAACTGCCGGGTGCAGTCTTACTGCGCCTCAGCCGCATAACAACATCGTGCGGACAGCCTTAGAAGCCTTAGCGGCAACCTTAGGAGGGACTCAATCACTGCACACGAATTCCTTCGACGAAGCTTATGCTCCGCCCTCTGAAGAAGCCGTAACCATAGCTATGCGGACTCAACAAATCCTGGCTCATGAAAGTGGTGTTGCCGATGTAGTCGACCCCCTTGGCGGCTCCTACTTCATAGAACATCTCACCGGCAGCCTGGAGAAGCAAGCCGGCGAATACATCGCCAGGATCGAGAGCCTGGGTGGTGCCGTAGCCGCTATAGAGCATGGATATCAGCAGAAGGAAATCCAGGACTCTTCCTACCGCTACCAGAAAGAGATCGAAGGCGGTAAACGCACGGTAGTGGGCGTAAACAAGTTTGTCTCTCCCTATCCTAAGATAAAAGGGCTGCTTCGGGTCAAGTCTGAGGTAGAACGGAGACAGAAGGAGAGGACTGCTCAAGTCAGAAAAGAAAGGGACAGCAGTAAGGCCGACAAGGCACTTAATCGACTGGGAGATGTCGCTCGAGGCGCGGATAACACCATGCCTGCCTTTCTTGAATGCGTAGAAGCTTACGCTACTCTAGGTGAGATATGCGATGTGCTGCGCAGGGTTTTTTCTACTCAGAAGGAATTCCTGGTTTTCTGAGAAACAGCCTGTATCAAAATTCGTACTACTAGCTTAAGGGAGGCGAAATGGCCAAAGAAGTTCACCACATAGGCATTTTAGTCAGCAACCTTGATGAAGCGACAAGGCTCTATCAGGATTGCTTTGGCGCTGAAGTCGACAGAACTGAGATTCTCCCGGAGCGAGGAGTGAAGGCAACCGTCCTCTCCTTAGCTCAGGGCCCCAAGCTGGAGCTTCTGGAACCTCTTCCCGACAGTAATATGGCCAAAATCCTGGAGAAAAGAGGAGAGGGTCTTCATCACATAACCTTTGAGGTTGATGACGTAGATAAGGAGCTTAGCCGCCTATCCGAACTGGGAGTGGAGTTGATTGACAAGAAGTCTCGCCGCGGGCTAGAAGGCAGGGTGGCCTTCATTCACCCCAAATCGCTTAGAGGAGTACTTGTCGAGCTTTGTCAGAGAATGTAGAAAGGGATCGGACCATGACCAAAGACAAGATTCGTGTTCTGGTGGCCAAGCCCGGTCTGGACGGCCATGACCGGGGCGCCAAAGTCGTAGCCAGGGCTCTGCGGGATGCCGGTATGGAGGTAATCTACACCGGAATTCGACAAACTCCCGACATGATTGTGGAGGCAGCTATCCAGGAGGATGCTGATGTTGTCGGATTGAGCATCCTGTCCGGGGCACACCTGGAACTCTTTCCAGCGGTCACGGAAGGCTTGAGGAAGAAGGGAAGAGAAGATGTCCTCATTATCGCCGGCGGCATAATACCCGAGGATGACATCCCATCCCTAAAGCAGATCGGCGTAAGAGCTGTTTTTGGCCCGGGCACTTCAACAGAGGACATCATCAGCTTCATCCGGAAGGAACTGACCGCTGAATAGAAGGCACTTCAGGATCCATGCCGGGCAACGCCGATGAGCTCGGTGACGTCTTCGACTCCATTGTCGAGCATAAAACGCTCTATCCCCTTCAGTATGGTGAGATAGATATCGGGACTGGTCAGGCTGGCTGTGCCGATTTGCACGGCGGTAGCTCCAGCCATAATGAACTCCAGGGCATCCCTGGCACAAATAATGCCACCACATCCTATCAAGGGAACACGGGTTACCCTGGCCACCTCGAATACCATATGAAGAGCGACAGGCTTGATAGCGGGACCGGAAAGCCCACCTACAACATTCCCCAGGTAAGGCCTTTTCCCGTCTATGTCGATTGCCATGCCCTTCAATGTGTTGATCAGGGATATGGCATCGGCGCCGGCTTCTTCCACGGCCGAAGCGATCTCCTTGATGTCGGTTACATTGGGGCTCAACTTAACGATAACCGGCAAGCTGGTCACAGATTTGACCGCCGATGTTACCCGGGAGGCAAGCCCGGGAGCCACGCCGAATTCCATTCCCCCCGCGGAAACATTGGGGCAACTGATGTTTACTTCAATGCCGCTTATTCCGGGCACGCCTTCTAACTTGCTTGCTACAGCCGCGTATTCATCTATTGTCTCCCCGGCGATATTAACAATGACCGGAACCTGCCATCTCGCCCACACCGGCGCCTTTTCTCTAATCAAGGCGTCAACGCCGATATTCTCCAGGCCTACAGAATTAAGCAGACCGCTAGCAGTCTCCACCAGTCGCGGTTGAGCGTTGCCTTCCTTAGGCACAAGGGTCGTCCCTTTACAAACAACGGCTCCCAACTTCTGTATGTCACGGATTTCATCGAACTCCATGCCGTACCCGGCTATGCCAGCGGCTATCATCACAGGATTGGACAGGATTAATCCCCTGTGGTGCCGGGGAGCCAACTGAACACTGAGCTTCGGTGGGTTTCCCATTGCTCGAAACTTTATCACTGCTCTGTGCAAAAGGAAAGGTACGGGTGATAACTACGGCGGTATCTTGAGCCGCGCTGCTCACGCCTATCTCGTGGCAAGGTTAACCACCGCCCCCAGCCCCGCCCAGTCACAAACTATCTTGCCTTCTCCGATTCTTTCATCAATCTCGGCTACCGTTCTTGACACAGCACGCTCAACCTTTCTTAAGCAATTCCATAGCTACCTGGGCAGCCTTTTTCCCGGATAAAAGCATGCCGCCAAAAATGGCCCCCATCCTGGGAGAACCAAAGACAGCGTTCGCCGTCATACCGGCAACAACCAAGCCGGGATAGACTTCTCTGGTGTTTTCCAGTATTTCGCTTTCCCCCCTCTCGGCCCACATGAACCCCTCTCCCATCACTTCTCCGGTCTTCGTTCTTAACTTCGGACCTAGCTTCCTGACCACTATGCGGCACACCTCAGCGTCATGTCCGGTGGCGTCTAAAGCCACCTTGCACCTCACAGTCAGCGGGTCGACATGAAGCTTGGACCACGAAACGGCACTCCAATTCAAAACGAGTCCAGCTATCCTTTTGTCTCCCCGAGTCATCACATCTTCAACACTGATCAAGTTGAAAACCTTCGCTCCTGCCTTTATAGCTTTCGAGCAAATGCTTGACGTCGCCTCCAGGGAATCGGCGACATAGTATCCCTTCTCATACTCCTTGGCCGAAACGCCAAACTCATCCAATATCCGCCTGCCTTCTTCCTGAAGGACGATACGGTTGAACATCATGCCCCCACCGGGCATGCCGCCGCCAACGCGAAGCTGTCTCTCAAATACCGCCACCTTCACACGCTCTTTCGCCAGGCAGTAAGCAGTGACGAGCCCCGCCGGCCCCGCTCCAGCTATAGCAACATCCACCTCCAACGCTTCCATGAAGTCTTTCATGTAGCTTTCAACAATGGCACGGGAAATGACAACTTCATCCATTCTTAGTTAACCTCCCTTTGGTCACTCTAGTGGCAGCTCTGAAGACGTGCCAGCTAGTACATTCCTATTGGCAAGCAACGTCTAGCCACTTGAGATAATCTTCACTGCCAGCAATAATGGGCAGGGCAATTATCTCAGGCACTTCATAGCTGTGCGCTCCTCTTACCAGCTCAACTATCTCAGGAAACAGCGATGCTTTGGTTTTAACTATCAGAAGGCTTTCCTGGGCTGCATCAAGCTTGCCTTCCCACCAGAAAAGCGAATCCACCCTGGGCACAATGTTTACGCAGGCGGCCTTTTTCCCATTGACCAGCAACCCAGCAATCTTGTGAGCTTCTTCCTCGCCGCTGGCAGTAATGAAGACGACTACTCGGCCTGTTTCTTTCATCTCCCGCCTATCCTGAGCATCTTATCCACGACAGCTTTTGCTCTGACACGAATTTGCTCGGGAACCTTCACCTCGGGTCCCATCTCCTCTAAAGACCACAGAACTTTCTCCAGGGTTATTGATTTCATGTTGGGGCAGATTGCTTGCTCGGAAACAGGAATAAACCTCTTCCCGGGATTCTCCTTTCTAAGCCGGTATATTATCCCGATCTCTGTGCCCACAATCATCTCCCTGACGTCATCCCTTTGAGCGTATCTGCACATCCCTCCGGTGCTCAGGGTTTCATCGGCAATGGCAATGACCTCCGGCCTGCACTCTGGATGAACTACTGCCTTAGCCTGAGGGTTTTCTTGCTTCAACTCTCTTATCCTCTCAGGCGTGATCCTGGCATGAGTAGGGCAAAAGCCAGGCCACAGTATCATATTCTTGCCCGTCCTGGTAGAGACATAATGCCCTAGATACTGGTCAGGGACGAATAGTATCTCGCTGGCATCCAGGCTTTCGATGATCCCGACCGCA
>Ga0209986_10003315_pt1 | contig 14180 bp, 17 predicted proteins | sample BlataG_FD_183168 | JGI IMG/M metagenome (GOLD analysis project Ga0209986, IMG submission 183168) | Deep subsurface microbial communities from Black Sea to uncover new lineages of life (NeLLi) - Black_00105 metaG (SPAdes) (version 2) | ecosystem: Environmental > Aquatic > Marine > Oceanic >...
GTGACTTTAAATATGCCAAAGCAAATTGAAACGACGCCAAAAAAGAGAGAGATGAATAATAAGGAGATGATACATAATATCCTCTTAATACTATTAGCCGGTCTTCTTTTGAGTGCAACTATAGGTTATGTTGATGCCGCCTTCATAACTTATCCTGGTGGGAACGGTGAGATCTATGCCGAAGTTCAGATTATTAACGGAACTAATCTTTTTTATTCCACACAATATGCTAATTAATATATAATGTCATGACAAAATTATATTGATTGAAATGAACCTTGCAATTTCTGAAAAAACAGTTGTGGAAATAAGTGCTTATCTTACTGGAAGAAAGAAGATATACGAAGTGATTTGTAAAAAATTCGAGGACAAATACGGTTCCTTAGACCTGCTTGAAAAGAGAATAGAAGAAGATGGCGTGCCTTTGGACAATCATACCTTATGGGATGATGCTATCGAATGGAGAAACGCAGTTGCAGAGCTTGACAGGATAAACTATTATAGTGGTAGCTTATGGCGGACTCAAAAATAATAGAAGCCCTCGGCTCTGACCCAGCGGTGATTAAAATCGTATCATTTGACACTAAAATTAGGGCATACTACACTTTGAATTTATTTTTAGACATCTTCTACAATGAAGAGACGAATAGATATGATTTCGCATTGATTTACAATGCCAAGAGAGTTCTTGGTTGGGATAATGCACCGCATCACAGACAGGTATCAACACATCCACATCACAAACATGAATTAGGGGTGCTTTATGAATCGGATCTTGAAGGAGATATAACTTCTGATATTCATAAGGTGCTCGCATATACCAAAATTTTTATAAAGCAACATCGCATAGGGTAAGGATAAGTGAGGAAATAAAAAGTTTTATTAACGGAAAGCCTATGGATTCCGGGATGCCTCGGAATTTAGAGTTTGTCCCATAATTAGATATTTTGCGAAATAGATATATAATGGATTAAAGAATAAAAATAGGGAATATAAAAATGAAAAATAGTGCGGCGCTACAGGAAATTGGAAAGAATGCAAAAATAATCGTCTTTGGGTTGGTTAAGCCGATGAAATACGACCCGCTAAAAGACCTCATCGGAATCGTAAAGGCGAAGAAGCAATTAGATGTTGAAGAGCTGATAGATTTCAGGGGATTTGACGATGCCCGCGAACATCCCGAATTTTGATGCCGAAGAAAATACCGTTTAGGTGTGGCTTTTTCTACATCGCCAACAAATCCTTTATCGCCTTCCTCACCGCCTCTTCCGAATTGTACCTCTGTTTCCAGCCCAGCGTATTCAGTATCGAAGCATCGAGCAGCATAATGGGGACGTCACCTTTCCAGCCCCTTTTACCACCCGTGAATTTGAATTCCGGTTTTGGTGACACTTGCATCTCGTCACACACTATCGCGGCAATTCGCTTCACCATTATCATGTCGTCCGTGCCTATGTTGAAAATATTCACGCGGTTCTTGTTCTTATTCTTACCTTTTGCTTTTAAGCCTACAAACATCGCTTCTATACAATCGTCCACGTAAATATACGATTTCGTTTGTTTACCATCGCCTAAGATTTCCAGCACCGCCGGATTGCTCCGTATCTTATTTATAAAATCGTAGATTACGCCGTGCGAGGACCGCCTGCCTATAACGTTCGCAAACCGGTATATCCAGGCATGCATGTCAAAGGTATGACAGTAAGAAGCGATTAAAGCTTCACAGGCAAGTTTTGACGCTCCGTATAACGAGATAGGTATCGTGGGGTAATCTTCAGGTGTAGGCAGTTTATCCGCCTCGCCGTAAACGGTGGACGTGGACGTGAATATTATCCTCCGCACTTTTTTCCTCCTCATTGCTTCCAGCACGTTATAAGTTGCGATTACATTCTGCTCTAAATGAATTCTCGTATTTTCCGCACCTATTCTCACCTCGGGATTCGCAGCAAGATGCCAAACCTCTTCTACGCCTTCAAAAAAACCGGTTATATCGCCATTCGGATGCAAGAGGTCTATTTTGTGAAATTGGAAACTCTCTTTACCCACGTGCGGGTTTATGTATTTCTCGTACCCTGCGCTTAAGTCATCCAGGACTACCACCTCGTGGTTATTCTCCACTAACCTATCAACCACGTGCGAACCTATGAATCCTGCTCCGCCAGTTACTAACAATTTCATTTTTCATTTCTCACTCATGCCATTGGATAAGCCCCCAGAATTTTCAACCTCGCTACTTTTCGTTCAACGCTTTCTAACACTTCTTTTATCTTCTCCTCTTCTATATGCCCTTCACAATCTATATGGAACATGTAATCACCCATTGCCTTCTTTGAAGGTCGTGACTCTATCTTCGTAAGGTTTATCTCTCGCTGAGCGAATTCACCCAGGACGTCGTATAACGCACCAGGGCGGTCTTTCTTCAGATATATCAATGCAGAAGTCTTGTCCTTTCCGGTAGGTGCGGTTTTAACGTCGCCTCTTGAAAGCACGACAAATCTCGTAACGCTATCTTTGTCCTGCACGTTTTCAGCCACTATATTAAGGTGATATTTCCGCGCTGCTTCTTCAGACGCTAATGCCGCTATCTCTTCAGATTGCGATGCCATCTTCGCTGCACTCGCAGTGCTGTCCACGGATTTTATCTCCACTCCCTTCAATCTTCCCCTTATGAACTGCTTACATTGCGCCAATGCATGAGGATGTGAGACCACCTTTTTTATTTTCACGAAAGAAAGGTTTTGTTTAGCCAGCAAGCAAATTTTTATCGGCACTAACACCTCCCCTACTATTCGCATCCCTACCTCGTCATTCTCGCTCGAAAGCACGTCCAACGTCTCTCCTACCGAACCTTCCAACGAATTTTCTATGGGAACAATTCCATAATCCACTTCCTTCCTTAACAAGCCCTCTGTTACGTCAAATATCGTCTCGTAATATTTTATCGCGACGTTCTCAGTCTCGCTTTTTCCATGCCCTTTTCTCTTTAGCCACGACTCCGCGGCGGTCTCTGAAAAAGTACCTGTGGGTCCCAATATACCTATCAAAAATTTCATTTACGCTTCACATCTAACATATTTTCTTTCTTCTTTTATAATTAATTACGAACGCCTCTTAGCGATAAAGCTCGCAACTATTATGCCTATCTCATAGAAAATTACCAACGGGAAAGCGACAATGAGCTGACTCATGACGTCGGGCGGTGTAAAAAACGCAGCGAGAACGAACATTGCCACGATTACGTACCGCCTATATTCCTTCAGCGTATCTACCTGGACGAGCCCGGAATGAACGGCAAATACGATAACGACGGGCAGTTCAAACGAGATTCCAAGTATGAGCGTTAACGTAATGACGAACGATATAAATTCGTGGATGGAGTAAGTGGCAGCAACTCCCTCGGGTGTCATATAGTGGAGATAACGCAGAACGAGAGGCAACATAATGAAGTAAGCATAACTTATCCCGGCGATAAACAAAGAAATGGCAGAACCCAGCAATATAATGAGGTGCGATTTTTTCATTGGACTCCTTATTCCAAACCTCACCTTCAGCGTCTTATACACATAATAGCATACAACGGGGGTGGCGAGTATTATACCCGTAAGCATGGCTATCTTTAATTTCAGCATTATCACCTCCACGGGTGAAATATAGATGAGGATTGCACCTTCAGGCAGGAGGTCTTCTTTTATCTTTAGTAACACGGGGTCTAAAAATTGAAATGAAATAAAGAAACCAGCAAATATAACGGCGACAATGAGCATGATTTTTTTCTTTATCGCTACCAATATATATCCAAGTTCCTCACTAATACTCGCCATCTTCAATCGCTCCTATGACTATTACTATGAATAAAGAGGTGATAAAAGCTAAAGAAAAAATGAGTAGAAATGACGAAAATGACTTAATAAGTGGACCGGTAGGAGATGAGGAGATTCCATTAATGGTGCATCTCACTGAACTACGGAGAAGACTCATAGTTGTTTTAATCCCTTTCGGTATTGTTATTCTGCTCGTGTTCCCTTTTTCAAACATTTTCCTTCATCACTTATTAGTCAATTTATTCCACGGGGATATGCCTATATTCGTTTATAGCCCGATGGAATGGATGCGTGTCCGGCTTTTGTTCTCCCTTTTATGCGCTCTTTCTGTTACGATACCCTTAATATTATATGAAATTTTTGCATTTATGCGACCTGGTTTATATCCTTCGGAGAGAAAATTTTTCCTGCTGGTTGTTATACCTTCGCTATGTTTGTACGGCGTCGGCGCTTTCTTCGCTTATTTCTTTGTTCTTCCTCTGGTCTTCAGTTACCTCATCGCTTACTCCGGAGAGATAGCGAAGGTTGCACTTTCCGCAAAAAGGATTTTTTCTGTCATCCTCTACACCGCCGTTGGATTCGGGCTGATTTTTCAAATACCCTTGATAATGACCTTAGCGGTAAAGATGAAGCTCGTCACGTATTCATGGCTCAGGGATAAGAGATTGATAATATATGGGCTGATAATAGGAATCGCTTTATTTGTCATTGCTGACCCTACGGGTATTTCGATGTTGATGGCAGTGGTGTCAATAGCTCTGTTCGAACTCGGATTACTCATAACAAAATACATTGGACATAGACATAGATAAAATTTTTTAAAATGGAAGATATATTTATATATACTCTTAGTCTTAATATATAAGGAGGGGGAAAAAGAGATGATGCCTGGAGGAATCGAATGGATAGTAATAGCCATAGTGGCAATTGTTTTGTTATTCGGCGCAGCTAAGGTGCCACAACTTGCCCGGTCCTTTGGGCAGGCAATGGGAGAGTTCAAAAAAGCGAGGCGAGAAGCGGAGTTGAACTACAAAAAATTTGAAGAATCCGTGGCAGGCAGCGAAGAAGAGATACCAAAGGCGAAAGCGGCAGCGAAGACAAAGGGCGAGGATGTAAACATAAAAGAAGTGGCTGCGTATATGGGCATAGATACCGCGGGTAAGACCGAGGAGGAGTTAAAAGAGGAAGTTCAGGCAAAGTTGGAATCCGCTTCTAAGTCCGGGAAGGACTAAACAATATAAGGAGCGTCTTTTTCGACAATTTTCTGGGTTATTGGTATGGAGAAATAGAAAGTCGTGTCTTTTCCCGGCTCACTTTTCACCCATATCTTACCGTTATGCGCTTGAATAATCCCCTTCGCGATAGCTAATCCTAAACCGCTTCCACCATGTTCCCTGCCCATAGAAGTGTCAATTTGCGAGAAGGGTTTGAACAATTTCTCTTTGTCCTCCTTTGAAATTCCAATACCATTATCTGTCACACTAAACAAAACGTCTCCCCCCACTCGCCGGGTTTCGACGACCACGTCAGCGGGTTTTTCCGAAAATTTTATTGCATTGTTCAATAAATTACTTATTACCTGCCTTAATCTTTCGGCATCCCCAATTATGGTCGGCAATTCGGCAAATCTCGCTATTATTTTAATATCTTCTTCCTCAGCAAAAGGTTCCTGCATTTTTATCGCTTCCTTTACTGCGTCATTGATACTCATAGACTCGAAATACATCCTGATTCTCCCTGCATCTATTCTTGAAATGTCCAGGATGTCTTCAATCAAATTATTCAACCTCGTTAGATTTCTCAGAATGACTTCTATGCTCTCTTTTTGTTTCTCGCTCATTTCTCCCTTATATCCATCCTGCAGCATTTCTAATTGCGATTTCATGGGTGTTAGAGGGGTTCTCAATTCGTGGGACGTTAGGGACAGGAATTCAGTTTTCATCCTTGTTACTTCCTCTAAATCCACTACTTTCAATTCCAATTCCTCGTTTAGCTTTTGTATCATCGCTTCCGCTTTCTTTCGTTCGGTGACGTCTCTAAAAATCGTTAATTTTGATATGGTGCCGTCAATGTTTCTCAGTGGCGTCTCAATGAGGTCATAAGTTTTATTCATCCTGCGAGAGTACCACTCCCACCTTATAGTCTTTCCCTTCATCACCTCCAGATGTTTACACCTGGGGCAGGGTTCCTCCCTCCCGTGAAACACCTTATGGCAAATACGACCACGCTGGTCTCCAAACTCATCCCGCAAAATCCTGTTCATAAACTCTACTTCATAGTCCTCTGAGACGAGATACACGCCATCAGCCATACTTTCAAATATCTCTCTTAACTGTTTCTCAGATGTTCGCAGTGCATCCTCCACTAGTTTTCGCTCAGTGATGTCTCTAAAAATCGTTAATTTTGATATAGTGCCGTCAATATTTCTCAGTGGTGTCTCAATGAGGTCGTAACTCTTATTTGTCTTGCGAGAGTACCACTCCCACCTCACTGTCTTTCCCTTCATCACCTCCGAATGTTTACATAGAGGACATGGTTCCTCCCTGCCGTGAAACCGCTTATAGCAAATACCACCGACCTGGTCTCCGAAATTATCACGCGAAACCTTGTTCATAAACTCTACTTCGTAGCCCTCAGAGAAGACATACACGCCATCAGTCATGCTTTCAAATATCAAATTCAGGTTGTCACGCTCTTCTTTTATCCGCTCCTCCAGCTCCACTTCTTTTGTTATATCTCTGCTCACGCGGACAGTGCCAATTGACACGCCATTTTTGTCCTTCAACAATGCCGCGGACATGCTGATATGAACGGGCTTTCCATCCTTTCGCAACACGATTGTCCGGTAGTTTCTAATCTCCCCTTCCCTCTGCACACGCTCCATTATCCTATCCGCCTCTTCGGGCTCCGCGAAAAAATTCCTGTTGGATTTCCCTATTACCTCATCCGCGCGATAACCCATGATGCCCTCTGCACTTTTATTCCAGTCTCGCACAATCCCTTTCATGTCCACGACCGTAATCGTGTCCGCAGAACTCGCAATAATATTATTCAAATAATCTCTCGTTTCTCTCAGTTCCTTCTCCGCGCGTTTCAGTCCGGTGATGTCCTTTGAAACTACCGTTACAGCCGTTACCTTGCCTGTTCCCGGGTCTTTAACAGGACTTAGTGTTTTGAGGAAGCATCTTCCCTCGCTGTCTCTGTATTCGTGCTGGACCGATGCCCCGGTCTCAAAAGTGTGGTTAATCTTATCAGCGAACCGTTTCGCATCCCCTGCTGAATGAAAGTCGCGGTATGCACGTCCCAGAAATTGGTCGCTTGACAGCCCCAACCTCGATAGATGTTTTTCGTTCATGAACAGATACCGGCAATCCTTATCCACTAAATATATGGAATCATCAGTGGACTCTACGAGTGAGCGATATTTCTCTTCCTTCTTCCGCAACTCCTCTTCCGCTCTTCTCTTAACCACCAGCACCTGATAAGCATCCCGAACTTTAGCCTCCTTCTCACTGATAACTCCAACAACATACGCCACGGCAACAAAAAAAATCATTCTTTCAAAGGTTGTCAGGATGAAGGAATGCCCCAGGAAGAAATATGTTGCAAGAATATGGAGTGAACCGAGAAATAGAGCAACATAGACCGCCTTCCGGTGATACCACACGCCAGCTAAGAGAATGGGAATATAGAAAAAATGCGAATATACAATTGCCTGTTTCACGAAAAAGCTGACATAAAAAGTTAAAATGACACATGCTACTATTGTGAAAAGTAATACACGAATTTTATTCACGTCCTTTACGCCGACAAAGGGGTGTCCGTTCTCCCTCATAACTTCATTCATTTATCGCTTTCTCAATCGCATCAAGCATCCTTCGCACGGTAAACGGCTTTTCTATGAAATCTACAACTTGTTTCGAGGCGAGTAACCCTTCTTCCTCCGCTTCCAGCGAATGAACGGCAGTCAGAAATATAACTTTTATCTTTGCCAATCTACTGTCTTTCTCTATCATCCCCAATATATCCTTAGAAGTCAAGCCGGGCATCATTATGTCCAGCAGAAGGACGCCGGGGATTTCTTCCTTTAATTTTTCCAGGCACTCATGCCCATCCTTTGCTTTGATTGCTCTGTATTTGTTTGCTTCCAGGATTTGCGCTACCGAGAGCAGAACGTCCGGTTCGTCATCCACGATCATAACCGTTTTAGTTTTCATTTTCTTTTTCCGGCTCTGCGAGAGCAACCAATTGAAGAGGTCCTTTTTTACCTATTATTAGTGAGGCGGATATTCGAGCATTGAATTCTGAACCGTCTTTTCGCAACGCAATCAAAACCCCTTCCCAGCTACCTTTTTCACGCACCGCAGTTACGACGTCTTCCGTTTCAACTTTCCAGAACCCTCCGTATGGTCGTCCTAAAACCTCACCCTCCTTATCATAGCCCCACGTCCTCAGGAAAGCGGGATTCACATAAGTTAGTTTACCTTCCATATCCGCCATAAGAACCGGATTGAGAGCAATTTCAAAAGCATTCGCTTTAAGTATTAGCTCTTCTTCAGCCTTAATTTTTGCAATACCGCCAGCAATCGTTTCCGATACGCCTTCAAGTAAACCTCTATCTTCTTTTGATAGTATTTTTCCTTTTTTAGTAAAAATTAGTAGTGCACCGTGAATCATCCCTTTGGTTTTCAGAGGAATCGCATACGCCTCTTGAATGTTATATTTATCGGCTAAGTTTGAAGCAGTTAGGGTAAGTTCATTCTCATCCGTGCCCTTTTCGGTGGAATCGAAAAAGAAGACTTCCTTATGGTGGATTGCCTCCGATGCTATTCTTCTTTTCCATTCCTCCGCTTCACTGTTTTCCTCTTCACGGGAGTAACCCATCAGAGCATAACTGGAAAGTGTGTCATTAACCGGGTCGTAAATCAATATATCGCCCATATCGAACCCGATTATATCTCGCAAGTTTTTGAGTATCGTGGAACACAATTGGTCAATGGTATAAGACCTGTTAACCGATTCCCCGAGCAGACGGTGCAGTTCTGAGAGATTTTTTATTCGTCTCTCGTACATCACCTTTTCGGTGACGTCGCGGATGATAGCGATGACAGAGAAGGAGCCGTCAGGATTTTTCACTCTCCTCGCTTTGACGTCCAGTATTCTCCCCGCTTTATCTTCCTCCTGGCTCTCAACTTCTTCTGCCTTTCCTTCAATAACCTCCGCTATTTGACTTTGCTCTTGACGCGCAGTGCCGAAGAAGGCGAGATAATATTTTTGCCCGATGCAATCGCCATAAAGAGCGGTCAAATACCGGTTCATGAAGAGGATATTATAATCAAAGTCGAGAATCAGAACGCCTTCGGGCATATCTGCGAGAATGCGAGAGAAAATCTTCTCGGTATATGTCTTCTCTTCTTCGCTTAACCGGAAGATATGCTGCAAGGGCGCTTTACTCACGAACCATACCTTCGCTCTCCCTATTTGCTTGTAAGAGACGCGCCCATCAGCGCGCAGGTGATTCATATATTTGGACAACGTATGCCTTTCAAGGGGCACCGCCTTCGATATCTCCTCTATGGTTGCGCCTATATCCCCTATGTCTTGTATAGCGTCAATTATTTTATTGAATATTACTTCTTCCGCTTTCATCCTTTATGAGATAGAAATTGGAATGAATAATATAAAAAGGTAACAGTATGGTTGCCATGTATAGCTACATTCATAGGCGAATTACATTTTTGGAATTTGTTTAGCTAACCACAAGATTACACAGATTTTCACGAGAGAACAATAATAATAATCTGATTTCCGTGTTCCATCAGTGATTTTGTCACCTATTAACCTCCTTTTCTTGTGTCAATCTCGTGAAATCTCGTGGTTTATTACTTGCAATTTATTACTGGAATGACTATAGTTCAGAGACGCCAGTTCAGTCTTCTTCGTTTTCTTCAAGCAAGAAGAAATCAGCACACATAACGGCTGTTTTTCTCTTCTCGTCGTGTGTAATGAACCCGTATTTAGCTAAGAAACGTAAGAAGAGCTCGACTTTTTCCACGGGAACGTTTACAAGCGATGCTATCTCCATCGCAGACACCGAATGCGGGTATTGGTCTTCTAAAATGCGTAGAATCATATTCATTTTCATTTGCGCTTCGGCATCATCGTTATACATTGATTATATATCCGAAATGATTGATATATAAACTTTACGGTAACGTGGAGACCATCCAAAAATTATAATGAGGGCATAAAGTCAGTGACCCACCATTAATGGATGGGAAGTAAGAGTTTATTCAGGATTCCCACGGAGATATGAACTTGTATTGACAATATATTCCTTTTATGGAATGTGAATTTATTAAGAAAGCGGGATCCTGCATTTATAGCGATGAACGGGATTCCACGTGGTTCTACAAGGGAATAGTGAAAGGACAACAACTGTTTCCTTTATGCGGACAAGACATTCCCTCAATTATGATCCCCGTGGATTTTTTCGTCCCATTTAAGGTAAATATTCCTGAGGAGGAAATAATTGCAGGATTGGAGGATTGCGCATTTGACGAAGCAGTGCAAAGGGCGTATTCACAGGAAAGAAACGCTTTGCGAAGTGAAAAAGAACGCCCATGGGGTTTAAGGACATACAGACCGTTCAGAGGACAGTTGCAAGATGCTAAGCCATCCTTCAAGGAAATGCTGAGGATTGCTGAGGCGGTCATTGATGAAATAGGAATGCCTATGCCTTCCAAATCTAAGGGAAGGCGAAGGAACTACGACTGGAAACGGATTTTAGCAGCTCTTCTTTGCAAGGGCGTGCGGTCTTTCAGTGATTTGGAACGGGAATTGCGGGACACGGGGTATTGTGAGGTGGACGGGCGTACACCGTGTGATTCGGAGTTGCACTATGTTTACAGCCAAATCCCGGAGGAATGGCTGGATAAAGCATTAAAACCGTTGGATGACAAAGTAACAGCGCTTTATGCCAAATTCGATGCTTTTCTAAATGAGTTCGTCATTGATGGGACGGGAATAGCCTGTGACACGCTTGTGGAGCGGGAGGTAGTGATGGAAAAGCGGCTTGTCAAAGAAACTGAGGAAATCACGATTCTTACGAGGATTATTACGAACACGGTGCGAGCAGTAACATCGCACACAAACAAAATATCCGTCCTTTCCGATTCTCTGGAGCCGGGATCCATTATCTACGGAGACCCGGAATTTGACGTCAAGGCAAATTACAGCGATGCTGAAGAGCGAAAGCTGGGAGAAAGGCCTTTCGGGAATGCCGAGAAGCGTTCGCCAAAATGCTACTACCGAAAGGACAAGGAGAAAGGCATGAAATTGTATTTCTGCGCACACAATATTCTTGCGTATTTCAGCAACGAGAAGTGGCGTGATTTATTCTTGCGTATCTCAAAGTAACGAGCCAATGGGAACCAACCAAAGCGACGGCATGAGCAGAGTTAGTGGATATTATCACCCTTTTGAAGCATGGCTCTAAAATGGCTTGATGTTAATTAAAAATAAGTGCAATATGTCCCTTTCAGTATCTTCACCAAAACTTCACGTACTCCTTTAATGTGAAAATTTACGCCCCTTATAACCTCGAATGGCTATGTTTTTGTTCTCTTACTCTCTTTTTTGGATGGTCTCCCACCTGCGGAAAGTTTAATAAAGTAGTGTTTTCAAATACCATTTGGATCACCAAGGATATATTCTCTTTCGGATGTTAAAATGCTTCCGAAAGAGAGTATCCTATTATATCACTAGAAAATTAGACTGTGCCATTATTATAGTATTTGTTTAGCTCCTTTATATAACCACAAGATTACACAGATTTTCACGAGAAAGCTTTTCTAAAAAAGAAAATCGTTAGCAAAAGAACCTATTTGTTTTTCTTTTAGCACAGGTTTTCTTTTTGTGAAAAAGAAAAAGTGTTATCTAAGATGAAAAGACAGGGAATCACCAAGTATGGCTAAGCTCTTAAACCCTCAATCCACCGAGAATAGTGACAAACAACGCCGCTGCGATTATGTCTGCGGCAGAGCCCGGATTTATTCCTTCTTTTATTAGCTCCTCATCGAATCCCTCTATCTCTTTAAGCTCGTATCCCCTATTTACAATCCCCTTTGCCTTCTCCTTCACGTATTTGCTCTTTTCAGTTCCAAACGCCATTTTAACGAAGGTATCTTCTTCCTCAGAAAGCAACCTCAAATAAGCATGAGTTATGGCATCGTTTATGCTCCTCTTCTCTTCGGCAAAATCCTTTATCACCGTTGCATACCCGAAGGTCTTCTCAAATCCACCCACCAGTTCCTGTGAAATCAAATCGTAAGATGCAGAAATGGTAAGTATCTCATACAAAGATAGCTTCTTCTCTCTTATTTCTTTCAGCGAAGACTCGTCCATCACGTCAAGTTCCGGCACGGCTCTCCTCACTTTTACTTTTGCCTTTGGAAACGCACGATAAACTTCTATGGCATCATCCACGCTGGTATTCCGCATGATTTCCTTCGCTTTTCGTTTTATCGCATCCATGTCGTAGCTCGCACAAGCACCAGCCGCCATCGCCAACGGAATCAACAGAAATAGTGCGCCGAAGTGTGTATTCCCGCCGCTTTGCCACTTGACGCTTTCTTCTGCTCCTACTCTTATCAATTCTCCCACTCCTTCACTTCTCGCCGCCGCTTCTCTCAAAACCGGATACACGGCAACCGAAGAAGCGAGAAAATGCTCGTAGCTCGTATCTCTGAAGTCATGCGTTCGGTCCACGTTACCGGGTTTAGGATATGCGGATACTTCTAATAGCAAAGCCAATTGCGCACTTCTCGCAACGTATTCCTTTTCCATTGTATGAAAGGTGTCTCTAAGATTTTAAAAATGAATTAGCATATACTTAATATTAGGAGTAAGGAGAAGGTGGATAAAATAGAAAAAGGGAGCTCAGATTTACCCGGCTCTGTGCTTTCAAAGAGCCAAATTAGAGCGCTTGTTAGAATTAAACCACCCTTAATCGAGGAAATGATTGACGTCAATACGCAACTTCAACCTAACGGCGTAGATTTAACGGTAAAACATATAGAAAAAATCGTGGGTGCGGGTTGTATTGACTTCAGCAATAAGGAACGGAAGCTTTCGGAGACCGTGGAACTTGATTTTGACGATGATAGGATGTTTTTACCTACGGGGTCGTACAAAGTACTTTTTAATGAGGTTATTCATCTACCAAAGGATATTATGGCAATTGGAGCGCCACGAACAAGTCTCATACGATGTGGTGTTACCATTGAAACCGGGTTTTGGGATGCCGGCTACGAGGGTAGAAGCGAATCGTTATTAGCGGTATTTAATGAAAAAGGCTTCCGTATAAAGAAAAACGCACGTATTCTTCAGTTAGTTTTCATCAGGCTATCCAAAAAAATAGCAGGAGGTAGTGGATACATGGGAATATATCAATCAGAACATATAGCCCAAAGCCAAAAGACACTTGATTTGTATTAAAAAATTGAAAAAGCCATGTTTATGCTCGTTTCCATTTTCTGGAAGCCCTGTTCCACAAAAAATATGCGTGAGTGCCGAGGAGGGGCGCCCATACCAAAAAGAATTATTAGGTCAGATGGGAGAGTATAAATAGAAACTAATGGACAAGATCACACCTGATAAGAGAATAATCCGGACTTTAGCATCAGAAACGAGGGTGGACATTCTCAAAAAAATCGATTCCGGGTCTATGACATTAAATAAATTAACGGATGAATTGCATCTATCGAAATCAACGGTTCACGAACATCTAACCATTTTGATTGAATCAAGTCTGGTAAAGAAGGTAAATAAGGATAATAAGTGGGTCTACTATGAGCTTACAGACAAGGGTACGGAGATTCTTCACCCACACAAAATGACGAGGATAATGGTCCTTTTATCTTCTGCGATATTGAGTTTTGCTGCTGGAATTGTTGAGGTATATCAGGTTGTAAGAACCTGTTTAGAAAAAATGTGCCACCTACATTTTCAGTGAATTTACGAGGCGTGTTTCCTCTTTAAGTAACTCTTTCATGCCAATTTCCTTCAAAGTATCCGTTATCGCCTTCGTTACATTGAGGTACCACGTCTTTGTTTCATTACCAAACGTGACCTCTACGCGTTCTACCCTGGCAAGAGCTTGCAACAGCGTATCTGCACGTTCCCACGAATCTTCCTGGCCCGAAGCTTCTTTCCGCTTCCACTGAAGCACTGATAATACCCGATACGCCAGCATGCACACGAACAGATACGCTCTTACCCGATGCTCAAGTCGATGGCGCACTGGCTCAACTTCTTCCTGCGTCTTCAAGACACGAAATAACTTTTAGAAGCGTTGCC
>Ga0209986_10003316_pt1 | contig 14172 bp, 8 predicted proteins | sample BlataG_FD_183168 | JGI IMG/M metagenome (GOLD analysis project Ga0209986, IMG submission 183168) | Deep subsurface microbial communities from Black Sea to uncover new lineages of life (NeLLi) - Black_00105 metaG (SPAdes) (version 2) | ecosystem: Environmental > Aquatic > Marine > Oceanic >...
AATACCAGGGAATGGAAAATATATATGAAATTTATATAAATAAATCTTGTCGCTCTGACCATCGAACTCTGAGTACACGACTCGTCCGAAATTATCCGTGCCAATCACAAATGAAGGTGGACCAAAACCATTTACCGAAGTCTGAAGCACTGTCGGCGAAGTCCAATTACTGCCTGAAATATGTCTTGCAAAATACAATGTTTGATGATTTTGCGATCGCCAGACAATTCCGGGTTTGGGTGTCTTTGCATTAGGGTCTGTACTGATCCCTGGATTACAGCCGTAGCCGATTTCCATCTTCTTTGACCACGTTTGGCCACCATCACCCGAGTGCACAGCATAAATAACTCCACCAGACTCATAAGTGATCCAAAAATCATCGATACCGCCTCTAAGCATTTTTCGAGATGCATTTGATTTCGTCGCCTCACTCGAACTGCTTACAAGTGATTTGTTGAAATCCGGGGTGTAGGTGTAAACACCTTGCTCGGTTGCTGCGTAAACCGGATCCGGCTCATCCCGGTCAATCTCAAGGTCATGGGTTGGTTTATCTGTGGGCAAACCAGCAGTCACGTCAAACCACTTACCTGCTCTGTCTACTGTGCAATAAACGTGAGTCTCTTCTGCACTTTCATTTTCTTTACAAAGGGTATAAACAATTGTGGGCTCTGACGGATCGATTTCAAGGTCTGCGATGTAAAGATAATCAAGTCCATTATTCGCCTGAGACGGATAAGTCTCAAAACCATTGGTTGTTTTATAAATACCATATGGGTTTTCTGATCCTGCATAGATTGTGTCAGGATAATCAAAATCAATCGCAAGAGCATTTACATCAACATCATTCAAGCCAGTTTGAGTCCAATTATCCGCATTATCAACTGATTCATACACACCATGGGAGGCAGTTCCAGTATATAAATTATTTCCATCATGGGGATTTATAGAAATACTATACACTGTATCGACACCTAACCCTTGTATAGCAGGAGACCAACTACCACTAACTCCGTATTGATTGCTCCGCATAAAACCAGCTTGATCTCCTGGTGTTGGTACATAATCGAAAGCTGCATACACATAACCTCGAATTAATGGATTGGATACTATTTGATGTATTGCTACCGGAAATTGAATATTGGGACCAGTAGTATATGCACGTTCCCACGTAGTTCCTAAATCACTACTCCTACAAATAACCGAACTTACTTGTCTTGGTGGGGGATCGTCGCATCTCCAAGCCAGGTAGGATACAAACGCAAGTTGTCCGTTATCTGCGCAAGCTTCGATGGACCATCCGGTTACGGTTTGCCACCGAAGTGTCCAAAATGTTGCAGACCATGAATCACCATTGTTCTCGCTAAATGATACTTGCATCGGGTGAAGTGCAGAATTCATTGGACCGAACGGACGACCAATTGTCCAAAAATATTGTGATGATAATGCTAGACCGGTAGTTTTCAGGGGCTTGAATCCTCTTGTTTTTTCAATCCATTGACTACCACTGTTTTCTGTTTTATATAGACTAAATTCCGTTCCAGCAAAAAGCACTTGATTGTTTGCAGGATGGTTCATCAATGTCATAGCACATTTAGCAATTATGCCGTTGTTCTGTAATACCCAGCTATTTCCACCATTTGTGCTCATATATATACCCATTGAGGTTGCAGCATAGATCAAATCCGCGTCAACTACCACAAGATCAAATACTAATACATGATATGGTGAAAGGGGAAGTGGCTCCCAATTTATGCCACCATCATAGCTTTTATAAATGCTGCAATCTTCATTCCAACAACCGGCATACGCGATCTGGTCATCGAAAAATGCTACAGAGTTAACTTGATGTTGCTGTAATGTATGTTGCCATGTTTCACCATTATTTGTAGATCGGTAAACGCCACTGGCAAGAGTATTTCCCATATATGTTGCAAGTATTGTTACATTGTTATAGAAATCAGAAAATGTTGTGATATCCCATGACTGTCCAAGCGGTTGATAATGTATGGGTTTAGGGGACCAACTATCGCCGCCATTGGTTGTTACATAAATATATGGATAGCCATTACATCCTAAGTAGACAGTGTCTGGATATTGTGGATCAATTGCAAAACACAGTGGTTCCTGATTAGCTATCCCAGAACTCTTTGGCTCCCAGATTCCTCCACCATCAATAGACTTCCAGACTGGTGTCGCATCATTCTTGCCAATGTAAACCGTCCATGCTTCATTCGGATCTGTAATCACACAGGTGGGATTGATGATATCAAGATCAGGTATTGAATCCCAATATTCTCCTTCATTTTCTGACTTATAGAGCTTATGTTTTTGGTCAGCAGCGTATATATAATACTGCCCAAGGTGTTTACCTATTGTTAAATCATCGGCCCTGCCTGCTGGCGGACCATTTAATGACTGCCACTGGGTTGCAAAGAGCATCAGCGGCAAAGCTATAATAATTAATGATTTCTTGAACATCTTATTCTCCTTTTGTTCAGCTTGTCGCTGAACCTAAATTCACACAGATAACAATACGGATGCAAACGGATTTTTTCTCAAAATTTCTCATCTTCCTTTCTTTGCGTAGCAAAGAAATTGATACATACAGATTAATACGAATTCACACGGAAAACACAGAGATATCTTTTTCATAACTTCCCATCTTCATAACTTCCTGTCCTCTACTTTCTATACTCCGATTCTCAAAGTCATCGCACCACCAATACCTTTTTTATTACCCGTTCGCTACCAGATTTAAGCATTATAAAATATATCCCATCACACACCTCCTTGTTAAAACCTAACACAAACTCACCTGAAACTTGATGCACTGGAAAAGTTTCTATTACTCTTCCAGTAACATCTATTATCATTATATCACCATTTTTACAACTTCCTAAATTATAACGAATTAAAGAGTTTCTTTTTAAAATTGTGGAACAATTTAAAATAATACCAACGCTGTAAGGTTTAACAATTATCTCTTCATTTATACCAACAAGATCTTTCCGTTTATAGTAAAGCATCCATGGTCCAGTATTACCACTATCACGTTGGTCAGACCAGAATAGATGTAGAAAATCACCATCACAAGCCAATGAGGGACGACGAGAATGAAATGACGCATTAGTTAATCTCACTTCAGATTCCCAGGTCTGCCCTAAATCCGTGCTCATCCGGTAATATATCTCAAAGTTATTATTAAAACCATGCCTGTCATCCTCCCAGACTAAATGCAAGTTAGTAGTTTCAGCAAGAATATCCGAAGCAACTGCCCGATGCATTATAGTCAATGAATCAATCTGCTCCCAGGAATTACCGCTGTCTCTACTCGCTCTGTAGAATATATCACCGGTCCAGGCATAAGGAGAATATTTATAGTCATACCAGGTGATGTGGATACCAGTACTATCATCCGTATCCATAGCTGGATGCTGAGATCCGATTCCATCATTTTCCGAAACAACCTGACTGTCAAGCCAGGTCTCACCACCATCAAAACTCAAAACATTATAAACCTCACAAACACCCGGTAACGCTCTGTAAGAAATTGTAATGTCCAACATGTTATTAGAAATTAACCTTAAAGTAGGGTTTGCCCGTGCCTGTGTTATCTCAATATCTGGCTGCCACGTATTCCCACCATCAAAACTTCGTGTAAACCACATTACTCCCGATGATGCGTTGATACCAGCAATATATATTGTATCAGTAACTACGTCAATTGATGAATATTTGATTCCCGGAACTATTGAATCAATGTCTTGCCAGGTTAATCCTCCATCTGTACTCCGAAGGTACAATAGCCCATAATCATCCTCAAACCAGATTACATGTACGGTGTTATCCGATACTGCAATTTGCGGTAATACTGAACTCTGTGTATCCTCCTCACTCAACCTCACATCCTCCCCCCAGGTCTCACCCGCATCAGTGCTGCGCTTGTAGAAAATCTCATCACGATAATTTGATAAACTATCTAAATAATTTTTCCACCAGACTAAATGAATGGTATCGCCCCAACATGCAGACCTTGGATCTGCAGAGTAAGCATAATCAAAAGTCAACCGCTCATCCTCACTCCAACCTGATTGGGCATGCAAAGAAGTAGGCAGTAGGTAGTAGGCAGTAGGCAGCAAAAAACAAAAAACTGAAATAATAAATAACAAATCAGCAGTCTTCTTCATTTTTCCCTCTGATATATTATAATAGTAAAGGTATGTATGTCAAGAGGAATCTACTTCTTGTTTTATTTCGCATCCCGACGGGAGAAAAAAACTTGAATCGGGTTCGCTCTTGACATTTTCACAATCGTTTGTATAATATGTTTGGAGACGCTCCCTTGGACATCATTTTAATTTCAAGCAAAGATAATAAAAGAACAAACCTCCACGTGAAACTCGCGTTTGTTGTCCTTGCGTGTTTAGTGTTCGTTGCAGTATTAGTACTCTTTATCTATAATATCACGATATTTACGTCTCACCGCGTCGACAAAAGAAAGTTCGAACGGTTAAACCAGGAAAACCAAATAGTGCGTGCTGAGATCAGTAGAATTGAACAGGACATCGCTGATTTGGCTATTCTGATTGATAGCTTGGAAGAATATGACAAGAAACTCCGGACTTATGCTTCTCTCAATCCAATAAGCGATGACCTGCGCAACATGGGGATTGGCGGCTCCAGTATCTTCCATAATGCTGAGGGGTTATCAACCAATGTATACAGTGACCTGGCGAGCTTGTCAAAAACTCTGGATCATTTGCTCTCACGTTCCCAACTGCAAGAAGAAAGTTTTACCAATATCATCCAATATCTCGACGAGAAAAAGTTTTTACGAGAACATACCCCCTCTATAATACCGGTCCAGGGATGGTTCATGAGCGGGTTTGGCTACCGTATCGACCCCTTTACTGGTCAGATAAAGATGCATGAGGGTTTGGATATCGCCGCACCACCCGGCACGCCAATTATTGCACCGGCTGATGGCACAGTAAAGTTTGCTGGAGAAAGACCAGGTTTTGGTTTGACTCTTGAAATAGACCATGGCTATGGTTACACGACCTTGTATGGACACTGTCAGAGGATAGCACTTGAAAAAGGAAAGAAAGTAAAAAGAGGTGATGTCATCGCCTATGTGGGCAGCACGGGAAAAAGCACTGGTCCGCATCTTCACTATGAAGTGCGTGTTTCCCATATCCCGGTTAACCCTATCCACTATATCCTCACTCCATTGATTACTGATTAGAACCATATGCAAAAAATCACCGAGAAAATCAGTCTGCTGCGCAAAGAAAAGAACGCGGTCATACTCGTCCACAATTATCAGTTGCCCGAAGTCCAGGACATCGCTGATTTCACCGGTGATTCCCTGGAGCTCGCACGGGTGTCTCAAAAGCTCGACTGTAAAGTAATTCTCTTTTGCGGAGTCCATTTTATGGCGGAAACCGCAAAAATTCTCAACCCCGGTAAGATCATTCTAATCCCTGATCTACATGCTGGTTGCCCTATGGCGGACATGATTACAGACCAACAACTGCGTCGGGAAAAGGAAAAGCACCCTGGTGCCGCAGTAGTTACCTATATCAATTCCACCGCTGAAGTAAAAGCCCTTTCAGATATCTGCTGCACTTCTGCAAATGGGGTCAAGGTTGTCAATTCACTTGGCAGCGAAGAAATAATCTTCACACCTGACAAGTATCTCGGGTCTTATGTTGAGCGACAGAACAAGACGAAGAAATTCTACCTCTGGTCAGGTTACTGCCCAACCCACATGGTCTTCTCCAGATCAGACATCGAAAAACTCAAAAGAGTACACCGGACAGCTGAAGTCCTGGTTCATCCTGAATGCCGGATTGAGGTCCAGGAAATCGCCGACCGAATATGCTCAACGTCACAGATGATATCTTATGCTAAAAACAGCAAAACAAGCGAATTCATTATCTGCACTGAAGTCGGCATGCTCTATCCCTTGCAAAAAGAAAACCCTGATAAAAAATTCATTGCGGGCAGTCCCAATGCGATTTGTCCTAATATGAAGCTAAATAGTCTGGAAAAAGTACTGTGGGCGCTCGAAGACATGAAGCATGAAATACATATCGATGAAACCATTCGCAAAAAAGCGCTAAAGGCGATTGAAAAAATGGTCGCAATCTAGGTCTTGACAAGAAATAAAATATAAGTATAATAAATTATCCTTATATTTCCAAATAATGAAATTGGTTTTGGTTAAGTGTCTCGGGAGTGGAGTAAAATTATCTGATTTGTGATGAAATATAGGACAAAGGTATTTCCTTTAGAATATGTTGCGCAAATTCCTGCCCAGATTTACGAATGTATTTTTTAGACAATGACTGAAAAAAGGAGAAATAAAAATATGATGATGCAAGGTGTTATATGGAAGTAATAGAACTCGGCAAAAAGAAAGTAACTGAGCTTCAAAGTATGGCCAAAGAACTGGGACTTCAGAACTATACGGATCTCAAGAAACCGGACTTGATTCATGCAATAATCGAAGCTGAAACACAGCGAGCTGAACTTGTCCCGGTTGAGGGCGTCCTGCAAATCCATTCCGATGGTTACGGCTTTCTCAGATCACCGAATTACAACTATTTACAAAGCCATGATGATATCTACTTATCGATTTCGCAAATTCGCAAGTTCAACCTTAAGATCGGCGATCACATACGGGGACTTGCCCGACCGCCGCGCGAAGGCGAACGATACTTCGCAATGATCAAAATCGAAAAAATCAACAATATCGCGCTCGCTCAATTCAAATCAAGAGTAGCCTTTGATAAGCTGACACCGCTTTATCCGGTTGAGCGAATCCACCTCGAAATCGAAGAAAAGAACGACCTTTGCATGAGAATCGTTGACCTCTTCACGCCTATTGGCAAAGGCCAACGGGGTTTAATCGTCTCTCCGCCCCGAGCTGGTAAAACAGTACTGCTCCAAAAAATAGCTAATTCAATAAGGACAAATCATCCTGAAATATACCTTATCGTGCTTTTGATCGACGAACGACCCGAAGAAGTCACTGATTTCGAACGTTCAGTGGACGCTGAGGTTGTCTCTTCAACTTTCGACGAAACACCGGATCGGCATACCGAAGTCGGCGAAATTATTCTCGAGCGAGCAAAGAGAATGGTAGAAACAAAGACTGATGTCGTTATCTTGCTGGACAGTCTCACACGGCTTGCCCGAGCGCATAATGCAGTCGTTCCCCATTCAGGCAAAACCCTGTCTGGCGGTTTGGACTCAACTGCACTTCAAAAACCAAAAAAGTTCTTCGGTGCAGCACGTAAGATCGAAGAAGGAGGAAGCTTGACAATCATCGCTACCGCGCTGGTGGATACCGGTTCAAGAATGGACGAGGTGATCTTTGAAGAATTCAAAGGCACTGGCAATCTTGAGTTAATCCTTGACCGTCATCTATCTGACCGTCGGATTTTCCCGGCTCTGGATCTGTACAAATCAGGAACCAGAAAAGAAGAATTGATACTCGCTGAATTTGAACTGAACCGCTTATGGATTCTTCGTAAATTCCTGTCCGAGATGAACGTCATCGAGCAAATGGAGTTTCTCACCGAGAAAATGGGAAGAACAAAAACAAACAAAGAGTTCCTCAAATCGATGAACGGTAGTACATAAGGAGTGCAAATATGAAAAAGAAAATACACCCCAAATATGTTAAGTGCACAATAACCTGTGCCTGTGGTAATAAGATTGAGACAAGGTCGACAGTGGAAAAAATATCAGTTGACCTCTGTTCGAATTGCCATCCCTTCTTCACCGGCAAGCAGAAAATCGTGGATTCAGCCGGTCGCGTCGAAAAGTTCATCAGGCGCTATGCCAAGAAAAAAACAGTAAAACCAAAAAAGCGCAAGAAAAAGAGCGAGTAACAAATGGATAAATCCGGTAATTTCAAAAGAATAAACCTTGAAGATATAAAAAACCTCAAAACAAGGTTCCAAAATCTAAAGGAGCATCTTTGACCTAAAAGCCGTAGAACAAGGTATTGCAAAGCTCCAGCAGAAAACAACTGCACCAAATTTCTGGGAAGATAAGCTATCCGCCCAAAAGATAATGTCGGCAATCAGCGAGAAGCAGTTCTGGCTCGATGAAATACACCATCTCGAAGAAGATATCGGATTGCTCACTGACCTCATCGCATTGCCTGAGCTCGACAGTAAGATGATCAAGGAAACAATTTATGAGATCAAAGAAGTAGATCGAAGAATCCGGGGCCTTGATGCAAAACTTCTTTTAAGTGATGAGAATGATATCAAGAACTGTATCCTCACCATCCATCCGGGAGCAGGTGGTACAGAATCTTGCGACTGGGCAGAAATGCTCTTCAGAATGTACTTGAGGTGGCTGCAGCAAAAGAAATTCAAGCACCGCGTCCTCAATCTATTACCTGGTGAAGTTGCCGGTATCAAAGATGCCACTATTGAAGTAACCGGTAACTATGCATATGGTTTACTGAAAGCTGAACTAGGGATACATCGCTTAGTCCGCATTTCGCCCTTTGATACAAATGCACGGCGCCATACATCCTTCGCATCAGTTTTTGTCTATATGGAAATTGAGGAAGTAAATTTTGAAATCAATGAGGACGATTTGCGTATCGACACATACCGGGCTGGTGGACATGGCGGTCAGAACGTAAATAAGGTCGCCTCAGCCGTCCGTATCGTTCACATCCCCACTGGTATAACTGTACAGTGCCAGAACGAACGTTCCCAGTTTCACAACAAGGTAAATGCCATGAAGATCCTGCGCTCTAGATTGTATGAACATTACCGGAAAAAAGAAGAAGAAAAATTGAATAAGCTTGAGGCTCAGAAAACCGACATTGCCTGGGGGCATCAAATTCGTTCGTATGTTTTTCACCCATACAAACTCGTTAAGGATCACCGCACAAATCGCGAAACATCGCAGATAGATAAAGTCATGGACGGCGACATAGACGACTTTATCTACGCCTATCTTGGTATGCAGGCAAAGAAAAAGGGACCAGATCATCAAAGACCTGGCCCCTAATGCGCGTGTTTGGCGATTATCTCACGAGAACGAGTTTGTTCGATATAACATTCATCCCTGCTTCGATTTGGCAGAAATATACACCAGCAGAAACTCGTTTGCCGAAATTGTCTTTACCATCCCAGACAGCTGAAAACCTTTTTGGTTCGTGTACCTTGTCAACCAGGGTTCGTACGCTTTTACCACTCACATCATAGACCGTAATATTGATATCCTGTGAATACGGTACGCTGTAATCAATGCGAATAAAGTCTCTGAATGGATTTGGTGCAAACGCGATATTGTGTATCAAGAAAGCATCATCGTTCTCTGCTACGCCAATCGGCGTTGTCCTTCGTGCTGTATATATTTCTATACCATCAGTGCCTACGCTGCGGGTGTCTTCCCATGCCGAATAAAGATAGTCTGTTGTATAGAGTAGACCCACACAGTGGTAGTTCGGATTAGCTGAACTGTTGTCGGTTATTCTCTCTGGAGTCGCTAACCACGTTCCTGTCAGACCATTGTATATCGAGTAGTTGAAATACACATCACTCTGTGCGTAGTTGTAGGCACAACCGATTGTCGTACTATAACCGTAAAGCCTTGGGTATGTCTCATCTGCGACATCATTAGTCAAATCATCGATTGCTGACCAGTTTTCGCCACAATCAGTTGAAGAGCTGAACATGATGTCATGCTCACCACCAACATCTGCCTGGTAAGCAATATATGCATAACCATCTGAAGCGAATACTGAAGGGTATCGGTCATCAGCAGGATTACCTGTGCCCCAGCCGTATAATCCGCCCGAACCATTAAGTGTATCCAAATAACATACGACATCCCAATCACTGCCAGTAGCATCGTAGTATTCTATACCATGAATCAAGATCGTATCATTGCCGACAACATCTACACTGATTGATGCCTTCTCAGGATAACCACCTGATGGCGTGAAACTCAGACCATAATATGCAGTCGAATCGTGTGAGAAAAGACAAAATATTTGCGGCGTTGCAGTATCAAGATATTGAGCTATGACAAATTGATTACCGTTCCCCCATGTCACGACTTCCGGATATGTAAAATTGGGAAGACTACCAAAAACGCTAACGCCGGCGAGATTATTGGGATCATTGTACCCACCAATGGGTGAACGCATAAAGCATGGACAATTGTTATATGTACCCCCCGTGAGCGAACCCCAAATCCATATCTTCCCATCATCAGTTATCGCAATTTCAGGATAGCGCATATCATAACCGGTTATACCCCAAGCTCTATTATCCCATGATACGCCTTGATCAGTACTGGTCGCTATTCCAAAACGGTAGTCACCGCCAGTGGTAATGGCTTCATAACAAACATAGATTCTTCCAGTAGCGTCCTCAGCCATAGAGATAAGCTGGTCATCAAGATCGTAGACATCTGGGACCTGAACATTGGGGTCCCAAGGCGGATCCAGAGTAAGCCAGGGAGGTACAGTCGTCACGCCAGTATAGTCGCATGTCACTGGCACCGCAAGACGCTCTACCTGGATTTTCTGGCACTCCACTTGCGAAACGGGTATCTGGAATGGCTCCATACCATTCGCAGAGGTAAGTAATACCATACACACAATCAACATCACTACTTTATTCATAATTCCTCCTTTCAGTAGTTTTGTATCTATTTTCTTCATTAATATTAATCATTTACTCAAAGATGTCAACAGTTTTGTAATTGTTCAAAACTTGGTGAAAAAAATGTAGTCGCGGGATTTATCCCGCAAAATTTAGGAGTTCATTAGCTTGCTAATGTGTTGACCTATGCGCCATTCCTCCACACAACTTGGCGGACAGGAAATGTCGCAACTACGCTTCTTTACTGAATAGTGAATTAAAGGCGTACCTACCCCGGATATGTGTCTATTTTATGACTTAAAAATAATTGAAAAAAGTAGCAAGCCGCATATTATGGCAACGATGATGATAATGATAAACGCAAAACGACCCTGCTTTTTCTCTTTGGACTCCTGCGCCATTATAAATTTGAGCATAGAATCATTCATTTGCTGCAACGAAACTTTTATCTCTTCGTTGATGCCCAACATTGAAGCACTACATTCTTTTGTCTCCTCCATCTTGCTGCACATATCACTGCTTGCCTTTTGGAATTCACCCAGGGCTTTGTTGACATCGCGCATGGCATCCCGGGTAGTGGCGTTGAAGCTGTCACTCATTTTCTTCAAGTTAGTATTTACGTCATTGGTAAAGGTCGCCTGATTCTTACTCAAATCTGATAACGCACCACTCAAATCCCGGAGCAGCGGCTCCAAGTCCTCCATATTCTTGTGTGAACTCTCGTGAAACTCCTTTATTGATCCCTCAAGTGCAGTAAGGTTAATATGCAGTGATTTTTGCATAAGGGCAATGGCTTTTTTGTGTTCGTTAGAAAGACTGGTTAACGACCCTTCAAGGGCAACAACCACCTCATCCAGACGCATCGCTTTACGCAACTGGGCAACCGCACTTTCAATACTGTCTACGGCATCATCGAGATGTGCGGTGTCTAACTCAATACGGCGAGGTTCTGGTTCAACTTTAAAAGTTTTCTTTTCCTCAATAACTTCTTTCTTTATCTTCTTGACTTCTTCTCTTTCAGGCAGTTTGGCTTTGGGAGGAGTAACCGGTGTTTCGAGCATGGTAATATCGTCGATAACCGTATCATCTCTAAGCAACTGTTCAGCAAATTTCTTGGCGAGGTCATTTCTCCCGAGTATCTTATATACTTCATTGATTTTCCTAATAACTTTACCGTTGAAGATCTCAAGGTCTTTTACAGCATCAATTGCCTTTAGAGCCTCTTTAGTGTTCTTCTCGGCAAGTTCTTTGTCAATGTATGAGAAATAGTAAATGAGTGCATCACTTTTCTCATCGAGGTCTACCAATAATTCAGCGATGTCAAGATTAGTTCTCACGTGACCGGGGTTATGTCTCAATATCTTTTTGCACAGGGCAAGAGCATTGCGTGCAAAATTGTCTTTACGAAAAGCTTCAACGCCTTTTTGAAACGCTTCAGTTGCTTCATCTATATTATTGTTTTTTATGTAAAGGTCGCCGAGACGGTTATAAACATTACCATTTTCAGAGTTTATCTTTATTACTTTCTGAAGTTCTTTTATTGCCTGCTTGAATTTACCGTCAGCTTCGAATTCATTTACGCTCTTTATTATCTTGTTTAATTCGTCTTCTCTTCCCTTGCTTATCATTTACTCTCCTGGTAATTGTATCTAAATATATGGCAATGTCAACCCCCACACCTAATTCTTGATTTGGTTAACGTAATCAGTCAGAGCTTCTGATGGTACAACACGTATTACTAATGATATTCCAAGAACATGTTTCAAACAATTAGGTGTGGGGGTTGCAGAGTATCGGGGAAACGGAGATGGGGAGAAAAGGAGACAATACAACCGTTATCGCGACTGGAAAGTCGCTCCCTACTCTCTTATTCCCTCGCCCCTCTGGGGAGAGGGTTAGGGTGAGGGATTATACTGTTCCCGGGTATGTGGGGTCTGGATTTGAATAAATCCAGACCCCTAAATGATTATTGTTTATTATTATCTTATAAGAATAAGTTTGTTCGTTACCGCGCTTTTACCAACCTCTATTCTGCCAAAGTATATACCAGCCGCAAGCTTGCGACCTTTTTCATCGCAGCCTGACCACGTGACTGAGAATTGACCGGGTTCTTGATACCCGTCAACAACTGTCTTGACTTTTTTACCGCACACGTCGTAGATTGTAAAATTCACATCTTGTGCATAGGGCAGAGTGTAGTCAATTTGCACCGAAGTCCTGAATGGATTAGGTAATATTGATAACAGATTGGCATTTGCTTTTGGTGTCAGATCTTCATCTTCTTCAATGCCAACTGTTGCCATGATGAGAATGACCGGAACTCTCTCAGGGTAGTCATCAAATACAGTATTAGACCAGACAAGCAGTGTATCGTAGTGCATCGAACCCTGTGGGTAACTTAATCCTGTCGTATCGACACTGACAATTACTGCGACCGAATCATCAATTGGTACATTAAATTGCGTTGGAGTAATACCGACTATCCACGGCTCGTTTTCATCCTGTGTAATATCAGTAACCTGAAGCATGCCTGTTGCACTCGCCTGATTTATTACCCACACGGTTTGGGCTCTATACCCTTCGGATAATGCATTTACTGCCAAAAGCGCATCAATCCTGCCTGCACCTGATAGGTAATCCCGACCAACCGTCTCAATATCGATCACTGCATGATTTTGGATTATACTATCGATTTGCCTTGGCAATAAATCTGACTGTTTCTCTAACATTAAAGCGATCGTACCAGCAAGATGAGGTTGGGCAAAAGATGTGCCGTCTATATTATTTACATAACCGCTATTGTCGGCATAATCAAGTGATTTGCAACCTACACCTGGTGCAGCAACATCGGGTTTAATCAGACCAGGTGGGTAGGGATAATCAGAATAGGTACCCGTATTCCAATGTGTTGGACCATAACTTGACCATGAAGCAACATCGTCTGATTGATCAGTTGCACCAACTGCAATCGAGGCGCTATTACCACCATTAGGTGCATACCATGGTGCAGGACAATCAGCCGGGCATATAATATCCTGCGGAACTGTATAATGTCCATATGGTGGAACAGATCTTCCGTTTCCCGCAGCGCAAGACCACACAAGGCCTGCTGCATATATTGTATTCGCCTGACCTCGGCCCCAGTTTTTAATAGCGTTACTCGGATCTTCAAAGCCGAGCGAAGTACTGAATAAATCGGCACCATGGTTAAGACCAAATGCAATTGCATTTCCCATATCGATGTTAGTACCACATTTTAGTGCCATTATTTGAGCATCAGGTGCAACACCAGTATTTGAACCGCTGGTACCATCACCAGCCACAATACCTGCTGTCGCCGTGCCATGTCCGTTCTCATCCATGGGATTATCATCACCATCTTCAAAATCATAACCGTGATTTGGATACCCAGCACCACTGCCATCCCACATGTGATCTTGTAGATCACCGTGGTTATAATTAACACCAGTATCCATGTGGCCAACAACAATTCCAGCACCAGTATAATCACTCCATACATCAT
>Ga0209986_10003317_pt1 | contig 14170 bp, 13 predicted proteins | sample BlataG_FD_183168 | JGI IMG/M metagenome (GOLD analysis project Ga0209986, IMG submission 183168) | Deep subsurface microbial communities from Black Sea to uncover new lineages of life (NeLLi) - Black_00105 metaG (SPAdes) (version 2) | ecosystem: Environmental > Aquatic > Marine > Oceanic >...
AGTAGTTGGGTAGTTAGCGGGCTAGGTGGGCGGCGTGGGTCAGGCGCTGGCGAGTGCGTCGGTAGCGGTCAGCGCCCTTGATGGCCCGCTGCCTCAATGTCGGCTTTTTCTTCTTGCAGTGTTTGACTGGTCTCATTTTAATTTAATCAGCCGGCGGGGGGAGAAGCCCCTTAGTCCACGGGGCCTCTCCCGTCATAGGGCAACAAGGGGGGCTCGACTATTCCCCCCTGCCACAACCCCCCAGAGTAACACCTCTGAGGAGATTACAGCCGGATGGGAGGAGTCGCAGTGTCTTCCACGGCTCCTCCACCGATCTATACTATAAAACCACCCTCCTGGGGAGGGGCATCTCCAAGAGGGGGGTTTATAGCCGATGTTAATAAGCCCCAGAATCGCCTGGGGTGTCCCTGAGAGCCTCAAGAAAGGGCGTTGATGCCCCTGCGCGTATCTTTACTGGTGCAGACAGCCTTCCGCCTTGTTTGGCCTGTCGTTTCCGCCCTTGCCTGCCCTCCCTGTTCTGCCACTCGATACGGCACTCCCTGGAGCAGTAGATAGTGGGGCGGCCACCGCGTTTCGGGATATGGGACATGAATAGCTGTCCGCATTGCGGGCACTCCTTTTCGCCTGCCTCGAAGTGTGGGTACTTGGTCAGCCCGTGCTTCAGCCTGTAGTCTCGGTTGTAGCATAGGACGGAACAATGCCTGTGATACCCTAGTGCGCTTTGCTTGGACGGCATGAAAGTCGTGCCGCAGTACGCGCAGCTCACAGGCAGCCTGGGGGCAGGCGGTTGATACGACGCTCTCCAGCGCCGGTGTTCCTGCTTGTTGTGGTACTTCTCGCGGCATTTGCGAGAGCAATATAGCTGCTTGGTTGACCCTCCGCGCTTGGTTCGAGGCAGGACGAGAAACCACTCTCCGCATTGTAGGCAGCGCCGTGGCTTGGCTTCCCTGCTCGCAGCGTCGCTGCTGCTCCTATTCGCCCTCCTATAACAGGAAGCCGAGCAGTAGGTCTGTCTCCACTCAGGATATGACCGCGGAATGACGATCTTGCCGCAGACAGGGCAGGTAGTGTCCTCGACGCAGACAGGTAGCTTACAGTCCAGGCAGGAGCGCGGATTGCCGGTCTCTCTGAACAAGCAGACAGCTTTGGCGGATACCGCCTTCGTCGCTACTGCTTCTGCTGTAGCCATTCCCCTGTCCCTAAGTCCTGAGTCCTTTCAAGGCGTCCGTGCGGCTGCGTTTGTGCAACCCTTTACGCCTTGGCATAACCTTCACAGCGGGGCGTCTTTTGGGTTTGTGGTATTCTTCAAACAACTCGATGCGCTGCAGTGCTTCTTTGTCCCTGTCCCATCGAAACCGGAACTCGGGGGCGGACAAGGCGCGTTCAATGGCCACCACCTGCTCTTCCAGCGTCGCGTAGTTAATACCATCGATAGTCTGGTAGCTGATGGTCCGCTCTGGTATCGTGATGTCTGCCACGCCACGCATGGTCACCTTGGACACAACCTTGAATGTCCCCTCGTGTTTGGCTGGTCGCACCTCAAAGTAGTCGCCACCAAACTGCTCGTCAAGCAACTTCTCAAGCTCTTTGGCACTCTCCTTCGCGGTATGGCTGTAGACGTCCCAGTCCTCGGTAAACTTCTCAAGGTAGTCCGGCAGCCGCTGGTTAACGCTTCGCGCACCGTAAACGACCTCGGGTTTACCCTTCAGGAAGCGCTTAACAGTCCTGTCAACCTCACCGGTGGCTGCCCCCTTGTAATACTTCCTGATCGCTTTGTCCTTCATAACGGCCTCCTAGACCTGCAGACCCGACAGTCTGGGTGGTCTCTTTATTGTGATACGCCGCGGGGTCACTACCCGCTTCCTGACGGGCTGCTTCTCAACAGGTGCTTCCTCTTCCCCCATAATATCCTCGTCAGACACCTCCAGAAGATCCCGCATTTCGGGATCCCCGTCGCCCATGACATCCTCCTCGTCCACACTTACCAAGTCCTTGGTGTAGACATCGTTGTCCGTCTCCGGGTTTGGCCCCTCAAAGAGGTCACTGAGGTCGTCGGTCGGAGAAGCTGGTGCTTCTATCGTTTCGCTGATATCACCCAACAGCGCCCTTATCGGTCTCCCAGTCCGTTCAGCAGCCGCAAGAAGTTCTCTGGCTTCTGCGGCTCGTCTCTCCTCCTCCTCTTCTCGCCTCTCCTCTCGTCTCGCCTCCCTCTCTTTAGCGGTAATCTCGGCCTCCCCTTGAGGGGTGAGGTGGAACATCATATCAGGAGGGGGCGCTACGATAATCGGCCTGTTCTGCTGTTCTTCTTCACTCATTATGCTACCTCCTTTATCTTGTCGTCTGCTTCATCGTCCTTGAGGTGAAATCGGCAGATTATAAACTCGCGGGTCGAGACAAATGCGTCTCTTACGAAAAGCGGCATCCACAAAATAGACCCTGCACCGATGAAGTAGAAGACTTTTGCGGGGGCGCCCACAGCGGCCAGTATGCCTACTACTATTGAGAAAACAGCTGCAAACTTAATCCATTTCTTCATGTTTACGATAACTCCCCATATTGGCAGACTAAATATCCACACCCCGACATCAACAGCATGAACACAACGACACCGAAAGCCGACAGAATAATCGTCGTGTTTGCAACAATAGCCGCCAGAGCAAGCAGGACGATAACCGTCCAGCTTACCCAACTTGGGATCTCCATTTCTCGTTTCATCATAATCCTTCTCCTGTATACATGTTAAATCCTCTCAGCGTAGTTATTCTATCCCACTCCGATAGAGCCTTGCGCCTAGGCTTGGTTTTGGGTAGCCCCACCCGCGTCTTTGGTGTTGGTGGTGGTAACGGCTCCATGAGGGGTTCCTCCTCCAGCTCCAGCGACAATCCCTCAGTCTCAGCAGCCTCAAGCTCGGTAGCCTCAAGTTCGGCAGCCTCTCGCTCGACAGTCTTGAGCTGGGCAGCCACTTCGGTCTCGGATAGCTTCGGTTCAGGGATGCCCGGGCGTGATATGGCTTCGCTCGGGGCACTCTCGGTGGGTGTCCCCTTGTAGTCAACCTCGACACCCCCTTTGCGTATCTTGACGGTTGCCCAGCCGAGATCCTTGTCCACTGCAGGCAGACCTTTCCTTGACCTGCCCACAACCTGTAGTGTCTCATAAGGGTCAACGCTATCAGCGTTCTTCGCTCCATGCGGCGGACCCGATAACGGTATCGGCTCTCCCGTATAAGGCGAAGGTAGATAGTACCAGCGTGCTTTTTGTACACGGGACACGCCCTTGTCTATTGTGCCACTGGCCCATGCTAACGAGCCTTGCGGTATAACGGCACCAACAGGCGAGGCGGCGACAACGCGGCTCTTTGGTGCGACTACCCCACCGCTGGGTTCCATAATAGAAATGCCCAGTGTGGGCGAAGGAATACGCACTCCGACGTCGGTTTCCAGTCCGCCCGCAGCAAACTCTATTTTCCTGCCTCGTAGTATCTTTATGTCCGTCCAACCTAAGTCCTTTTCCACGACATCAGGCACCACAGCACCCGATTTTCCGATTATCTGTACCGTGTCGTAAGGGGACACGCTACCTGTAAATCTGGCTCCTATCGGCACTCCTTGAACGGAGATTGCGTCCCTTATATCGTAGGGGGGTGGCACGGAATAACCCTGCACCACGCTCCCCTTGCCCCTTTTTAGCTTACCAGAGGCCCACCAAATCGCCCCGGCGGGTAGCTTCGGTCTTGGCCTGTCCACTGACCCTAAGATTGGGAATGGGGCTGGTACTATAGTCACGCTCGGGCTGGGTGACGGTGACGGGCTTGGACTTGGCGAAGGGCTTGGCGAAGGGCTTGGACTGGGACTGGGACTCGGGCTCGGGCTCGGGCTCGGGCTCGGGCTCGGTGATGGACTTGGACTTGGTGACGGAGATGGACTCGGACTAGGAGGACTAGGCGATGGGCTTGGACTGGGACTGAGGGATGGTGATGGACTCACAGCCGGACTTAGAGACGGGCTGATAGGTACACTAAAGCTTGTCAAACTCAAACTGTGCGATATCGCCCTGCTCTGGCTCGGTGATGTCCCCAAGACTCCCGACACGACATCGGGGAGCGATCCACTAAGCGCGGTTGACGGTTTCCCGATATTCTTTGACACCAGTGCGGACAACTGCGGTGATACCAGCAGCTTGTCCACGTAGGACGCGCCCAATGACGGTGATACCCCCAACGATGTAGCTATAGACGCAATCAGAGACGCTCGTATCTGTGGTGATAACTCCAACGCTCCCGATGTAGTCGGAGACGGAATGATAAGCGATGGTAGGGGAGCAACCGCGGAACTGGGTTCTATGCGGTAGGTCATTGTGCCCACCCCTTGGTCGAGAGTCTTACCTAGGTCGGTTATATCCCGCAGAAACTTCGTCCATGTTTCCTTCGGAATCAAGCCGGCAGCCCTTAACTCTTGGGCTTTGGCTACCCTGGCTTGTAGATACAACTCAGCCGCGGCCTTTCCGCGCAACTGGTAAATTGCTCTGTAACCGTCGGCGATGTCCTTTATCCTGCCCACTCGCATGATCATCTTGCCTGTCTTGAGGTCAAATGTGAACAGCTCCAACGCCTTCCTCTTGGCTGACTCGGCCAGCGACATGAGGTAGACATATCCTACGGGTCGGTTCAAGTTCTTCAGGTCGGAGAACAACCCCGCATTTCTCAACGCTGAACCAACTCTAACGCTGGCCAGGATATCAGGCTCCGGGTAGGAGACACCGAGACCCATGTTGCCTTCATTAGTCGGCCAGTAGTATGAGTGATAAGGGTGCAAATCCAACGCTGGTTCGCCGTTTATCGTCACAGCCGTTTTCAGCCCAGTGTTGCCACTGACAGCCACCTTTACCGTTTTGCCCTTCTCGGTGACCTTCCATAGCTTGGCTATCCTTGTGGCTAGAGCTTCGGCTTGGGTGCCACTGAGGAAGGTGTCAACATCGAAGTCTCTGGCTTTCATGGGCTTAGCCCCTGGAATCTCCTTGATCTGCGTCCTCATGGCCGCTGTGCCGTAGAGCCTAGTTATCTTGCCCCCGCCTTGGCGTGCCAGCTCCACAAATAGAGCCTGCTCGCCAGCAGGGCTGACATTCTCCGTGCCAGTGTACTTAAACTCCGGCCTGACTTTGGCCCTTAATGCTGCCAGCCTCTCAGCTTCCGCTATCCTAGCCTTCAAGTACACCCTCTCTGCTTTTGTCAAAAATCGAGATAGTATCTTGGTCACCACCGGGGTTATAGGCTTAATCGGCGGCAGTTTGCCCTTTGGCAGAGTAAATCCCCGAGTGCCGATAGTGAAACGTCCACCAGATACCCCAACCACGGGGTACTTTCCCGCTTTCAGACCTACGCCAACAGTCCCCCTCGACACATCAACCTTGTACCACGGCTTTAGCCATTCCAGTATAGCCGCAGCGTTGTAAGGCATAATCCGCCCCCCGGTCTTTTGGGCAATAGTCCGAATCGTAGCCACAAGCTTGGGCGCGACCACAGGCTGCAGTCCAGGCAGGAAAGTGAAAGCCACGACCAAGACTTTGTCTAACGGGGATAGATTATCCCACTCCAACGCACCAGCCGCGGTGACAGCTCCATAGAACGGAAACAGGGTGGTCAGCGACTTAGCCCCATGTTCGGGGTACAGCCGGGAAGCGATTGATGCCGGAGCAAACATTTGGAGCATTCCCATAGAAAGCTCTCTCAGGACAGGAGGTAGCCCTTGCAGTTTTGCTATAGCCTGCACCTGAGCATTGCCCCCTCTCCCGAGGGCGCTGAGCCAAGGGATGGATGAGTACTCCATGCTCTTTGAGTAGTAATCCCCCAGCTCGACCCTCATAGCTTTGTCATACTCATCCTCAGCACCGCCACGGTCTATGAAATCCTGTTTAATAGTGTCATAGTCACCGGAGTCGCATAGCACTTTAATCGTACGGTCAACTTTCGCCTCAACAGGCTCAGGGGTGGGATTAAGAACCCCGTACATCACTGCCTGGGTCACTGTCCCAGCGACAGGCGGCGTTGCGTACATGGCGGCACTCCTCATGCCAGTTAGAAATATCTGTATTGGTCGGGCAAACCTACCAAACTTACCAGAGACCGCTACTGGTTGCTTCCCATATTCCATGAACCTGCTGACAAGGCTTCCGACTTTTGACGCTGTGCTGGGCAACGCCGCGGTAAGACCTAGAGAGGCCGCGGTAGCGGCGTATCCGATAAGATCAAGATTAGTGGGAGCACTCGCTTCCCACAAAGATCTACTCTCTGCTATGTCCCCGGGCGAAACAGCCATTATCGCTGTAGTTCTGGTGGACAGCGGCTGATAGGCAGGGTACCCTACATCAGTCATCTTGGGGACAAAAAGTGTCGCTGGCCTGTAAAGCCAGTCCCACGCCTTCTGCCAGGCACTCTCACCGGTGGGGGTTTCACCTGCTGGTCCCGATTCTATTGCGCTAATGGCTTGTTGAACCTGCTCAATCAAGCTGGCAGCATCCTTTGTCCCCGCGTTTTCAAGTAGCTGTTGGGCTTGTGATCCTCCCACACTATCAATTAGACTGAAGATATCGATGTATTCGTTGTACTGCCAACCTTCAGCGGGTTCGGGGACCCAGCCCACGCTTACCTTGGCGTCGTAACCGGCAGCCTGAGCCTTCTCCCTGGCACTGTCTTCAGTCAGAGCTTCCACCATGACGACAGTCCCGTCGGCATTCTTGACCCTGTACATTTTGGGAGTGTAGTAAGCATGTACCAGTCCGGGGCAAAAACCACCGGTGCCGCCCTCAGCCTCTGCTTCCCTTACAGCCCGTTTCTCCTCGTCTGTGAGCCCGATAAAGGGAGCAGTTACGCTATCAGGACCCTCTGCCGCCCCGACTGCCGGGGATAGGTCAACAAACAGATCGCCCAAGATTCCCGTGAGGGGGACAGTGACATAAGTCCTGTAATAGTCCCCCAGTGTGTCCAGTGCCGACATGAGAGTTGTATATGCTGTTGCCAACCCGGACTGCACACCCTTGGCTGAGGTATAAGAAGGCAACTGCTGTAGTATCTTAACATCGTCAGGTGAGAAGAACAGGATACTGTCGCGGCTCATCCGCACCGGGATACTGCCGGCAACAGGCGGTTGGTAGTCTTCACCAAACAGTTGCTGTGCTATCTTCGGGTCTGCCGCGTAATTCATAACAGCCTCAGCGCCAAACACTGGGCTGTGATCATAAGCGTTTCTGATTCGTTCAAGAGCTTGGGCGGTGGTGAGTTGCTCCGTCCCGGTCAGCTTGATACCCTTAACAGTCAGCCCGTACATCTCCGCCAACCTTTCAGCCTGTGCCTCGTCTACAGCGTTGAATTTCTTGGGTCCTCGCTGGGTATCTAGCTCATAGACATTCACTGTCGTGCCAAGTGGTGGTAGAGACTCTCGGACAGTCTCGTAGCCCATCTTCTTCGTCACCCAAGCCACTCTGTGACCGGCGGCCTCAGCCTTGGCCCGTGCGGCATCTACCCCGGTCTTGGGTTGCTTGCCCTCGCTGAGAGCGTCAACCAGAATAACACTACCATCTGTGAGTTGAACCTTGTAGGTGTTGACCACCGCTGGGCAGGAGGCACCGGACGCCTGCTCTGCTGCTGCTTGAGCCAGCTCTTCCCCAGTGGCCCCGATTGAGACCTCAAGCTCCTTGAGCCTGTGCATTTCGGGGAGACCGAGCTTGTACCATTTGGAGAGGTGCTTAATGCGACTATTGAGTTCATCAACAGCACTCTTTCTCTGCTCTCTTGTGCCGTGGACCCTCACAGCACCAACCTTGTTCAGTCCACCGCTCACTAAAGCTCCACCTGTTTGCCTCTGGGCCTCGTGTAGTGCGTGGGTGGCACTCCCGACCACGGTCACGGTGCCTTTGTCCGTCTCAACCTCGTAGACCCCAACCTCTGTGCCAGTGTCAATCTTGCCAGCCTTTAGCTTCACGTCAGGCTTCTGGAGATATGGCATTTTCGCTCGCTGTTGTGGTGTCGAAAACCGCGTCCTCCAGATAGCTTCCGCCATAGACATAGAAGACTTGGCTGTAGGCGTAGCACGCTTCTCTGTGACACTGGGGACAGTCTTCACGGTCTCAACTGTCTTGACAGTCGTACCGGGAGCAGCAGGAGCTTCTTCTTCGAGGGCTACTTTCTTGGAGCGTGGTCGACGAGAGACAAACCTACCTCCGTAGATGGGTGGCCTTTCTCTTCTGGACGTGCTCCTTCGTCTATCGGCTACTGACATGCTGCTACCCTCCTGAGCAGAAGATCTCTCAGCATCTGCTCATCCTGACTGAGCTTGGGTAAGCGTTTGACCGCCCCGAGCTCCACCAACTCCTCGATGGTGAGCGTCTTGCGGATTTTTGCTAACTTCCTGGTCATATCGAAGCACTCATTCCTATCCGCCTCTCCCTCCTTGCCGACCTGTACACCGACTAAGGCGAACGGGTGATCCCAAAAACCAAGATAATCGTCTTTCCGAACCAAGCAACTTTGCAACGATTCCGCTACTTGGTCTTTGCCTCGCTCGGTCAGTTCGTACACCCCCTCGTTGACGGTTAATAGCCCTCCCTTAACGCAACTCGCCGCAAAATCACGCCACTGCTCTGTCCGCTGTTGTGTCTCCTTGCGTATTCTCTCGTCCTGTTTCCGCTCGTCTAATTTCGACATCGCCTCGGAGTGCAAGATTCTGAGTTGATTGTCGGCGGCGTCAGTTAGCGTAAAGTCGTTCTCGGCCCGCTGTTCGATGTATCCGTGTGCAGCTAGGGTCGGGATGTGCTTCCTATCCACCTTACCCTTCACTACCGCGGAAAGGGCGATCCTGGTCAATTCAGGGTCGGGGTTAAACTCAATCGCTCCCCTTTTCACCAGGTCTTCCAATTCTTCCGCCGTCATGGTATGCTGTTCATTGTCGCTTGCCTGGTTGTGGCCACTGCCGCGACCAGGCTCTTCTTTTATTGCCATCTTACATTCTCCTTTCTAATTACTCCCTGGTATATGGTAAATGGTATAAGGTATAAGATATATAGTATCCCAAGCACATATATGTGCCACCGTGCCAACGGCACATAAATCCGATTTATGTGCCAAACGATTGTTTGACAACTTTTCCTCCTATGATTTTGGGCGGGGTGAACACAAAAGACGCCCGGCCGCTTGCCACACTGTTCAGGTGCTCCAGCTCTTTCCTCCGCTCATCGATATAGATCTCCAAGAGCTGTGCGTCGCGGCAGTAACGATGGACGATATTAGTAGGATCGATATTCGCCTGTTCAGTGGTGGTGAGCCACCACTCGTAACTCATTCCCACCAACGTGATATAGGATATCCCCAGCGCTCTGCCATAGCGGATGGCTCTGCTCTGAAACCAGCCTATGAGAGCGACAGTAGCGTTCTTAGTATCGTCAGGCTCTGGACAGCTAAATACTGGGGCCTCAAGTTTCTGGATAAACTCTTTATTCAAAAACGGGTCCGGTATCTGCCTAGCTGTTGAATCTACCTTTTGGTACAGGGTGTACAGTTGTTCCAGTCCCAGCACGTCAGTGAACCATCGGTTTATCGGGTAGACCCCGCACTTCGTCAGGGTAGCTCGACTCTTCGAGGCCGAAGTGTATAGCGAATACTTGTCCAGGGAAGATATAAGCTGTGCAGGCCATCCGGTGCTGTGCGCCCTCACCTCCGCCCGACCAACAGGCTTCACGTCCCTGCTGCGCCTCCGCTCCTGGTCTGAGTAGCAGTTAACTACATCTTCCAGTGACATGTCGAGCAGGTCATGGATATGACGTACATACTCGATATCCTGCTCGTCCTCAAACGCCGATACGTTCAGGCTACTAACTCTTCGCTCTTTTCCAACTTCCATCACATCAACGGCCATTTTCGCCTCCCTGCAGATCCGGGTGACGCCTCATAAACTTCTGCCACCGGCGACACGCCGGGCAGCGCTTCGGGGCCACCAGTCCCTTCTCCGCATAGAACTTCTGCTCCCCTGGGGAGAAGGGAAAAATCTCGCCGCAATCGCAACACTGAATGGGGACGCCCGCACCAGTGTCCTGTGTCTCCTCCAATACCGCCACCGCCTCGCCTCCGCCACCGTTCCTTTTTCTTTTGAGAAAATCTAACATTTTTTCCTCCTTCTTTTTTATTTCTTCTGTTAACGTCGGGTAAAGACTCTATAACAGTCGTTGCAGCGATATCGTTGCACCCGGTACGGCTTCCTAGCCTTCACTGCAATGGCAAAACCATTCTTCACACAGTCTCGGCTGCCACATTCGGGACATCTCGGTTTTACGTTTGCTGTTGGCATATTCTTCACCTCTCGCTTCTCATCATATCATATACATTCTACTTTGTCAAGTCCCCCTTTACGATTGGCGAGAATTTTCTGCCAAAATTTTCTAAATTAAGTCCGTAGCGTGGTCGTTGTGGGAGTTGTGAGATAGCCTCTGGTCAAGCCAGCTCAGAATTTCAGGTGTAGCATATGCTACATTTGTTTAAGTCTCTTTGGCTTAAACGCTGGTCAAACCATCGTAAAACCTCTGGTAAGGCCTTACCACCGCATTATCTCTGCCGGTGCCCGGGCACCACCATTGAACAGCTTGCTGGGGGGTCTCCCTTTTGTTTCCTGGAAACAATTTCTTAACCATGGTGAAGTTTTCCCTTACCATGGTAAGGTTTTAAGCCATGGCGTAATGGCGAAGCTTCGCCGGGCGAAAATCTACCATTTACTTTTAAAAGAACTTCATCTTCTATTGTAGCATATGCTACATTCGCAAGAGGTTTTTTAATGGTGGGCCCCAAGGCCCACAGGAGGCCATAACAAAGTCTCCCTTTTGATGTTACCTCAGGTAATATGACTTCGGGTGGGGCGTGCGCCCCACTACCACAAAGTTTGAGCCTTACCGATTTCGGCAAGATTGCCGATTCCGGTAAAGTTTGGTAGTTTTGGCAATCTTGCCGAAATTACTAATCCTCGGCAATCAGAAATTTTCTCCAATTTTCTCCAGAAAATGCGGTATAACCCCTTGACAAAGCCTTCATTATATGATAAGATAGAAGACAAATGAGAGGAGGTGCAAATGCCTAAGATTAGAATACCGAAGCTAAAATGCCGACAATGCGGCTACGAGTGGGTTCCCAGAACAACGGACGTGAGGGCCTGCCCTAAGTGCCGTTCGCTGCGGTGGGATAGACCGCCCAGGAAGGGGGCAAAATGAGTAGCTGTAAATGGGCGAAATTTGATAGAAAAGTCGGCCTGTTCCGAAGCAGGGAAACGGGTCAATTTTTGCCTTTCGACGACAGAACCCACCGGGCTGCCTGCCGAAATCCAGACACTCACGAGGTGGAAGCGTGGCTGTTCTGGGATGACCCTCTCCCCGAGCTTCCCCAACCCGAAATTGATCCAAACGATCCTTGGGGGGAATTCAAATGACAAGAGAGGAACGCATACTAGCAGCAAAAGGGATCATCAAAGCTGACCCCAATATCTCGAAGCGACGCCTGCAGCACCAGCTCCGTCAGGATTTCGGCATCGGCTTGGCTGACACAACCAGACGGAGACTCTTGGGAGAGGCGAATACGGTACCTGTTCTATTGAGACGCGCCTCGGCACCCTGCTTCAGCCGACACGAGGCCCGCATACTGAGAAAGGCCGTCCGCCAGAGCGGCAAGGCCCCCTATGTCGTCGAGACCGTCAACGACCTTTACGCGTTCGCTAAGAACCTTCACGATCAAGAGTGGACTAATAGAGAGATCAGACATGCGCTTCTCGACAAGCTGGAGCCGTACATCGCTACCAAGACAACCAGGACAGCCAAAAACCGCGACGGAACCAAAAAAGGTCAAATAGACATCTGGGCGATGTTGCGGGATGCCCGCGACAGGGCTATCGCCGCTGGCGACTATACCCCGAAGCAAAAAAAGAGGGCAAAGGGAGACGTAGCGGCTCAAAAAGCGCGCTGGAAGGACAAGCAGGCCACCAAAGCCCACTCGTCCTGGGTCGAGCGAGAGAGCCGCCAGATCCAAAGCTGGCTCAAACAAAAAGACAGGGCTATCGCCGTGGCCACCACGCCTGAGAGGAAACGCGAGCTCCAAGCCCAGCGAGACAACTTGGCGCGAACATTGGAGGCCATCAAATGAGACAGATAGCAGCTTACCAGGCGGAGAGCCAGGAAAATGGCACTGTAAAGCTCTCAAGGTGCTTTCAGGGGCGTGTAGAGGAAACTCTCGTGACCGACTGGCTGAACGCGGTTGGGTGGCTGGCTGAGGAGCTGACGGCCCCCGAAGGGGTGTTCACTGTCACCTTTGATTTGAAAGCATTTTCCAGTGCCTTGTTCACCTTGGTTCCTCCCGAAGTGCGAAAAGAGATTGACCAAAAAGAGCGCTGGTTCTACCAGGATGTCAAGGTGTTTGAGGACGGAAGCTACAGGTTCCTCGGCATAACCACCACCGTCCCGTGGCAGGGAAACGTCTGGCAGAGATCGGAACTCAATCTTACGGCCCTAAGCTGGTGGGTGAGTGAAGAGGAGCCTGAGCCGACCACGGTCCGGGACACGTGGGTACTGGGAATGAGGATCGTCCGCGCCCTAGACCAGCTCGACATAGTGCCGACAAAGCTAACTACTCCGGTAGCAGCTTTTGAAACCGGCTACCTGCCCGACGCTCGGCAGTTTCCGACAATCTGGAGTTGGCCAGAGGAGAAAATCGAGGCCATGAAGTTTGCTGAGGAGATGATGAGGTTTGAGTGGCGGGCGGCCTATAAGATGGGACTGTTCGAGTCCAGCCACCTATTCGACCTGGCTGCCGCCTACCCCTCGAAGATCGCCAGGCTGCCCTCGACGGACGACTGCCGGTGCGAACATTCCGACGCTCGTCTCGCGTGGGCGCAGTGGGGACTGGTGCGGGGACTGGTGGAGGTCACAGCCGACATTAGTCCGTTGGTCTACGAGGACGCAGACGGCACCAGGCTAATGCCTAAAGGGCGATGGTTGGGCACTTTCACCACAAGGGAGATCGACTTCCTGGAGAAGTGGGGAATCGGCAGCTTCAACCTCATTGAGGGCTGGTTTTTCAAGTTCGGATCCTCACGTCCTTGGTCAAAACCGATGCACTGGCTGTATTATCAACGCAGCGCCCAAACCGACCCGTTTGTTGCCACAATGGTCAAAAAGATGGCTCAGGGGACATCGGGAAAACTCGACCAAGACACAGCGGGCAAACTAGGGGACTTCTACAACCCCATTTTGGCTGCTATCGTCCGCAGCGAGACGCGCCTGACTGTGGGCAAGTTCATCTACGAGCACAACCTACAAAACGACCTACTCGCCGTCCAAGTGGACAGTGTACTGGCTGCTCGCACGGTGGGAGAGCTGCCGCCAGCCACAGGCATGGGTTCGTGGAGATATGAGGGAGAGGAGCCTGCTATCGTGCTCAGCAAGGGAGCCACATGGCGACCGGGCAAAAAACCGCAGGGCATCAGCTTCGAGCAAGTGCTAACCGCCCTGGTCAACGATCCTGAGTCGGCTTATTATGAGTTCAAGACGGCTGGTGGACGGGCACGATCCATTGACCTGCTAATCGCTGACGTAGACCGTAACTTTGAGCGGCTGCCTGAGTGCGGGCGAGACTTGCTGGAGAACACCTACCCGTCAACTGCCACCACGTTGGAATAAACGCCGCCACCAAGGGACACTAGGAGACTTCAAGAGCTTGACCTGGCTGGCGACTTCCTCATAACGCCCACGCCAATATCCAACTTCCTGGCTGAGTTGCTCAAGCCGACTGAGCAAGGCTGTATAATCCTCGCCCGACCGACGCTTGCTCATTGTCAACTGGTTTGGTGATAGCTCAATCCTGTATTCATCGCCGTATCTTCCCGCCACCTTCTCAGCTTTGAGACTGCCTTCCTTGACGCGTCGGCGAACGGTCATCTTGGACACCCCTAAAGCCTCAGCCGCCTCTTGAAGTGTATAGCCCTGATTGTTGTTGTCTATAGTCATGTTACCCCCTTTATACAAGCGGTAATTGCCTCTCAACCTTACCCGACAGCCCTATCTTGTTATACCTCAGCCCCAGATAATCTTCACTCAGCCGCAGGACCCGCACCACATCATCGAGCTTAACATCATCCCTACCGTCGCTCAACGC
>Ga0209986_10003319_pt1 | contig 14169 bp, 10 predicted proteins | sample BlataG_FD_183168 | JGI IMG/M metagenome (GOLD analysis project Ga0209986, IMG submission 183168) | Deep subsurface microbial communities from Black Sea to uncover new lineages of life (NeLLi) - Black_00105 metaG (SPAdes) (version 2) | ecosystem: Environmental > Aquatic > Marine > Oceanic >...
GATAAGAAAATGTATGAAGACAAAGAGGCTAAGAAGCATAAGAAGCATAAGAAGTATAAGAAGGAATAGTTAAAATGAGATATTTATAATTAACTTGAAAAAATAATTTCTGAAAATTTTATATAGCATGTTTAACGTGGACGTGAATTTGATATTCTTTGAATATTATTAAAGAAGTAGTATAATTTAAAAACATGATACTCTTTTCTATTTTATCTCTCTCGTAGATATTATTGAATATGAACTAACATCGAAAAAATTTATCCCAAAACAAAAGTAAAGGAGAAGGCGTTACAGAAAAAAGAGAGAGAAAGGAAATTCGGGAATTGTAGTATGAAAAAGTTCGATAAAAAAGAATTGAACAAAATTATAATTCTAGGATTCTTGCTAATTATCTGCTTATGGCTAACCTATTATTTTCATTTTATTCTAAAGACCGAAGTTATCTTTACCCATCTATTCTATATACCAATTCTCCTGGCGAGCTTATGGTGGGCACGCAAGGGCATAATAATTGCCGTATGTCTGGCTGTGATGTTGTTGGTTCTAAGCCTTGCCGATCCCCTTAAAGTACCTATATATACAGATCTAATACGAGCTTCAATGTTTATAGTAATTGGTACAATAATCGGTATTCTAAGTGAAAAAAGATATCTACTAGAAGGCAAACTAAGAGCATATAGCAAGAATTTAGAGCAACGAGTAGAGGAACGCACAAGTGAAATCAGAGAATTACAAGAGAAACAAAAGGCGATTCTGGATAACATAAGTGATGCAGTCGTTGTGTTAGATAATAACCTGAATATTATTTGGGCAAATAGTATTGCCGCAAGCCAATACCAGGTTACTCTCGGGGAAAAATGTTACCAACTATACAAAGACCAAAAAAAACCCTGTTCTAATTGCTTTGCAAGAAAAACTCTTGCAGATGGAATGGTCAGGTCATCAGAAGAAGAATCTATCCTAAAAGATGGGAGACGTTTCAACTTCATAATCAGTTGCTCACCAATCAAAGATTTAGAAGGGAAAATTATTTCGGTTGTAGAAGTATTTCACGATATAACCGAGCGCAAGAAAGATCAGGAGAAGTTGAAAGAATACCAAGAAAATCTGGAGGAGCTGGTTAAAGAACGCACCAATAAATTAAAAGAAAGAACTAAAGAATTAAAGGATGCCAACCTTAAACTCCAGGAACTTGACCGCTTAAAGTCCATGTTCATTGCCTCTATGAGTCATGAATTAAGGACTCCCCTTAATTCCATAATCGGTTTCACCGGCATAATCTTACAGGGTATGTCCGGGAAGATTACAGAGGATCAGAGGAAGGAACTCACCATGGTGAAAAACAGCTCCAATCATCTCTTAACCCTAATAAATGATGTAATTGACGTGAGTAAGATAGAGGCTGGTAAAGTAGAGCTTTTTATCGAAGAGTTTAATCTGATAGATCTCGTGCAGGGAGTGAAGGAATCCTTTAAAGTAGCTGCAGATGAGAAAAACCTTAAGCTGTCCCTCGAGATGCTTAAAAGATTGATAATTAAGAGTGACGAGCGAAGGATAAAGCAGGTCATCATGAATCTGGTAAGCAATGCTGTAAAGTTTACGGATAGAGGAGAGATAGAGATAAAGGTGAAGAAAAAAGATGATAGAGTGAAGGTATCGGTCGCTGATACCGGTATCGGAATAAAAAAAGAGGACATGGAGAAGTTGTTTAAGCAATTCAGCAGGATCTATGTCGAGGGCAAGCCGGTAACAGAGGGTACGGGACTGGGGCTTTATCTATCGAAAAAGATAGTTGACCTTCTTGGCGGCCAGATCGAAGTAGAAAGCCAGTTTGAGAAAGGCAGTATGTTTACATTCACCTTTCCCTTGAAATATAAGGAGGTAAAAACATGAAAAGGATTCTAGTAGTAGAAGATAACGAGATCAATATGTATCTGTGCAGTCGTATTTTAAAGAGCAGCGGCCATGAGGTAATAGAAGCCAGGAGCGGTGAAGAAGGAGTAGAACTGGCGATAAAAGATAAGCCAGACCTGATACTAATGGACATACAGCTTCCCGGTATTGATGGTCTGGAAGCTACAAAAAGGATAAGGGAATCGGAAGCAGATGGCACGATTCCCATCATTGCTCTTACTTCCTATGCCATGACCGGTGATAGAGAGAAGGCCTTATCTGCGGGCTGCACCGGATACATCGAGAAACCCATCAATCCGGATACTTTCATGAGCGAGATAGAGAAATATCTTTAAGAAAGATTAAAGAATAAATAGGAGATGAAAGAAATGGAAGAAATTAAGATTCTAATAATAGGCGATATAAAAGAGAACATCTATCTGCTTGAGGACTGCTTTAATTATAGATAAAACCTTGGAAGAGATCTCCCAAAACAAAGGTATTCTCTATGACCCTAAAGTAGTAGATACTTGCTTAAAACTCTTTAAAGAAAAAAAATTTAAACTATAAATCGTAATTAGCATCACAGCGTGACGTGCTGTGGTGAATTGTGTAGCATAAGGTACTGTATTGAACGTGTTATGAATAATATTTGAAGATTGTTATATGTGTTGTCTTAATTAATCTTTTATGTTTTCAGAAAGGAGCTTAACCATGAAAAAAACGGAATCTAAATTTAAATACAAAAACTTGATTTTTATTGCCCTAATTTTTTTAGTGGCAATAGCGGTAATTTTGGTTTTGAATTATAGCAAGAAAGCTCAACCAACAGGAAAGCTTATACTTTATACCTCTGTTCCTATTGATACTATAAATAAGGTAAAAGCAGAGTTTGAGAAAAGTCAGCCAGGGATAGAACTAAATATTTTTCGTTCAGGAACAGGAGAAGTAATGGATCGAATATATAGTGAAATTGATCCAAGAGTAGCGGGGTTAATTCAAGCTGATCTCATCTGGGTAGCCGATTTTACTGAGGGCGAGAAATTGAAAAACAGGGGTCAACTACTGAAATATAAATCTCCCCAAGCGGATAATATCATTTCTTTTTTAAAAGACAAAGATGATTATTACTATGCAGCCAGGCTAATTAATATGATAATTGCTTACAACACAGATAATGTAAAGAAAATACCTTCAAGTTATCGTGACCTCCTTAATCCAGAATACAGAGGCAGAATTGGTATAGTTGACCCAAGTTATTGTGAATCAGCACTCTATACTGTGGTAACCTTAGCTCAATCTGAGGAGTTCGGCTGGGATTATTTTGTTAGATTATATGAAAATAAATTACAAATTATGAAAGACAATAAATCTTTAAATCAAGCTATAGCAAATGGTGAACTTGATATGGGAATAACCGTAGATTTTATGATAAGAGAACTGAAAAATAAAAATCCTGATATGCCTATCGATTATATTTCCCCTGAAGAGGGAGTTGTATTAGTACCCAGTACGATTGCTATTATTAGAGATTGCCAGAATTTACCCGCTGCCCAAGCTCTTGTAGATTTTATTCTTTCCAAGAAAGGGCAGAAGCTTTTATCATCTCAGGGAATAACACCTGTCCGTCTGGATGTTATTCCTCCTTCAGGAGTACCAACCATTACTCAGATGAAAGTTATTCCTTCAAATCCTGAAGAAATACTAATAATCAAAGAAAATTCAAGAAATATCTTTACAGATATATTTCAGGGAAAACAAGTTGAAGGAACCGCAGAAAAAACAGCTACTCTTTATACCTCAGTTCCTATTAACATTATTGAGGAGTTGAGATATAAGTTTGAAGTTCAAAATCCTGGAGTATATTTAAAAATATATCGAGCGAGTACAGGTAAAATAATTGAAAAAATTAATCAGGAAATTAAGGAGGGTCTAATTCAAGCTGACCTCATTTGGGTAGCTGATTTCGCTGTAGGTGAGGAATTGAAGAAAAAGGGAGTTCTTCTACCTTATAGACCTCTTGAAGCAGCAGAAATGTTAGATATTTTAAAAGATAAAGGTGGTTTTTACACAGCTGGCAGACTTTCAATTATGGTTGTGGCTTATAATACTGATAAGGTAACCACAAAACCTACCGGATATCGAGATTTGCTTAATAAGAAATATAACACTCGGATAGGTCATGATACACCAGAGACATCTGGTTCTCTTTTGTATTTTATGGGTACATTACTTCAGGACAAAGATTTTGGCAAGGAATTCTTTAAAAGATTAAAAGAGAACTTGCCCCAGATTCAAACGAGTACCCAAACAACGAAGAAGATAGCCAGTGGAGAGCTGGATATGGGAATTACTATTGACTATACTGTTCGTAAACTCTTAAAGGAAAACCCAGGTGCTCCTATTGATTACGTTTATCCCAACGATGGAGTTGTCTTGGTTCCCAGTCCAATCGCGATTTTTCAGAATACCTACCATCCTCAAGTGGCGATGCTTTTTGTAAGATACATCTTGTCTAAGAGAGGGCAGACTTTATTACGTGATTTAGGAGGATTTATGCCAGTGAGGTTAGACGTAAGTCCACCGGAGAAGATAGCTAGCATTACTCAACTGAAAGTAATTCCTTCGAATAAAGAATGGATAGAGGAAAACAGAGATTACATTATATCAAAGTTTATTGAAATCTATGGATTGCGGGATAAGTAATAAAATGCTTGACCTAATTATCAAATTTAAAAGGATTCAAAAACAGCAAAAAAGGAACACCTAGAACTTGTAGGTCAATGATTAAAAGGTATAAAATAGATTCAGGACAAAAACTAATTGTTTTCAGAAAGGAAAGCAATGATGAAATTTATGAAGATTTCTTATCAGATACTCTTGGTCTTTGTTGTTGTTATTATCATTTGTTTGGGTGTATCCGGATGGTTTTTACTACAAATTAGCGAAAATATTATAATTAACAAAATATCTGATGGAGATACACAATTAGCTCAACGTGTGGGGCAAGAGGTGAAAGTAGAAATAGCAAACATCGAACCGGTTTTGAAGCTTCTTACTAATTCACAAGGATGGCGGCAAATGGACAGGACAGCGATAAAAAATGACCTTGGCTTAGTCAAAAATAATTTTCCGGATATTACGGAAATATATGTGGCAGACATAGAAGGAAATCAAATTGCTAAAACAGGCACAGAGAAACTTGAAAATGTATCTAAGATATGGGCTTTTCAACTGGCTAAGGGAGGAGAAGAGATTATCTCTAATATCTTCCTTGACCCGCAAACCTCAAAACCAATTCAGATTACCACTCTCCCTATTATAGAAAATAGTAAAGTGGTGGGAGTTCTTTCGGCAGAGATTGATTTTAGAAGAATAATGTTTTCCGTTAAGGATATCGACGTCGGCAAGAATGGAAGTTTATTAGTTGTAGCAAGTAATGGCAGGGTTATCGCTCATACTTACATGGAACAACTTTCAGATCTTGATATTAGTAAATCGCCAGCAGTAAAGGCAGTCTTATCCGGTCAAAAAGGGGTAATGAAAGGATATGTAGATGAATTAGGACGCGAGGTACTCGGCTCTTATATGCCCATTTGGGAACTGGGATGGGGGATTGTGGTCCAAAGACCTTTAACAGATATTAATACGGAGGTCGAGCAATTAGGTAATACTATATTTGTGGCAACTATTATTTCTGTTCTTTTAGCTATTCTGGTAGGATGGTTAATGTCAATAAAGATCTCGAAACCTATTAATCTTTTGGCAAATGCTTCAGAAAAAGTTGCCCAAGGTGACTTACATACTTTGGTTAATGTTAAATCTTCCAATGAGATTGGAGTGCTTGCCTCTTCTTTTAATCAGATGGTGGTGTCATTGAGGAAGTCCAGGAATGAGCTAAAACAGTGGGGGAAAGAGATGGAAAAGAGGGTAGAAAAACGTACTGAAGAGTTAGAACATGTCAATCTTAAACTCCAGGAACTTGACCGCCTGAAGTCTATGTTCATTGCCTCTATGAGTCATGAACTAAGGACCCCACTAAACTCCATTATAGGTTTCACCGGAATAATCTTACAGGGGATGTCTGGAGAGATTAATAGTGAACAGGAAAAGCAGCTTACCCTGGTGAAAAACAGTGCCAGTCATCTTCTTGACCTCATAAATGATGTTATTGACATAAGTAAGATAGAGGCGGGTAAAGTAGAAATTGTCATTGAGGAATTTGATCTCTCGGTACTTGCTCAAGAGATAAAGGATTCTTTTACAGTTGCTGTAGATAAGAAGGGACTTGAATTATCTCTTCATACACCCCCTACACTTATTATTAAAAATGATGAGCGAAGAACCAAGCAAATCCTGGTAAATTTCATAAGTAATGCGGTAAAATTTACCGATAGAGGAGGGATAGAAATAAAATTAGTAAAAAAAGATAAAACAGCAGAAATATCAGTTCGAGATACAGGTCTTGGAGTAAAAAAAGAAGATATGAATAAACTGTTTAAAGACTTTAGTCGAATTCCTATTAAAGACAGGACAATAGAGGGTACCGGTCTTGGCCTTTACCTCTCTAAAAAGATAGCAGACCTTTTAGGTGGTGAGATCAAGGCTGAAAGTGAATTTGGAAAAGGCAGTGTATTTACCTTGATTTTACCCTTAAAATATAAGGAGGCAAAAGTATGAAAAGAATTTTAGTCATAGAGGACAATGAAACCAATATATACCTCATTGGTTTTATCTTAAGAAAAAACGGCCATGAGGTAATAGAAGCCAGAACTGGGGAAGAAGGAGTAGAACTGGCGATAAAAGATAAACCAGATCTGGTACTCATGGACATACAGCTTCCCGGTATTGATGGTCTGGAAGCTACAAAAAGGATAAGGGAATCGGAAGCAGATGGCACGATTCCCATAATTGCTCTTACTTCCTATGCTATGACCGGAGACAGAGAGAAGGCATTAAAAGCTGGCTGTACCGGATACATCGAGAAACCCATCAATCCGGATACCTTCATGAACGAGATAGAGAAATATCTTTAAGAAAGTTCAAAGAATGAAGAGGAGATGAAAGAGATGAAAATTCTCATAGTAGATGATATAAAAGAGAACCTTTATTTACTTGAAACCTTACTGAAGGCGAGTGATTACCAGGTGGTAACTGCAAAAGATGGGGCAGAAGCCTTAGGTGAGTTAAAAAAAGACTCTATTGATATGATTATATCCGATATATTGATGCCCAAGATGGATGGTTTTCAGTTATGCAGGGAGTGCAAAAAAGATGATAGCTTAAAAAAGATACCTTTTGTATTCTACACTGCCACCTATACCGAAAAAAAGGATGAGGAGTTTGCTCTGAGCTTAGGCGCAGAAAAATTCATCGTAAAACCGCAAGAGCCACAAGCATTCTTAAATATCTTAGAAGAAGTAATCGAGGAACATAAGAAAGGAGTACTTATCGCTCCCAAAGAGCCTACCAAAGAGGAGGAACTATATCTCGCCGAATATAACAAGCGGTTGATAAAGAAACTTGAGAAGAAGATGCTCGACCTGGAGAAATCCAAGCAATGTATTCAACATTTATATAACGTTCTTAAAGCCATTCGAGGTGTAAATCAGTTAATCATAAAAGAGAAGGATATAAATGTTCTTTTACAGAAAGCTTGTGATGTCTTGATAGGAGCACGGGGTTACAATACTGCCTGGTTAGGGTTTTTAAAAGACGAAAGAAATTTCGCTATTGTAGTAGGTTCACCTCCAACGACATATGTCTCTCATTTCTGTGAACAGGTGCTAAGGGGAGATTATCCCCCTTGTATTAAAAAAGCTTTCATTCAGAAAGATTCATTTATGATTGTAGACAGATCCAAAGAATGTGTAGATTGTCCCTTAAAAGATGAACATAGTGGTAAACAATCTGCGATTATGCGTATTGAACATAGTCGTAAATTTTTCGGATTGCTTGAGATAATACTTGCACCTGATGTCTATATTAATGAGGAAGAGAAAGAACTTTTAGAAGAGTTAGCTGGTGACATTGCCTTTGGCCTACACAATATAGAACTGGAGAAGAAGCACCAACAGGCAGAAAGACTTTTTAAATCCCTTTTTTTTAATTCTCCTAATGCAATTTTCATCATTCAAGACAGAAAGTTCAAACTCATTAATCCCCAATTCGAGAAGGAAACAGGCTATTCAGAAGAGGAGGTCTTAGGTAGCGACACTTTTAGATTTATACATCCTGATGATAGAGAAATGGTTAGAGGAAAGACTGAACAAATATTGAAAAAGGAATCTCATTCTCCTTTTGAATTCAGAGGTATCCGTAAAGATGGTAAGATTAGATGGGGTTTGGAAGTGGTAACCTCTATCACCTATCAGGGGAGGACAGCAATTTTAGGAAATTTCAAGGATATTACTGAAATTAAACGAGCGGAGAAAAAACTTCTACAAAGCTACCAGAAATTACAAAAAACCATGGAAGGCACTATCAACACTATCGGCAAGATTGTAGAGACCAGAGACCCATATACTGCCGGACATCAGAAGAATGTCTCCCAACTGGCCACTTTCATAGCCCAAGAGATGAAACTTCCCCAAGATAAGATTGAAGGAATAAGGGTAGCCTCTTTAGTTCATGATGTGGGCAAGATCAGTGTACCAGCAGAGATATTAAATAAACCTACCAAATTAAGCGAAATAGAATACAGTTTAATTAAGGACCATGCCCAGATAGGGCATGATATATTAAAATCCATAGACTTTTCCTATCCTATAGCAAGAATTGTCCTTCAACATCACGAAAGAATAGATGGTTCAGGATATCCTAATAATTTGAAAGGCAATAAGATTCTCTTGGAAGCAAAAATAATAGGAGTAGCTGATGTGGTAGAAGCAATGTCCTCTCATCGACCCTATCGCCCTGCTTGGGGTATAGACAAAGCCTTGGAAGAAATTTCCAAGAATAAAGGAATCCTTTACGACCCTAAAGTAGCAGATGCTTGCCTTAAATTATTTAAAAGAAAAGAATTTAAGTTTTAGTCATCGTAAACTTAGAGATCCGAAAGGAGATGAAAAAATAATGAGAAAGAGATTGTTAACTAGTTTGGTGATGATTATGGTTTTGTTTCTTTTAGTTGGTTTAAATGTAGGATTTGCCAAAACAGTATATCTGAATATGGGTAGTACTTCTTCTACTTCTGGATTATACGCCTGGGCTGTAGCTACTGCTTCGGTAATTAATAAGGCTGATAATAATATAAGGGTTACTGTTATTGAAAGTGGAGCAGCACTGGATAATTTAAGACAAATTAAAGATGGTGCTTTTGATTTTGCCTTGTGTGTAGATTCTGCTTCTGCCATGCAGTTGTATAAAGGTATTAGTACTTTTGAGGGTGAAGGTTGGGAGCCAATAAGGTGGTTGTTCCTCAGAAATGCAATTACCAATAGACTCCACGTCCGGGCCGATTCAGGTATTAAAACTTTTGACGATTTAGCGGGAAAGAAGTTCTGTCCAGGTTTTCCGGGAGCTTCTTCTACGGCTAATTTTACAAAATTCAACGAAGTTTTAGGGACCGGAATCAAATTAGTAGCTGCATCATTAGGAGATGCAATTACAGCTTTTAAGCAGGGTAAGATTGAAGGCTTACAAAAATCGAGCTCAATAGATTCTTTGGATTCTTCATTAATCGAAGTTAATTTAAGAACTCCTTTAGCAGTTATCGGTTATAGTGAAGAAAACATAAAAAAGATAAGAGAAAAATATCCCTATATTATTTTCTTTAAAACAAAAAAAGGTGGTATTCATCAGCTTCCAAGTAACCCGATGATTATGGAAGAAGGACAGGTAGTTGGAGCAGTTGCCTCTTCAAATTTACCTGAAGAAGTTGGTTATGAGATTGTGAAGGCTTATGTAGAGGGCTTTGACACAGTTGCTGCGGCATATCCTGGTGTAAAAGGATGGTACCCCGTTGCCGATACCTTTGATTTAATTGCCCCGGGTGGTGAAATTCCTATTCATGCCGGACTTTATAAGTATTGCCTGGAGAAAGGAATCGGAGTTCCGGAGCGTTTTATTCCTCCAGAGTGTAAATAAGGAATAAATAATTAACTTAGTTTGGAGCTATTTTGTAATTGTGAAACAGAAAAAAATATAATTAAATTTTTATATTAATAAGTGCATTGGGAGGTGCTTAAAATGATGAACTGGAAAAAGCCAAGCATGTTTTTTATCATAGTACTGTTATTGATTGCCTTTGGTTCTATAGTTTTATCTTCTGATCTCCAGGTACCCAGCCTTGTGGTTGTTCCTATTAGCGGAGAACCATTAACTAAATTGACTTTTTATGGTGCTGGATTTGTACCGGGAGAAAAAGTCAGAGTTATTCTTACTGTTGATGATGTACCATTCGCATTTGGTGAAGTTGGGACTGGAGGAATCGTAACCGTTAATGAGTATGGCGCTTTCAAACTTCAGCCTCGTGGGGGTATTCCGAAAGTTATGCTAAAACCCGGTGTCTATACTATCGAAGCTATTGGCGACAAAGGTTCGAGAGCTACTACACCATTAGAGGTTTTAGAGAAGAAAGAATAAAAGATAAAAAACACAGTATTTGGAAAGACAATTAGCTTGTTGTAAAGATGGCCTTTACCAAAAAAGGTACTAAATTAAAGGAAGGAGACTGAAGTCAAATGAAGAGGAAATTAAGTTTGTGGATAGTAATAGCTCTATTACTCCTTAGTTTGTTTAGCATGTCAATAGCAGAGGCAAAAACACTTTCCATTACCTATGGAGAACCATGGAAGGAGCTGATAGAATCAGCAATTAAGGATTTTGAAGCAGACACCGGAATGAAAGTTGATATGACTATGATTCCATATGGAGTGGATATGGTTAAAAAAGTCTCGCTGGATCTTGCCGCAGGAGTTGCAACTGATATCATAATGGTGGATAGTTTCATGATACCAGCATGGGGCGAGGCAGGTTATCTCTATGGGCTGAACAATTATCTCGTAAAATGGCCGAATTGGGAGCAGTACTTCCCTGGTATGAAAGGGATTGTCTCATTTGATGGCGTGTATTATGCAATTATGATAGACACTGATGTAAGAATGCTATGGTACGCAAAGCCCGTCTTTAAGAAAGCTGGAATACCAATACCATGGGAGCCAAAGAACTGGATCGATATATTAAACACTGCCCTAACTATTAAAAGGAAGATACCAGAAGTTGTTTCTCCTATCTTTATACCAATGGGGACAAAATGGGGAGAAGGTACTACAATGCAAGCCTTCTACATGATGCTACTTGGAGCCGATACTCCTGAAGGTGACCGTAACAGACTTAGAGATTGGAAAGCAGAGAAGTGGATCGGAAACAGCCCCGCTATTGAGAAAGCCCTGGGGTTCTATCGTGATGTATTTATCACGTATGAACTATGTCCAATTGAACCACATTATGCCCCGGATGTTTGGGGCGAATGGCGAAGGATGATGCGAGATGGCGAAATTGGAATCGGTTTAGGAGGCTCTTGGGAATGGGTTGAGTTCTGGCCAAAAGAGGCCTTACCACCTGAGGAAGAGAGAGAAAAGTTAATCAGATGGGCTCCAATGCCCAGCTCTGGCAAACCTAATGTACCTGAGGTCGCCTGCATTTCTGGTGGATGGGCAATAGGAATCAATACTAAGGCAAGAGATCCAGACTTGGCTTGGAAGTTTATGGAGATACTCCATACCAAAACAAGGGTTGCGGAATGGCTTGCTAAGACAGAAAAGATAGCTGTAAGAAAAGATGCAGTAGAAGTTAAGGCTTATGCCGCGGATAAGTATCTGATGGATGCAATAAAACTTATGGAGTATTCAACCTATCGGGATACCTATCCGGGATACTCGCGAGTTTCGTTCTTTATTCAGGAAGCTACCGAAGATGTATCTGTGGAAGGTCTAAGTGTTGCTACGGCTATGGAACGGTTCAAGTCGAAGGTAATTAAAGAATTCGGGGCGGATAAAGTGGAAACAATTCCATAAAATAGCGAATGTATATGTCAGGATATCCAAATAATTTAAAAGGTAATAAGATTCTCCTGGAAGCCCGCATTTTAAGAGTAACTGATGTAAAAGAGGCAATGTCTTCCTTCCGGCCTTATTGTCTGCATTAGGCATAAATATAGCTTTGGAAGAAATCTCTAAAAATAGAGGTATCCTCTATGACCCGGGAGCAGTAGATGCTTGTTTAAAATTATTTAAGAAAAAAGAGTTTAAGTTTTAAATCGTGTCAGGGGGACGGTCAAAACCGATAACTCCGGAAACATTTATAAGTGAGATTAAAAAATTCCTGGAGGTGAAAGATGAGAAGAGTAATAGTAGTTGATGACCTAAAAGAGAATAGGTATTTATTACAGAAACTTTTAGAAGGACATAATTATACTGTGGAGACAGCAAGTAATGGAATTGAAGCATTGGAGATAGTACGGAAGAAACCACCAGATATGATTATTACCGATACTCTGATGCCCAAGATGGATGGCTTCCAACTATGCAGGGAGTTAAAAAGGGATGAAGGATTAAAAGATGTACCTGTTTTATTCTACAGTGCCACCTATACTGATGAAAAATCACGAAAACTTGCTTTGGATATTGGGGCAGTAGAATATATTATAAAACCCATAGAGCCCGATGTGCTTATTGAAATTATAAATAAAATATGGGTTAAATATAACCAGGGAGAACTTGAACCGACTGAAAAGCCATTGGAAGAGAAAGTTTACATGAAAATGTACAATGAGCGTCTAATCCAGAAGCTTGAGAAGAAGATGCTTGATTTAGAAAAATCCGAAAAGCGTGTCAAGTATTTATACAGTGTACTTGGAGCCATCCGAGGGGTTAATCAGTTAATTGTAAAAGAGAAGGATAGAGGTATTCTTTTACAAAAGGCTTGTGATACTCTGACAAAAGCACGGGGATATAATGCTGCCTGGTTAGGATTTTTAAAAGACGAAAAAACCTTTGCTATCGTGGTAGGTTCCCCTCTTAGGGGAGATGTCTCTCGTTTTTGTACACATGTGCTAAGGGGAGATTATCCGCCTTGCATCGAAAGAGCTTTTATTCAGAAGGTTCCGTTTGTGGTTATGGAAAGACCCCGAGACTGTGGAGGTTGTCTCTTAAAGAACACCTACCCTGGCAGAGAATCTGTAATCATACGTATTACCCATAATGGTAAGCTTTTAGGTTTGATTGTCCTATCACTTGCTCCAGGTATATCTATTAAAGACGAAGAGGAATACCTTTTAATAGAGGTAGCTAGTGACATTGCCTTCGGTCTCCATAATATAGAACTGGAAGAGAAGGATAAGCTATCAGAACAAAAACTCCGACAGAGTTACCAAAGATTGCAAAAAACTATGGAAGGTGCCATCGATACAATAGCCAAGATAGTAGAAACTAAAGACCCTTATACTGCCGGACATCAACAAAGAGTCTCCAAACTTGCGGAGACTATTGCCCGAAAGATGAAACTTCCTCAAGAAAAAATTGAAGGAATAAGGATATCCTCTTTAGTTCATGATGTAGGAAAAATCAGTGTACCTGCAGAGATCTTAAATAAGCCCATCAAATTAACCGAAATAGAGTTTAATTTAATTAAAGACCATTCCCAAGTAGGGCATGATATCTTAAAATCAATAGAATTTCCCTGGCCCATAGCCCAAATTGTTCTTCAGCATCATGAAAGATTAGATGGTTCAGGATATCCCCAGGGACTTAAAGGTGAGGATATAATTATAGAAGCCAGGATTATAGGAGTAGTTGATGTGGTAGAAGCGATGTCCTCTCATCGGCCTTATCGGCCAGCTCTCGGAATAGATGTAGCCTTAGAAGAAATTACTCGAAACAAAGGCATTCTCTATGACCCGGAAGTAGTAGATATTTGTTTAAAATTATTTAAAGAAAAAGAATTTAAATTCTAATTAAGCTTAGAAATGCAATGTCTACGACGGTGGTAATGATCAACATAAAACCGTAGGACAAGCGTCTCGCCTGTCGAGGTAGGGGTCGGATTTATCCGACCCGATTCCTTGCGGGTTCGATAAATCGAACCCCTACATTTCCGTAGGCAGGAGAAACGCTTGTCCCGCTGTCATTCCTAGTAAAAATGTGTTTAATTAGAAACTTTACGGTTATTTTTTATAATTTTCAGAAGGCTGGCTCGGGTAATGGCTTTGGAGCCGAATTTTTCTCTGATTTTATCTAAAGACTGAGTAAGTTGTTCCAATTTATCATCTTT
>Ga0209986_10003320_pt1 | contig 14165 bp, 11 predicted proteins | sample BlataG_FD_183168 | JGI IMG/M metagenome (GOLD analysis project Ga0209986, IMG submission 183168) | Deep subsurface microbial communities from Black Sea to uncover new lineages of life (NeLLi) - Black_00105 metaG (SPAdes) (version 2) | ecosystem: Environmental > Aquatic > Marine > Oceanic >...
AAAATGAAATCTTTAAGGATAGATGCCGCCTTCTCAGGGTCTCTGTGTGCTCCACCAGATGGCTCAGGTATTACCTTATCAACCACACCCAGTTCAAAGACGTCCTGGGCAGTAATCTTCAGCGCTTCTGCCGCATCAGGGGCTTTTGACGCATCCCTCCACAGTATTGATGCACATCCTTCGGGTGATATTACGGAATAATAAGCATATTGCATTATGGCAACGACATCACCAATACCTATTCCTAGTGCTCCACCACTTCCGCCCTCGCCTGTGATGATGACAACTATGGGTGTAGGCAGATGCGCAAACTCTCTTATATTTATCGCAATTGCCTGTGCTTGTCCCCTTTCCTCCGCACCTATTCCGGGATATGCTCCTGGTGTATCAACAAGCGATACTATCGGCTTTCCAAATTTTGCTGCAAATCTCGCCGCTTTTAACGCCTTTCTGTATCCCTCTGGATGTGCCATTCCAAAATTCCTCTTTATCTTCTCCTTCGTAGTCCTCCCCTTCTCTTGCCCCATAAGGAGGATGGATTTGCCTTTTATTCTGGCAAGCCCACAGATAATTGCAGGGTCATCTCTAAAGCATCCATCACCATGGATTTCAAAAAAATCGTCAGAAATGTACTTCATATAGTCCAGAAAATATGGTCTTGCAGGATGTCTCGCAAGTTGAACCCTCTGCCATCGTGTGAGGTTCTCGTATATCTCATCCCGCAGTTTCTTGAGTTTTTCCTCGAGACTGGCTATCTCATCTCTCAAATCTGCGACACCTTCTTGCTGAAGCAGTTTCAGGTCTTCTATCTTCCGCTCCAACTCTGCTACGGGCTTCTCAAATTCAAGAAATGTTCTATTCATCGCTCAAGTATACCACAAAATCCCAAAAAAGTCAAGTTTTTTGAATTATTTTTTACTTGACTTTTGCTATAGTTAATGGTATAATGTTTTAGGGCTTCGTAAAACTCAGCCCTTGATTACACCGATTAACCTTGAGATTACGCGGATTAAAAAACCTCGTCGGGAATATCTGTGTAATCTTTCCAAAATCTGTGTAATCATTAGCCGGGAGCGACTTTTGCAATAGGCTAAATAATGTTTTGATAGAGGTAGGTGAGAAAGTTCTATCGGCAAGACCATTAGCCCGTTAGACAGATGAGGAAGGGAGGTGATGATAATGATAAGAAATTAGAAATAGAGAAGGGCAGGCTTTTTTAGTTGTCAGGTAAAGAGATTTATATTTTAATCTGAGTAATCCTTAGCAAACTAAAGGTGTTGTGTAGTTAATATCTGAGTAATCAGGTATAATGAATATTATACCAGGAGGAGCAAATGAGGATCAATATATTTTGTTGGGTTATGATCGTACCCTTTGTCCTTCCTGTTTCTTCAATAGCAGAGAAAATGACAGCCGAGAAAGTTATCCAGAATTGTGTGGTTAGCTATGAGAAGCAGATGAAAGGCGTGAAGGACATTACTATAGTCACTGATAGGGCTATAACTTATCAGAAATGGACAACTATCAATGGAAAAACAATATGCAAAACTCGGTATGAAATGGAGATAATGGGCAAAAAGTTTGTCACTATCTATGATGGTGTATACCAATGGGAACAAAACCCTGTGTCGGGTAAAGTGACAAAAGAAAAAATTGACTATAACCCCTATCAGATGATAGAAAATTTGAAAACTACTCCGGCCCAATACGGAGGAACCGAGAAGATTGATGGGCATAAAACCTATATCCTGGACATCAAAGATATTACTAAACTGATGGGTTCTGCTAAACCGGAAGGGATGGAGAAAGTCAGGGTCAGTGGTAAGCTTTGGGTGGATGCCAAAGATTGGGTTACCAGGAAGATGGAAATGGATATAGAAGGTGTGGATGAGAAAGGCAAGAAAATAACCGTAAAAACTACTCTTGAAAGGAAGGATTTCCGTAAGGTCAATGGCCTACTCATTCCCTACCGTACTGTTATGGCTATGGGTGGAGGGATTCCAAAGCTATCTCCAGAACAAGAACAAGAAATGCACAAAGGGTTAGCAGAAATGCAGAAACAGTTGGAAGAAATGCCTTCGGAGCAGCGGAAGATGGCTGAGAAAATGATGAAACCGCAGATGGAAATGATGCAAAAGGCTCTTGGTGGAGGTGGAGAAGTCACCGAGGTTAAGAAGGTAACAATCAACACAGGGCTTTCAGATGACCTATTTGACGGGAGCAAGCTGAAACAATAATTCCACCTGGTAGGTATGTAATAGGCTCAATTTCAGCTAACAATATAGAGAAAATGGGGTCAGGCTGAAAAATAGAAATAACTTTTGAGGAAATTGAAGATAAAACTGAATAATACCTGCCTACCGGCAGGCAGGCAGGTTTGCCGATGGTGAGAAAACTGAAAATAGAACATCTCAAAAAGCAAAAACTGCAATCTATATAATTAAAGTTAGGATTTTAGTTATTTCTATTTTTCAGCCTGACCCCATTTATTTGAGATGGAGTAATTATGTCAGATCTTGATGATGCATTCGGACATGGGTTGTATGATTATTTAAAAGGCAAGGGTCAGTTTATCATCATAGAAAGAGATGATGGGCTCATAGAAGCGGGAAGAATTGCAGGATATTTTGCAGAGTATATTGACTGGCCTGAGTATGAAAAAAAGGCATTCAAATATGCCAAGGGGAGGGTTCTTGACATAGGATGTGGTGCAGGAAGACACTCGATACATCTTCAAGATAGGGGATTAGATGTATTAGGAACGGATATATCCTCACTGGCAATTAAGGTTTGCGAACTTAGAGGATTGAAAAAGGCAAAAGTATTGCCAATAACACAAATCGGAAAAGATCTGGGTAAATTTGATACGATACTTATGCTTGGGAATAATTTTGGACTCTTTGCAAATAAAAGAAGGACAAAATGGCTCCTAAAAAGGTTCTACAACATCACCACAAAAAACGCACTCATAATAGCAGAAACGAGAGACCCATACAAAACAGACGAGCCCATACATCTCAAATACCACAAATCTAACAGAAAAAGAGGAAGAATGGCAGGTCAAGTAAAGCTCAGAATACGATATAAAATTTATGCAGATCCTTGGTTTGACTACTTGATGGTATCTCAAGAAGAAATGAAGGCGATGCTTAAAGATACTAGATGGTCGATTAAGAAATTTATAGAATCAGATACGGCAATGTATATATCTGTTATTCAGAAGAAAGGCTTTTAAGTAGTATCTCTACTGCTTTCTTCAGCTGCTCGTCGGCGGGTTGTATATCCTCGTACGGTGGGTTATATACACAGTAATCTGGAATAGCACCTCCTCCCTCCAGGTTTATACCATCGTTTATCCTGTACCATCCTCTTCCTGGAACCGTAAATATCGTTCCGTCCCTGAGTGTCCTCCTGCCCGTACTGATCACACCCCCTTGCGTCCTGTTGCCCACAAGTTTACCTATGCCAAGCGTCTTGTATGCATGGGCAAATATCTCACCATTACTCACCGTTTTCTCGTTTATCAGCACTAAAGAGGGCTTTGGCCATACATAGTAGGGTAACCTCTCAGATACGGGATAACCTGGTTTGCCACCTCTCCAGATTGTATAAGAATGAGCCCTTGTATCAAGCATCACCAGAAGATAGTCAGCAATCCAGCCACCCGAGTTGTCCCTCACATCAATAATAAGTCCATCCTTGCCAAGACCCTGCCTGTACAACTCTTGCTGGAATTTATCTATGGATGCCCATCCCATATGTGGTATGTGGATATACCCCAATATTCCGCCAGAGAATTCTGCCACCATCTCTCTTCGCCCATCTACCCATTCCTCATAAAGACCTTTGTTGATTTCGTCTATATCTGAAGGTCTTATCCGCACCTCTCTCTTTTTGCCTTTCCTATCCAGCACCCGCAATCTTACAAGCTCATCCGACTTGCCTTCCATAATCTTATATATGTTATCTCTTCCAATATCTATATCATCTATACTCAATATGATATCTCCTTCATAGAGCCTGCTTTCCTCTCTATCTGCTGGTGAGTTCTTTATAACCCTCCTCACCTTAACCCCGTCTCCTTTGTAGTTATGGTCCCATACCACTCCAAGCATACCCGTAGAAAGTGGGTGCGACTCCCGAATCTTGTATACACCGAGATGAGATGAATTGAGCTCGCCCAGCATAAGTCTTACCACATTTCTGAACTCGTATGGATGTTTTGCCTTAAGTGCCTGTTCCTTATATTTATTATGCATACTATCCCAATCAACCCCATGAAAATTCTCATCATAGAACTCGTTCCTCAGCGTTCTCCACACCTCATCGAACATCTGCTCCCTCTCAGCCTTTATATCTATCCTTTCTTTTATATTAAAATCCATCCCCTTACCTTCCTTGCCCCCCATATCTGTTCTCCGTATCTTCTCTTTGCAAAGATAGTAAATATTATCATCCTCTACCACCACCTGTTCAGGTTCCACACCTCCTGTAGTCAAAGGCTTCAGGTCACCGTTCTTCTTCTCAATAGTATAAAGATCTGCCTTGCCTGTGTGATTGCTCCTGAATATAAATCTCTCATTATCAGAGTATATGGCAAAGATAATGGCATCTCCTGGCAGTTTTGTCCCTCTCCTTACTCTCTTCTCTATATCCTCAAAATCGATTCTTACACAAGGAATACTGTCTTTCTTTGTAATCACCCTTTCTCTCTTCCAGTCCTCCTCTGTCTTTGCATCATCCTCCTTTTGCAGGTATATCCACCATATATCGTATTCACCATCTTCCCTCTTCGATGAAAACGCGAGCATCCTCCCATCGCCCGACCATACAGGAGAGATATCTGGATTGGGATGTTTCGATATGTTCCAGACCTCTTCTGTCTCAACATTCACTACATAGATATCATCTATATAATTCTCCCCCCTATATGCTATCCATCTGCTATCAGGAGACCATTCATATTCGCCTACTCTCCATTCCTCAGACAGTAGTCTCTCTTTCTTTCTTTTAAGGTCGTACATCACCAGTTTCCCCCGATTCCTTATGAATGCTACTTTCTTTCCGTCTGGCGAAACCTTAGGCATATGCTCATCAAAGGATGTTGATATTATCTTCTCTTCCTTTAAAGATAAAGAAATATCAAGCCTTTTCATATCCTTGTCTGAACTTTTTATCCTGTATATATCATAATTCCCGTCTCTATCGGATGCGAAATACAGTACTTCTCCTTCTTCTGCAAACTCAAGATCCATTGCCCTGGCAGAGCAATCAGTAATCCTTTTTGCCTTACCCCCTGAGGTATCTCCCACATATACATCCCCTCGTAGGATGAACGCCACCACGCCATTCGATGTAGCGAATTCATTTATATCCTTACATTCTGTAAGCCATGTATCTTTCCATTCCTCCTCTATCACTTCTATTTCTATCTCCTTTATCTCAAGTGTGCGGGTATAAAGCATGTAGAGACCAAAACCTCTCTCAAATACAATTCTTTCACCTTCACCGTCTATTGCAGGGTATCTCACTCCATCGTCCTCAAAATATGTGAGTTGCTGGAGCTTGCGCGTTATAAGGGAATACCTATAAATATTGGAAGTGCCGTTTCTGTCAGAGAGAAGATACAGAATACCCGAATCTGCCCACATTGGATAACCATCGTTATATTCTGTATGCTCTTTAAATAGAAGATAGATACTACCCGCATCCGAAATCCATATATCGCTTGAAGCAGAACCCCTGTATCCCTTTCTCCACCAGGAGTAATATCCTCTCGTAAAGGCTATCGTCCCATCCTTTGAAACACTCATATCAGACACAATAAACTCCAGAACAGGCTTGGGATTACCCCCGGTAAGCCCTATCGTATATGGCATAGCGCCACGATGGGAGAGCTCTCTCTTTGAGGTAAAGAGTATATTGCCCGTTCCGGGATCCCATCCCCGCAACATATCATCTCCCGTATAATAAGTAACCTGCTTAAGGGAGCCGTCGTTAAGGGATATAGCATATACATCAAGATTTTTGTTTCTGTCGGAGTTGAAGGCAATATATTTTCCATCAGGTGACCACATAGGCCTACAATTATACCCCTTGCTTGTAAATCTTACTGCTCTACCGCCGCTATCTGGCACAACCCATATATCACCCTCGTACGAGAATGCAATTCTCTTCCCATCGGGTGAGAGTGCCGGAGTTCTGGGAAATGAGACCTCGCCCGAGAAGAGATATGTAGAAAGAGATATCAAAACTGCAATCACAGCCCTTTTCATAAAATCCCCCGGTAAAGTTAAATTAAAAATCAAAATGTAAATATCAAAAATAAACCACAGCTTACACAGATTTGTGGTGTCAGGAGTTACCTCCTGACACAGTCGGAAATCACCTTATCCATCGGGAGGTAACTCCCGACGGCACATCGCATTAGACAAATTGTCACGAATAAAATTTATTTGTGTAGTTCGCATTTCGACCATCTGCGGTTTCTGCGGTTAAGATGCTACGACTTCTGTGGTTACAATTTTACCACATATTGCACTGTTTGTCAAGAAAAAATTGGACGCAGATTAACGCAGATTCTCACAGATAGGTATAAATCAAAAAGGTGGTAGGGCAAGGCTTAAGCCTTGCGTTAAAGCAAACCTAAAGGTTTGCCCTACTGTTTGTCAAGAAAAAAGAGAAATCTAACAGGGATTGCCTACCTGACGGTAGGCAGGGAAGAGAACTTAAAGGAATTATCTCTGCTTCTCTCTTTTTACCAATGCATAGATAACTGCACCTAAACCAATTGTCATTGTTACATATAGAATAACCAATCCCAGTATAAATGTCAGCGAACCTATGAAACCAAGACCACGCAAAAACAATCCCAGAATTGGGATGACCATGATTGCTATCCACCCCAGACTGAAGATACCAATACGGTTATTTGTCTGCCACTTCAGGCTTTTTTTAATCCTATCCCCAATAGTAACCGAACTCGCTGAAAAGCCAAATAACATGGCAACCAAAACGGCGAGGACAAACAACGGAATAATTGGGATGCCGATTATTGAAACAGCAAATAAAACAATCAATGGAACAAATAAGATCTCAATGCCAATACCAGAGGCAACCGAAATCCATACACTACCCTGGATTTTATTAACAATTCTATCTATCGCTCCCGGGAATATCAGTAGCACCAAAAGATTGAGAACATAAATCACAATTAACACGGATATGGAGAATACCCCTGTAAATGCCTTTACCCCGGGGAATCTCTCATGCCACCTTAACGCCTTTGTAATTTGGGGCATAATCTTACTAATTTTCCCCAACTCAAGTGATTCTATTTTGCCTCCGACAGAGGCACCCTCATCACGCTCAACACTGCCACCTATAGTACTTATATCACCTCCAACTACTGAACCAGAATCGAGCGAAACTGCTCCACCAACAACAAAAAGGTCCCCTCCAATAGTTCCCTTATTATGGATATTACCACCAAAAACAGCGGCATCACCGGTGATTTTGCCAAATATATCAAGATTTCCACCAAATACTGCAACATCGCCGTTAATTATACCCTTTACCTCCACTTCACCGCCCATAACCGCGAGGTCACCCTCAATTAGCCCATCAATCTCTGCATTGCCACCTTTTACGGTAACATCCTCCCTTATTGTATCACTCGCAAGTACATCAAGATCACCACCGATGGTGGTGGCACAAAGAATAGCATCTGATTCGTCGCCGGGGTACGCATAGGCGAAGAGCGGCACTAAGTCCAAGTCTACATAAGATGTATGACTTTCGCCATCTCGATAATTCGCATTTTTGATACATAACAGGTCATCGTCTTCCTCACTATATCTTGGAGCGGTCACAACCATTTCTGGCATCCATCCTGCAAATGGTATTGACTCGTTGTCAATCTGCCAAGATGAAGGACCTGATATCTGTATGAACAGTAGAATTATTGCTATTATGCCCTGCATACTACCTCCTTTTTTATTGTTCTACCAAAGAAATATACCAGAAGAATGGCGAACATAAATGCGATAATAGGAAATGAGTAATTCAAGTTTTTCGCAAATGGTTTAAGAATATGACTAAACGATGAGAGAACAAGCTGAGCCTTATCCAACAGACGCACAAGGGCAGGTATTGAGGTCAAAACTCTATTAAATAGCCCTTTTGTCAGGGGCGAAAACAACAAAAACAGAACCGAGCCAAACCATGCCCCTATCAGAACCATCGCTGCCTTTGCCCATACCAGAGATGTCACAAGACCAAGTTTCCTCAGCACCCTGTCATCAAAATCCTGTCGGGGATAAAATTCAATGAGTCCAGCAAGTGCCTGTTCAGTCTGAACTAACTCTTGATAAAATTGCCTGCACGCAGGGCAACCAGACAAATGGAGACGTAAAATCCGCTCCTCTTCCCTGTTTGTCGCATGGTCCAGACTCTTTTGTATCAATATTTCAATCTCTCTGTGTCTCATTACTATGTAATACGAAAAAAACTGAGAAAAGTTTCACTATTTTTCACGCACTAAATCCCTTAGTTTTTTCCTCGCTCTATGAAGACGAGTTTTTATCGTTGTGACTGGGATATTTAAAATTTCTCCAATCTCCTTATATGATTTTCCCTCCTTATAGAAGAAGATCACTATTTCACGATCTATGAGTGGAAGATTTACAAGCGCCTCTTCAATCCTCATTAACTGTTCATTCTCTTCATATTCTTTAACAAGATCATCTTTGCCAGGAAGCCTTTCATCAAGGAGTTCATACTCTTGCTTGTTTTTTCTTAAAAAGTCCGCAGTTAGATTGTGGGCAATGGAGAATAACCAGGTAGAAAATGACCTTGATCGGTCGAATGAGGACAATGACTTAAAGCACCTGATGAATGTGCCAAAGGTGATATCCTCAGCATCGTCGTAATTTCTTACAATTCGATAAACGAAGCTGAATATCCTTCCTTTATAGATATCCAGAAGCCCTCGGTAGGCATCTTCGTCACCCTCGAGGGCACTCGAAATTAAATCTGCTTCGTTTTCCATATCGTCAAGGAAAAAAATTGGACGCAGATAAACGCAGAAAAACACAGATAAGTATAAACCAAAAATCTGGAATCTACTTTAATATTCCCATAGAGAGTTGTATTCAAAGGCGTTTAAATGACCCCTTAATAACATTAAGAGAGCAACATTGCCAAAAAGCCAACTGGGCAGATATAATCAAAAACCAATCTAACATAATGGAAGAACCAGGACTAGAAGAAGGATTTGACATAATCTACGAGTTAGATGAAAATTCCTCTATAGTTAAGATAAAGAAATCGTAGGTGTTACAAACCCTTCAGGACTGCCTCTAACTCCTCTTTTATGTCATCGTAACTTGCCTCAAATCGCATCTCCAATAAAATGCTTTCCTTGTTTACGTCGTTAAGATACATATCTGATTTATTCCTTATATCGCATTAAATATTTCTCCCACTTGCCTTAGCTCTCTGAAAGTTCTTATCAAGCTTATGGTTAGTCAGTCCACATATAGGACACACCGTTTGTATTGCTCTAAAAAGATAGTATCTTAAACCTTTTTTAGTACGAGTTCTTGTATACCGGCAGAGGTTGCATCCAGAACACCCCCAAACCCAAATACTCGTTTTAATACCTTTTCTTTTATATTCTCTAATTCTAAATAAGCCGAGAATTCCCAAAAAAATTCCAAAGCAGAGCAAGAAGATTAAAACAGGTACCAGCACTTTGAATATTACTCCCAAGCAAATCAAAAGCACAATAAAGACCAAAGTATGCCTCATTTTACCTCCAATTATCTATTTATATTTTCGACATTGTCTCTAAGTGTTGTGATAACAGAAAAGAGAACACCTGTCATTGCGAATGAGCACGACAATCACTATTACACCTTGTGATAAATTCTGGGCAATAAACCCTCTTATCTACCAGTCTGCCGACGGGTTGAAACGAAACTTGTTGGTATCCAATATATTGGCCTTAACCTCATCACGACACTTTGGGACATTCCTCATTTTTTACTCAACGAAATTTATCAATAAGATAATTTCTAAAAGCAGAAATTGTAATTAGCATATATCTGGCTTCTCTTTTACAGATTCCTAACGGTTCAGTAAACTTTCCGTGTCTAATACCACCTTCATCAGAAGTCCAGCCATAGAGATTGCTAAAACCTTGCTTCATTGCTGGATGTATATCTAATTTCTCCAATAACTCACCTAATGTTCCTTTTTCACCAAGTAATCCCTGAACCAGTGACTCGAGAGCACTTATAGATTCTTTAAATTGAAATCGGCAAGTAAAGGCAGTAACAAGTTACTGCACTCCAAAATCTGTACCTATATAACTGGAGTGCATCAGCTTGCTGATGCAAGTACAATAAGAGTTTACACAGTATAATATGTTACCTGCCGAATCCCTGTTAATAATGGATTGTCTTTTCCCAGGTATAGGTTTAGCTCTTCCTGTTTGCTATTATTCTCCCTCCCTCGCCGCTACATATTTCTGGAATCTGCTTTTTGGTTTATCTGGAATTGGTCTCTGAAGCTCTCCATTTCTGAGGAGAGGATCAAGAATCTTCTCCCTAAAATGCTTTCTATCTTTTAACTTAACAAAATCCATAATTTCCTGTCTGGTTCTTGGAATTTCGCAGAATTTTAGGGTCAATGCCACCCTGTCCATAAGTTCGACTTGGGGGGTAACATGGGGGGTGACTTGGGGAGTATCATGCTCGGTGACTTGTTCGGTGACAGTAGTAATAGGATGAGGAAGTATTAGTGTAAATGACAACCTAATTGACAACCTAATTGACAACCATGATTAAACCAGAACATAGTGTGCCCCTCTGCCTTTACCAACGAGTTTTACGACCTCTAAATCAACCAACTTGTTAATCTCTTTTAGTGCAGCTTGTCTTGTTACATCAAACATTTTTGCAACATCACCAATTGCGATACTTTTGCTTTGGATAATTTTTTCAACAATCCTCATCTGTCTTTCCGTTAAAGCAATTTGTCCTGTTTTTGTTTTTCTCAATCTCTCACTGCTGAGTCTTATTACTCTTTCTTTGACTGTCTCAATATTTACATTTACCCCTTCAACGAAATATTCCAACCAATTGGTTAGATCCAGAGTCTTTTGGTCAACGCTTTGTAATGCTCTGTAGTATGCCTGTCTATCAGAATCGTAATAATCATCAAGGCAAAAAAACTGTTTTGTGTCAAAACCTCTTTTGTAAAGAATCAAGGTTGCCAGAACTCTTGCAGTTCTGCCGTTTCCGTCAACAAAAGGATGGATTCTTACAAATTCATAATGGACTATACCTGCTTCAATAATGGGGTCAAGTTCTTTTGTTTCGTCCGAACTTATCCATTCAACCAAATTCTTTATTAATCCTGGCACCTCTTCATTCTGGGGCGGCCTAAAAAATACCTCTCCTGTAAGCCTATTAGCCACTACGACATAGCGGTTTCGATAAACACCACAATCTAAGGGATTATCCAGAGTCCCTTTTGTCAATATACGGTGTATATTTAAAATATCTTTCTCATTTATAGAATCCTCTTTGACTAACTCTCCAATCTTTTCCAGAACACCAAGATAATTCAAAACCTCCTTTTTATCTTTTCGTGTAGCCATTACTTCCCTCCCCTGTGCGAGCTCGCTAACCTGTTCTAAGGACAGTCTATTTCCTTCAATGCTCGTGGATGAATGAGCACTACGGATTATTGCCTCTCTTCTCAATGCTGCCTCCCATTTTGGAATTAAGGGTGAGTTTAGAATCATCTCTCTTGCCGCAGAAATCCTTGCCAGTAACCGAACTATTTTATGTGTGTATCGGAAATTTGGCTTAAACATTTTTATTTTTCCTTTCCAATTCCCCCAAATAACCCGCTATTCTACCATCAACTTCACTAATTTCTTTATCGAGTTTCTTAAGTTCTTCCCACTCCTTTGCAATATCTATCTCTTCTTCTGGAAAGAGGATAGGAGACTGGCTGGAATCTTTAACCCTGTTTTGCTCTATGGCTACAACAAAGAATTTCTGCTATTATACTACCAATTCTATAAAATGTCAAGAACTTTTTTGGGAAGGTTGCTCTTCACCCTGCCAGATTTTTCTCCTTGACTTTTATTGTTTTTTATAGTATAATCTTATCAAGACATAAGACAACAGACCACCCCGTAAAGCTCCTTCGTAGCAACGGGGCAAGCAGACCACAGATAATAGACTAAAAAGTAAGCAGTAGGTAGTAAGCAGTATGCACAAGAAGAAAGAACAAAGACTGAAAACCTTTATTATCTTGGCAGTGGGAGAGATACCTGCCCACTAAGAACACGAAAGACACTAAAAAATATAAGTTATAAAAAGGATAAGAATAAATAAAAAAGATTCCGTGTTCTCCGTGTCCTTCGTGGGAGAAATTATTATATATGATTTTCCCATCCTCCCCGTTGTGGGGAATCATGATGTGGACAATCCAAGGTCAGAGAAGATGCACAGGGATATATTTACACTCCCGGGTGAAGAGGTCTACTACTCGTTTACCTATGGCAATTCTCAGTTTATCGCACTGGATTCAGAGATTTCTGGTGAGGAAAGTAAAATAACAGGATAACAACTTGAATGGCTAAGAGTGACCCTAAAAGAAAATTCTCCCACAAACAGGTTTGTCTTTCTCCACAGACCACTATACCCTGACTCTCTTATAGGTAGCCACTTCCGAAACTGTCTGGATAAATATCCAGAGGAAAGGGACAGCCTGCTGGCACTTCTGAAGATGTATGAGGTAGACATCATATTCGTGGGGCATGAGCACCTCTTTAGAAAATCTGCCCACGATGGAATTATCCAGATTATCACTGGTGGTGCAGGCGCCCCACTCTATGCTAAAGAAGAAGATGGCGGTTTCTATCACTTTGTCCTTGTGGATGTTGAAGAAGAAAAGAATGATTTACGTTATTCTTTCTTCTTTACATAATCCTGATTACGGTAATTACCGTAATCAGGACAGAGAAGTTTCGGACACTGGACCGTTGAAACGGTGTTAGTTCGTTATTCTGTTCAAAATGTGCAATGGAAAGGGTAACCGACAAATTATGCATAGATATACCGCAAAAATAGCAGAGATAAAGAAGATGAGCAAAAGAGAGGAAGAAGGGTTTCGAATTTACACCCTCTCGCTCAAGGTGAGAATAAAAGATATTATTCCAAAGGGTCTAAAACCGCCACTTCGTATAAAGGGCAAGACCGTTTGGGTCACCCGCGAGTATCCCCATCCATTTGAACCAAAACTCGGGAATGAGATTATATTATCACCAGATGAATTGCAAAACATCATCCCAGATACTCCTGAAGACAAGAACAGAGACGGATATAAGGAGGTATTACTCAAAAACGATTGGATGGAGGTCACAATTCTCCCGCACCTTGGTGCAAGGATCGCTTCTCTTGTATATAAAGGAAGGAACTACTTTGCCCCGGCACTTAACGACGGTAGAAAGGGATGGGTTGATACTGGGGGAATTTTTGACCTCATCGGTGAGGATTTTCCCGGTGTTCTCTGGAACGCGGGATTCGAGGAGTGTGAAACACAAAATAATAAAAACCACCGTACCTTCAGATACGATAAGAAGGGAGTTGAGATAGTGAAGGATTTTTCGCTGCATCAATCACTTCCATTGCTTACAGAAAAAACAAAAATAACGGTAGAGAGAAGAAATGACATTGTATACTCCAAATATATACCTGTCAACATCAGAGACCCCGTAATGGTGCTATTTGTGCCAACTGAGGAGAAACTTGAACACAGGGTTCACCAAAAAACCCTTATATTCACCTCCTGGCGTCCATATGAGTATTATGGAGTAAGACTCGGCTCATTCCTTGTTGGAGATAATAAAGGGGGTCTTTTATATGTCGCCGGGACAGAAAAAATAGAGTTCCTGAGAGCACAATACTCCCTCACAAGTTTTATAATCCATCCAGTTGCGGGGAGGAAGGAGCTGAAGAAGGGAGAATCCTTTACCTATGGATGTATCTATGCAGTTGGGGATAAGTACAAAATTACCAGAGACTCGCTTGCAATAAAGGCAGACGCCCCTCATAAGAGTGCCTTTATAGTCAGGGGAGATAATA
>Ga0209986_10003321_pt1 | contig 14162 bp, 12 predicted proteins | sample BlataG_FD_183168 | JGI IMG/M metagenome (GOLD analysis project Ga0209986, IMG submission 183168) | Deep subsurface microbial communities from Black Sea to uncover new lineages of life (NeLLi) - Black_00105 metaG (SPAdes) (version 2) | ecosystem: Environmental > Aquatic > Marine > Oceanic >...
TACATAAATATTACTTCAATCGATAAAGAAAAAGAACAAATCCAAGGCAATCTAGATCAGAAGACTTTAGAACTTTACGGTAAATTAATTGTGGAAAATCTCGAAGGCGTTTTTGTAAGCGGTGAAACAAAAGGGCAGTTCAAAAAAGCTCTTATAAGGACCGGACATTATCGAGACATCGCGTCAATAGAACGATTCGGATTTCTTGAGAATATCGTAATTCTAAGACAAAACACAACCGCTCCCGGAATTATTGCAGATATCGGCAAATACCTAAAAAATTGTAAGTTGGGCGCAATTAGACCTGAAAGAATCAGAAAATTATTTGTATAGAATGGAAAAATGGTGGGCCCAGGGAGGATTGAACTCCCGACCTTCTCGGTGTATTCGCGGTATAACACGAGTCATATCATACTAGCGAGACGTCTATTATTCAGTTTCTAAAAAACTAAATCATAACCACTAGACCATGGGCCCTTGTTTTTAAATGTTATAAGAACGCAATCGGTGGGAGTTCCGATCCTATTGTAATCAATGGGATATTCGAACCCACGAGTCCGTCTGGACACCGGATTAGCAATCCGGCGCTTTTGGCACGCTTTTCCGTTCTACCAGGCTAAGCGACGATTGCTTAGTGTTTTTATAAACTTTAAATGGTATATTTTACATATAAAAATCTAAAATTTTAATACTTTTTGTATTGCGTATTTAATCTGTATTGAATTGAAACAAAGAAAAAATAAAAAAAAATTTCAATGTGATAATTCTAAAATCACACCTTTTTTATTAGCGTTACTATCGATTCTTTTTGTTTAGATGAAATTTTCTTAGCTTATTTTCTATGTAATACCCGAAAACGCCTGCTGGGACTTATTTCTAATTAATCTAATTTGAATATCATCAGGATTAATAAAGTTCATAGTATGTATCAATATAAGTTTTGCTTAATCTCATAGATTAGAAAATACTAAATTTTAAAAAGAAAAGAGAGAAATTTAAGCTCAAAATCACTCTTGGATTATCTCGAACACCATTTTCTCGATGATTGGCTTCTTTGTGTATCGCTTATCGTAAAACCAACCAACTAAATGAGATTTTAAAGGAGGATCATTTTCGGGAAGATTAGGAATTATGATTATCATTACACCATTTGAGAGATATTTTAAAATTTTTTTATCGATTGGGTGTAATTTATCGCTTCCTGAAGGGTGTGTATGAGCCTGCCAGACTATATCTACTCCAAGCTCTTGTTTAAACTTCCGCATATTGTAGATTTTCGATTTCTTATATCGCATCCAACTTCTAGGTTTTACGTGAGTTTTGGTTTTTCTCAAATCTGGATTGATAATAAATTTTTTAACTATTCCGAAGTTTTCTTTACGATCTGCAAAAATCCAGTAATTTTCGATGTTAGGATAAACTTCTGCTGCTCTGTTAGTGATTTCTTTAAAAATTCGATCTGGTATTAAATATCTAAAATCTTTTGCCCCGCTCATTTTTTATATCATCTCAATTGTAATTCAATGAAACATAAAATTTATATTTTTCTTATAAGTGTTCCTTAAAGTATGAATTACGAGAGTAAAATAAAAAAAAATTTATTTTATTAAATATAATCTATTTTAATACCTATATCATAATCTAAAAAAAATTGAAAATATAGATCATCCATTAAACATGGATAATTCGGTGGATTGTGATATTTATACCACTTTGTCGAAAAACCATAATTCCAGAGCACCTGTAGCCTAGTGGTAAGACGCTGGCCTTGAGTGTGCAATAGAAACTATCAAGTAAGCCAGTGCGCGTAAGCGCTCGGGGGTTCAAATCCCTCCAGGTGCGTTTTCAATGGTGATTTTAATAAACGGGGCTATTAGCGCAGGCAGGTAGCGCATCCGGCTCTTAACCGGCAGGTCGGGGGTTCGAATCCCTCATAGCCCGCTCATTTTTTAAAATAAAAGAAAAAAGATTTATCTCTTTATAAATATTGAAATATCACTTCAAAATCAGAGAAATCAAATGGTTTTAAGATGTAGCCATCGGCTTGACTATCCTCAAAATTTTTTTCTACTTCAGAACCCGGGATGGCTGTTAGTAAAAAGACCTGAATATCTTTAAACTTTCTATTTGATTTAATTTTTTTACAGATATCGTAGCCGCTATAATCTGGCAGAATAATATCGAGCAATACTAATTTACAAGGGTTATTGGCCAATTCCTGCAATCCTTTTGTTCCACTTACGACACCCTTACAAGAAAAACCTTTGCTGTCAAAATAACTCGTTAGTAATCTAATTGTCGCTAAGTCATCTTCGATTAGCAAAATATCGTATTTAGAACTTTCCGTTTTTATATTGTCTAGAAAACTAATTATTTTATTCTCAAGAAGTAAAGATTGATCGAAGATATTTTGAATTGTATTAAATACATCATCCGTCAACTCCTCCCTATTATTTTCAATTAATAGTTGTGAAAACCCCTTAATTGATGTTAATGGCTCTTTCAACGCGTGGGATATGTTCGTAAGAGTTTTCTCGTCTAGTTTATGCAAATCTTCATCGATTAAACCCGATTTATGCTTAATAAAGTAATTTACGCTTTCTCTTATGAGTTTTGATACGGTTTTGTATTTATCTTTATGAGTGTTTATAAAATCCTGCCAGTTAACTTTAGTTTCATCGGCTACATACAACGAAATTCGCTCTTTTTCGCGATCATAAATTTTTTCTCCTTTCAACCATTTAATAAAGCCTTCGGTTATAGAACCGCGCCAGATAGCGTATTTATCGGTTTCCTCTTCGTATTCTTTCATTAGTTCTTTAGTTTTTTCGCTCTTCAAATCAAGATTTTTAATTTCATTTTCAGTCACTTTAGGTATAGAATAGTTATTCTCATCGTTCGAATTGCTATTGCGTTTCTTTTCGTCAGGAATTTTTAACACCTTTATTTTTACATTGTGATTTAATTGTTTTTTACTGTTCAAAATTTAATTTAAATATTTACTTATTATAAGAAATTCTATCTTTGTTATATCAAATATTATATAAAAGTAATTTTTTACAAAAAATAAACATTGTTTATTTTAATAATATGTAAGTAATCTATAATATTTTATCTTTAAATGTAAGTATTTCTTTCTCTCATAATAAAGGATTTTTATAGGGGAATCTGATTCTAATTATTTTGCTCTTCCGTTTAATATTTTAAAAATAACGTCAAAATCAGAAAAGTTAAAAGGTTTAAGAATAAACCCATCTACTTTTGTTTCTTCAGTATGTTTTTTTACCTCAGACGCTGAAATGGCCGTAAGAAAGTACACAGGAATTTTTTTATAAATGTTATCAGTTTTTATGGTTTTACAAATATCGTAACCACTTAAATCTGGCAAAATTACGTCTAATAAAATAACTTTAGGTGTAGTTCTTCGTAATTCTTCTAATCCTTTCGCTCCGCTAACTACACCCTTACAAGTGAATTTTTTACTTTGAAAATAACTAGTAATCAATCTAATTGTCGCTAAGTCGTCTTCAATTAATAAAATGTCGTATGGAGAACTATTAGGTTTAATGTTGTCTAAGAAATTCTTAATAATATTCTCTAACAAATTGCTTTTATCAAAGATATTTTTCACAGTTTCTTTTACATGACTACTCAATTTATCTTTATATTCTTCGCTCTCAAGCAATAATTGAGAGTACCCTTTAATAGAAGTTAACGGTTCTTTTAACGCGTGAGATATGTTGGATATTGTTTTCGGGTTAAGTTTTGATAATTCACTTGAAACTTTACTAGAGTCTTCAATAAACGACTTGACGCTCTGCCTTATTAGTTCAGAAAAAGTAGGAAAATCTCCTTTGTTTGTATTAATGAAATCCTGCCACTCATCCTTAGTGTCATCAGCTACATATAAAGAAATTCTTTCTTTATCTCGCGTATATATTTTTTCGCCTTTCAACCATTTCTTAAATCCCTCTGTTACAGCTCCCCGCCAAATCGCGTATCTACTCGTTTCTCTCACATATTTCTTCATGAGATGTTTAATTTTTTCATCGTTTAAATCAAGGTTTGTAATTTCTTTTTCGGTCATTCGAGGGCTATCGCCGTTTTTTTCAGTTTTTTCCCCCTTCTTCATTTCAAGTTGCTCTTTCTCCGTTTTTGAATTATGGTCTCCTTTTTTTGACCTATCTTCCGATTTGTCCGAGTCTCTCCGTTCTTCTGTGATCAGTATTTCACCTTAACACATGATTTTTTCCAAAAAATTAGTGAAAGAAGTATTATTTAATATTATCTAAATAGAAATTTTTTGCTCTTACTTAAGCAATTAATTTTTTTTGAGTAATTTAAGTCGCGCCATCTTACGAAAAAAATGAAGTTTTAACAGATTTCCACATTCCAAAATAATTCCTTGTTATGAAATCGAAAAAATCAATCCCAACAAAAAAGAATCTTTAATTATGGTATATATCGATATTATATAGATTTTTAATCTTATTAAAAATATTTATATTCAAATTCATTTTTTTCACAGAAAAATGTTGAATTAGTTATCAAAAAAAAGTTTTGTTGTTCTTGTATGTAAATTTTTGATTTAAAATCGTAATATTTAAATATGTATGTATACTAATTTGTTATAACAATCAAAATTGTGTGTGTACAAAAAATATTTTTTGTTATCAATTAATTCCTGTGAAAATTTGGAAAATGAAAAAAAAAATTTATAAAAAAATAAATTTTACATAGTCAGGGAAGAGGTATGTTAAAATGGTCGTAGAAATAAATGTGTTATCAAATTTATGCCCCGAATGCGGGGGAAATACAATTAATGTTCTAGAAAGAGGAGAAACCGTCTGCCAACAATGTGGTTTGGTTGTAGGTGAGAGAAATTTAGACATTAACCATAGTGGAATTAGAGCCTATTCTAAACACGAAAAAGATAGAAAGGAGCGTACTGGATCTCCTATGTCGATTTTGATGCCAGATATTGGCTTAAGTACTGTTATTGATAGGACAAAAATCAAAAACCCAGACTTAAGACGGGCTGCTAAGTGGAATACGCACTTATCTTGGGAGAAACGCAACATGTTAATGGCTATAACCGAATTAAAAAGAATTGGTGGTAACTTAAATTTTCCTGAAAGAGTAAAAAAATCAGCAGTACGATTGTATAAAGAAGTTTTTAAGAGACAACTATTAAGAGGCAGATCAATTAATGGCATGGTTGCGGCGTGTGCTTATTACGCGTGTAAAGACGAAAAAGTACCTGTTACTCTTCAAGAAATTTTAGAGGAAGCTTCTATTAATGATAATATCGTAAAAAAGTGCTATAAAATATTGATTCGTGAGTTAAATTTAAAAATATCGCATATCGATCCAATTACACTCATTCCACGTTATTGTGCAGATTTGAATTTAGGAATTGAGGTCGAAAAAGAGGCGATGCATATACTTCAAAATTTTATTAATACTATGTCGATATCTGGCAAGGATCCTAAAGGATTATGTGCGGGCGCCATATATCTTGTTGCGAAATTGAGAAACGTTAAAGTGAGTCAGAAAGATATTTCGAGCATAATTTCCGTTACGGAAGTCACATTACGCTCAAGGTATAAGGAACTCCTTAAAAATATCAGTTTTAATTTTGCTCCATCAGATTAATTAATATTTTGAAAGATTTTTTCATTATTTTTCTTCATTTTTTAAAAGAATTAGCAATTGATTTTTTAATATTAAAATCTAAATTCTAGAAAATGATGTTAATTTCGTTCTTATGCTAAACATTCTAACTTAAAGACCGCTCGTACTTGTAAGTAGAACTATAATATAATCGGCAACGCCTTCAATAGAATCGGAAATAGCTTCTAAAATGTCGAATATGTTTCCGATAGTAAAAATTGTAAAAAAATTTACGTTGTAGTCTGTTTCTTGAAGGCTTCTTCTTAATTGAATATTTAATAGGTCAACTTCGTGTTCGTATTGATTTATCAGCTTAGCGTACTCTTTCACATTTTTCCTTTCTTCCACTAAATCAATCACGAGCTTATCTAAATATTCAACTGCTTCTACGGTTGTTTCTATTATTTTTAAGATAATACTTATGGTCTCTTCGCTACTTTGCTCCCAAAAACTTATTGGTATCGTAACAATTCTTCGAGCAACGCCAGTACTACAATTTGCTACATCATCCAATCTTTTTACTAAGTGTGATAAGTTTAATCTTATGCTGGGGTTTAATTCTCCTTTAGAGACGTCTTTTTGGATATCCCTTCTTAATTTATCCGCATCGGCTTCTAAAAGATCAACTTTTAGAAAATTTTTATTAGCTTTTTCGAGATTTTTAGCTTTTAATAATAACTTTAACCCAACTTCTAATTCTTTCACGCATTCTTGAACGATTTGCGCGTGTTTGATCGTTTTTTCCAGGACATTTAAAGCCGTTTCTCTTTTTAAAAATTCTATTAATGAACCCATTTTTATCACATTTTTTATTTTTTTGTAATGCTTTATATTACAATATATTATATATATTTTATTAGGTTAATCCAAATAAATTAAATCCAAAATAAAGAAACCCGGCAAGGGTAGCTGCAATTGGAAAAGTTAGAATCCAATATACACCCATTTTCCCTAATTCTTTATATTTTACTTCTTTTTTTTGAGAGAGACTCATTCCGATTATACAAAATACAATAACATGACTATGAGATATGGGTAAACTTAATAATGTAGCTATCATAAGAATTAAAGCAGAACTTAATTGAATAATAAGACCTTCGCTAGGACGAGAATCAATCATCTGAGAAGCTAAGTTTCTAATAACATACCGTGCAGCAAAATAAATTCCAAGACAAGAGGAAATCCCGCAAATAAAAGCAAAAAATAAATACTGTTCTATATTCAAAGACCCATTATCGAGTAATCCATAAAGAATACCTAATGCCTCACCTGAATTTGCCCCCACCCATATCTCAGCAAAGATAACAGCGCTTAACAATAACCATTTGAAATACTTCTCAGATTTCTCGATCTGATTTAAACCTTTTAGGCGTGATAGATAAGTTTTAGAAATTAATTTAAAAAGCATAAAAGTAACAATTAAACCAAATAAAGGAGATAAGAACCAACTAAGAATAACATTATTTAATTTCACCCAATTAAACGCTGTTTCAGGATTAACACCTCCTTGTGAAAAGGAATATACGATTACAACTCCAACTATGCTCCCTATTAGCGAGTGAGTGCTGCTTAAAGGAATTCCCGCGAAACTCCCAATTACTAACCAAATTATACTACTTATTAAAACTGTTAGCAACATAAAATCTGTATATGTTAAACCCTCTCCTAATAAATCAGCACCTACAGTTTTTGCTACAAACGAAAAGCTAAAGGAGAACATCCCAGCACCAACGGCAATACCCCCAATTAATAATGCAACTTTAAACTTCAAAACTCCTGCTCCTACTAACGAAGATAAAGTTTCGTCATTAGCACCTATAGAGAATGCGAGGGAGATTGCCAAAACAATTAAAATGATAACTAAAATTGAAGTTAGGTCGCCTGCCATATCAAATCGTAGTTTTATATTTTAATCGAAAATTAAATATTTAGTCGCTAAAAATTGAATGTACTCTGCAAAACTCTTGATGTGGTCAGCCAACATCATTACACCTTCTATTAATTCTTTCAAGTAAAGGAACGTCCTTGATAAATAATCCATATCATAATTATATAAAATGTTAAGAAGTTGCCACTCTTCTATTCTCATCTTACGCCTTTTGTCTTTGATATTTTCGCAGACATCGTGAGCTTTGGTTAAATCAGAACCAATAAATTTGATAGCGTCTGTTAATTGCTTTGAAATTAATTTTAATGATTTAAGTATATTTAGTATTCGGAGTTTAAACTCTTCATCAGGAAATACAACTCTATAAAGGAGCATTTTGTTAGCAGAAAATTCTCCAATATTTTTGATATCGTTAATTTTATTAAATAGTTTTAGCCTGTCCGCCTTTGAAAACATTAACTTAGATTTAAATATCTTAGATTCAAAAGCTTTTTTGACTCGAACTTCAGTATTAGTCTCAATGACATAATTTAGGTTTTGTGTGAAATTGTCAAAATCTTCCTCAACAAGAAATTCAATGCCTTCAATTAATTTCAAATTTTGTTCGTTTATGTTGTCAATAAATAAGTGCGTTAATTCATCAATACTTAATTTTTTTAACTCTTTCTCACTTATCTCCTTCATACTGAATATAACCCTTGAGATTTTTTAAATTTTTGATATATACGATATATATAACTATTTAAAATTAATAATTTCTATTTTAAATTTAATTTTGCTATTTTTTTATTAATCTCAAAATATACTACATTGTATGTTAGAAAACTAGTAGCCTTACTTGAAATTTAAATTAATTTTTTTATTATCACCTTAAGATGCGTAACCTCCAAAAGTTCTACTTTTTTCGGTGCTATCACTGTGGTGAATGGTTTTATAGCAATAAGATATTAAAATCAAAAAAATGTTGGAAATGTAATCGGTCGTTTCAGTTTAAAAATTCTGTTAAAATTTCCAAGATGGTAACGCTCCAAGAAGCCATTAAAATTATCAAAAAACTAAAGATGAGTGGAGAAAAAGAATCTCTTTTTTATTATCTTAACCCAAAAGATAATTTTAATGAAAATTATTTTAAAAAATAAAATTATTTAAACCTCTCTTCTTCAATCTTTTTAAGATTCTAAATATAATATTATTAAATTTTTATTAATTATTCATATACGGTGATTTGGTGAATACTATGGAAATTAAAGACGAATTAAAGCTATTTGATAACGATTTTATAAACCACTTAACTCAAGAAGCGGGAAACCAGATCGATTATTGGGATATAAGAGCAACGATAAGCAATGGAACAACTATAGATTTTACGGATCAAAAAAGTACAGAAATCTCTTCCTATGAAATTACAAATTGTGGAATAAGAACTTTTGTGAATGGAGGTTGGGGATTTTATGTATTGAAAGATCTTAACAAAGATTTGATTAGAACAAGCTTTTTAAAATCGATTAAGCTAGCGAAATTAACAGAGTCTTTATCAAAACACAAGTTCAAAATCAAAGAATTGGAACCTATTAATAAAAATTTTAAAATTAAGAGTAAGAGAAAGCTGGTAGATGTAGATATTGAAGAAAAGATTCTTCTAGTAAAACGTCACGAAAAACTTGCATCTAATTATTCTAAAAAGGTAAAAAACACGCATACGATTTATATGGATGGTGTTAAGAGCTATGTTTTTATAAACTCGTTTGGTAGTTGTATTTATCAGGATCTTTCATATTTACGCTTGTTGAACATAGTTTATTCCCAAAAAGGGGGTGTAATCCAAAGATCGATTAATTCTGTTGGAGGTTTAGGGGGGTTTGAAATATTATCTACAGAGAAGGCGGAAAATTTAAGCGTTAAAACAGCACAAGAATCGATTCAATTATTAGAAGCAAAATCTCCGATTGGTGGAAAATTTACGATTATAGCCGATCCTAAACTTGCCGGAACCTTAATTCACGAAGCACTTGGACACGCGTGTGAAGCAGATTTGGTTTTGAATAAGGAAAGCATATTGGAAGGAAAAATTGGTCAAGAAGTGGCTTCTGACAATATTAATGTAGTGGATGATCCCTCAATGGGACAAGGTTCTAAATTTGGATTACCATATGAGTTATTTGGGAGTTATTTTGTAGATGATGAAGGGATCCCTTCCCAAAAAACAGTGCTAATTGAAAGTGGAGTGGTTAAAAATTATTTACATAACTTAGAAACCTCTGCTAGAATGAACGTACCTCCAAATGGCCATGGAAGAGCTTCATCTAGCTCTTCTAAGCCTCAAGTTCGAATGGGATTTACTTATATCGAACCAAAAGACTGGAATGTCGATGAAATGATTCAAGACACAAAAAACGGAATTCTTTGTGAAGATTTTTTGTACGGTTATACGAATCCGACCACAGGAAACTTCCAATTTAAATGTAAATTTTCCTATAAAATTAAAAATGGAGAAAAACAGGAATTGATGAGAGATGTTGCGTTGTCAGGTATGATTTTAGAAGTTCTAAAAAAAATCTCCGCTATTGGTGATAAAAACACATTCGACTTTTCATCTGGAATATGTGGTAAGGGTGGCCAGAGCGTTCATGTAAGTGATGGAGGGCCGTATCTACGTGTTAATGATGTTATTGTAGGGGGATTGAATTAAATGGATAATTCAATTGATATTTTTGAGCTTGCCAATTATGGGATAAAAATCGCCGAGAAAAAGGCTCCAAATTTTAAATGCGCAGAAATTTTCGTTGGCAAGAACGAATATACCAACATCGAACTAGAAGAAAATTCAATAAAATACAGTGAGATTGGAAGTGACCATGGAGTTTCGATTAGAATTTACAATAAAAGAGGTTCTTTAGGTTTTGCGTTCACAAATAAATTAAATAAAAGAATTATAGAAAAAATTATTAAAAACGCTATAAAGATGATGAATGCAGGCACTCCCGATCCTAACTTTCAAGACTTGCCATTAAAATACAAAACTTATCCTAATGTTAAAAAATTATACGATATCAGTATAAAAACGTTAACCATCGAAGACTCAATTGAATATGTTAAAGAATTGATTAATGTATGTAAAGACGATGACTTAGCGATTTCTCAATCTGGTGATTTCACATCTAATTGCAATATCTCCTATGTATTCAATTCAAATGATATCGAAGTGTTTGAAAAAGAAACCGTATTTTCAATTTCATCCAACATTATTGTAAAAAATGAAAGTACTGGAGAGACTTCAAATGGGTACGAATCCCAAATGAAAAGAAATCTTAAGGATATTAACGGAACAAATACCGCGATTGAAGCTTTAAAAAACGCAAAAAGAAATCTTAATAGAATTAAAATTAAGACCAAAAAGATGCCTGTAATTTTATCTCCTAAAGGGACTATAAATCTTATTTTAAACCCAATTGCTTCCGCCATAAACGCAGAACTATTTCAATATAAACGAAGTTTTCTGGTTGATAAGAGAGAAAAAGTTATTAGTTCTGAATATTTAACTCTTGAAGATAACGCATTGATAGATGGTGCTGTAGGATCTAGTAATTTCGATGGAGAGGGCGTCCCTTGCAAGAATAAAAAAATTATAAACAAAGGAATTTTTTTGAAATCGGGCTTATTACACAACAGTTATACAGCCGGGAAGGAAGGCGTTGAAAGCACTGGAAACGCTTCTAGAAGGTCCTTTAGTTCTGTTCCTTCTATAGGTATATCAAACTTCGTTATGCAAACTGGAACTTCTTCTATAGAAGAAATGATACAAGATGTTAATGAGGGTATATTCTTAAATTCTACCGGAGATTCGGCAAATATATCAACAGGGGACTTTAGTGGATTAATTTCCCAAGGTAATTTAATTATAAATGGAGAAATAAAGCAAGCTTTAAACGAAACTATGTTTGGTATAAATCTTTTAGATTTATTTAAAAATATTGATGTCGTCTCAAAAGACTATAGAATTTATGGATCATTTAAAGCCCCGTATGTAAGAGTCAAAGATGTACAAATTATTGGATCTAAAGATTAAATTATTACGATTTAGTTTATTGCTATAATTAAGATTTATTATATTTTTGTTGTTTCATTTTCACGATTATTAAGAAGTAATATTTAATCTTAAAAATACCACATCATAAAATCTTCTAATACCTACAGAAGGGATTTCCCATAATTCCGCAATTATTATTTGATTCGTTCCGGCCTGTGAAAAAGAAATATTAAATGCATTTGAAATCCAAACCTCTCTATGTGGTAAAGAATTTGTCGACGAATTTACATATGAGGTTGCGTTTAACGAGGGTGATGAGTCTAGTACAGTATCGTTATTTCCCTTCAAAATTTCTATATGGAATGAAAAATCCCGATTTAAATAATTTCCAACAGAAATATAAAAAGTAATATTTTCATCGACTGCAGCATTTGTAGGGTAATTTTCTGCTTTTTTGTCAGAATTCAATATACCAAGATACCAATAACCCGGTTTAGGTGTTAATAAGGCATAAATTATAAAACCAGAAACAATAATTATACCGAAAATTAAGAGAATTTTGAGAATTTTATCAAATTCTTTATAACTGTTAATTATTTTTTTTTTTTCTTCTTTACTATTCATTTTAAACATCATCTTTAAACCAAGCTATTGTTTTCAATAACCCCTCTTTTAAAGAAGTTGTAGGTTGCCAATTTAGAATTCTTTTTGCTTTTCTTAAATCAGCAGATCTTCTAACAGGATCGTCAATAGGTAAAGACTTGAATACAATTTCTGAATTAGAATTAGTCAATTCTTTTATGATTTTAGCTAATTGTAAAATAGTGTATTCTTTATTATTACCCAAATTAATAACTTCTCCAATTGCTTCGTCTTTATAAACTACCTTTAAAATTCCTTCAATCTCATCTACAACATAAATGAAAGAGCGAGTTTGAGAACCATCTCCAAAAATTGTTATATTTTCTTCGCTTAACGCTTGACGAATAAAGTTTGGAACAACTCTTCCAAACTCCGGCCCATATCTGATTCTTGGTCCCGAAGTGTTAAAAATTCTTATTATTTTCGTTCTGATTCCGTGTTGTAATTCATACGCCTTGACAAAAGCTTCTCCAGCCCTTTTAGACTCATCGTAACAACTTCTGGGACCTACGGGGTTTACATGTCCAAAATAGGTTTCAGATGTCGGAATTGCTTCATCGGGAGGATTACCATACACTTCCGAAGTACTTGTATAGAAAAATAACGCATTATGGGCTTTCGCAATACCTAAGGCGTTCATCGTTCCAAGAGTATTACTTTTTAGTATTGGAATTGGAAATTTTTTAAATTCAAATGGAGATGCCCTGCTAGCCATATGCATAACAATATTAATTCTCTTAATATCACCCACGCAAATCCCTTTTGGATGATGAGTTAATCCAAAATAAATAGGATTAGAAATATCGTGATTAATAAAACGGAAATTTTCTTTTTCCATCAAATGAGAGATGTTATCGAACCTCCCTGAAGATAAATTATCTAAACAAATACAATATGCCCCTTGTTTTACTAAAACATCGCACACCCAAGAACCCAGGAATCCTGCGCCTCCAGTTACTAAAATAGTTTTATCTTGAAATGAAATGTTATCTTTTCTTAGACGATTAATTATTTCTGTTATATCATCTTCTATATTATAAGTCATTTTTATACAGCGCCTTTTTATCTTTATAAAATTTTCAAAAAATTATTAAATTTATTAATTTCAAATTTTAAATAATTAATTTCCTTACAATTAAAAATTAGACAGCGATTTTAAAATCATCTGTGTCATTTGGTCAATAAGAATTTTTTTAATATTTCATTTCTCATCTACCTCTACAAAAAGCCTAATCTCGTTCAAAAATATTTGTTAAAAATTAATATTTTTTATTAAAATGTTGAGTTCACATTCAATAGAGTAGAATTAGCGCGTTTTTTGCCCACAATACTGGCAGTACTTAAGTTCCAATGGATAATATTTACTACAACTAGAACATTTTTTTAAAGAATTCTTGAGAATCTCTCGTCCAAGCATTTCGAAGACATTTTCTACATTTTCTCCCGTCTTTGAAGAAACTCCAATTATTTCTCCTTGAAATTTGTATCTATTAAATACATCTTTAGCGTCTTCATGTTTGATTTCCCTTTGGTTTTCTAAATCAATCTTAGCTTCAATCATTAATTTAGTTTTTGGATAATTTGGAACCGAACTAATAACCTTAATCCAATCGTGAAGATCTTCTAAAGAATCTTTATTCGTAATGTCATAAAGAACAAGAGCCCCAGAAGCGCCCGAAACGTAAGAGGGTAATAAAAGACGGAACTTTTTTTCTCCTGCAAAATCCCAAATGTTGAGAAGAATCTCTGTATCATCCACTACAACCTTTTTTGTTTCGAAATCAACCCCTATTGTCGATAAAGTTGATTTATCAAACTTTCCAGTAGCGTAGCGCCTAATGAGAGATGTTTTTCCTACATTTTTAGCACCTGCTACTATTACTTTAAATTTGATAATTGTTTTTACACCAAGTTTTTTTGATTATAATCTTA
>Ga0209986_10003322_pt1 | contig 14161 bp, 16 predicted proteins | sample BlataG_FD_183168 | JGI IMG/M metagenome (GOLD analysis project Ga0209986, IMG submission 183168) | Deep subsurface microbial communities from Black Sea to uncover new lineages of life (NeLLi) - Black_00105 metaG (SPAdes) (version 2) | ecosystem: Environmental > Aquatic > Marine > Oceanic >...
GTTGGATGGAAAGGTTTCGTAGATGGGGTCGATAGCGGTGTTTATTGCTGCACACCGTTATCACGTTTGAATGTCTCGGATGGCATGGCAACACCAAAAGCTCAAGAAGCTTTTGAAAAATTCTACGAGACTTTGGGTAGCGAGAAGATCAACGGTCAATACAAACCAGTTCATCACAGGCTGGCAACCCACTGGGCACGGCTGGTAGAACTCCTCTATTCAGCTGAACGGATGCTGGAATTAGCCACCGATCCTGAGATCACCGATCCAAACGTTCGAGCACCGATCACAGAAAAACCCGACGAAGGAATCGGTAGCGTAGAAGCGCCGCGCGGCACCTTAACACATCACTACCAAACAGACGAAAACGGGATGTTAACGAAAGTCAACCTGATTGTCGGCACCACCAATAATTACGCCCCAATCTCCATGTCAGTCAAGAAAGCTGCCGTGAATCTGATTTCAGCGGGAACAGAGATCACGGAAGGCTTGTTAAACATGGTGGAAATGGCTTTCCGCAACTACGATCCATGCATGTCTTGTGCGACTCACTCGTTGCCTGGTCAAATGCCGCTTGAAATTGTGATCCGCGACAGTGAAGGGAATGAAGTCAAACGATTGAGCCAGTATATCGATTAAATGATTATTCGGCCTTGCGAAGGAAATCCAAATTATAGAAAACCAGACTTCGCGAGGCTGAGACTATATTAATGAAAACGATTGTCATCGGATTAGGTAATCCTATACTTACTGACGACGGTGTGGGCGTTCTAGTTGCCTATGAAGTTTCGAAGATTCTTGCTCTTCAGAATCGAAATGACGTTGATGTAACTGAAGCAAGTGTTGGAGGTATTCGCTTGATGGAGCTTATGGTCGGCTTCAACCGGGCTATTCTCGTAGATGCCATTATCAGCAACAATGGAAGTTCACCGGGTACGATCCACAAAATGTCACTTGATGACCTTATGGATATTAGCCCCACACAGCACAGCGCTTCATCCCATGACACATCTTTAACCACAGCCCTGGCTATGGGAAGAAAACTTGGTTTAAAATTGCCAGATGAGATTGTGATTTTTGCAATAGAGGTAGAGAACATAATCGAATTTGGTGAAACCCCCACGCAAAAAGTTGCTCAAGCGATACCACGCGTAACAAAAGCTGTCTTAGACGCAATTGACAATATAGCAATATAATACTTTAACCAGACGATTAATTTCAGAACTATCGGCATTAAATATTTATCAAAAATTATGTTGAAATGAGGAGGTAAACAATATGATCTCACCCGAGATACTCCGGCGATACCCGTTTTTCGCAGGTTTGTCCAACGAACAAATAATCACTTTAGCCGAAGATGCTGTTGAGAAGAGCGTCGAAGAGGGTCACGTTTTTTTTAAAGAAAATAATGTCCTGAAAAGTTTTTATCTCGTTCTCGAAGGTACAGTTGGTATCGTCATCGAAATACCTGACCATGATGTTAAGCAAACTGTTTCTGATCAACTCACCGGTGAGTTAAAAACGAAAGATATTGTACTCAGTACTGTTAGTAGTGGGAACATTTTTGGGTTTCCCGCTCTGATCCCTCCCCATGATGCTAACGCATGTGCAAAGGCATTTGCTCCATGCCAGGTTGTAGAATTTAACTGCACTGAGCTGCTTAAGGAATTTGATAAAGACTGCGGGTTTGGTTATGTGATGACTCAAAGAGTTGCACAGTTGGCTGTCGAAAGACTTCGTGATCTGAGAGTCGAAACCCTTGCTTGTATCACCTAGCAAGCTGCTACCTATACGAAAGCTACACACTTCCCGGACTCAAATACCGGGAAGGTTTTTTTAATCGGTATTTGATTTTTTAACCACCCATTCGAAGAAAAACAGGACCGCCCAAATTACCAACAGTGGCAATAAACCAGCCAATAGACACAGCAGACCCATCACTGCCGCATCTCGCCCATAAAACAAGAGAATCAAACCATCTCCGATGATGACTAATATCGCCATACCTCCGATGATCAACCGGATATTCGTTTGTTTAGCATAGCGGCGCAAATCTCGTGTCATAATTATCTTGTGTAACTTTGTGAATGATTAGGTATCTTTTTATTTCAATCAATTATACGGTACTATTATATTTACGGTAAAATATATCCATGAACGACCTGCCTGAATGGCAGCATCTCTTCGAGAATGAAATTCAGCAGGCTCAAGCCGCCCGTACAGCCGGTAATGAAGGAATGGCTCGTGTATGTGCCCGTAGAGCTGCTGGTATTGTAATAGGTGAATATTTAAACCGGCAAGGGGATAAATATTCTAACCCAAGCGCCTATGAGAGACTCAGGTATCTGTTATCACAGCCGGACATATCTCCACAAGTAAGGGACATTGCTGCACATTTTCTTGTTCGTGTGACACCCAACCATACACTACCTATTGATGCTGACCTGATCGCTGATGCTCATTGGCTGCAAAAATTACTTATACAAACATGAAGGAGCAATTTATGGATTCAAAATATTATTGGATTCCCAATCTAGTTTCAGAAACTCCTCACATTCCTAAAGACGGCATTGTAAGCCGTACTTTGTATTCAGACGATCTAGTTAAGGTCATTCTTTTCACCTTTGCTGCTGGACAGGAATTATCTGATCACACATCTTCATCAACAGCGATATTACACTTCATTAGCGGTAATGCCAAATTGAAAATTGCTGAGGATGAAATAGATTCCAAGGATCAAGCATGGCTGTATTTGCCTCCAAACATGCCTCACAGCATTTACGCCATCACCGAAATCATGATGTTGCTCTATTTAATCACCGAAAAGAATGTCGGAGAAGTTTAACCATTAAATGCTCATTCCAACCATTAATATTAAGCCGAGGTCAAAATGCGGATTCTCGCGATAATATCGGGCGAATATGGAGAAAGGCACGTATCAAACATCAAGAAACATTGCCCCAAAAACTGGGGGATTGAAGTCTGGCGTGCGCCGAATACCTTTCCTCTCGTAATTGACTATCCTGAAGATTTCCTGCCCAAATCACTTCCAGAAAGCGACTTAATCCTATCATTCGGCGAACATCGAGGCATCGCCGAATTGCTTCCCGATGTAGTTCAAATGACGGGTGCCAAGGCAGTTTTAGCGTCAATAGATAACGAAGCCTGGCTGCCTAGAGGTCTAGCGCGACAACTACGTGGTTGGCTTGAAGAAATGAACATTGCATGCGTTACTCCAAAACCTTTATGCTCTCTTACAGAAAAAGATTATCTCACCTCGCGCTTCAAAAGAATTGAATACAATAATAACAATATCGCGGAGTTCGCACATCACTTTGGTCAGCCTGAAATCAAATTGGAAATAGATCCACAACTAAAAGTGATCAAGTCCGCTCATGTCCAACGTGATGCGGTATGCGGATGTGCACGTCATGTTGCAAATGGCTTAGCAGGCATTTCAGTTGAAATAGCAGAAGAAAAAGCCGGATTGCTGCACCACCATTATCCCTGTCTGGCTTCAATGGGTAAAGATGTCGATTTCGATGACACCTTGATGCACATTTCAGGTAATCTCCTCAAAGACAATATAGGCACACAAGTAAAACCATTCAAAAAAACTGATTATATTTCACCTGGAAAGCGCAGCGATTGAAACAAAAAAAGCCGCGCTTTTTATACGCGGCCTGCAAAACTCTGATTTGTTATCAAGTTTTGTATCAGATAGACAATACGCCTGTTTGTGTCGCTGAGACCTGCTTTTTATTTACTTGAGTATTAATTTGACGTAAGATTTTAAAAGTGCCTAAAATAGTCACTATGGCACGTATACTTGTTACCAGTATTAATACTCCGCTAAATAAACCCGCGCTCACTAGCATGCTTGATTTAAGCATACCAGGTAAAGTTATTTTCCATCTCGGATATCTCAATAAGCGTTTTTTCAAATCAACCACAAAATCCGTAGTTGGAACAACCGGCTGGAGAATTTCTCGCAGATTAGATTCAAGTTCTTGAAGATTGTATTGAATGGGAATTACGTTGTACCCTTGTTTAGGTTCCATATATCAATAATCCTTTTTTCCATCATTATCAGTGATATTGATCGTAGGCTCATTGACCATCTCTTCTCGCATCACTAGCAAAGTCCTGTGATATAAACTTTTTATCGCTCCTTCTGTTCGTCCCATCACTCGACCTATTTCCGCATTTGATAAGTGTTCGACAAATTTCAAGATCAATAACTGCTGCCTTTCTGGAGGTAAACGACGGATTTCAAGTAACAACCATTCTTGTTCCTCAGATTTTAGTATTTTATGTTCGGGGTGATCATATTGCCGAGGCCTAAATACAGCATCATCTAACGGGAATTCTTTCCGCCGGCTGTTGTCTCGATACCAATTTGCCACCAGATTATGCGCAATTCTGTATAGCCATGCTGAAAATGGCAGACCTCTGTCGTCGTAATTACCTATATGACGAAGAGCTCGATAAAAAACTCGCTCCGTTAGATCTTCTGCATCCGAAGTATTGCCTGTCCGATAGTATATATAGTTATAGATGCGTCCAACGTACTGCTCATAAAGAGCGCCAAAAGCTTCTCGATCTCCATGAGTAGCGCGCTCAAGTAGTTTATCTTCGCTGAGCTGCGTCACTAGATTAACCCTTTAACAACCTGGGTTCTTCCGCCAAGCCACAGCAATTACTGAACCGCGTTTTACGTTGTGATAAGTTGATAATATAAACCCCTAACAAATCAAAAAGTTACATGCAGTATATCATGTTTAACCCGCTCTAATATTTTAGAAGTCACACGTTTGGTACATAAATGAGGTATAATAATATTCACCGGGGATGAAAGGTCTCGACGGGAGAGGCTGGCCCCGAATTGCGAGCCGAGAGGCGCCGATCTCGATAAATCAGCGCACAAAACAAGTGCCAATCGCACAAACTACGCTGCTCTTCCTCTCGCTGCATAGGCGAAATTTTGAGCGGCGGACCCTCTAAAGAAGGGTCACGTCCACTTTCATCCTACTCTGGCTGGGTGAAAGATTGGGCGTCAAAAAAGTCGGAGTGCCGTACGTGTCACACCGCTAAACGTGCGAAAGAGGGACTTTCGGGTCCCAGCGGTTAGCCAGGAGGTCACCCTTGTTGGTCAGGGACTATCTGGTGAAATAAAAACGATTAACTACGCTCGTAGACATTCGAGGGACGATTCTTTCGGACTCGGGTTCGATTCCCGACATCTCCACCTATCCCTTCCTGAGACATTTTTTTTGTCTCAGGAAAATTTCTTTTAAACTCACAAGATCAAACCTTTCATAGTGGAATAATTCATTTACTTAATCACACCTGCAACCTTCCCGGCCAGCTCTATGACTTCCATTGCTCTTTCAATCTCTTCTGGTTCATGCGCTGCGGTAATAGTCGCTCGCAGACGTGCTAATCCCGGAGGCACTGCTGGTGAAACCACCGGTAAAACAAACGTGTCCCGGTGCTGAGCTTCACGTGTCATCACGTATGCACTTTCATCACTTCCGCAAATGACAGGAACTATAGCGGTCTCAGTATGAAGAGTATTGAAACCACGCTCCTGTAGCCCACTAATAAATTGTTTTGTATTGGCGTTCAACTTTTCTATCCGCCAGGGTTCATCCAAAATGACATCGAACGATGTCTTTGCAGCCGCTGCCTGGGCTGGCGGTAGAGCCGCGGAGAAAATGTACGCCCGGCTGGCATGGCGCAGGTATTCAATGAGCTCCTTACGACCAGCGATATACCCACCTACCGACGGTATGGTTTTACTCAAGGTCCCCATATTGATATCAATTGTTCCCTCTAGACCAAAATACTCCTCAATTCCCCTGCCAGTACTGCCCAAAACACCTAACGAATGGGCCTCGTCGATCATCAACCAAGCTTTATAATTCTGGCATAACTCAACCATTTTTGGAAAATCGATGATATCCCCATCCATGCTGAATACAGAATCTGCGACGACCAATTTGGTGGCATTGTCCGGCAATTGCTGCAAACGTTTTTCCAATGCCTGCATATCATTATGGCGAAATCGCAAGAATTTCGCCCCTGACATCAAACAACCGTCTACGATACTGGCGTGATTCAGCTTATCGCATATTGCATAATCTCCGCGACCCAATAATGTGGATATCACTGACAGATTTGTAGCGTAGCCTGAGGTATAAGTAATAGCTGCTTCTGTCTTTTTAAACTCAGCAATTGTTTCCTCAAGCTCCGTATGGATGGTTAAAGTTCCAGCCAACAACCGCACACCATGTGTACCCGTGCCGTATTTTGCGATTGCCTGCTGTGCTGCTTCATTAATGCGCGGATGTCCTACCAATCCCAAGTAACTATACGAAGCGTACATTCCCATCTCGCGTCCTTTGACCAGCACGCGTGCCCCGCCTCGCAGCTCGGAAATGGGTTGGTTATAGTAATATAGATCAGATTGACGAATCTGTTCGACACGCTTATTCATCGCACAAACCCGCTGTGTAATCGTATCATTTTCGTTTGAAAAATCCATTACATTCTCCTAAATATTTCATTATTAGATTTTACTATTATCGACAATATCTTCTTTGTTTCTATTTTTTTTTCGATATAAAAATTTTCATTCACCTACTAGTCCCAGCAATCCGCCTTCATCCAGGATCGCCACATTTAGAGAATGGGCTTTCTCGAGTTTTGAACCGGGATTTTTACCCGCCACCAGATAGTTGGTCTTCTTACTAACAGTATTTGTTACTTTACCACCGTGTTCTTGAATAAATTCTTTTGTTTGCTGACGCGATAAATTGGGCAAAGTTCCTGTAATAACAAATGTGTGCTTTGAAAGCGATCTCTCAACCCCCAGTTCTTGTTTACCTGCTTCACTACGAGGCCAGACACCTGCGGCTTTCAATTTCCTTAATACCTTTTTATTAGCGGGATTAGCAAACCAATCCGCTATTGCCTGCCCAATATTTGGGCCAATTCCTTCGATTGACTCTAAATTTTCTACTGTAACTTGTGAAAGCATATCCAGGTCGACGACATATCGCGCTAGATCTGTGGCAACTACTTCTCCTACACCGCGAATCCCTAATGCAGCAATTAATCGTTCCAACGATCTGCCGCGGGAAACATCAATCGCATCCAGCAGGTTATCAGCTTTTTTCTCAGCAAAACCTTCCAATTCGAGAAGGTCAACTCGTTTTAAGGTGTACAAATCTGCAACGTCGTTCACCAGATCAGAAGATACCAATTGTTTGGCGATCCTTATCCCCAAACCGATGATGTCCATCGCACCTCTCGACACAAAATGTTCGAGATTTCGGATCAGTTGCTCAGGGCAGGCTGCATTCACGCAATACCAAGCTACCTCTCCTAGTAAATTTTCCACCGGCTGTCCGCAAGCCGGACACACAGATGGTGGTTTGTAAACTAACTCTTCCCCAGTTCTTGTACCTGTAACAGGTCCGATAATATACGGGATCACTTCTCCTGCCCTTTTCAATCTCACCTGGTCGCCGATGCGGATATCCTTCTCAGCGATAAAATCAAAATTATGTAGGGTAGCTTGTTTTACAATCACACCCCCAATATCTACCGGTTCCAGTATTGCATATGGGGTTAGCACTCCTGTACGTCCCACATTTACACCGATACCAAGCAATTGGGTTATTACTTCCCTCGAAGGATATTTGTAAGCGATCGCCCCACGTGGATCCTTTCCTACAAATCCTAAATCGGTTGCTAACTCTAGATCATTTATCTTTATTACCATACCATCAACTTCATACGGTAATTGGTATCTGCGTTGCGCCCAGTTCTCACATTCATTGATAACATCATCGAGATTACGCAAATAAACTGCATATTGTGTTACTGGAAATCCAAAATTCCGTAAATATGCCAGCCTCTCCAATTGTGTGTTTGGAACTTCTCCCTCCGCCGCCACAATTTCATACACTAACAAGTTCAGCGACCGCGATGCTGTCAAGGAGGGGTCTAGTTGGCGTAGTGATCCAGCAGCCGTGTTGCGAGGGTTGAGATAGGTTTTTTTTTCTGCTTCCTGTAGCCTACTATTCAAATCCTCAAAATCTTTTTTATTGATAAATACTTCGCCACGTACGACCAAATACTGCGGTGGTACAGGACCTTTCGAATCCACAGGAATACGAAGTGGTAATGTCGGTATTGTTCGCAAGTTTATTGTCACATCCTCGCCAACTTGACCGTTTCCACGAGTGGCGCCTTGAACAAAGATTCCCTCACGGTAATGTAAAACTACAGAAAGCCCATCAATTTTTGGCTCAATGACATAATCTGTTCCAGCAACGCGTTCATCCAGTTTGGCAAGTCGTTCATACCATGTGCGCACATCTTGCGAGCCGAATGCGTTAGCAAGGCTTAATATTGGCGCTGGATGAGCGACTCTTATAAACCTTTCTGTCGGTTGACTTCCCACCCGCTGGGTCGGCGAATCAGTTGTTATCCATCCCGGATGATCTGTTTCAATCTGGCGTATTTTGTTGAGCAGCAAATCAAACTCATAATCGCTTATCACTGGATCATCTAACACATGATAACGGTAATTATGAAAATTTACCTCGCGACGTAATTCTTCCAAGCGTTCGATTTGTCGTTTCTCATCCATTTCACGAACCATAGGCGGTATTATAGCGTAATTATGGCAATGATTTCATGTTGGAACAATTTCCATGTTGTTAAAAAGCGGCTATAATAATTCAATAACATACTGGTATCCAGACCACTCGGGTTGATCACATTATTTTTATCTTTTTAACCATACACCATTGTTCCAACCTACCAGTTTACTGTATTACGAGGAAAACACATGGACGATTCAAATATAATTATATACGGAGTGAATTGGTGCTGGGATAGTCGTCGTGCGCGCCGGTTCTTTGATAAGAACAAAATACCTTACACATTTATTAATATTGACAAAGACAAACAAGGGGAACAATTTGTATTGGATGCAAACGACGGATTGAGGAGTGTACCTACTATCGTATTTAATGATGGATCAATCCTTGTAGAACCTACTACCTCCGAACTCATAATTAAAATAAATATTATCCCATCCGACCGGTAATATACCCTTCTGTGAGCTCGTGTGCTGGTAAAGTAAAAAGTCGTTCTGTTTGAGAAAATTCAATTAATTCACCTAACCAAAATAAGCCTGTAACTTCAGAGACTCGCGCTGCTTGTTCCATATTGTGTGTAACGATCACAATCGTATAACTTTCCTTCAATTCACTTACCAATTCCTCAAGCGTCATCGTAGAAATCGGGTCTAAAGCCGATGTTGGCTCATCCATTAATATTACCTCTGGTTTTACTGCCACAACCCGTGAGATACATAATCTCTGCTGTTGTTCCAAAGATAAATTGAAGGCACTTTCTTTGAGATGATCCTTGACTTCATCCCAAAGCCCAACCTGATTTAGGCAGTGTTCCACTAAATCATTCAATTCTTTCTGCGTTTTAGTCAATCCGAGTCGCCGGGGGCCATAAGCGACATTGTCATAAACGGACTTTGGAAACGGGTTTGGCTTCTGGAAGACCATCCCGACTTTTTGCCGCAGGTAAGCCAGATCAATACTGTCGCTGTATATATTCTCTCCATCTAACAGAACGTTTCCTGTCAACCTTGTATTAGGTATCGTATCATTCATGCGATTCAAACACCGCAGGAAAGTCGATTTTCCACATCCAGATGGTCCAATGAGAGCCGTTACTTGCTTCGGGTATATATCTATATTTATCTGATATAAGGCTTGTTTACCATCATAGAAAAAATCTAAATTCTCTACAATTATCTTCGGTGTCAAGTCATCCATAGCGTTGATTTTACTCTAAATAAGCCGATAAACTGTTTTGATTTTCTTACATTCCTTGCCCGACATGGTTATTGTGGATATAATCGCTCTGATGAAAATCATCCACTTAATAATTATCATTTCAATCACGATTTTATTGGGGGCTTGTACAAATGATTCTCAAGCTGAGGGCACTGTCCCTTCCTCCAAAGAAAAAAGTACTATAGAAAATAAAGGCTCAGATACGATGGTCAATTTAGCATTAGCCTGGGCTGAAGAATATCAAAAAATCAAACCCGATGTGATCATTTCCGTTACGGGAGGCGGATCAGGAACAGGTATTGCGGCGCTCATTAATGGCACCGTCGATATTGCTAATGCCTCTCGCCAAATGAAGGATGTAGAATTCGAAAATGCCTTCTCAAATGGTAAGAACCCTAACGAAATCATTGTTGCACGTGACGCAATAGCAATAATTGTAAACCCAAATAATCCAATTGAGAGTTTAACTCTCAAACAAATCTCAGATATCTATAGTGGCAAGATAAGCAATTGGATTGATATCGGGGGAGAGGACCGACCAATTGTCCGTCTTTCTCGCGAGACAAACTCTGGAACTCACGTATATTTTCTAGAAGAAGTCCTTCGTCTTGGCGATAAAGAGGTTAAAACATTATTCTCTCAAGACACATTGCTGCTGCCCTCGTCAGAGGGTATCAGTTCAGAGATTCGGATTAACCCCAATGCAATTGGATATGATGGATTGGGTTATGTCACACCCGATTTAAAAGTTATTGCGGTTGCTAAAGACGAGGAAGCTCATTATGTATTACCTTCAGTAGAAACTGTAATTAATAACTCGTACCCCATAGCCCGCGACCTTTATATGTACATAGATGGAGAACCGACCGGTGTTATCCAAGAATACTTGGCTTGGATCTTCAGTCCTGAAGCGCAACTGATCGTAAAAGACTTAGGTTTTGTTCCTATTCATAATCCATAATATTTGCGAAAATTGAACAAGCAACTCAAAATTAATGCAAGAATCTCAAAATTGGTCTGAATTCATTATTACTCGCCTGATAAAAATTGCTGGCTATTCGGCCATTGTCTTTGTTGGAGCGATATTCTTCTTTTTATTGAAGGAGGGACTTTACGCCTTAACAGAAGTACAGTTCTCTACGTTTATTAGTGATCGTTGGTATCCCATAGAAGGATACTATGGGCTTTTACCGTTACTAGAAGGTTCACTAATCGTCACAATTGGTGCCACACTGATTGCAGTGCCAATTGGTCTGGGTACAGCCGTTTTCATTGCAGAAGTTGCACCTCGATGGGCTCGGGATGTACTCAAACCATTGGTAGAAGTATTGGGCGGGATACCATCTGTTGTATTGGGGTTTTTGGGTATTCTGGTATTCGCACCATATTTACGTGTTCTCTTTAATTTACCCACGGGGCTTTCTGCCTTCACCGGTTCAGTGCTGTTGGCGGCAATGTCACTGCCTACTATTGTCTCCATTGCAGAAGACGCTCTTGACACAGTACCGCGTTCTTATAGAAATGCGTCACTTGCGTTAGGAGCCACCGAATGGCAAACAATCTGGAATGTCACTGTTCCCGCCGCCCGTTCTGGTATCGTTACAGCAGTTATGCTTGGTATTGGTCGAACAATTGGAGAAACCATGACCGTGATGATGGTCACAGGTAATGCTGGGGTTCTATTTAAAGGCGTTAAAAGTTTCTTTAACCCGGTTCGTACAATGACAGCCACAATTGCTGCTGAAATGGGAGAAGTGGCAACAGGCAGCATCCATTATCACGTCCTTTTCTTTATCGGGATTTTGCTGTTCATGTTTTCGCTGGCAATTAACATTACCGCGTATGCGGTTGTGAATAGAAAACGTAAAAGGTCTGAACGGATCCTGTCGTAATCCTGTATTGTGCTTTTTGATGGTTGGAAAATAAAAATGATTAGGGAATTCCTCTCAAAACCATCTTCACGATATTCAATTCAACGACTGGGCTTTGTGATGCTCACCTTGATTGCTGTGATAACCGTTGTGCCTATCATAGCCATCATTGTTCACATTTTCATGCAAGGTATGGCAGCAATCTCGTGGGAATTCTTGACCAGCTTTCCAAGAGATGGCATGCAAGCCGGTGGAATATTTCCTGCTATTGTAGGTACTTTTTTCTTGACATTAGGTACCGCTATTCTCTCCATTCCCATAAGTATAGGTGCAGCAATATACCTAGCCGAGTATGCGCCCGATAATCGCTGGACACGCGCGATACGGATCGCAATTATTAATCTGGCTGGGATTCCTTCAGTTGTCTATGGGTTGTTTGGTTTAGGATTATTTGTAATTTTTTTGAACATTGGGACGAGTATCTTTGCCGGTTGTCTAACGTTGTCAATAATGACCTTGCCAATTTTCATCAGCACTTCCGAGGGGGCTTTAAAATCTGTTCCTCATTCCTTCAGAGTAGTGAGCATATCTTTGGGAGCTACTCGGTGGCAGACAATCCGTCGCATCGTCTTACCGCAAGCCCTACCTGGCATCCTTACGGGTGTAATACTTGGATTAGAACGAGCAGTTGGGGAAACAGCACCAATATTATTTACAGCCGCGGCATTCTTTTTACCTCAGCTACCAAACTCGCCTTTCGATCCCACGATGGCTTTGCCGTATCATTTGTTTGTCATCTCCACCCAGGTACCGGGTATGCCGATAGATATGCAATACGGAACAGCTCTGGTGCTGCTCACATTTATTATAGGTATGAATATCCTTGCCACGATCATCCGCTCTCGAGCCCGAGCACGACGACAATGGTAATTCCAAACCGATGGTAAGATGGATAAAATAATAATCGAAAATCTTAGCCTGATCTACTCCGACGGCGCAGAATCGCTTAAAAACGTAAGTCTAAACATTCCCGTCAACACAATAACTGTTTTGTTTGGACCTGCTGGAGGAGGTAAATCAACACTGCTGCGCGTGATCAATCGCTTAAACGATTTGGCGGATGTTACTCAAATATCCGGAAACGTTTTACTTGCTGACAATACGCTTAAGTTTACAAATGTACTCGATCCTCAATTAGATGTCATTGCATTACGCCGGCGCGTCGGAATGGTCTTTGCACGTCCAATCGTGTTACCATTAAGTATTCATGACAATCTCACGTATGGATTGGAAATGGCAGGTGAGAACGACAAGATGCGATTGAATGAAGCAGTGGAACGCAGCCTTCAGCAGGCTGCATTGTGGGATGAAGTCAAGGATAGGCTGGATGATCCCGCAGCAGATCTATCCGGCGGACAACAACAACGTCTATGCCTGGCACGTAGCCTGGCATTTGAACCTGAAGTTATCCTTTTGGATGAACCGACATCTGGTTTGGATCCTATATCAACAGGAAAAGTAGAATCCTCCTTACAAGAGCTGAAAAAGCTTTACACAATTGTATTGGTGCCCCATTCAGTCCAACAAGCTGCCCGCACTGCAGATTTTGCTGCCTTTTTCTTGCAGGGTGAAATGATTGAGTACGGTCCCGGAGAAACAATATTCATTAATCCCCGTGATGAACGCACCACAAGCTATATAGAAGGTCGTTTCGGTTAACGATATTAATAGCTTTCAGGAGCCTTTACAGTAAATCATATTCAGACTCATAAGCATATTCTTTGGGAGTCTCCCTATGCCACGAGAGATCTTAGACAATAAGATAAAAACTTTATTAGGCGAAATCATCATCTTGGATAACATGGTTGAAATGGCAACCCTTGATGCTGTAAAAGCCCTTAAAAATCAAGACCTCGAATCAGCGCGCCGAGTGTACGAAGGTGATAAGCAAATAAATGCAAAGCGATTCGAACTGGAAAATGACTGCATGATCACGATCGCAACCCAGCAGCCGATCATGGCTGGCGATCTGCGCTTAATCGCATCGATACTGGAAGTGGTCGGAGAACTGGAAAGAATGGGTGACTATGCGAAAGGAATAGCAAAGGTTTGCTTAAAAATTGGTCACCAACCACATGCCAAGCCTCTGATCGACATACCACGCATGGCAGAAATCGCTGTCAGCATGCTCCATCGCGCTATCGATTCTTTCGTTAACTCAGATGCCGAAACAGCGCTCCTCATTCCTGCCGAAGATGACGAAGTTGATTACCTGTACAATCAAATTTATCGCGATCTTGTTACAGTTATGTTAGCTGACCCATCCATGATTGACAGTGCAAACTACCTGATGTGGGCCGCCCATAACCTTGAACGTATGGCAGACCGGGTGACGAA